>OGOL01002460.1_pt1 | contig 14403 bp, 16 predicted proteins | sample 1552641 | NCBI WGS metagenome assembly OGOL01 (sample SAMEA2580140, study PRJEB22360) | human gut metagenome | biome: human gut; feature: human-associated habitat; material: faeces | place: Denmark | collected 2008/2010 | reverse complement strand
TCAGGCCGGAAGCAACACGGGGCTGCGGTTTTACCTGCGCCAGACCGTCAGCAAGGACGGCGGCGCGCGGGTGCTCTGCTCACCTGCCGGTCTCATCAGCGAAAGCGACTGCGGCCCGGTGCGGAAGAAGGTACTGGCCACCGGCGCGCCAGACCGCACCGTCACCGTGTCGATGAGCGAGTTGGCCGCCTACCTTTCCCAGCTGCCCCGTCTGCTGACGGAAAAACTAACGATCAAGGTCAGCGGCGAATGGACCGGACGCCTTCCGATCCTTTGGTTTTACGGCAGTGGGACCCTCACCATTCAGGGCGAAGGCACGGCGGTCATCCACGGAGGGATCCAGATCTATAACTGCAGCTGCATGGTGCTGCTGGAAAACCTGACGGTAAAAGCCGCGGCGAAAATGACAGGAGGCTGGGAACATTTGGTATACTGTACCGCGGCTATGTCGGTCTGGGTAACTGACTGTATTTTGGAGGGTCAGGGGACAAGCACGGGTATTCGATCCGCCGAAGGTTCAACGGTAAATGTGATCGCCTGCTCCGTGACGGGCTGCGCCAACGCCATAGAGACCACCACCAGTTCTGTTGTTGCGCTCGTTTCCAATGCCGGAGCGGGCTATGCGAACAATGATACAGGTGTGTGCGCCTACAACGGAGGGATCGCCATTTTAGGCTCAGGTGTGCCGGAGCTGCTGGGCGGCACCAACAACCGCAAGGACGGCGGCGTCATCATCCGGCAGAACGGTACGCTGCTGTGAGAGAATGAGGTGAAGGGATGAATTTGTACCTGTACCGGCTGGGGGAATCCACGCCCCTGCTGGAGATCAAAGACGTGGCAAACTACACAGCGGACGCCGTAGTGACGGAATCCGGCGAGACCTACGCGCCGCTGGCGGAGGATTGCGAGTTGTCCTCTGTGCCGGAATGTACTGAAACTCTGCGGGCGGATTGGCGCAAGCGCTACCCCTCTCAGGAGACTCGTCTGGAGGAACTGGAGGAGCTGGTGGCCGCGCTGATGTTCGGAGGTGAGGGCGAATGAGTACGGCTGTGGCGCTGGTGTGCCGCGTTGCACGGCGGAGAGTGGAGCGGGGCGAGGAACTGACCGAAGTTTTAAAGGACTATCCCCGCCTGACGGCGGAACAGAGAGCGGAGATCGTCGAGGCATTGACCAACGGATAAACGGATAAAAGAGAATCACCGGCATGACCGCCAGAGGCGGTGCGTGCCGGTGATTTTTGCCTGCGGAGGAAAGCGGGGCGACGTAAACGCTATTTACATTTTGGGATGTTCAGCTATAATGGGAGTAGCATAAAAAACGGCCGGACAGGTCCGGTGCCGAGGAAGTCAGGTAAAAAATGAGAGAAAAGAAAAAAACGGAGTTAGCCGTCAAGCCGCCCGAGGCAATGACGGAACTGTTGAGTAAACGCGGAGCAAAGGCGGTAAGCGTTTCTAAAAAGACAGACGCCAAAATCAAGAAGGGGCTGGAAAAGCCAACCGCGTCCACCGGAACGCTCATCAGCAAGCTTCACGGCGGGCCGAAATTTATGGCCCAGTTGTCAAATATTGGCGGAGGCTCCGTCGCCACAGGCGGAGGCGGGATCAGGGAGGGCTTCAATACGATCGCGGAAAATGTGAGGTCCAAAGAAACGATCAAGACCGAATTGAGCCGTCTCGCGCCGGAAAGCGATTTAGAGGAATGAGCGGGCGCTGTGATCCGCTGGCGGAGTATGTTATATGGTAGTCGCCCCCAGGGGTGAGACAGCATAGAACACGGTATTCAGAAGATGGAGAAAAGTATGGTACTGAGTGAAGCGGGAAAGCCTGCCATTGAAGCGGTGCTGGCAGAAGTAGGCGCGGCGAAGCTGAAAGAACTGGCCAAGAATTACTATGTCAAGGGATATTCCAAAATGAACAAGCCCACGCTGGTGCAGGCGGTGAGCGCCGCCCTCCGGGACCCGGGACGCATGGAGGAGCTTCTCTACATCATCGACCAGCCGGCATTCCTGTTGTTCAAGCGGGCGGCTGGGAGCCGGAAGCCGGTGAAGGTGAAGAAGGCCCTGCCTGAGCAGTGCAGTCTGCTGGAGGATCTCTGCTACCTTGTCTGCGATGCTTCCCAAGAGGACATCATGGTGACCGTCCCCGCCGAGATCAGTGAGGTGTTTCAACAACTGGAACGGGATGGGTTTCCTGAAAGAAAGGCGCGCTGTGATCTGCTGGACAGCTATGCCATGGCCGCGGTTCATCTGTATGGCGCTATCAGCCAGCCGGACTTTGCGGACATCTTCAACCGGCAGAACAGCCAGCCTACCTCGGTGGAGGAACTGTTCCCGGCATTGCTCCGCCATGTAGCCGCGGGCGCGCCCTACTGCTTCTGGGAGGAGAATATCGTCTGCGGTGAGTTCGAGGAGAACGACTTTGAGGATGTGCGGGATCTGCTGCGCCAATGCGGCGGAAAGCCCCGGTATATTCCGGAAAAGGACGAGCTGCTGCGCTATGCCGACTGGGACTACTATGAGCGCACGCCGCAGATGGACGCCCTGACCGCTTTCCTGATGAACGAGGGGCACCAGTCCCGCCGGGACGCGGAGGAGATCGCCGGGGAGATCCAGTACGCTTGTGTTGTAGAGGCCGGCATGGAGCAGATCTTCGATATTCTGAGCGACTATGGCGCGGAGCTTGACGACAGCGCTGTGGAAGCCTTCGTAAAAGTGATGATGTCCGTCAAAAACAACACCCGGCTCTGGGCCAACAAGGGCCATACGCCCAACGAGCTGGCCGCGCTCTACTACCGGGGCGCGCCGGCAGCGGACGGGACCGGCAGAAAGAAGATCGGCCGGAATGATCCCTGTCCCTGCGGCAGCGGAAAGAAGTTCAAGAAGTGCTGCGGGCGGTAACGGAGAGGAGGCATCTCCCCCTTTGGCGGTCTAAGGTGTAAAGGCATTGAGATATACGAACATCGGCAGAGGTTGTCCTCTGCCGATGTTTTTTGGTGGTTACGGAAACCGCCGGCTCTGCCGGTTGTTAATGTCGGGAGTTCCCGACCCTGCTAGGGTGGAATGTACTTACTCTGCTACATCAAAATAGCCGTTGATAGAATCCACTACATCGGTAATATGGCTGCCGGGCTTGGTACAAAGAGACACCGCCACAAACAGCACCAGAGATACTGCCATGGCCCATAGGCCAGCGCTGAAGCCCAGAGGAGTAATCTTCAGAACAAAGGTAAAGAGTACCATAATCGCCTCACCCACTACGATACTGGTGATGGCTCCAGCCTTGGTGGCCCGTTTCCAGTACAATCCGCCGATGATCGCCGGTACCAGTGAACCTACACCGCCGTTAGCCAGCGTTAGGAAATCGCTGATCATAGCGGGTTTTGTCAGTGCAAATACGATAGAAATCACACCGAAAATCAGCACACATGCCCTTGCCACCCGGTACTGCTTGACATCATCCGCGTCCTTGTTGATATACTTTTTGTATACATCCGTGGAGATCAGCGTACTGACGGCATGGAGCTGGGAATCGCCAGTGGACATGGACGCCGCCAACGCGCCTGCAATGATCAAGGAGGCGAACACCACGGGCGTATATTTTAGCAGCAACTCCGGCAAAATGGTATCTGCCACTGCCAAGTCTGGCATCAGAACCCGCTATCCGCGCAAATCGCGGCCCCCGCCCCCCCCCCGCCATACTGACTGCCGGGGTAAAGATGTAAATAGAGGTGAGGTAAATGGAGGAAAACACGGCAGACCATTTTAACACCCGCAAATTTTTGCCCGCGAAGAACCGCAGCGTGATATGGGGGAACATCATCATACCAAAGGTGATCACAATCCAGCGGGAAAGCCAGTCCTGCATGGTGCATACACCCTGCGGCCCCGGCAGGGTAAACAGTGCGGGGCACTCCGCATACGCGGCGGCGAATGCGTCCGCTACAGAGGGGAAGTTCTTCAAAACCACCCACAAAGAACCGAACACCAGGCCGACCCACATGAACACACCCTGTGCGGCGTCCGTAATCGCAACGCCCTTCATACCGCCCATCCACACCAGGATGATCATCACAACCATGAATACACTGGCGCCCACTGTATAGCTGAGGGTACCGCCGCTCATGGTGGTAAAGATATAGCTGCAGCCGATGGCCTGCATGGCGACATATGGGATGGTAAACACCATAGTGATGGCCGTTACCAGAATTCCAACAGTGTGGGACTCATACACATCCGAGGCATAGTCTGCTACGGAACAGTAGTTGTACCGCTTGCCCAGATACCAGAAACGCCGACCCCAAATCCAGAACAGCACACCGGGCAGCACGGTCCAAAGGCCATTTACCCACCAGCCTACACCGTTTTTGAATACGAAACCGCCAGCGCCCATAAACGCATAGGAGCTGTGATAGGTTGCGCTGAACGTCAGGGTCAGGACAAAGATGCCCAAGCCACCACCGGTAGCAAAGTCCTTGATATTCTTCTGATCCCGCTTCCATGCATAAAAAGCAATGCCCAGCAAAACTACGACGTATGCAGCAAGAATCACCATTCCGATATTCATCCTGTTACCTCCCCTGCTCTGCCCGCTTGCCGAGCTGGATGTCCTTTGGATACCGGGTCCAATCCCACGATTTCAGGCGAAGCGCACCCCATAGAAAATCCAATATCATCACGGCGTACCAGAATTCCAGCCACAAAAACAGCGTCGGCCAACCAAAGGTCATAGGGTGTGCCGCACAATAGGTATTCACAAAGGGCAGAATCGGCGGGTTCACCATCAGTACGCTGAGCATCAGAATGATGTAAAACCAAAGTAAGCCAAGATCTCTCTTTTTCTTCATATTCAGCGGCTCCTTTCCTACGGTTATTGCTTTTGTAGATCCCGGATGACCTCCACCAGATTCTTCACCAGATGCTCATGGTAAATTCGGCCCTTTTCTGCGTCGGACTTGGTGGGTTCCCCTGTGGTACCTCCGGCAATCTCCGCATTTTTCAAGGCGTGGGCATAGGAACTGGGGACATAGCACAGGGTATCGTGGGCGTAGCAGGGGTCCACGGAATAAAGCTTCTGGTCCTTGATGGGATTATCCTGCGCACGGTCCATATGCACATACTCTGGGAATTTGTAGAGCATATGAGAGGTTTCCACCTCTTCCGCATGGCCCACCGGTCCAAAGCCCAGTTCGCCAACAATGTCCTTTGACATATAAGCCGGGTCAAAAATCTTCACCGTGACACCAAGCTCCCGCTGGGCGCGCTCTGCCGCAATCTGCATCCAGACCACATTGACAATGCGGTGCCCGTTGATGAGAATGATTTTGTCCAGTCCGTGGGCCTTCAGGGATGCCATCATATCATACGTCAAATCAATCAGCGGCTCCGGCCGGATCGTAATGGTACCGGGACGTACCATATGGTGGGGACTCCAGCCAAACCACAGAGGCGGCGTCACTACTGCGTCGGTTTCTTCGCCGGCGCACTCCGCCAGCGTAATTGCTACATAGGTATCCGTGCCAACAGGCAGATGGGTGCTGTGCTGCTCTACACTGCCCACTGGGATAATGGCCACGCCCTTAGCCTTCTTAATTGCCTCCTGCACCTCCGGCCACGTCTTGGTTTGAAGCCAACAACTCATACGTATCATCCTCCTCAAACATACCTATAAATTTAGAGCATATAACATCCGCCCTATGCAGTCATTATGCACTGTACGCGGGCAAATTTCCGTGCTGCGCAGCACACTTGCGAAAATAAGACCAAATTTTCTGAACAACTTCCACGCACTTTTGACTATTTTGCCTTTTTGGGGTGAATGAAAATCTGCGGAGCAAGAAGTTCTTCTTGACTCCGGAAGACTCTATGGGTATAATCACCGTTAACATTATCCTGCGTCAGTCGTGGTTAAAGGAGGGAGTTCATGGATCAGCTGTTCGCCCAGGCAGAAATCTGCCGCCACTGCCGGACGGCACTGCGGTCGGCTTTCGAGCACACAGGCACTCCTGTGGTCTATCATCGCAGACAAATGATTGCATGGAGCGGTGATTCCGCACAGCACGTCTGCCTGATTTTGGATGGCTGTGTGAAGCAGTATCTCCTCGCTCCGGACGGCAGTGCCCACACCATTCTTCTTCTGGGACAGGGAGATATTTTCAATGAAGTCACCTTCTTTCATAATGACACCAGCTATGCTGCCACGCAGGCCGTCAGCGATACAACGCTTGTGAAAATCCCGACGGATGTCTTCCGTGCGATTCTGAAAGCGCATCCCGCACTGTATGGGGATATATCCCAGCTGCTTTCCTACAAGCTGCGCATTACCATGGCCCATATCTATGACCTCTCCTTTGAATCGGTGGAACACCGGCTGCAAAATTTGCTGCGGCGTCTCTGTGCCCAGATGGGAGAACCCACAGCAGACGGCGTCCGCATTCCCTATGTATTCACCCATGAGGATCTGGCTCAGATGATCTCTGCCGGACGGAGCAATGTCAGCCGCTGCATGAATCGTTTTTATTCACGGGATTGGGTCCGTTTTGAGGGCCGGTGCATCGTGCTTCGAGACGGTGCTTTTTCTGCAGAGTGATACTTTTTATGAAAAAAGAGCCAGCCTCATTGGTGTGAGGCTGGCTCATTCCATTGCCTTGACAAAGCACCTCCCCGGCGAAGCTTGCTCTCATTAAGATAAACCGCTAAAAGGCCCCGTCCCTGAGCGAGAAAGCCAGAGACGGGGTCACTAACACATAGACCTGATATTCGCGTCGGGCGTAACTAACTGACAGACTGTTTGGCCGATGAGGAACGATCGTAAAGCATCTCAGCCGTTCCAGTCGGCCCGGGTCTCCCGCACGTCGATGTGGGTGAAGCCCTGTCCGGCGTACACGCCCACGCCGCCCCAGTCGGGCATGAGATCTCTTGCGTAGGCCGCCACCGCTGCCGGGGTCTGGCCACGCACGGAAATGTCAGCTGCCGTGCCGTAGCAGTGCTGGCTGTGGGCCGCGCCGCCTACCTTGGCGTTGTACTGGGGCGTCCGGTAGGCGCTGTGGATGACCACCGGGGCGGCAAAATGGCTGCGGATGCTTTGCAGCACCATCACCAGCCGGGGGGCGGTCAGAACGGCGTCACTGCCGTCCTTGCAGGCAAATTCTTTCACGGTAAAGTTGGCGGACAGCCTTTTGCCGCCGTCCTTCGCCTTGGAATAGGCGTTGATCTCGACCATGGGCTTCTCTCCTTCCGGTTCGTCGGTTTGTTCGTTTTTCAGTTTCCAGACGAGGAAGAACGGGATCACCCGCCCGTCCCCGGCGAAGCCCTCCCCTGCCGCATCCATGAAGCAGGCAGACCCGCCGCCGTCCATCATGATGGCGTTGTCCCAGCCGGACGCTGCCAGCAGGTCACGAAGTTGCTCCGGCGTGTGCCGCTCCCGGCTCACATAGTAGGCGAACCGTCCGCCCTTGGTGCCGATGGCCGTCCGGGGAGCGCGGTACTTCATGTCCGCTCCGCAGGTGACGGGACTGATCTTCTTCCCGCTGATGATGAGATGGACGCACTCCATGTAATTCGCGTCCCCATTTGGAACGGCCTTCACGCCGAAGTCCGCCGGGGTGTCCCAGCTGACGGCCCACGCCCGGTAGTTCGGGGCTTTGTAAACCTTGCCGTCTGCTTTCAGGTGGCAGGCGGGGGTCTGGTTCCGCAGGAAAATGGAGCCGTTGCAGATAGCGTCTCCGCCCGCTTCTACCAGCATTTTCCGCAGGTTGGCCGGTGTGGAGCGGAGTCGCCGCTTGTTGAAATAGATTTTCAAAAATTGGAGGTCGGAGAGCGGGACGGCGCCCGCTCTCGTGCTCATATGTGAGCCTCCGTGCCCTTGCCTTGATCGCCGGTCTGGTGCAGCGCGTCCAGCATATTTTTCACAAAGGCCGGGTACGGAACGCCCATCACCGCCGTATTCTCAAGGATCGACAAACCCTCGTTGGCGATGAAGAACAGACATACCGCATCCCGGACGAAATCGCTGTGGGTGGCCTGATCCAGCAGCGCCGCCATCCACACCAGCGCCAGCATGACGCCCTTTTTCACCAGACCCTTGTAGCTGGCCTTGGAGTCCAGCGCCCCGGTCCTGCTCTTTGCCGATTTGTGCCAGACAGCCGCCACCAGCCAGCCGGTAACGTAGTCCAGCGCCATGAAACAGATCAGAACTTTGAGCGCCACGTCCCAACCTCCCAGTGCCTGAGCGACGGCGGAGCCGGCCGCGGCCAGCGCCGCCAGCACCGTGTTTTTCATTTGTGTCAGATTCATCGGATTCCCCCTTTTGTTGATTCGGACGCTGAACGTCCTCTCTGAACAGTGTACCTGCCGCCGTGGGCGGCCCGCTGGGTAAGCGGTTCAGTTTTTGGGTTCAAATATTGGGAGGAAGCCCGAAAGGACCGCCAGACGCCATGACAAGCGGCGCGAAAAAAGAGCACCTCCCTGACTTCCCTCCTACCCTGCGGCATTTGAATGCGAAAAACGCCCTGCGGCGATTGGCCGAGGGTGCAGACGCTATCAATTTTGAAGGAGGGCGGGGCAACGTCTTGAAAGCGACGGCAAAATACTGTATTCTACATATAAAAAGAGAAGCTGACTTTCCCTGTGCAGCGAGAACGGAGGAGTGAACAATTATGGTACCGTTTGAGATTATATGGGAACTTCTTTCCTCTAAATGGAAGGATACTGAATTTTGGCCTGCCATCGTTGGGAGCACGGCGATTGTGATCGCCTTAGGCATCCTGCTGCGTAAAATCAAAATGATATGGCGCAAGGTCGGAGCGGCAGCGGCAGCCCTTGGACTTCTGGCGGCGTGGGACGGCTTTTGCCTGAACTGGCACAGTCTTCCTTGCTATCGTCTTGCGGGACTTCTTTTCGCCCTTTCGGCACTGTGCTTTTTGGCTCCGCATTTATGGAGCCGGCACCGCCTTCGCAGCGTCAAAGAGCTGTGCAAACAGCAAGCCTATGTAGAAGCACTGGAGCTTTTAAGCACTGTAAAGGAGGGATGGCTTTCCTCCAAGCAATTGCAGGGCTATCAGAAACGGATGTTTTTTCTGCTTGTCAATCTGGGAAACCTGCGGAAAGCAAGTGCGTATCTTGAGAGAATATGGGGAAAAGAGGGCGCTTTTTGCCATTTCGCCCTTCATACTCTGGCATTTCGGTCCGGAAATTTGAAAAATGCCTTTTTGGAAATTCAGAAGGCAGAGGACAGTGAGGACCTAAAGGATGATCCGCTCCTTCAGTTTCAGATCATCTTGAACCGCGGGGTCTGCTATGCGGCAGAGGGGAACTATCATTTAGCGGATGAGTATTATAACAAGGCGATCGCGTTTTATAACACGCATCACCTTCGGGAAGAAGAGCTTCGGGATGCTTTTTATTATAATTACGCCTTTAATCGCCTGCGCCTTGAGCCTGATACGGCAGCTTGGCAAGAGGTTTTGGAGGAATACCAATCCGGACTCGATCTTGAGAAGCCCGATGCACAGCTTCGAATCCTGAACGTGCGGCTGGAGCTGTTCCGCCAGACGGAGGCCCCGCGGGAAGCCATAGATGATCTGCTCCAGAGAGCGACTTCCGTAATCACAAGCGGCAAGCTTCCGCTCAAAAATCAGGTTCTTTTCGCGTCGAGTGCGGCCAGAGTTGCATGGGCGGCGCGGGTAAATCCAATTCCCTGTTTAGAGATCTTGAATGAAAATATGTCCGAAATCGAGCGCTTGCCCGCTAAACAGCGGTATTTTGTATATGCGGAATTGGATATTCTGTTCCGTGATTTTCATGGGCCAAGCAGTGATTCGTTTGCTTCGCTTAAAGATCGGGCGTCTGACTATCTGCAAAAAGACGCGGAGAAGGATCTGAAAAAATGGCAAAGTGGCTTGCCGGAGGACGCAATATATGACCGCTGCGATTGCCTGCGGAAAATGGCTGTTTTACGCAGGAGCCGGACGCCTTACGACCATGAATCCGTGGTGGATATCCAAAAGAATGCCGTTCGGCTTTATCACGATAGTGGGTTGTATTTGGACGAGCTGTACACACGCCAGGACATCATGGATGAATTGCTGGATGTGCGGAACCGAGACGAGGATTACCGCCCTGTATACGCTGATGAATTGCGCGAACAGATGTCATCGGCAGAAGAACTGCTGTCTTCGCTGGAGGGCCATCCCGCGCTGGCGGAAAGCTATATTCGTCTGGGGTGCTATTCTTTTGATCTGGATGAATATGAGAAGGGCCTCTGTTTCGCCCGCCGTTTTTGGCGCACGGGTATTTCGGTTCAGAATTTTGCGCCGGGGCTGCGCCGGTATTACGCAGATCTCCTTTTCCGCACGAGAGTGATCCTATTCGATCAGGCGATCAGGGCGGCAGCCGTAGACCCGCAGTTGTGCTCTCTAGGCGAGGCTGCCCAAAACTGGTTTGCCACCTATCCCCAACACGACGGATGGCTGGATACGCTGCTGTTAGGGCGGTTTCTATCTGCTCCTGTCGGGAAAACAAAGGTTTGGATACCGAAGGGCAAGAGTGAACCCGAAGGGCACACTTGGCTGTGGATCCCGCAATTAGAAATGGATATAGATCTGACATATCCCCAGTTTGCTGATGACCAGCTTTGCCGACGCGTGTTTTTCTATAATGGCCGACACCCCTTTGAAGCGGGAACATCGCTGACCTTGCAGGTAAGCCAGCAGAGCAGCCCCCTCGTATTTGAGGGGATCGCGTGTTCACAGCTGGAGCATGGATCGTCTCAGGAAGCAAGCGCACTGGCAGATACCATCTATGAGTTTTTGTGTAAGCATATTCCGAAGGACTGCCCGTCGATGGAGGAATTTACCCGAATGATTGGGGAATTTATAGAGGTGATCCCAATACAGGCGTAGCTGCCGCGGGGCCGGGTGCCCATTCGGAGCGATCGTTGCGAAATGTCTGCGGAAGGGGCTTTTGACCCTTTCAAGCCATGAAAATTTACAGACAAGATAAAAAACGAGATGGAAGATGTTTGAATGAACCATCTTCCATCTCGTTTTTACTTTGCGCTATGAGTATTCTTTATTCTCCCCCGGCGTTCAGCAGGCACTCGGCGATCATGAAGTCGGTGGGGCTGTCAATATCCACGGAGCGCTCCGCTGTCATGATGTAGGCGTAGCAGTCATCGCCGTACAGACTGCCGGTGCGGAGGAAGTGCTCCGTTTTCACGAGATAGATGGCGCCGTTCATACGGTAGTATGTCTCCAGTTCCTGCCGGCGCTTGCTGCCGTCGGCACGGATGAACGCCCGCATGCTGCCGTCCGGCGGGAGGGTGTTGCTCCAGAGCGGAGAGTGCTCCATCTCACAGACGGAAACAACGCTTTCAGCCTGCTTTTCCTCCATCACGCCGAAGGCTGCCCGAATGTCCCCGGCGGTGCGCAGCGGCGAAGTGGGCTGGAGAAGCATGAAGGCGTCAAAGCGCTGGCCCATTTCCTCATAGCGGCGCAGCACCTCCCGGATGGCATCCTCGGAGGAGGCGGTATCGGAGGAGGTCTCGGCGCTGCGGAGGAACGGCTCGTCCGCGCCGTACTGCCGGGCAATGTCGGCGTAGCGCTCCGAATCGGTGGAGACGTGAACGGCGTCGAACATCCCGGAGGCAAGCGCCGCTTCGATGGAATACGCCAGCAGAGGCTTACCGTTCAGCGGCTTGATGTTTTTGTCCGGCAGGCCCTTGGAGCCGCTGCGGGCGGGAATGATGGCGATGGATCGCATAAAAAGTCTCCTTTTTCTGTGCTGTTATAGGACGCGCAGGCCTTACGGCTGCTCGGGGAGCCATCGGCTATGCCCTTGATTTTGCCTTTGCCCAATCGTATAATAAACGTTAGGCGCAAAACTGCTAAACTTCTGTTCTGGGGGAAGGATATTATGACGGATATTTTACAGGAATTGGATGGCAAAGCATATACAGCAGATATTTACAAAGATTACGAGATCCGCCTCTGCAGAGGGGATGAGTACAAGGATATTCAAGCTCTTCTTGACAATTATTGGAGGAAGGATCACATTTTTGTCCTCTCCAAAGAGATGTTTGACTATCAGCATCTTGATAAACGAACCAACGAATATCACTTTATCATCGCGAGAGAGCGAAAGACAAACGAGATCCATGCCGCGTTGGGCTTTGTGCCTACCAGTCAGTATGACGCCGATATAGAAAGAATGATGGTTTGGCCTTGTATATGGATCAATAGAAAAGATGTCCACAGAAAAGGTCTTGGCGCAACCATGTACCATTATCTGAAGGAGAACTACCCCATTGAAACGATCTCCATCTTGGGGATCAGCGAAACGGCCCTGGCAATCTATCAGCATTGGAATTTTACAACCGGAAAGATCAAACAGTATGTCATGCCCAACGTAAAAGGACGGGAGCACTTGGCAAAAGGGCTGTTGAACGCCTATGGAGAGTTTTCAAAAAAGCCGGCAGATACTATGCGCCTGTGCCCATTGGAACGGGCGGACTATGAAAGACTGGACCCGCGGGACCCGATCTTTACAGTCAATACAAAATACAAGTCCAAGTCTTACTACATCAACAGATATTTTGAGCACCCGATGTATGCTTACAGCTTTTTTGCCATTACGGACTGTGACGGCCGCATTGCGGCGATCCTGATTGCCCGGGTATGCGGTGACGGAGAAGCAAACTGCCTGCGAATCGTGGATCTCATTGGAGACGCGGCATATCTTGCGTGTGTAAGGACACAGATACAAGAGTTATTGCAGGCTGAAAACTATGAATATATTGATTTTCTTGAATTCGGTTTAGAGGATCAGCTCCTGAAAAATGGAGGATTTATTAATCGCGGAGAATATGCCGACGTCATTGTACCCAATTATTTTGAACCGTTTTTGCGGGAAAACGTTGATCTCGACTGCGCGTTCAAGACAGTGGTACGGGATGCCAAGTCTATCATTTTCAAAGCGGATGCGGATCAGGACAGGCCAAATGTTCTATAAGGCTTTTATAAATTCAGATAGTTTTCGCTTTTCGGCGGGAAATCGTTGCAGTCCAGCCGGGGCAGAAGAAGCGGCTCGTCCGTGCCGATCCGGGCGGCGCGTACCTCGGTGGTCAAGCCCAGACAGGCGCCCTGTGAACGGATATAGTCCACGACTTCAGCGTTATAGCTGCCGTAGGGATAGTTCATGACCCAGCGGCCGCGGTCTATAAACGCACCGATGGCGTCCAGCCCCATGGCGATGTCCTGACGCATCTGCTCCGGCGAGAGGTTTCCGAGCCAATAGTGATCGTAGCCATGGCAGCCGATGTACATTCCGTGGCGCTTCATGGCGCGGAGCTGATCCTCTGTCAGATACAGCTCATAGGCCAGCTGTTCTTCTGTCACGCCCACATATTGCTCGAACAGGTCGCTGGAGATCTGCCCGCGGACTTTTTCCGGCAGTACCGTTTGCAGCATCTGCTTGACAAACACGGTCTCCTTGCTGTCATACCGGCTGGGGACGGCATACTGCGCGAACAGCTCCTCCGTCGGGGCGTAGTCATACTCCCGACCGCGGTAAGCGTCCATCTTCCGCTTTACATCGGGCAGCAGCCGTGTGATGTCCGCACTGGCCAGAATATAATGGATCTTATTGACGTCCAAAAGCTGATGGGTTGTAAAGGTCTTACCGGGAATGAAGAAGGCGCCCTGCGCGCCGAACTCCTCAGGGAGCGGCATGGCAAAGGTGTAGTTGTCGGCGTAACCGTCATCAAAGGTCAGGAGCAGCGCGTTTTCCGGTAACTCCGCTGTCCCCTCAGCCGCACAGATGACCTGTTCCATCGTGACGAACCGGAAGTGCTCTTTCATATAGGCAAGCTGCTGGCGGAACAGGGGGACATCCAGCCCCTTGATCTCCGGATAGCGGCTGTGTTTCAGGTCTCGCGTGTAATGGTACATCGCAATGTAAAGTTTTTGATCCATTGGGACAGCCTCCTTACTCTATGACCGGGAGGTCATAGAAGGTTTTTTTCGTGTTATGGGGGGCGCTGCGGAGGAAGCGCAGCAGCTCCGACAGGATCTTCTCCGAGGTGTGGCCGTCGCCGAAGGGAGAGACGGCGCAGGCGGCGACGGCCTTGAATTCCGGCGACAGGGCCTTCCTCATAGCCATTGTGACCGCCTCCCGCTCCGGCGGACAGTCGATGACGCTCTCGGCGCGCATCCTCCCCTTCTGTCGGTCACCGATGTTGACCGTTGGGATGTGCAGGGCGGGGGCCTCCAGAATACCGCTGGAGGAATTGCCCAACACCATCTCCGCGCCCTTGAGGGCGGAGAGATAGCGCCGCATCCCGAGAGACGGCACCACCAGCCAGTTTTTCCGGCTGGCGCCCTCGGCCCGCCAGATAGCGTTGCCCGGAACGG
>OGOL01002456.1_pt1 | contig 14413 bp, 12 predicted proteins | sample 1552641 | NCBI WGS metagenome assembly OGOL01 (sample SAMEA2580140, study PRJEB22360) | human gut metagenome | biome: human gut; feature: human-associated habitat; material: faeces | place: Denmark | collected 2008/2010 | reverse complement strand
CATCACGGGCCACAACGGCGGCCACGAAGAGATGCGCCTGCTGCCGCTATTCAAGTTCACGCTGATGCGTCCCGACACCGTGCCGACCGTGGAACGCTACCACGTACAGCGCGTCGAGGACTTCAGGAAACGGGTGGACAACGAATACCTCACCCTTTCGTGGCGCGAAAGCAATATCCCGGCCGACACGCTCGTGATGCTCGACAAGCAATACGTCGAGGAGCTCAAGTCGGATCGGGCATCGTGGACGGTGCTCTTCGAACGGGGTGTCACGCAGTCGCTCATCAAGCAGTATACCAATGCCGTGAACACCTTCTCCGCGGCCATCGAGCAGAACCCGAGCAACCCGTTCCTCTACCTGAACCGCTCGACGACGCGCGCCGAGATGATCGACTTCATCTCGTCGATCGACAACTCCTACCAGCGCATCACGATCGACTCGGATCCGGCCAACCGGCTGAACAACAACAGCAAGCGCACGTACAGTTACGACGAGGCGGTGGCCGACCTGAACAAGGCCATCAAGCTCTTCCCCGACCTGGCGTACAGCTATTACAACCGCGCCAACCTCAAGGCCCTGTCGGGAAGCCTGCCCGAAGCGTTCGAGGATTACTCGAAGGCCATCGAACAGAACCCCAATTTCGCCGAGGCATATTACAACCGCGGCATCATACAGATATTCATGAAGGACACGCGCAAAGGGTGTCTCGACATTTCGAAGGCCGGCGAGCTGGGTATCGTCGAGGCTTACGAGGTGCTGAAACGATACGCGCCGTTAGAAAAGTAAGCTAACTCAAAAACAAATAATTATGACGGAAATTATCCAACGGAAACTCAACGACTCGGCCTGGGTGCGGTGGACGGCGCTCATCCTGATCGCACTGACGATGTTCTTCGGCTACATGTTCGTGGACATGATGTCGCCCCTGCAGAGCATGATCGAGGCACAGCGCGGCTGGACGCCCGACGTGTTCGGCATGTACGGAAGTTCGGAGTTCATCTTCAATGTCTTCGGATTCCTGATCCTGGCAGGTATCATCCTCGACAAAATGGGTGTGCGCTTCACGGGAATGCTCTCGGCATCCCTGATGTTTATCGGCGCCTGCATCAAATATTACGGCGTGAGCGACGCCTTCATCGGCACTGGCGCCGAGGCTTGGCTCAATAGCTGGTGGGTATCGTTCCCGGCCAGTGCCAAACTCGCATCGCTCGGGTTCATGATATTCGGATGCGGTATGGAGATGGCCGGCATCACCGTTTCGAAGACGATCGCCAAGTGGTTCGAAGGCAAGGAAATGGCCCTCGCAATGGGGCTGGAAATGGCCATTGCCCGTGTGGGTGTCTTCGCCGTTTTCTCCATCTCGCCGTGGCTCGCCAACATGGCTCCCGCAACGGTCGTGCGCCCGGTGGCATTTTGTACCCTGCTGCTGCTGATCGGACTGCTCACCTACACGGTATTCACCTTCATGGATCGCAAGCTGGACAAACAGCTCGGGCTGGATTCCCGCGGCAACAACAGTTCCGAAGAGGAATTCCGCATCAGCGACCTGGGCAAAATATTCAGCAGCAAGGTATTCTGGATCGTGGCCATACTCTGCGTGCTCTACTATTCGGCAATCTTCCCCTTCCAGCGCTTCGCCACGAACATGCTGGAAAGCAACCTCGGCGTCACGGCACAAACGGCCGCCGACATCTTCCGCTGGTTCCCGATGGGCGCCGCGGCCATCACGCCGCTACTGGGCAGCTACCTCGACCACAAGGGCAAGGGCGCCACGATGCTGATCTTCGGAGCCGTCCTGATGACGGTATGCCACCTGATCTTCGCCTTCGTGCTCCCGGCCTATCCGAGTACGCTCGTCGCTTACGGCGCCATCATCATCCTGGGAATCTCGTTCTCGCTGGTACCCGCAGCGCTGTGGCCCTCGGTTCCCAAGATCATGGAGACCCGCTACCTGGGTTCGGCCTACTCGCTGATCTTCTGGATCCAGAACATCGGCCTCTGCCTCTTCCCAGCTGTCATCGGCTACGCCCTCAAATTCAGTAACCCGGGGCATGTGGACGGCACGGCCTACAACTATACGCTCCCGATGGTGATTTTCGCCAGCTGCGGCATCGCGGCGATGCTCCTGGGACTGTGGCTCAAGGCGGAAGACCGGAAAAAGAACTACGGGCTCGAACTGCCCAATATAAAGAAGTAGCCAAACTACGACGAATAAATGAAGCGGAAGGGCTGCCGTGCAATGCACGGCAGCCCTTTGTAATTTTCCGGAGGCAAGGGTTCGGGGAAAATCCCAGCCACGCGATCCGGAATCAGCGTACCATTTCGTACAACTCGGCGATGCGCGTGCACATCTCCTCCCACGAGAAGCGTTTGCGCTCCTCGATGCAGTTCAGGCGGAAGCGTTCGATCGTATCCCCGTCGTACATCCGCGCAATGGCATCGGCCACGCCCTGCACCGTAGGCTCGCAGACATACCCTACGCGACCGTCGGGCACGATCTCCGAAAGACCGCCGACGTCGGTGACGACCATCGGCACGCAGAACTGGTAGGCGATCTGCGTCACGCCGCTCTGCGTCGCGGTCTTATAGGGCTGGACGACGAAATCCACAGCCGAGAAGTAATATTTCACCTGTTCGTCGGGAATGAACCGGTCGTGGAGGATCACCTCGTCCTGCAGGCCGTTGTCGGCAATCTGCCGCAGGTAACGCTCCTTGGGGGTGTAAAATTCCCCGGCGACGATCAGCCTGCGCCCCGCGGCAAGCCCCCGGCGACGCAACCCCGCCCAGGCGTCGAGCAGCAGGTCGAGCCCTTTGTAGTCGCGGATCAGCCCGAAGAAAAGCACGTAATCGACCGTCGGATCCAGCCCCAGCCGTACACAAGCCTCGTTGCGGGCGACCCGCTCCCCGAAGTTCTCGAAAAGCGGATGCGGGGAAAACAGCGCCGGGGCATCGCTGTATGCCTTCAGTTCGCCGTGCACCTGCTCGGACATGTAGACGAACCCGTCCACGACACCCAGGTAATAACGGTTGAAGGGTTTGTCGGTCAGGTGGTGCTCGTGGGGTTCGACGTTGTCGATCTGGCAGAGCACCTTCGTATGGTCGTTGCGGCGGGCGAAACGGGCAATGGTGCCGAAACAGGGTGCCATGAAGGGCGTCCAGTATTTCATCAGCACGAAATCGGGACGTTCGCGGCATATCCGGCGACCGATACGCACCCAGTTGAAAGGGTTGACCGTATTGACGCACCGGCAGATGTGCAGATCGGCCGGCGGCGGCGTGGATACGGTCTGGCTCTTGCCCGGGAAGAGCAGCGAAGGGTATTGCAGCGTGAAAGTCTTTATGTCTACCTCGTTCCCACGCCGCTGAAAGGTGCGGGCCATGATCTCCATGATCGAAGCCAGTCCGCCCCGGTACGGGTGCGCAGGGCCTAAAATCGTAATCTTCATACGGCAAATATAGGAAAAGATAGCGCAAACGGCTGTCTCTTTTGCCGTAAATATACGGACAGGGCAAACTTTTCGCGCCACCGCGATTCCATGCGCAGGGGCATAACGGGAAGATCCCGGCAGTCCGGCACCCGCCCCGGCCTGGTTCCCGGCCGGGACGAGGCTCCGTAAAAAGACGCAGCAAAGAGCCCGGAGGAAAAACACACGGAGAAAAACCGGCAGGGAAAGCATGGCGGCAAGTGTCCGGCGGGAAGAACGCACAGCGAAGAGCCTGCCGGACGGGATTCACCGGGAAAAGCCCGCACAAAAAACGGGGCGCCGCGAACGGCACCCCGCAGACTCGGGCCAGGGACGGTTATTCGCCGTCGTCAGTATGTTTGAAACTCTTGGCGGTATGCTTGCTGCCCGCTGCGGACTGCAGCGCCAGGTACTCCTCGCCGTAGTCGAGCATATGCTGCAACTCGGTGCGGAAGGTATCGAGGTGTTCCTCCTCCTCGACGATAATGTCCTGGAACATCTTGTGCGTCACGGCGTCCTTGTGTTCGGCGGCGATGCGCGACGCCTCGTTATAGGAGTCGATCGTGCTCTGCTCCAACTGCATGGCCAGGCGGAGCATCTCCTTGGCGTCGGTCACCTGCTTGGTCCGGAACGAGGCGTTCATGTCGACGTCGCCCTGCAGGAACATGATGCGGTCTGAGAACTCCTCGATATGGCGCATCTCGGCGATCGAGATCTCACGCATGATCTTCGAAAGGTACTGGTAGCGGTCATCTTCGAAATGGGTGTGGAAATACATGTACTGGAGCGATGTGGCGATCTCCTTACCTACGGCATCGTTCAGCAGGTCGATGCTCACCTGATACTTGTTCTGTGTTTTGACTGCGGTTTCCATAATGAAAAAAGGTTTTGCAGCCCTACCTGCAAAACCCGTTCCACGGAGTGCCGGCAGGACATTCCCCGCAGGCCTATTTCCACTCGATAGAGGCACGTACGGCCACCGTACCGGCATCGCTGCGTATCTCGAACAGCGCCGTAAGGCCGCGTTGTTCGTAACCGACGGCAAGCGTCTGCCCGTAACGGCATTCGCGCAGGAAATGGATGTCCAACCGCACGGGCGCCTCCTGCATCAGCATTTCCAGGGGCAGCATGTCGATCATCATTTCTATATAGCGCATCGTATTGACATGGCGGTTAAAATCGATGTCGCTGTAAACGACTTTGTGCACGGCCGTCTGCGCCGGGTCGACATCGCGGATCTTTCGCGGCTTGTCGGTCGGCGAAGGGGCATCGACGATGGCGTCGGCATGGGCATCGCCCACCCACGACAGGTCGAGCGCCGAACGGCTCCTCAGGTCGATCATCGCCCACTGCGTCACCGCACGCCCGAATTCGTTGCCCGCGGCGTCGGTCAGCGTGAAATTACGCGTCGAGAGCACCCGCCCGTATTCGTTGATCCACGTGGCGATCGTATAGTCGGTATACTGCCCTGGCTGGCAGTCGAATTCCACGGCCATGCGCGAGAGCACCCACGAATGGTTGTCGGCATTGAGGGCGTCGACCCCGAAACCCTTGCCGTGGGCGTCGATGCCCGCCGTATTGAGGATCGCCGAGCCCAGCGACGGGATCGTGGCCCGGAGCGTGAAATCCACATCCTGCGGTTCGACACGGTAATTATAATGCGATTTTTCTCCCATGTAATTGATATTTAGCGTTGCATGGCGGCAAAGATAAGAATTTTTCGTATATTTGGTTGAACATTAACCCTCAATAAAAGCGTTAGTTATGGAAATGAAGAAACTCGACTTCGCGGAAACCCTGAAGGATTCGATCGAAATCGGCGTCAAGAACGCCCCCCGATCGTCGTGGCAGTGACCCTGTGGCTGGTAACTATCTGGATACCCTACCTAAACATAGGGACGACTATCGCCTTCATCACCTTCGTCGTGATGTTCGTACTCTTCGTGCTGGCCGCTTCGATCGCAATGGCCATCGAAGCCTCGTTCTGGAAACAACTGAAAGACAACGTGGAATAAATACGCGCCACAGCAGGCGAAGGACGGCGCTGGTGCCGTCCTTTTTTATCCGCGACCAATTATTTTATCGAAAAACGATAAATATTATTTGTTTTTCGAAAATAAATACTAATTTTGCACTATCGAAACTCAAAAACGAACAAGCATGCAGAACAAAAAAAGACTGCACAGGCATTTACTGCTGATCTACATCATCTACTTCGCGGCGCTGATCGTAGGTTTCGCAGCGAGCTTCGTCCCGGATTTCTCGCGCGGATGGCGCGATGCGCAGGACACGCTGGAGATCGAGATCCCACAAGGCGGCATACGCTCCTATTACGTCTCCGCCCCGGTAGTGCGCAAGGCCGCCGAGCCGGTCGTGATCGAGGGGCTCCCGGCCAGCATCGAACCGACAATCAGCCGGATAGACCTGCGCGTACAGGTGGACGAGGCCTACACGCTCGGCAACGCGTTCAAGGTGATGGGCAACAATGTCTACTGCTACCTGCTGATGGTGATAACGGGCCTCTCTTACCTGACGATCCTCGTGCTGATAGCCCTGATCATCAATTCGCTCCGCAAGTCGATCCGCGACGAACAGCCGCTGCGCCACAGCAATATACTGCGTACGCGCGCCATCGGCATCCTGATCCTCGTAGCGGAACTAAGCGAGGCTCTGATGAAATACATCAGCAACACCGAGGCGGCACGACTGCTCGAAGGCACCTCTTTCGAGGTCGTGGGGACATTTCCGCTGAGCTACTGGAATGTGATCGTCGGTATTTTGTTCCTCTTCATGGCCGAGGTGCTTTCCCTCGGGACACAACTGAGCGAAGAGCAGAAACTGACTATCTAAAATAAGTAACATAGCATGGCAACGATACAGACAATTAAAGGGGGGGGGACGACATTATGGCTATAATAATCAATATAGACGTCATGATGGCCAAACGCAAGATGTCACTCGGCGAACTGGCCGAACGGGTGGATATTACGCCCGCCAACCTCTCGATACTCAAGAACGGGAAAGCGAAGGCCATCCGGTTCTCGACGCTCGAAGCGATCTGCCGCGAGCTCGACTGCCAGCCGGGGGACATCATCGAATACCGCCCCGACCTGCCCGCAGAAAAAGAATAACACAAAAACCCTAATACGATCGATTATGAAAAAATTAACAATGCTGGTTGCAGCCGCCTTCGCAATGACGAGCGCAATGGCCCAGCTCAACCCGATGGAGCCGATCCCGGCGGACAAGGATGTCCGGACGGGTAAACTCGAAAACGGAATGACCTATTACATCCGCCACAACGAAAAGCCGAAAGGACAGGCGGATTTCCACATCCTGCACGACGTGGGAGCCATCCAGGAGAACGACGCACAGCAGGGCCTCGCCCACTTCCTCGAGCACATGGCCTTCAACGGCACGAAAAACCTCCCCGGCAAGCAGATGATCGAATACCTGGAGAAGGTAGGCGTGAAATTCGGCGCCAACCTCAACGCCGGCACCAGCTGGGACATGACTTCGTACATGATGAAGGACGTCCCGACCTCACGCGAGGGCATCATCGACAGTGCGCTGCTGATCCTGCACGACTGGTCGCACTTCATCGCCCTCCAGCCCGAGGAGATCGACTCGGAGCGCGGCGTGATCATGGAGGAGCTCCGCACCCGCGACAACGCTTCGTGGCGTTCGACCATGAAGATGCTCCAGGCGCTGGGCAAGGGCACGAAATACGAGCACCGCAACCTGATCGGCTATCTCGACGGGCTGAAAGGCTTCCAGCACAAGGAACTGGAGGATTTCTACAACACGTGGTACCGCCCCGACTATCAGGCGGTCGTGATCGTGGGTGACATCGACGTCGACGCCGTCGAAAACAAGCTCAAAACGCTGATGAGCGATATTCCGGCCCCGGCCGCCGATGCCGCACAGAAAGAGGTGATCACGGTGCCCGACAACGAAGAGCCGATCGTCAGCATCTACACCGATCCCGAAATGCAGGGTTCGCGCGTGCAGGTCTTCGTAAAGCGCCCGGCCGTACCCGAGCAGTACAACAACCTGGTATACGGCGAGATGCTCGACGTGGTACAGGCTTACATGACCACGATGGAGAATGCCCGTCTGCAGGAGATTTCGATGCAGCCCGACGCCCCGTTCCTGGGCGCAGGCATGAACTCGGGCAGCATCGGCGTAATCCCGACGCTCGAGGCCACGACCTTCGTCGCCATGACGCAGGACGGCAAACTGACACAGGGTTTCGAAGCCCTCTACACGGAGATGGAGAAGGTGCGCCGCCACGGCTTCACGCAGGGTGAGTTCGAGCGTGCACAAAACGACCTGATGCGCCGCGCCGAGCGTTCGTACACGAACCGCAACGACCGTCGCAACGCCGAATTCGTACAGACCTATCTGGATAACTTCCAGCAAAACCGCCCCATGCCCGACGCCAAAACCGAATGGCAGCTGGACAGCATGCTGATCAAGGCGCTCAACGTCGAGGCTGTCAACGCATTCGCACAGCAGGCGATCTACCCCAACAACCAGGTAATCGTCATCACGGCACCTGAAAAGGAGGGTGTCGAAAATCCGACGACCGAGGAGATTCTCGCCATCCGCGACAAGGTCGCTGCAGCCGAGATCGAGGCATATGAGGACAACACGGTCAAGGAACCGCTGATCCCCGAAGGAACTACCCTGGAAGGTTCGCCCGTGAAGAAGACCGCACAGAACGCCGAGTACGGCACGACGGAATGGACGCTGGCCAACGGAGTGAAGGTTATCGTGAAGCCCACGGCCTACAAAGCCGACGAGGTTCGCATGAGCGCCCTGGCCAAGGGCGGCCTGTCGATCCTCTCGGACGAGGAGTTCTACATGGGCGAGATGATGCCCGCCTTCAACTCGATGTCGGGCGTAGGCAAATTCTCGGCCACCGACCTCAAGAAACAGCTTTCGGGCAAATCGGCGTCGGTTCAGCCCTCGGTGGAGAACTACGCCAGCGCCATGAACGGCGTATGCTCGCCCAAAGACCTGGAGACGATGTTCCAGTTGCTCTACCTCAACTTCACGCAGCCGCGTTTCGACGAGAACGACTACAACACGCTCATGAAGATGCTGCGCGCACAGTTGGAGAACGTCAAGTCGAACCCCGACTACCTGATGGACGACAAGTTCATCGACGTGGCATACGGCAACAACCCGCGCCGCCAGATGGTTTCGACCGAGATCATCGACAAGTTCAGCTTCGAGGCGCTGCCGGCCATCTACAAGAAACTCTATCCGGATGCCAACAGCTTCGTATTCAAGTTCGTGGGCAACGTAGACCTCGAAACGCTCAAACCGCTCGTTGAAAAATATATCGGCTCAATCCCGACCTCGAAGAAACCGATGACGTTCGCGGACGACAAATGCGATCCCGTGAAGGGCGAGGTGACCGAGGACTTCACGGCCTCGATGCAACAGCCCAAGGTTTCGGTACGTTACATGTTCTCCGGCGAGATGCCCTACACGCTCAAGAACAAGGCTGCCCTGTCGTTCCTGACGCAGGCGCTCAACTCGCGCTATCTGGTTTCGATCCGCGAGGAGAAGGGCGGCACGTACGGCGTACAAGTATCCGGTTCGACGGAATACATCCCGAGCGAGACCTACAACATGACCATTTCGTTCGACACCAACGAGGAGATGGCCGACGAGCTGCGCGAGATCGTAATGAAGGAGATCGAAGAGATCGCCGCCAACGGCCCCAAGAGCGAAGACATCGAGAAAAACCGCGAGTTCATGCTCAAGAGCTGGAAAAACAGCCTCGAACAGAATGCCAGCTGGATGAACTACCTCAACAGCAAATACGGCTCAGGGCTCGACTACCTGGCCGATTACGAAGAGGTGCTCAAGACGCTGACCGACGCCGACGTACAGGCCATGGCCAAGAAGGTGCTTTCCGACGGTAACCTCGTGAAAGTCATCATGCGTCCCGCAAAGGAAGAGGCGAAATAAGCCCCCATCCGACAGAATGAAAGGCAGCCGTGAAAACGGCTGCCTTTTTGTTTGCAACAGGAGGTAAAAATATTACCTTTGCAAAAATTTTAAACCAAAGTGCTGCCACCATGTCTCGTAGTCTCAACCTGGTCTCAGGCCTCTATCTTAAAATATCCATTCTGACGATCGTCGCGGGGCTCGTACTCCGCATCGTGCTGCTCTTCAACGGGCAGACCAGCGACCTCGGTTTTTCACCGGGCGAGTGGTGCCAGGTATTCCTGCTGGGCGCCATGAACGACCTTTGTGCCGCAACGATCGGCTTCGGCTTCCTGTGGCTCTTCATGATGAGCGTCTCGGAGACGAAATACCGCAAACCGTGGAGCTACATCATCCTCGGAATACTCGCCGCGGCATTTTGCTACGTGACCTTCTGCAACACGATATTCGACGAATACGGCAGCGTCGCACCGCAGGTAGCCTCGGGCATCCTCGGCTTCTGGGCCGGGACGTTCGCCCTACGGCTCTTCTTCCGGGGATTCCGCAGCTACTGGACGACGGTATGGTTCGCACTGATCATCACGCTCTACGTGGGGGCTATCGTCTTCAACGCGATCAGCGAATATTTCTTCTGGAACGAATTCGGAGTCCGCTACAACTTCATCGCCGTGGATTACCTGGTCTATACCAACGAGGTCGTGGGCAACATCATGGAATCCTACCCCGTACTGCCGATGTCGCTCGGGATAATCGTAGTGACGCTGCTCATCACCTGGTACCTTTTCCGCCGCGACCTGGGGCAGGCCGACCGGCTGATCGGATGGCGCTGGAAGGCTGTCGCCGGGCCGGCCTATATCGCAGCCATGCTACTGGCGGTTTGGCTGCTGCATTTCAATACCCGGTTCCAGGACAGCGACAACGTCTACGTGAACGAATTGCAAGCCAACGGACTCTACAAGTTCTACGACGCGTTCGTCAAGAACGAACTCGACTACGAACAGTTCTACATCACCGAGCCCGAAGCCAAGGCCGAGGAGTTCGTACACGGTGTGTACGGCAGCACGGGCGACAACCTGCATGCCGTCCGCAGCGAGGGGCCCGAGATACGGCGCAACATCGTACTGATAACGATCGAGAGCATGAGCGCCTCGTTCATGGGTCATTTCGGCAACACCAGGCAGCTGACGCCCGTGCTCGACTCGCTCTACGACCGGAGCCTGGCGTTCGACCGCGTCTATGCCACGGGTAACCGCACGGTACGCGGGCTGGAGGCCGTGACGCTTTCGCTGCCGCCCTGCCCGGGACAAAGCATCATCAAGCGCCCGAACAATGCGGGGATGCATTCGACCGGCGCCCTGCTGCGCGACAAAGGTTACACCGTGAAATATTTTTACGGCGGCAACAGCTATTTCGACAACATGGAGACCTTCTTCTCGGGCAACGGCTATGAGATCGTCGACCAACGGCAGTACGAGCCCGGGGAAATCACCTTCGCCAACATCTGGGGCGTATGCGACGAAGACGCCTACCGCAAGGTCATCCGCACGCTCAACGAAGACGCCGGCGACGGCAAGCCGTTCTTCGCACATGTCATGACGGTGAGCAACCACCGCCCGTTCACCTACCCGGCCGGGAAGGTCAGCATACCGCACGACGCCAAGTCGCGCAACGGAGGCGTGATGTATACCGACTATGCACTGGGGCGGTTCTTCGCCGAAGCGTCGAAACAACCCTGGTTCGCCAATACGATTTTCCTCATCACGGCCGACCACTGCGCATCGAGCGCGGGCCGCACGGAAATCCCGCTCGAAAAATACCATATCCCGGCACTGATCTACGCCCCGGGCTTCGTCGAGCCGCAGCATGTCGGGGGCATCGTTTCGCAGATCGACCTGATGCCTACCCTGCTTTCGCTGCTCAACATGAGTTACGACTCGCATTTCTACGGCCGCAGCATTTACGACGAGGGCTATGTCAACCGCGCGTTCATCGCAACCTACCAGGATCTGGGCTACCTCGAAGGCGACGTGTTCACGATCCTTTCGCCCGTGCGCCGCTTCGAACAGTACCGGGTCGTTCCCACGGAGGACAATCCCCACAACCTCGAACCGATGGAAACGGAAAACCCCGAACAGGTCTCGCGCGCCATCGGCTATTACCAGACTTCGAGCGCGTGGAACAAACGCTGAGTGCCGGTATCTGAAAAAAGGCTGTCTGAGATTTGTCAGACAGCCTTTTTTCGTATGCGGTTCCCGGATACGCTCCCCGGTTTGCGCAGGGTATGAACGCTTATCGGGACACCGCCTCGTCCCGGGGAGGGCGGTATCACTTCACCACCACGTCCCGGTCGGTGTTGAGCGTCAGCTGGTAGGTCGCATAATTGCCCGAGCCGTTGGTAAACTTGGTATAGATGGCCGTCAGGTCAACGACCGAACCGGATACGGGGATTTTGTTGTCGCGGAACTGGCTGTAACCGCTCGTACGCACCACATAGTTACCCGGAGCGGCATTCGTGCCGGTACCGGCGGCCTGCGCATCGTAGGTGAACCAGGCCGCGCCGTTACGCGCCGTAGAAAAACGTGTCGGCATTCGTACCGGGCAACATGCGCATCGTCGCCCAGGTAGCCCACTGGTCGATATCCTCCCACCCGGGGGAATTCACGTCGTAGGAGACGGAATTGGCGAAATAATTGGGAAAGGTGTTCTTGTAGCCCCACAGCGCCGTGCCGAAGCGGCTTTCGACCCCTTCGAAACGCACCAGGCGCCCCAGGTCGTCGTCCGACAGCACAGTCCGGTAGTTGTCGCGCGTAACGACCAGCGTATCGGACTTCAGCATCGGCTGCTGTTCGCCCGAAAAGATGTGCTCGTCCTGCATGATCTTGCTCTCGATATTGTCGTTCGAATAGCTCGCATTGTAGGAGGTCGTACCGATGCTGACCATGCCGCGGTAGTTCCCCAGCACGAGCCCTTCGAGATCGACGTAGACGATCTGCCCGACGGGATGGAACAGGTAGTTGCCCGTATTGAGCTTGAGCTCGATGGCCGACTCGGAGGCCTCGTCGTAGAGGTATACCGACTTGTAGACATTGCCGAAGCGGTCGGTCGAAATAACCTTGCCCGAGGTGAACAGCGGCTCGTCGACCGTCCACGACGCCACGGTACCGTCGTTCATACCCGCATTCTCGGCCCGAAAGCGCGCCTTCAGCTCCCCGACGGAAATGTATTCCAGTCCCTTCGCCTCGAAATCGGCGCGGGTGTAGACCCTGGCCGGCCCCGGATTCAGGTAATCGCTGTAACAGCCTGTGAAAAACAGGGCTGCGGCAGCCGCCAGTAACAATTTGAATAATTTATCCATAGCATTCATGTTTTATTCGTCCAACCGTCAGAAACGGAAATAGAGATTGAGGTAATAGGTCGTACCGAACATGTAGAAATACTTCGAGTCGAAGGCCTGGTAGGTCGTCACGGTGGTCTCGGTATTCTTCGAGAGGCGTGTCTGCTCATAGCCGCCGGTCTTGATGTCCTGGTTGTTCAGGATGTTCTTAACGTCGAGGCTGAATCCCAGCGTGTACTTACGGTGGATATACCAGTTCTTGCCGATGCTGGCATTGAGCGTATAAGCCGAGTCGAACTTCTCCTGGCGTCGCAGGTGTTCGATGTCGCCGGGCGCCATACCGCCCGTGATTACGGCGTCGGTACGGTAGATCGGGCTCATCGAGAGATACATGTTGTTGTAATAGTTGAAGTCGGCCGAGAGGTAGATGTTGTTGTTCGAGCGCCACGACAGGCCGACGTTGACGGCCGTCTGGGGTGTGCTCTCGACCCGGAAATCCTTCCAGTAGACATAACCGTCGGAGACGATATCGCCGCTGTTGTCCTGCGTTTGCAGGTAATAGGGGTTCGAATCGTAGGTATATTGTCCCCAGCTCACGGCGCCGTTCAGGGCGAGCGTGTGGTAGATCGGGATCGAGACGGCCGCCTCGAGGCCGAAATGCACCTTGTCGATGCCGCTCATGGCGAAATTGGTAAAGGTGGCCGCCACGTCGTCGTAATAGGAAATCACCTTCGACTGGTCGTAGATGCGGGTATAATAGCCCGAAATGCGAGCCTTGAAATCGCCGTAACGCAGGTTGTACGACGCATCCACGCCGAGGACGCGCTCGGCCGAAAGCCCCGGCGTCGTGGTGTTGCGCGTACGGGGCGAAACGAACGAGGACTGAAACTCGGGCGCTTCCTGCATGTAGACGACGTTCGCCTCGACGGCATGCGCCGCGGAGAAGCGGTACGAGAAGTTACCCTTGGCCTTGTAGGTCAGGTAATCCAGTTTCCGGGAGTCGCCCTTCGAATTGTCGGGGAAGAGCCCCTTGCGCCACAAACCCTCGCGCCACAGCTTCGCATAGCCCACTTCGCCGCCCACGGTGATGCCCAAGCCGCCGATGTTGAAACCGTACGATGCCCACGCCCGGGTGCTGAGCACGTGGGCATAGTAATCGTAGCTGTACTTATCGCCCACCTTGGCGGCATGCGCATGGCCGTACTTGTTGTAATAGTCGAGGTTATTCTGGTAAGCCTCTGTATTCGAGCCGAAATCGCGTTCGGCGAATTTGTCGACGTCGGCCCAATAGTCGCCCCCCAGGAGGTCTTTCACCTGCGAGTAGTACTCCGTACGGTTACGGCGCAGCGAAAGCCCGCCGTTGATCCTGGAATTGTCGCGGAAGATGTGCGAAAAACTGGCCGCGAGGTTCCAGTCCAGCTGATCGGTATGACGCTCCTCGACCATGTAGTTCGACCGCCGGCCGGGGCCGTAGATCTGCTCGTCGAGGGGATCGTTCTGGTTATAGTTGGTCTGGTACATCTGCTCCCAGTCGAAATGGCGGATGTTCTGGTAGTTGGCCTGCCAGTAGACCTGCTGCCATGCGGCACCGACATAGTTCTTGTCGAGGGCGAAATAGCTCGGCAGGTAACGGTAGTAGTCGGGGCGCGG
>OGOL01002453.1_pt1 | contig 14424 bp, 7 predicted proteins | sample 1552641 | NCBI WGS metagenome assembly OGOL01 (sample SAMEA2580140, study PRJEB22360) | human gut metagenome | biome: human gut; feature: human-associated habitat; material: faeces | place: Denmark | collected 2008/2010 | reverse complement strand
ACGACGGCGATCTTGTCCTTGGTGAAGGTATTGGCCACGTCGAGATTGTAGCGGATGTCCGCATCGCCCGGAGCGAGCCGCAGCGCGCGGTTGTAGTAGAGAATCGCCTTGCCGTAACGCCCCACCTTGAAGTAGGCGTTGGCCAGATTGTAGTAGAGTTTATCGGACGCATAGCCCCGCAGGATCAACTGCCGGTAGGCATCGATCGCCCGATGATAGTCCGAATTGATATAGGCCGTATTGGCGGCGTCCCACACCTGCTCGACGGCAGCCAGCGAGTTGCCGCCGGCCGTCTGCACGGTCAGCGGATCGGTCGTCGCGGCAGCGAGCGAATCGCGGTCGCCCTGCGCCCGCGCAGCAGCGGTAAGACTCAGGAACAGGAGCAGCAGGCTCCAAAATATCCGGCTGGTTCTCATAGCCTCCTATTTTTTAATCACCGATTCGAGTTTCGAAATAAAATCCACCCCTGCGTTGTAGACGTCGCTCATGCGCGCCCCGGCCAACGGCGAGTACTGCGCCTCGTCGCACTGCGAGATGATCTCCGAGAAGCTCTGCGACAACTCCTGCGAAACGCCCCGTTTATTGAGCTCCTCGCGCACGTTCTCCTTTGTCAGATTGGCCACCGGAATGTTGAACTTGTCGCTCATGTAGCCCCACAACGCCCGCAGCATCTCCTCGTAAAAGGCATGGCGGTTCTCCTCCTGCATGAATTTCGCCGCAGCACGGAACCGCTGTACGGCCACCTTGTTGGCTCGCTTGCCGCGCATGAGCACCGCATTCTGACGGTCGCGGATCCGTTTGCGCAGCGCGACGTATGCCGCCGCGAAGAGTCCCACGATCGCCGCCAGCAGCACGAAATAGAGCGTCCCGCCCATGAACGGCCGCCCCTGCAAATGCAGGTTTCCGCGTCCGAGTTTGATGAAACGGATGTCCTGCCCCAGCAGCTTCACATCCTCCTTCGAAAGACCCGTGACCACCTGCGCCGCTGCGCCGCCGCCCGCATCGGGCGCGACGTTGATCGGCAGACGCGCCGTCGAAAGCGTGATATACTGCTTCTTCGCGGGGTCGAAATAGGTGAACTCCACCGGTGCGATCTCGTACTCGCCTTCGGCGCGGGCGATGAACGGGTATTCGAACTGACGGTAGCCGGTCGTACCGGCCGCCGTGGTCTTCATCGACTCGGTCGTCTTGACGTTGTACTGCTCGAACGAACTGGGGAGCGTCAGTTTGGGCGCCTGTACGAACGACAGGTTGCCCGTACCCGAAATCTTGATCGTATAGGTCGCCGCCGAGTTGGCCGCCAGCTCCGTCGAAGGAACGTCGGAGGCCATCGTGAACTTGCCGACGGCACCGCTGAAACTTGCCGGAGCGCCCGCGGGCAGGTCGCGCACCGTCACCTTGACCGGTGCCGTGCGCAGCGAACGGCGCACGTCGTAGACCTCGTGGCCGCCGCCGAAGAAGGGATCGGGATTGGCGCTCTGCACCAACACCTGTCGTTCGTCGTTCAGCTGGGCGGGTTGGACGGTCAGTCCGCCCGACTGCTGCGGGTAGAGCAGATACTCCTTGATGACCTGCGTCTCGTAGACCTTGCCGTTGTAGCGTTCGCGCTGGGGCTGTGCGTCCTGCTCGATCTCCTGTGCCCAGAAGCCGTTGAACGACGGGAACTTGCTGCCGTTGTCGCCCCGCAGGTTGACGCGGTAGTAGAGTTTGAGCGTCGCACGGATCGGCTCGCCCTTGAAAGCGGTCGTGCGCGACAGAATCATGCGCAGCAGGATGTCGTCCTTCGAGACCTGCTGCACGTCGTCGGCCGACTGGCCGCCCTGCACCGCCTGCTGGCCGCCGCTGCTCTCCGGCGTCTCCTCCACCACCTCGATCGGCAGCGCCTTGGTCTTGTACTGGCTCTTGCCGACCCGCACGGAGGCCGCACCGATGGTGAAGTTGCCCTCCTGCTGCGGCAAAAGCACGTAGGTGATCGTGTAGTTGCTGCTGCGGGTCATCTGCCCGTTAACGATCTGAATCGAACTGCCCTGCGAAAAGGCCGGTCCTGCGATCACGTCGAACCCCTCGAACGACGGGGCCGTGAAGGAACCTTCGTCGGGAGAGGCGTTGAGCGAGAATTCGACGCGCACGGCTTCGCCTTTGGCCACCACCATCGGCGCCTTCACCTCGAAGGAGACCTTTTCGTCGGCCGACGCGACCGTTGCGCCGAATACCGTCAGCAAGGTCAGCATCCACGTATAAACGGTTCGTTTCATTCCGTAATATCGATTGACTGTTGTACTATCTTGGACGTAACGAAAAACAGGCCGTTTTATTGCCTGCGGCACAAAACACACCACAGCCGGCTCCGAAGAGCCGATTGTGGTGCGTATCAGACCTTTTCAGGCATCAGTGCTTGAAGTCGGCGAAGAAGTCGTTGCCCTTGTCGTCCACGATGACGAAGGCGGGGAAATCCTCGACGTAGATCTTGCGGACAGCCTCCATGCCCAGCTCGGGGAAGTCGACCACCTCGACCGACTTGATCGAGTTCTTGGCCAGAATCGCCGCCGGCCCGCCGATCGCCCCCAGATAGACCCCGCCGTGCTTCCGGCAGGCGTCGGTGACGGCCTGCGAGCGGTTGCCCTTGGCCACCATCACCATCGAACCGCCGTGCGACTGGAACAGGTCGACGTAGGGATCCATACGGCCGGCCGTCGTGGGGCCGAACGAACCCGAAGCCATCCCCTCGGGAGTCTTCGCGGGACCGGCGTAGTAGACCGGATGCTTCTTGAAATAGTCGGGCATCGGCTTGCCCTCGTCGAGCATCTGCTTGATGCGGGCGTGGGCGATGTCGCGCGCCACGATGAGCGTTCCGCGCAGGTTCAGGCGCGTCTTGATCGGATACTTCGTCAGAATCTCGCGCACCTTGTCCATCCCCTCGTCCAGATCGATGTCGACGGCCGGCGACATGGCGGGCGCCTGCTTCGGAAGGAACCGGGCGGGATTCTTCTCCAACTGCTCCAGGAAGATGCCTTCGGGAGTGATCTTCGCCTTGATGTTGCGGTCGGCCGAGCAGCTCACGCCGATGGCCACGGGGCACGAAGCGGCGTGGCGCGGCGCACGGATCACGCGCACGTCGTGCACGAGGTACTTGCCGCCGAACTGAGCGCCCACGCCGCTCTCCTGGCAGATTTTGAGTACCTTCTCCTCCCATTCCAGATCGCGGAAGCAGCGGCCGCCCTCGTTGCCCGACGTGGGCAGCGCGTCAAGATAACCCGCCGAGGCCTTCTTCACGGTCGAGAGGCACATTTCGGCCGACGTTCCGCCGATGCAGATCGCCAGATGGTAGGGCGGGCAGGCCGAAGTGCCCAGATCCTTGATGTGGGTACGGATGAACTCGGTGAGCGTCTTCTCGTTGAGCAGCGCCTTGGTCTGCTGGTAGAGGAAGGTCTTGTTGGCCGAACCGCCGCCCTTGGTAATGAAGAGGAATTCGTACTCCATGCCGGGGTGGCCGCCGTAAATGTCGATCTGCGCCGGGAGGTTCGTACCGGAATTCTTCTCCTCGGTCATCGTGAAAGGCACGACCTGCGAATAGCGCAGGTTGCGGTCTTTGTAGGTCTCGTACACGCCTTTGGCAATGTATTTCGCATCGTCGGCGCCCGTATAGACGTCCTCGCCCTTGTGGCCGATGCAGATGGCCGTGCCGGTGTCCTGGCACGTGGGGAGTTCGCCCTCGGCCGCAACGACCTGGTTGAGCAGCATGGTGTAAGCCACGAACTTGTCGTTGTCGGTGGCCTCGGGATCGTCGAGGATGTTGCGCAACTTCTGCAGGTGGGCGGCACGCAGGTAGAACGACACGTCGCTGTAAGCGGCTTTGGACAAGAGTTCGAGGCCAGCGGGGTCGACCTTGAGGATCTTGCGGCCGTCGCATTCGACGACTTTCACGTAATCCTTCGTCAACAGACGGTACTGGGTTTTGTCTTCCCCGACGGGGAACGGCTCCTGATAAATGAAATCAGCCATAATCGTGATATGTTTTGTGTTTGTTAATGTCCGTTTGTCCCGTGCCCGGCATGCCGCGCGGCGCTTTTCCGCAGGCAGCCCCTGCAGCCGGGAGGCATCCTGCGCCGCCCTGCCGCCCGCAATCAACCGCATGCAGGCCGCACCGGGCATACCCTGCCCGCACACCGGGGCTTAAGGCCATGCAAAAATACAAAAAACTATCCGGATTGCACAACAATTTCCCGCCGGCTGTTATTATTTTCACAAAAAGAGAATAAAATAGCCGGATCGGACGCAATTAATTAGAATTTTTATTAAATTTGTGCGGTTTTTCGAGACAAACAATTCACTGCATAAATTAAATTATTATGGTATCGTACAAAGAATTGGGACTTGTGAACACCCGTGAGATGTTCGCAAAAGCCATCAAGGGCGGTTATGCCATCCCGGCATTCAACTTCAACAACATGGAGCAGATGCAGGCCATCATCTCGGCTTGCGTGGAGGCTTCGTCGCCGGTCATCCTCCAGGTTTCGTCGGGCGCACGCAAATACGCCAACCAGACGCTGCTGCGCTACATGGCACAGGGCGCCGTCGAGTATGCCAAGGAGCTGGGCAAAAACATTCCCATCTGCCTGCACCTCGACCACGGCAACTCGTTCGAACTGTGTAAGAGCTGCATCGACATGGGCTTTTCGTCGGTGATGATCGACGGTTCGCACCTGCCCTACGACGAAAACGTAGCCCTCACCAAGCAGGTCGTAGACTACGCACACCAGTTCGACGTAACGGTCGAGGGTGAGCTGGGCGTGCTGGCCGGCGTCGAGGACGAGGTTTCGGCCGAGCACCACACCTATACCGACCCCGCCGACGTGATCGACTTCGTATCGAAGACCGGCGTAGACTCGCTGGCCATCTCGATCGGTACGTCGCACGGCGCCAACAAGTTCAAGCCCGAGCAGTGCACCCGCAACGCCGAGGGTATCCTCGTTCCGCCCGAACTGCGTTTCGACATCCTGGCCGAGATCGAGAAGAAGCTCCCCGGCTTCCCCATCGTGCTGCACGGAGCGTCGTCCGTACCGCAGGAGTACGTGAAGATCATCAACACGCACGGCGGTGCGCTCAAGGATGCCGTAGGTATTCCCGAAGAGCAGCTTCGCCGCGCCGCCAAGAGCGCAGTCTGCAAGATCAACATCGACTCGGACGGCCGTCTGGCCATGACCGCAGCCATCCGCAAGATCTTCGTAGACCAGCCCGCAGAGTTCGACCCCCGCAAATACCTGGGCCCGGCCCGCGACGAGCTGAAGAAGCTCTACATGCACAAATGCGAAAGCGTCCTGGGTTCGGCCGGACAGGCTTAATCCGGAGTTCCCGACAGAAAAATCCCGGGCCATCGCGGCTCGGGATTTTCTTTTATACCCGCAAGCCCGGTGCCCCCGGATCGGCACAGCCCGACAGACCAGCACAGCCGCCGTCCCGCAGATCGGCATAGCCCAGCACCTCGCAGTTCGGCACATCCGGCACCCCCGGATCGGCACTGCCGCCCCCGCAGACCGGCAAGGCCGGCACCCCGCAATATACCCCGCCGCCGCGCCAGGCTCCGCCCCCAGGCCACCGACCGGGCCGGAAGGCCGCCTACACGCTGAACCGTTCGGCCTGCTGCCGGGTATTACGCCCCAGCACATCCGACAAAGCCGCCCCGGTCAGGCACGCCTCGATCCATGCCGTAAAATCGAAGTATTTGAGTAACGGCCGCTCGTATTTATCGGCCGCAACTGCCTGCACCGTACCGTACAGCCGTTCCCACAGGCGGCCCCTCTCCCGCCGGCTCCCGGGCAGCGGAAAGAGGCGTACAAACCTGAAAACAAGTTTTTCGACCGAGCTGTTTCCGATAGCGGTACTGCGGCGTATGGATTTGATTTCGTTTTCGGCGAAATCGAACCGCCCGCATTCGGCCTGCAGGAGCAAATTCACCAGCCGCGCAATACGGAAAGCCGGGAAATTATAGAACACGAGCCCGGTCGCCTGGATCCGGGTCATGGCCTTGCGGGCTTCGCCACCCCGGTCGCACACCAGATGCAGCACGACCAGATTGAGTTGCAACAACAGTTGGACATCGAGTTTTTGCTGCGACAGTTTGCGGAACAGGGTCTCCTCATGTTGCTTATAAAGTTCCTGCGCATCGGCGAAAGCCCCGCAATTGATGAGCCGGAACGAATCGTACAGATAGATAAAGGCCAGCACTTTGCGGACAAACTCCTGGGGGTAGTCGCTTTCCGTAAGCCGGTGCAGCTTGGCGATAAAAAAGGGCATCTCATCGTAAAGCCCCGCCGAAAGCAGGCTGTCCAATACCCCCAGCACGGCATCGAGGTAGTGCAACGGAGGGTTGAGCATCCGGCCCGGATTGTGGTCGAACAATTCGAGCAGTTGCTGATAGATGCGGATGGCAGCCTTGTAATTGCCCGACTGCAGGAAATAGGTCGACTGGAACAGCTGGTGGAGTTTATCCACCTCGAACCCGTTGTACGTGTTATTGGCGATCAGGTGCAGCTCGCTCAGCACCAGATCGTTCAGGCTCTGGCACTCCTGTTCGGAACGCACCTTGCTGCGGTAAAGCGCCCGGTACTTGAGGATATCGTAAAGCTGCATGTGCTGGTTGGCGCTGCGCAGATGCTTGAACGTCTCGTTCACTTTCATCTGTTTTTCGACCAGCTGCTTTTCGCTCATCCCCTGATAATCCCCGGCACTCAGGTAACGCAATTCCGTCTGCCGGATCAGCATGAGCAAAGCCGTCATCTCATACTGCCCGGCCAGTTTTTTCGCCCGGCTCAGCTCTTCGGTCGCGGCCTGCAGCAAGCCGCAGCGGAAAAGGATCTCCGCCTCGGCCATGCGGTTGGAAATGCGGGCCTGGATGTCATACCGGCTCCGTAAATGCAGCAGGCAGTCGACAACTACCTTATACAGGTGCTTGACGGCAATGTCGAAGCTGCTCTCCCCGGCATCGACGCCAAAACGCCGGGTAACCTCCTCGACCGAAGAGCACTCCTCCATCAGGGCGAACAAAGTCAGATAGACCTTATCGCCCTCCTGCAGGTTGCTGTAAAGTTTGAAATAGCGTTTTTCCGCCTTCGTCATCGAATGGATAAGTACAAGCAGCGAAATAGCTTTGTTCATGGCCTTGCGGGTTAGTTACACAAAGATAGGAATTATTTGCCGGAGATGAAATCCCGGAAATTCCTGATGGAAGATCCGGGTTATAAAGGAATATTCCCGGACAATTTCGCACACATCCGGATAATCCCAAATTAGGTCATTTCACAGCCAAATACACGCAAAACCGGTATTGTCGCTCTATCGGGCAACTTCCCGAGGTATTTTTTACAGCCACAGGCCCTTATAAACATTAAGTTCGGATAAAATCATTTGAAAACAACCGGATAAAACATATAATAACACCCATAGTAATATAGCCACATCTATAATATTCAATATTTTAAATCCAACAATGCAATACATATTATTTTTAATAAATCACTTTGGGTTTATCCTAATTAAAGTAAAAATACACCTCATTATTAGAACTTTTAAACTTATATTTGTATAACAAACGGCCGGACAAATACGCCAAACGATCCGCAAACAAGGCGACGAACCTATATATTCAATAATTTAATTAACCCAAAATACGCATAACCATGTAACCCAATGCCGGGGCAAAGCCCTCCCACCACCAGTTTAACCAACCAAACCTGTAAAACTATGACCCTAATTCTACGAAAAAACATGCTGCGCACCTGTTGTCTGGCCGCGCTGCTCGGTACGCTGCCGGCCGTCATGCATGCAGCCGGTACCCCAGATTACGACACCTTGCAACAAAACGACACCCGCCGGATCTCCGGCCGGGTAACCGACGACACAGGCAAGCCCCTGATGGGCGTAACGGTCGTTGAGAAAGGTACGACCAACGGCGTCAGCACCACTGCCGACGGCAGCTATACGCTGCGTCTGCAAAATGCGGAAAATGCCGTCCTCGAATTCTCATTCATCGGCTACCGGAACACGGAACTTCCGGCAGGAACGAAAACAACGCTCGATGTGCAACTCACCGAGTCAGTCACGACGATGGACAACGTAGTGGTGATCGGGTACGGTACCACCACGAAAAAAGAGCTGACCGGCTCGGTCTCCTCCCTCAAGAGCGATGATTTCAAACAAGGGAACATCACCAATCCGCTGCAACTGCTCCAGGGACAGGTTGCAGGCCTGAATATCGTACGCGCCGACGGCGGAGACCCCAACGGCGACTTCGAAATCCAGTTGCGGGGCATGACCACAATGGCCGGCGGCGCTTCACCGCTGGTCGTCATCGACGGCGTCGTGGGCGGCGACCTGTCGAACGTCAGTCCCGACGACATCGCCTCGATCGACGTGCTGAAAGACGGTTCGGCCGCTGCGATCTACGGCACACGAGGTACGAACGGTGTGATTCTGGTGACGACGAAAAAAGCCCATGCGGGGGAGAACCGTATCGAATTCTCGGCTTATGTCGCCATGCAAAGCGTGGACAAAAAACCCGACGTGATGTCGGCGAGCGAATACCGCAACACGATCCGGCAATATTTCCCCGACAAAGCGTCGTCGTACGATTTCGGCGGATCGACAGACTGGTTCGACGCCGTCACGCGCAAACACCCTGTAAGCCAAAATTATAACGTATCCTCATCGGGCGGCTCCGCAAAACTCAACTACCGCGCCAGCGTCTCCTACACCAACGACATCGGGCTGGTAAAAAAAACCGGGAACGAGAAACTCCGCGGACGTCTGAACGTGAGCCAGTCGCTCATCCGGGATCGGCTGAAAGTGGATTATAATTTTGCGTACACCACCGGAAAAGGCTCCTATGCCGACAAGTTCATCATGCGGCAGGCCGTATTGCGCAACCCGACCGAACCCATTTACGAAACCAGCGGCAACAACCCCCAGTACGGCAAATACTTCTTCTCGCCGGGAATCGACTACCACAACCCCGTGGCGATGCTCGAACAACGTGACGACGAAGGCATCCGCAAAGAGTTCTCGGGCAGCGTCAATGCTTCGCTGCGCATCATAGACGGCCTGAAAATCAGTGCCATGGGCGCCATCATCGAGCGGTCGGAACGCTATGGGCACTATTACGGCCGCTATTACCCGGTAAATATCGGCAACAACGGGACGGCGGAAACTTACAACGACCACTACAAGAACAAGATGCTCGAAGCGACGATCGATTATTCGGGCACGTTCGGCGACCACAAACTGCAAGCCATCGCCGGTTACTCGTTCAGCGAGGAAAGTTCGGAAAGCTACGACCAGATGAACTACAAGTTCGATACTGACATCTTCGGGTTCCACAACATCGGCAGCGGCGGGGCGCTCAAGGAAGGGCTCGCCTCGATGGGCAGCAGCAAGGAAGACAACCGGCTCATCGCCTTCTTCGGCCGCGTGATGTATAATTACAAGGAAAAATACCTCTTCTCGGCATCGGTGCGCTATGAAGGTTCATCGCGTTTCGGCGACAACCACAAATGGGGAACCTTCCCGGCCGTGAGCCTCGGCTGGCGCATATCGCGCGAACCGTGGCTGAAGGACGCCAAATGGCTCAACGAGCTCAAGCTGCGCGCCGGCTTCGGCATCACGGGCAACCAGGAAATCGGCAACTACCGTTCGTTGTCGATCCTGCGCAAGGGTTCGTCAAATTTCTATTACAACAAAAAGTGGATCAGCACCTATGAACCCGGCAGCAATCCCAACCCCGACCTGCGCTGGGAGAAGAAAAAAGAGTTCAACGTCGGGCTCGACATGAGCGTGCTCGACAACCGGCTCAACGTCACGGTCGACTACTACAACCGCCGCACCAAGGATCTGCTCTACACCTATACCGTACCCGTACCGCCCAACCTCTACCCTTCGAAATTCGCCAACGTCGGCACGATCGACAACAAAGGTATCGAAGTGACGGTCAACGCCACGCCGATTTCACGCAAGAATTTCAGCTGGAACCTCGCGGCGACGATAAGCCACAACAAGAATAACCTGGTCAAATTCTCCAACGAGGATTACGAAATGGTGCAAATCCAGACCGGCTACTTCCCCGATGACCTGAAAATGTATACCATGCGCATCGTCGAAGGCGGTTCGCTGGGCAACTTCTGGGGCCCGAAATTTTTGGGATTCAACGATAACGGCGGCGCCATCTACGAAGACTTAGACGGTGTAGAGGGCATTACCGAAGCGGACTACCAGGTTATCGGCAACGCATATCCCGACGTACTGCTGTCGCTGCAGAATACCTTCAGCTACAAACAGTGGAGCCTGAGCTTCCTGCTGCGCAGTTCCATCGGCAACGACGTCCTGAACCAGAGCCGTGTCTATTACGAAGGGTTCGGTTACTTCGGCACCCGCAATATTCTGCGCTCGACACTCGACCATGCCAACTACAAGGACGGCGCATACTATTCGTCGCGGTTCGTGGAGGACGGCTCCTACCTCAAGCTCGACAACATAACGCTGAGCTACGACTTCAAACTCAAATCGAAGGTCATCTCCAAGCTGCGCTGCTATGTCACGGCACAAAACCTCTTTACCATCACCGGCTACAAGGGAATCGACCCCGAAGTCAGCATTTCGGGGCTGCAACCCGGCATCGACTGGTATGACTTCTATCCCCGCACGCGTACATTCGTTCTCGGAGCCGCCATCGCATTCTAAATCATCCGACCAACAAACGAACCTATTATGAAAAAGATAGTATCAATCCTGTCCACGATATTCCTGCTAAGTGCAACACTGAGTTCCTGCACCGACCTGGAAGAGAATCCCTACTCCTCGATCCCGTCCGACGAATTCTTCAACAACGAAGAAGAATTCCTGATGAGCGCCGGGCGTATTTACGCTTATCTGGTACGCTATACCTGCTACCGCTGTATCTGGGGCACGATTTCCGTATCGACGGACGAGGCGGTCAGTCCCCTGCGCGAAGGAAACCAGTGGGTCGACGACGGCGTATGGCGCGACATGCACGCACACACGTGGAATTCGCAGATGCAGGATCTGCAAACGATCTGGGAGTTCCTTTTCGGCGGCATTTCGCTCTGCAACCAGATACTCTATGAGTTCGACCAGTCGTCGGTCGATTTCGAGGCCAAACCCAGCCTGGTAGCCGAGGTGCTGGTCATGCGCGCATGGTTCTATCTGAATGCCATGGATCTGTTCGGCAATGTTCCCTTCACCACCGACTTCTCGGACACGAGCCTGCCCAGGCAGGTGGATCGCAAGTTCCTCTTCTCGTTCATCGAACAGCAGATCAAGGATAACGTCGGCCTGTTGCAGGACGTGCCTACCGCCTCGAACTACGGCCGCGTAACCAAGGCGATGGCTTACACCACGCTCGCCAAACTGTACATCAATGCGCAGGAGTGGATCGGCGAGGCCAAATGGGACGAAACCATCGCTGCCTGCGACCAGGTGATCGGCTTCGGGCAACTGGAGATAGAACCCGACTACTTTTCGAACTTCAAGGTGGACAACACCTCGTCGAAGGAGAATATATTCGTCATCCTCTATGACAAAGTTTATACGTCGCAAAACTGGTGGCACGTCTTCCGGTTCCACCAGCTGACGCTCAACAGCCTCTCGCAACAGACCTACGGCATCCTCGACTTTTGCTGGAACGGCTTCGCCGCAACCGAGTCTTTCTATAACAAGTACGATCCGAAAGACATCCGGCGCAGGCAATGGCTCGCGGGCCCCCAGTACGACATGTCGGGCAATCCGCTCCTGATGCAAAACGGGCAGCAGCTCGACTACACGCCGCATATCACCTCGCTGTTCGACTTCTCGAACCCGGCAAAATCGAACGAAGGCGTCCGCTCGGCCAAATACGAATATGCGAACGGGCTGCAGGGCGAATGCATGGACAACGACTATGTGGTCTACCGTTATGCCGACGTGCTGATGATGAAGGGCGAGGCGCTCGTGCGCCAGGGACATGCCGACCTGGCAGTCCCCCTCTTCAACGAGGTGCGCCATCGTACGGGGCTCGACGATTACAAGGCTTCGGATCTGACACTCGACGAGATTTACGACGAACGGGGCCGGGAATTTGCATGGGAAGGATTACGTCGCCAGGATATGATCCGGTTCGGCAAGTGGGGCGAAGCACGCGACCTGAAACCGGCCGTCAGCCCGGCATACACGAAACTTTACCCTATTCCGGCCAACATCCGCAAGACCAACACGAACCTCAAACAAAACGACGGATATACCGATTAAACACCACCCCGCCCTGCCGGGTGCAACAAACCGGCAGGGCGGGACAAACAGCTACACAGTAAAAACACATGTCAGAATCAAAAATTCTCGTAATCGGCAGCTCGAACACCGATATGGTCATCTGCACCGGGCATTTACCCCTTCCCGGCGAAACGGTCATCGGGGGCACCTTTTTCATGAACCCGGGCGGCAAAGGCGCCAACCAGGCCGTCACCGTGGCGCGTCTGGGCGGAAGGGTCTCCTTCATCTGCAAAACAGGCAGCGACATCTTCGGGCACCAGGCCAACCAGCTGTTCAACGAAGAGGGGATCGACACCTCGTATGTATTTTCCGACACGAAAAACCCGTCGGGCGTGGCCCTGATTACCGTGGATACCGACGCTGAGAACTGCATCGTCGTCGCTCCCGGCGCCAACGCGCATCTCACCCCCAACGACCTGAAACGGTCGGCCGAGGCAGTCGAAGCGGCCGATATCATCCTGTTGCAACTCGAAATCCCGATGCAAACCGTCGAGGCCGCCGCCATGATGGCGTACCGGCTGGGGCAGAAGGTCGTCCTGAACCCGGCCCCGGCCTCGAAGCTCTCCGCCGGACTGCTCGAAACGCTGTACGCGATCACCCCGAATGAAACCGAAGCCGAAGCCATCTCCGGAATCCGCATCACCGATGAGCGCACGGCCGAAGAAGCCGCCCGTAAAATCGCGTCGATGGGTGTGTGCAACGTCATCATCACGCTCGGTGCCAAAGGTGCCCTGGTCTTCGACGGTGCACACTGCGAAATCGTCCCGGCATACAAGACACAGGCCGTCGACACGACCGCCGCGGGCGATGTGTTCAACGGGGCGCTGGTCGTGGCCCTTTCCGAGGGACGGACACTTCCCGAGGCCGTGCGTTTCGCCTGTAAAGCCTCGGCCATATCGGTCACACGCGTAGGCGCGCAAAATTCCGTACCTTACCGTACCGAAGTCGACGTATTCAACCTATAACGCTAAAACAGACCCAAGCATGAAAAAAACCTTATTTCTACTCTGCGCCGTGATCCTGGGCGCCTCGTGCAATTCCGCACCGGCGACACAGCCACTTCCGGCACAAGTCACCATCTCCAAAGAACGGCTGCTCGACAAAATCAAGGGCGGCTGGGCCGGCCAGACTATCGGATGCACCTACGGCGGCCCGACCGAGTTCAAATTCAACGGCACGATGATCCAGGAATACACCCCCATCCCGTGGCCGGAACATTACATCAAATGGTGGTACGAGAATACGCCGGGGCTTTACGACGACGTATATATGGACTTAACGTTCGTCGAGGTCTTCGACCGCCTGGGCATCGACGCCCCGGTGGATTCGCTCGCCGCAGCCTTCGCCAATGCCGGCTACGTCTTGTGGCACGCCAACCAGGCCGCACGCTACAACATCCTCAACGGCATCCGCCCGCCCGAGTCGGGGCACTGGCTCAACAACCCCCATGCCGACGACCTCGACTTCCAGATCGAAGCCGATTTCGCGGGGCTCATGTCCCCGGGCATGCCCAACGCGGCCTCGGAGTTCTGCGACCGCGCGGGACACATCATGAACTACGGCGACGGCTGGTACGGCGGAGTTTACGTGGCAGCGATGTATTCGCTTTCGTTCGTCTCGGACGACATCGGGTTCATCGTCGAGGAAGCCTTGAAAACCATCCCCGAACAGAGCCGCTATCACCGGTGCATGAAAGACGTCATCGCCTGGCACAAGCAGTATCCCGGCGACTGGAAACGCACGTGGTTCGAATGCGAAAAGAAATGGAGTTCGGATATCGGCTGCCCCGACGGGGTATTCGTGCCGTTCAACATCGACGCCGTGACCAACAGCGCCTACATCCTCATCGGCCTGCTTTACGGCGAGGGCGATTTCTCGAAGACGCTCGACATCGCCACCCGTTGCGGACAGGACTCGGATTGCAACCCGGCATCGGCCGGCGGTATCCTGGGCGCAATGCTCGGGTACAGCAAAATCCCCGAAAAATGGATGCGCAACCTGCGCGAAGTGGAAGATATGGAGTTCGCCTATACCGACATCTCGCTCAACCGCACCTACAAGATGAGCTTCGACCAGGCATTGGAAGTAATCCGCCGCAACGGCGGTTCCGCC
>OGOL01002423.1_pt1 | contig 14626 bp, 9 predicted proteins | sample 1552641 | NCBI WGS metagenome assembly OGOL01 (sample SAMEA2580140, study PRJEB22360) | human gut metagenome | biome: human gut; feature: human-associated habitat; material: faeces | place: Denmark | collected 2008/2010 | reverse complement strand
TGTCCATCATGCCGGGCATGGACTGACGTGCGCCGGAACGGACGGAGACCAGCAGGGGGTTGGTGTTGTCGCCGAACTTCTTGCCGGTGATCTCTTCCAGACCCTTGAGGTGCTCAAAGATGTCAGCAGTGATGTCGGCATTGATCTGACGGCCGTCTGCATAGTACTGGGTGCAGGCGTCGGTGGTGATGGTGAAGCCCTGCGGCACCGGCATACCGGCTGCGGTCATCTCGGCCAGACCGGCACCCTTGCCGCCCAGCGTGTTCTTCATGGTGACCTTGTCACCGCCGAAAGCGTCATTGCCTTCGCTGAAGTAATACAGATACTTTTTGCTCATGCGTTGTTTACCTCCCATTCGTGACCGGCGGCATAGCAGCCGCGGTCTCATCGTTTGCCTTGTCTTTTACGTACGATGAACATTGTTTTGTGAATGCTAAACTATTATACCAGAAAATCCATTCCTTTCCACCATGCAAAATCCCGAATTTGTCTGTTATTTTTTATGCAAATCTCTTGAATTTCTCCAAGTTTTAAGGTAGTATAGAATGGGAGAAAGTTCGAGAGGTTTTTTGTTTGTACACGCGATTTCTCGTCCTGTTGGATACAACTTTCTATCCCTGTAACTTTTTCATTTTTATTTTGTCGGAACAAAGCTTTCCGCAGCGGGGTGCTGGGGCGGACAGGCAACAATTTTCCGGTCGCCTTTTCTGTCTCTCTTCCGCCGCGCGCTTTGGTGGGAAGGGAGATTTTTTCATGCCGAATCCTATTTCTGAACAGGCCCGCGCCGCTGCTTTGGCACAGCTGGACGCCGCCGAAGCTGCCCGCGAGGACATCCTTGTGCAGCACATTGCAAACGGCGTTGTCATCAACAGCCGCACCGTGCAGATCGACCCGGAGGTGGTCATTGCCCCGGGTACTGTGATCCTTGCAGGCACCATCCTGCGGGGCAAGACGGTCATCGGCGCGGGCTGCGTCATCGGCCCCAACACCCTCATCGAGGACAGCACCGTGGACGAGGGCACTGCCGTGAATGCCAGCCAGATCTACGGCAGCCATATCGGCCCACACAACAACATCGGCCCCTTCACCCATGTGCGGGTGAACACCGTCACCGACTACGGCGTGCATCTGGGCGCCTATGTGGAGACCAAAAACTCCAACTTTGCCCGCGGCAACACCGTGAGCCACCTGACCTACATCGGCGACAGCGATGTGGGCAAGTACTGCAACTTCGGCTGCGGCACCGTCACCTGCAACTATGACGGCAAGGATAAGTTCCGCACCCAGATCGGCGATTACTGCTTCATCGGCTGCAACACCAACCTTGTGGCTCCGGTCAAGGTGGGCGACGGTGCCTACACCGCCGCCGGCAGCACCATCACCAAGGACGTGCCCGCACAGGCGCTGGGCATTGCCCGGGAGCGCCAGACCAATCTGGACGGCTGGGCAGAGCCCAAGATGGAAGCCTACATCGCCAAAAAGCAGAAGCTGGAAAACGAGCAGAGCAAGTAACCCTCTGCCGGAAAGGAGCCGCGTATGAAATCTGAAAGTTTTCGCAAGCAGGCGCTGAGCCTTGTCCTTTTCTTCGCAGCTGTTGCCGCCGTGTTCGCCCTGACCCGTCTGCGCAGCGACCCCGCCAAAAAACAGGCGGAGTTCGTGGTGCAGCAGCTGCTCTCCTGCTCCTCTGCCGTGGAGCAGGCCGTGGACGCCGCCGCGCCCTCCGGCAGTGAACCGGGGCTTGTTGCGGTAGATACTGATGGGCTGTACGCCTTTCTTCAGGCGCAGCTGGGCGATGCCATGACAGCCGACTGCCTTGACAAGGTCATGGCAAACCGCCTGCCCACCCGCATCACCGCGCTGGCAGGGCAGTCCGGCGATAAGCTGGTGCCCGCTGACCTTACCCTGAAAAAGCGCGCCGGGGCAGAAAACTGCTACGACTTTTCCGCCGCCCTGCTGACCGCCACGGACAGCACCGCCGCCGCGCAGGTATCCGGCACCATCACCATGGTGAAGGAGGACGGCCGCTGGAAGGCCGCTGCCATCACGCTGAACCTGTAACAAGCCCTTTTGCCCCTGTGCCCTGCGGCATGGGGGCATTTTTTGCCCATTTCGCTTATAATGTATATCTTTTTGCGCGCGCGTATGTTATACTTAGATGTTGTATCACACTATTATCAGGAAAAGGTATTATCACATCATGAATGAAAACGATATCTGGCTCATTGCAGGGCTGGGCAATCCCGAAGCAAAGTACGATGGCACCCGCCACAACGCCGGTTTTGCCGCGCTGGACGCGCTGGCCGATAAGTGGAACATCTCTGTGGGCAAGACCAAATTCCAAGGTCTGTGGGGACAGGGCGAGGTGGACGGCCACAAGGTGGTGCTGCTGAAACCCCTGACCTACATGAACCTCTCCGGCGATTCCATCGCCCCTATGGCGGGCTTTTTCAAGATTCCCGCCGACCATGTGCTGGTGCTGTGCGATGACATTACGCAGGCACCCGGCAAGCTGCGCATCCGCCCCTCCGGCTCTGCGGGCGGGCACAACGGCCTGAAGAGCATCATCGCCCGGCTGGGCGGGGAGAATTTCCCCCGCATCCGCATCGGCATCGGCGCAAAGCCCCACCCGGACTACGACCTTGCCGCATGGGTTCTGGGCAAGTTCCCGCCGGAGGACGTCAAGGCCATCACCGACCGTTACGCCGACCTTGAAGCCGCCGCAAAGCTCATCATGGACGGCAAGCTCAGTCTGGCACAGAGCAAGTATAACGGGTAAAAATCATTCTCCCGCATCCTGACAGGAAAGGAGGTTTTTCCATGTACGAAGCCTTACTCAAAGCCACACCGGAATATCAGAAGGTCGCCGCAAGCTTTGGCTCGGCAGGGCCGGCGGCGCTGTTCGGTCTGCCGCCCGCAGGCCGGGCGCTGCTGTATGCCGCCCTGCAAAAGGACCTTGGGCGGGTGCTGTGCATCGTGACCCCCGGCGAAGCCGAGGCTACCCACTTTGCGGACGACCTCAAGGCGCTGGGGCTTACTGCTGCGGTGTTCCCGCCCCGGGACTTTATGCTGCGCCCGGTGGAGGGTGCAGGCCGCGAGTACGAGTACCGCCGCCTTTCGGTGCTGGGCTCCCTTGCAGGCGGGCGGCTGAACGCAGTCTGCGTGCCCGCCGAAGCGCTTTTGCAGTACACCGTGCCCCGGGCTGAGTTCATTCAGAATACCCTCACCTTAAAGCCCGGCATGGTGTATAACCGCGAAGCACTGGTGGCGCGTCTGTTTGCCGCCGGGTATGTGCGGCGCAGTCAGGTGGACGGCCCGGGACAGTTCAGCGTGCGCGGCGATATCGTGGATATCTACGCGCCGGATATGCGTCAGCCCGCCCGCGTGGAGTACTGGGACAACGAGATCGACTCCATGTCCTCCTTTGACCTGCTGACCCAGCGGCGGGACGGCGCACTGGAAAAAATATACCTCTCCCCTGCCCGCGAGGTGCTGTTCGGCAGCACCTCCGAGACCGCCGAAGCGCTGCGCAGCGCCATCAAAAAGGCGCGCGGCAAGCACCGCACCGCGCTGGAAAAGGCCACCGAAGCCGACCTTTCCCAGCTGGATTCCGGCATGATGCCGGAGGCCATGGATAAATATTACGGCATCCGCTACCCTGCCCCGGCCACGCTGCTGGACCATCTGGACGCGCCGCTGTTCATTCTGGATGAAGTTGGCGGCATCCGGGATGCCCAGAAAGCCACCGAGTTCCGCCGCAGCGAGGAGCTGACCGGACTGCTGGAAGAGGGCGTACTCTGCCCCGGGCTGGATGTGCTGTACCAGACCATGGACGATCTTGTCATTGCCGCCCAGAACCACAGCACCCTGCTGTGTGAGAATTTCCTGCGCGGGATGAACGAGTTCAAACTGAAGGATCTCATCAACGCCGAAGCCTTTGCCGCCCCCAACTGGAACGGCGACCTTGTCTCCCTGCGGGAGGATCTCGACCCGCTCATTGCTCAAGGCTACGCCGTTACCCTGTTTGCCGGTACGCCCAAGGGCGCAGCTGCCCTGACCCGCGACCTTGCCGACAAGGGCTATTCCGTGAGCATGAGCCGGGATGTACGCCCCGCCAAGGGGATTTTGCAGGTGCTGCCCGGGCACCTGACCGCCGGGTGTACCTTCCCCTTTGCCCACGCAGCGGTGCTTTCCAGCCGCCGCCACGGGCTGGACGAGGAAGCCGCCGCCGAAGCCAAAAAGCGCAAGAAGAATAAAAACGCCCTGTCCAGCCTTTCGGATATCAAGCCCGGGGACTATGTGGTGCACCAGAGCCACGGCATCGGGATGTACGCCGGTATCCAGCGGTTAGAGGTACAGGGCGCTACCAAGGACTACCTCAAGGTGCAGTATTCCGGCTCAGACGTGCTGTATGTGCCGGTGACCCAGCTGGACCTGCTCAGCCGCTACACCGCCCCCGGCGACGAGGAAAAGGTAAAGCTTGCAAAGCTGGGCGGCACCGAGTGGCAGCGCACCCGCGCCAAGGTGAAAAAGGCCACCGAGGAGATGGCGCAGGAGCTGATCGAGCTTTACGCCCGCCGCCGTCAGGCCACGGGCTACGCCTTCCCGCCGGACGGCGACTGGCAGCGGGACTTTGAGACCCGCTTTGACTACGACGAGACTGACGACCAGCTGCACGCCACCGCCGAGATCAAGCAGGACATGGAAAAGGGCTACCCCATGGATCGGCTGCTCTGCGGCGATGTGGGCGTGGGCAAGACCGAGGTGGCGCTGCGCGCCGCCTTCAAGTGCATCATGGGCGGCAAGCAATGCGCCCTGCTGGCACCCACCACCCTGCTGGCGTGGCAGCACTACAACACCCTGCTCTCCCGCATGGAGGCTTTCCCGGTGAAGATCGGGATGCTGTCCCGCTTCCGCACCGCCAAGCAGCAAAAGGAGACCCTGCGCGGCTTACAGGCCGGCAGCGTGGATATCGTGGTGGGCACCCACCGGCTGCTGTCCAAGGACGTAAAGTTCCACGACCTCGGTCTTGTCATCATCGACGAGGAACAGCGCTTTGGCGTGAAGCACAAGGAAAAGCTGAAGGAGAACTTCATCGGGGTGGATATGCTCACCCTGTCGGCCACCCCCATCCCCCGCACCCTGAACATGGCCATGAGCGGCATCCGGGATCTTTCCACCATCGAGCAGCCGCCCATTGAGCGGCAGCCGGTGGAGACTTTTGTGCTGGAATATAACGATGTCATCCTTGCCGAAGCCATGAAGAAAGAACTTGCCCGGGGCGGGCAGGTGTACTACCTGCACAACCGGGTGGACAACATTGAATCCTGCGCCGCCCATGTCAGCCAGATGGTGCCGGGCGCGCGGGTGGGCATTGCCCACGGAAAGATGACCGAAGAAGAGCTGAACCCCGTGTGGCAGCACCTGCTGAACGGCGAGATCGACATTCTGGTCTGCACCACCCTTATCGAGACCGGCATTGATGTGCGCAACTGCAACACCCTCATCATTGAGGACGCCGACCGCATGGGTCTGGCGCAGCTGTACCAGATCCGTGGGCGGGTGGGGCGCTCTGGCCGCAAGGCCTACGCCTACTTCACCTTCCGCCGGGACAAGACCCTGACCGATATCGCCCAGAAGCGGCTTTCCGCCATCCGGGAGTTTACCGCTTTCGGCTCCGGCTTCCGCATCGCCATGCGGGATCTGCAGATCCGCGGCGCGGGCAGTCTGCTGGGGCACAGCCAGCACGGCCACATGGAAGCCGTGGGCTACGACCTCTACGTCAAAATGCTGGGACAGGCCATCGCCCGGGCGCGGGGCGAGCCTGTCCAGCGGGACAAGAGCGATTGTCTTGTGGACCTGCGGGTGGACGCCTTCATCCCGGAAAAGTATATCCCGGACGGCGCGGGGCGCATCGAAGCTTACAAGCGCATTGCCGCCATCCAGACCCCGGAGGACGCCGCCGATGTGCTGGACGAGCTCATTGACCGCTACGGTGACCCGCCGCCCTCGGTGAGTGATCTGGTCAACGTCTCCCTCGTCCGCGTGCAGGCCACCGCCGTGGGCGTGTACGAGGTGACCCAGAAGAAGGACACCCTCGTGCTGAATCTGGAAACGCTGGAACTTGCCATGATCCGCGGCCTGCTGCAGGCTTTCAATGGCCGTGTCACCGCCGGAGCGGGCAGCAAACCCTATCTCTCGGTGGTATTGCAGCCGGACGAAAAGCCGCTGGAACTGCTGCAAAGCATCCTGAAAGCCATGGATGCCATTTTGAACAACAAGGAGCCAAACCAATGAAAAAGAAACTGCTTGCGCTGGTATGCGCACTTGCACTGACCGTCAGCCTTGTAGGCTGTGTATTCTCCACCCCGGACACCGTGGGCAAGATCGGCGATTTTGAGGTGACCAGCGGCTTATATCTGCTGGCGCAGTACGATGCCTATCAGCAGGCTGCACAGCTGGCAGGCTCTGAGCAGGACGCCAGCAAGGTAAAGTCCTTCCTTAAGGCCACCATCACCACCGATGCCGACACCGGCGAGACCGCCGTGGTAAGCGACTATGTGGCGCAAAAGACCCTTGAGACTTTGCAGACCCTTGCCGCTGTGGATGCCCGCTTTACCGAGCTGGGCGGCGAGCTGACCGAGGAACAGAAGTCTGCCGCCGACAGCTACGCCCAGCAACTGATGGATAACTACGGCGATGCCTACACTGCCAACGGCATCGGGCTGGAGACTTTGAAGCTGTTCCAGCAGCTGCAGTACAAGCACACCCTGCTGCTGGATCTTGTCTACGGTAAAAACGGCGAGACCCCTGTGGAGGACGGCGAGCTGACCGAGCATCTGGACAGCACCATGTACGAGATCGGCTTTATCACCGTGCCGCTGTACAACACCAGCACCTTCGCCTTTGCCAGCGATGACCAGAAGGCCGAGATGCTCTCCCTTGCCCAGAAAGCTGCGGACAGCTACAACGCCGCCGCCCCGGAGGACACTTCCAGCCAGCTGACCACCTTTAACAGCATCGCAAGCAGCGCACTGACCGGGATCTGTGCTGTGCTGGATGCAGAGGTTCCCTCCACCAGCACCCTGCAGACCGACCTGCTGAGCGAAAGCGACCTGACCGATGCCTTTACGCAGGAGGGTGCCGCCGACACCCTGCGCGGCCTTGCCTATGGGCAGGCAGCTGCCATCCAATACTCCGGCTACGCCATGATGCTGGCCGTCCGTCTGGACCCGCTGGGCGTCTCCACGCTGGACGCTCTGCGCAGCCAGATTTTGAGCGACCTGAAGGGCGAGGAGCTGGACGACGCCCTTGCCGCCTACGGTGCCCAGCTGGATAACAGCCTGAGCAGCTCTGCCATGGGCAAGCTGCCCGCCGCCAAGATCGTGAACGCCAACAGCGCCAACAGCTAATGGCTTTGTAAAAACAACACGCCCGGGTTTTCCACACCCTTCCTGCGGAAGGTGGAAAACCCGGGCGTTGTTTTTATTTTATTACTTTTGCAAACTCTGCGGCAAGGGCTGCGTTCACCGAGCGGACGGCGTTGGCGTCCGGCTTGATGGCGGTGCGGTCGTAGGTGAACAGGCCGTTCACCTCGTCCTCCACGTCGGTCAGCTGGGTGTATACCAGCGCCGAAAGCCCTTTTTGCAGCTGCGGCAGCACCGTGCCCAGCTGCATTTTTTTGTACCGGGCGGTCAGCTCCTCCCGGCTTTTGGCTGTGCCGTAGCCGTAGGTCTTGCGGGGCGGCTCGTGCCCCGGCATGGGCCATGCAATGCCGCCGTACTCGCTCAGCGCCACGGTGCGGGTCTGCGGGCGCACCCGCAAAGGGTAGAAGTAGTTGTGCAGGGAGTATACATCCCCGCCGCCCTGATCGTACCAGCCGCTGGCTTCGTCCACAAGGCGGGTGTCGTCCAGCGTACGGATGGCCTGTACTGCCCCGGCGGCATCGTACTGTCCCCAGCCCTCATTGAAGGGCACCCAGCAGCCCACACAGGGGTGGCAGCGCAGCGCCTGTACCGTATCTTCCAGCTCCCGGCGGTATTCTTCCCGGCTGCTTTCGCTGCCCCGGCTCAGCAGTCCCCACAGCGCCGCCTTGTCCGGCAGGCGGCGCATAAGCGGCTGCAAAACATTGGTCAGGTAGGTGACGAACCACAGGTTATACTTACTGCCGCCGTTGACCATATCCTGCCAGACTACAAGACCCAGCCTGTCGCAGTGGTAGTACCAGCGCTGCGGCTCTATCTTTGCGTGCTTGCGCAGCAGGTTGTAGCCCAGCGCCTTTACTTCGCTCAGCTCCCGTTCCACCGCCGCATCCGAGGGCGGGGTGTACAATCCCTCCGGCCAGTAGCCCTGATCCAGCAGGCCGTTGAGCAGAATTGGCTTCTCGTTCAGGCAGAAGCGCAGCACGCCCCTTGCGTCCGGTGCACAGCTCCACTTGCGCAGGGCAAAGTAGCTGTGCACGGTGTCGAACTGCTCTTCCTCTCCCTGCGTAGTGCCCACGGTCAGGTCGTACAAAAAGGGCGTGTCCGGGCTCCATGGGAAGAAATACTCCTCCGCAATATGCAGCGTCACCTCACCGTCCTGGTCGGCCTCATCACCGCCCCAGTCCTCGGCAATGGTCACGCCCCCGGCGCGCACTACCGCCCACAGGTTCGCCGCTCCGCCGGGTGCAGAGGTATGGGCTTTCACGGTCACCGTGCGGGCATCATAGTCCGGCGTAACGGTGAGAGACTGGATGTAATTTTCCGGCACGCGCTCCAGCCAGACGGTCTGCCAGATGCCGCTCTGCGCAGGGTAGAACATCCCGCCAGGCTGCAAGGTCTGCTTGCCCCGCGCCTGTGTGCCGTGGCCGGTGGGGTCCTGCACCGCCACCCACAGGCTGTTGCGGCCTGTGCCGTTGAGCTGCGCGGTGATATCCAGCGTAAAGGGCCAGTAGCCGCCCCGGTGACCGCCCACCAGATGGCCGTTCACCTGCACGGCACAGGCGTAGTCCACTGCACCGAAATGCAGCAGCACCCGTCCGCCCGTCCCGGCGGGCGGCGCAAAGTATCGGTGGTAGTGCAGCCACTGCCCGGGCTGCAATGTGCGCCCCACCCCGGAGGTGCGGCACTCCGGCGCATAGGGCACTAAGATCTCGCCGTCCCAGCCCGCCGGGCGCTGTGCCGAAGCGGTGATTGCGTACTGCCACGGGCCATTCAGGTTCTCGTAGCTGTCCCGGCGCATGGCCGGGCGGGGATATTCCGTCAGAGGGTGCATACACTCACCAGCCTTTTCTACTCGTTTGCTCCATTCTAGCACAGCCCGGGGCGTTTGTATACCGGGGAGCGGACTATTTTGAATGGCCGCCGCGGTTTGAAGCATCCTCGCCCTCTCAGGCGCTACGCGCCAGCTCTCCCAAAGGGAGAGCCTTTGGCAGTCCCCGCAAACTTCATCTCTTTGCCAAGGCCTCTCCCTTTGGGAGAGGTGGCATCGCATAGCGATGACGGAGAGGGCGAGCACGCTAAAAAAGACCATTTTCACGGGAGATAAAAAGAGCCGCCACACGGCGGCATGGCTGTGCGGCGGCTTTGTGAGAAGGTGGGAAATTGCTTAGTTTTCGGCCAGATTACCGGTATAAAGCTGGTAATACTTGCCCTTTTTGGCGATCAATTCATCGTGGCTGCCGCGCTCGATGATGCGGCCCTGTTCCAGCACCACGATGCAGTCTGCATTGCGGACGGTGGACAGGCGGTGCGCGATGACAAAGCTGGTGCGGCCGTACATCAGGCCGTCCATGCCGCGCTGCACCAGCGCTTCGGTGCGGGTATCAATGGAGGAGGTCGCCTCGTCCAAAATCAGCACCGGCGGGTCTGCCACGGCTGCGCGGGCAATGGCAAGCAGCTGGCGCTGTCCCTGCGAGAGGTTAGCGCCATCGCCGGTCAGCATAGTGTTGTAGCCCTCCGGCAGGCGCTTGATAAAGCCATCGGCGTTGGCAAGGCGGGCGGCGGCGATGCACTCCTCATCGGTGGCCTCCAGCCGTCCGTAGCGGATGTTCTCCATCACCGTGCCGGTAAACAGGTGGGTGTCCTGCAGCACGATGCCCAGTGAGCGGCGCAGGTCGGCTTTTTTGATCTTATGGATGTTGATGCCGTCGTAGCGGATCTTGCCCTCCTGAATATCGTAGAAGCGGTTGATCAGGTTGGTGATGGTGGTCTTGCCCGCGCCGGTAGAGCCGACAAAGGCGATCTTCTGCCCCGGACGGCCATACAGGTTGATGTCATGCAGCACCGTTTTTTCCGGCACATAGCCAAAGTCCACGTCCGTAAAGGTGATATCGCCCGCCAGCTTGTGGTAGGTGGTAGTGCCGTCGTGGTGGGGGTGCTTCCACGCCCACAGGCCGGTGCGCTCGTTCGTCTCCACCAGCTGGTCGTTGCGGTCGTACTTGGCGTTCACCAGCGTCACATAGCCCTCGTCGGTCTCGCTGGGCTCGTCCATCATCTTGAAGATACGCTCTGCACCGGCCAGTGCCATGATGACGCTGTTGGCCTGCATGGACACCTGACTGATGGGCATATTGAAGCCCTTGTTCAGGCTGAGGAAGGCCACCACGGTGCCAAGGGTCATGCCGCCAACGCCGCCCACAGCCATGGCTGCACCAGTCAGTGCGCAGATGGCGTAACTGATGTTGCCCAGCTGGGCGTTGACCGGCATCATGATGTTGGAGAAGGCGTTGGCCTGCTTGGCGCTTTCCTTCAGCTGGTCGTTCAGCTCATGGAAGCCGGCAAGGGTCTGCTGCTCGTGGGTGAACACCTTGACCACCTTCTGGCCTTCCATCATCTCCTCGATGTAGCCGTTCACCTTTCCCAAATCCCGCTGCTGCTGGATGAAGTACTTGGAGGAGCTTTTTGCAATCTGCTTGGAGCAGAACAGCATCAGCGCCACCATGAGCATGGTAACGATGGTCAGCTGCCAGCTGAGCATACACATACTGAAGAACACCGACACGATGGTGATGACGCTGGATACCAGCTGCGGGATGCTCTGGCTGAGCATCTGGCGCAGGGTATCCACATCGTTGGTGTACACGGACATGATATCGCCGTGGGGATGGGTGTCAAAATACCGGATGGGCAGGCTTTCCATGTGGGTGAACAGCTTGGTGCGCAGATTGCGCAGCGTGCCCTGCGTTACGTTAACCATGATGCGGGCGTTGGCCCATGCGGCCAGAATGCCCACAAGGTAGATGCAGCACATCCGCACCAGTGCACCGGCCAGCGGTGCAAAGCTGGGGTCCTGCTGGCGGGTCATGGGCACGATGTAATCGTCCATCAAAGTCTGCAAGAACAGGCTGGCCTGCACATTGGCCAGCGCACTGACCACGATGCACACAAGCACAAGGATGCAGTGGGGCAGATAGTTGCGGAACACTTCATCCATGATGCGCTTCAGCAGCTTGCCCGGGTTTTCCACCTTGGGGCGCGGCCCCCGTGCGCCCCGCGGGCCGGGGCCATGTACTTCTTTTACTGCCATTACTGCGCACCTCCCTGCTTGTCAAAATCGCCGCCGCCCTGCGTCTGGCTGTTGTAGACCTCCTGATAGATGGCGTTGGTCGCCAGCAGCTCCGCATGGGTGCCCAGACCGTTGATCTGGCCGTTATCCAGCACCAGAATGCGGTCTGCATCCTGCACCGAGGAGATACGCTGTGCAATGATAATCTTGGTCGTGCCGGGGATCTCTTCCCGGAAGGCCTTGCGGATCTTGGCATCGGTCGCGGTGTCCACGGCGCTGGTGGAGTCATCAAGGATCAGCACTTTGGGCTTGCGCAGCAGGGCGCGGGCAATGGTCAGGCGCTGCTTCTGGCCGCCGGACACGTTGGAGCCGCCCTGCTCGATCCATGTATTGTACTTATCCGGGAAGCGCTGGATGAATTCATCCGCGCAGGCCAGCTTTGCCATGCGGATGCACTCTTCCTCGGTGGCGTTGGCATCGCCCCAGCGGAGGTTGTCCAGAATGGTGCCGCTGAACAGCACATTCTTCTGCAGCACCATGGAGACCTCGCGGCGCAGCACGTCAAGGTTATAATCCCGCACGTCCACGCCGCCCACCCGCACGGTGCCGCTCTCGGCATCGTACAGACGGGGGATCAGCTGCACCAGACTGGATTTTGCACTGCCGGTGCCGCCGATGATGCCCAGCGTCTCGCCGGGCTGGATGGTAAAGCTGATATCGTTCAGCACCGGCTGGCCGCTGCCGTGCTTATACTTGAAGGTAACGTGGTCAAACTGGATGCTGCCGTCTGCTACCTGCTGCACCGGCTGCTTTGCCGGGGGCAGGTCGGTGTGCTCGTCCAGCACCTCCACGATACGCTTGGCAGAGGCGGCGGACATGGCGATCATGACAAAGGCCATGCTCAGCATCATCAGTGCCATAAGGATGTTCATGATATAGCCGAACAGGGCATTCAGCTGGCCGGTGGTAATGGCACCGTGCAGCACATACTTTGCGCCGAGCCAGCTCAGCGCGATGTTGCAGCCGTACACTGCCTCCAGCATGGCGGGGTTATTGAAGCTCAGGCGGCTTTCGGCGTTGACGAACTGCTTGTACAAGCTCTCGCAGGCGGCGGTGTATTTTTCGTTCTCAAAGCCCTCGCGCACAAAGCTTTTGACCACGCGGATGGCAGAGACGTTCTCCTGCACCGAGGCGTTGAGGTTATCGTAGTTCTTGAACACCCGGTCAAAGATGCGGAAGGTGGGGATCATGATGGCAGCCAGCACCGCCACCAGAAAGGCCACTGCCACCACGAACACCAGCGACAGCGGGCCGCCGATGAACACAGCCATGAACATTGCAAACACCAGATGCACCGGGGCGCGCACGCACATCCGCAAAATCATCTGGAAGGCGTTCTGCACGTTGGTCACGTCGGTGGTCATGCGGGTGACAAGACCTGCCGTGGAGAATTTGTCGATGTTGGAAAAAGAGTAATGCTGGATGTTTTCATACATGGCATCGCGCAGATTTCCGGCAAAGCCGGTGGATGCCTCGGCGGCGTATTTGCCCGCCAGCACGCCCAGCACCAGCGCAATGGCTGCCACCAGAAAGGTAAGCAGGCCGTAGCGGATGATGGCGTTCATATCGCCCTTTTCAATGCCCTGGTCGATGATAAAGGCCATGATGGTGGGCAGCAGCACATCCATAATGGCTTCCAGAGCCGCAAAGAGCGGTGTCTTGATCGAGGCGGCTTTATACTCGCCCAGATGCGACACAAGCTTTTTGATCATCTGAGTTCCCTCCTGTTGAATTTATTTGTTTGTTACAAAACAATTTTATACAAAACAATTTAAATGTCAAGCCGTTTCGGAAAATGTTCACAATTGCTAATTTAACAAGTTCTTTTTCGGCACTTTGACGGAAAAGGCGGTTATTTCAACGCCTCCCGCAGCTTGTTCAGCAGCCGCAGCAGCTCTGCGTTCTCCTCCTCGGTCAGCAGTCCGGCCACATAATCGTCGGTCTGGTGGAAGGAAAGCAGGGTCTTTTCGTGCCGTTGGATACCCTCCTCGGTCAAAACCAGCTGCTTGAGCCGGGCATCCTGCGGCACGTTCAGCCGCTGGATGTAGCCCTTGCGCTCCATCAGCTGCAAAATGTTGGTCACCGTGGAGCGGGTGATGGAAAACTCCCGTTCGATGTCCCGCTGGAACACCGGCTCGTCCCGGTGGCGGTAGAGATACTCGATGATCCACCCGTGCATGGGGGTGGTCTGCTCTACCCCATTGGCGCGGGAAAACTGGTTCAGCCTGCGGAAGATCAGGTTATCCACCCGGCGCAGCTGGGCGGGAATGACCTGCGGCCCATCCCACGGCGGGTCCAGCTTGCAGTGCTCTTCAATAGGGTGCTGTGTACACATAATGTTTTTCCTCTGTTCAAGTTGTTCGATGTGAAACTGTTTGATACAGTACATATTTTAACCGTGCCCGCACCGATTGTCAAGAGGACAGCGCAAGGTTTTGGGGCAGGCAGGCTGCACCGAAACGAAAAACCGCCGAAGGTTTCCCTTCGGCGGTCTTTCGTATGATAGGAGGATCAAAAATGATCTTTGCTAAGTCTTAGTTCAGGATGGTCAGCTCGGTCTCGATGTCGAACAGGTGCACCTTATGGGGATCGAATGCAACGCGGACGGTGTCTCCGTTGCGAGCCTTGGAGGTGGGAGCAACGCGGGCGGTCATCTTGTTGCCCTTGTACTCCAGATACAGGTAGATCTCAGCGCCCATCATTTCGGAAACATCGACCTGAGCATCCAGCTGGCAGTCGGTGTGCTTTGCCATAAACTCGGGCTCGTCGTCGATATCCTCGGGACGGATGCCCATCTTGATCTTCTTGCCAACGTAGGAATCCAGCTTGCCGTCGGTGGTCTTCTCCTTGGGCAGGGGGATCACGTCGCCGCCCAGATCAACACCGTACAGATCGCCCTTCTTGATCAGGGTGCCGTCCAGGAAGTTCATCTGGGGGCTGCCGATGAAGCCTGCAACGAACATATTGCAGGGCATATCGTACAGGTTCTGCGGGGTATCGACCTGCTGGATGATGCCGTCCTTCATGACAACGATACGGTCGCCCATGGTCATAGCCTCGGTCTGGTCGTGGGTAACGTAGA
>OGOL01002416.1_pt1 | contig 14645 bp, 10 predicted proteins | sample 1552641 | NCBI WGS metagenome assembly OGOL01 (sample SAMEA2580140, study PRJEB22360) | human gut metagenome | biome: human gut; feature: human-associated habitat; material: faeces | place: Denmark | collected 2008/2010 | reverse complement strand
ACGTTTCAGGTGCGTGTGCCGCAAGGCGTGCAGGTTCGATTCCTGTCCTGGGCACCAGATATCCTGCTGATTCGTCAGCAGGATATTTTTTTTCGATTCCCGTGAAAATCCCGTATCCGTTCCGAACGCCCTTTCCCGACAATCCGCAACTGCACTCCTTCGAGTCCGAATCCCGATTCCACCATCGACAGGTATACTGTTTCGGCGCCCCCTTTGGCCGAAACCACCGCCCCGATCAAAACAACGGTGCTCCCGCCGTCCCGCGAAGAGTCCCTCCCCTCTTGCAGTATGGCGGAATAGTATTATATTTGTAAGGATTTTAGACCAATGAAGGCAGAGGAATCGATACTGATCGAACGATTGAAGAAGGGCGAACGCACGGCTTTCAACGAACTCTACGGCATATTCTGGGCACCATTAGTCAATTATGCGGAGCTCATCGTCGGCGACGAAAACGCGGATGACGTCGTACAGGAGGTTTTCGTCCGCATCTGGGTCGGCCGCGACAAACTGCGCAACGACGGTTCGCTGCGCGGCTATCTTTTGCGTGCGGTCTACCGCACCGCGCTCAACGTACTACGGTCGAAAAACTATGCCTCGTCCTACCGGTCGCAGACAAAACTGCAAATCGAACAGCAACTCTGCACCTATTACGACCCCGACGAAAACGAAATTATCAGGAATCTTTACGCACGGCAGATCGCCGACGAACTCGACGCAGTCGTCGAAACGCTCTCGCCGAAATGCCGCGAAGTATTCCGTATGAGCCATTTCGAGGGGCTGTCGAACAGAGAGATCTCGGAGCGGCTGAATATCAGCGTTTCGACCGTCGAGAATCATATCAACAATGCGTTGCGGCAATTACGCGGCAAACTGGGCCATCTGAAAATGTTTTTGCTGTTGACGATTTACATCTTGGGACAATAAAAGCGGTCGACGAATAGGTGCTTTCCCCGACTCGTGTGTATTATAATCGGAAAGTCAATACGCACGACCGTGAAAAACGAAGACTCGCAACATCCGTTCAACGAACGGATCATTTGGAAATATTTCGACGGGACAGCTACTTCCGAAGAGGAACAGGAACTGTCGCAGTGGTTAGCAACCAGTGAAAAACACCGGCGCGAAGTTGCCGAACTACGCGCCGTCCGACAACGATTCGCAAAGTGGCGTTCGACCCTCTACGGTCCGGCGCGTTTCATCCGTTCGCTCAACCGACTCAACAGTCGGATCGATGCGCTCGAAAACGCTCCCTGCACGGTGCAGCGGCCCCATCGTCTCTCGAACCTTTTCGGACACATTCGTATACACTCCCTGCTCCGAACGGCTGCGGTCGTCGCAGTCGTGGCCCTGACCGGTATGTTCGCATGGCGTACCGCCCTGATGCCCGCGCCGATCACTTACTTCAATGCCGACACGACAATCATGCACGTAGCGATGCCCGATGGCTCCGACATCTGGCTTACACCCGGATCGACGCTCTGCTACGACGAGACATTTCCCACCGACGAACGCCGCGTACATCTCGACGGCGAAGCCTATTTCGACGTCGAGCACGACGCCAAGCATCCATTCGACGTCGTTACTCCCAATCTGCGCGTGCGCGTGCTCGGTACGGTTTTCAGCGTCCGATCGCTGCGCGGCGACCACATGGCCGAGACGACGCTGGCCGAAGGCGCCGTATCATTGCAGCGCGCCGACGGCAGCAATCTGATCCGGTTGCACCCCGGCCAGCGCGCCATCTACGATACGCAGGACGAACAACTCGAAATCAAGGAGGTCCCCGTCGGAGATCATCTGGCCCTGAGCTACGGTATCATCACACTCGACGGCGTTCCGCTCCGGCAAATCGCCGACCGCATCGAGGAGCTCTACGGCGTGAAACTGCGTCTGGTCGACGACGATGCACCCGATGCCAACTACAATTTCAGTTTTCAGAAAGACACCCCGATCGAAGACGTGATCGAATTGTTACAATTCATCTCAGGCACACGCTTCGAAATCCTGCGGTATCCCGATTCCGACTGAATCCGCGCGCCGGAATCGGTTGCGATCCCTGTCGGCTACCGCAAGGGAACAGGAACAGACGATTGCCCAAACTCATACAAACTTTCATACTAACAACCTAATCACTACTCATCCATGAAAAAAATCGGTTTATCCCTGACGGGATGGTGTCGGATGCTTCTGTGCGTCGGGTTGGCTGCATTGCCGTCGGCGTCGCTCGGTGCAAGGGGCGAGTTACTCGCCGACCAGCGTCTCAACCTGAACTTGTCGTTCAGCAGCGCATCGCTGCGCGAAGTGGTCTCGGCATTCACCGAGCAGACAGGAGTGGTCTTCTCCTACGAAACCTCGCTCGGCAAACGGACGCTCTCCGACGTGCATGTCGTCATCCAAGACGCTTCACTCGAAGAGATGCTCAATACGCTGTTCTACGACACGGGCATCTCCTGGAAGATCAAGGATCACGTGGTGGCTCTCACCGCCATACCCTCGTCGAAAAAAAACACGTCGACAGGCCCCGCCCCCTCTCCCTCCGCCAACCGTAAGCCGGTCGTGACAGGGCGCGTGGTCAATGAAGAAGGCGAACCCCTCGTCGGCGTGAACGTATTGGTGAAAGGCACTACGCAAGGGACGTCGACCGATATCGACGGAATCTATTCGATCGCCGTTGCGGACGACGACGTGCTCCAATTCACCTATTTGGGTTACGGTTCAGCCGAATGGCGCGTAGGCACGCAGACCCGCATCGACGTCGTTCTGAAAGAGGACAAACAGATGCTCGACGAAGTAGTAGTAGTCGGCTACGGTACAGTGAAGCGTCGCGATCTGGTCGGCGCCGTCGATCAAGTCGACAGCAAGGTTTTCTCCGAACGTTCGAATCCGAGCATCTCGCGGTCGCTGCAAGGCGCCATTCCCAACCTCAACATCTCGATGCGCGACGGCAAACCCTCGCGTGCAGCAACGATCAACATCCGCGGTACCGGTTCGATCGGTTCGGGTGGCGGGGCACTGGTGCTCATCGACGGCGTGGAAGGCGACCTGGAAACGGTCAACCCTCAGGACATCGCCAGCGTCTCGGTGCTCAAAGATGCCTCGTCGGCTGCGATCTACGGAGCACGCGGCGCATTCGGAGTGATTCTGGTAACGACCAAATCGGCCGAAGAGGGCGAAACGAAAGTCACTTACAACGGCAGTTTTTCGCTTCACGCGCGCACGGTCAAGCCACAGCTGGTAACCGACGGCTACGAATGGACGACCGGCTATATAAACGCATGGAACGGCTATTACAACGGACAGAATCCGCTGCCATCCTACATCAACAACATCGCCCCCTATTCCGATAGCTGGTACAAGGAACTGGCACGCCGCAGCACCGATCCGTCGCTCGAACGCGTGCGCATCAACGACAAGAATCAGTACGAATACTTCGCCAACACCGACTGGATGGACGCTTTCTACAAGGATTTCAACTACTCGCACGAGCACAATATCAGCGTATCGGGCGGCAATCAGAATGCGGACTATTATGTATCGGGCCGTTTCTACGATCAGGACGGCATTTACCGCGTGGGCGACGAACGTTATAAACAGTACAACGTCCGCGCCAAAGGCAACATCCGCATCCGTCCCTGGCTGCGGTTGAATAACAACATGGATTTCACGGTGGTGGACTACCACCAACCGATGCTCTATTACAGTCTCCAACTTCCGCAGCGCATGATCGAACACGGAGGACAGCCGATCAACCCCATCACCAACCCCGACGGGACGTGGACTTATGCCGCCGTACTGAACGGTTACGCAGGCTTCGCCGAAGGATCGAGCTACCAGCAGGACGACAAATTCACCATGAAAGACAAACTGGGCATCGAGATCGACGTGGTGAAGGACGTACTGAAAATATCGGGCGATCTCTCCTACCTTTTCGCCCGCAACAAACGCGAGCGTGTGACCAACATGTATACCGGTTACCGAGGCCCCGACACTCCGATCACGGTTAACGAAAGTCAAGGCAGTACGCTGGAAAATCTGCGCCAGGACACGAACTACCTGTCGAGCAACATTTACGGAGAATACACGCCGAAACTCGGCGACGACCATACGCTCAAGCTGCTCGCCGGCTGGAACCTCGAAACGAAGAAATACCGCGGAACGACCATCAAGCGCGAAGGGCTGACCGTACCCTCGAAACCGAGTTTCGGTCTGATGGACGGTCTTACCAGCGATCCCGTCGTTTCGGGATACGACTGGAGTTACGTGGGCGCCTTCTTCCGTGCCAACTACGGCTATCAAGGCAAATATCTGGCTGAATTCAGTTGCCGCTACGACGGCTCTTCGAAATTCCCCGAAAACTCGAAATGGGGCTTCTTCCCCTCGGTTTCGATCGGCTGGCGCCTGTCGGAAGAGAAATTCATGGAGTGGTCGCGCAACTGGCTCGACAATTTCAAGATACGTCTCTCGGCCGGTTCGATGGGCAATGGCAACATCGACCCCTACAAATACATCGACTACATGACCATCAAAACCTCGACGGTCGTCATCGGCGACGCACTGGGCTCCTATACGACGGCTCCCGGAGCCATTCCGCTCTCGCTGACGTGGGAGACGGCGACCACCTACGACGTAGGCTTCGACATGGATCTGTTCCGCAACCGGTTGTCGATCGGATTCGACTGGTACCGTCGCTATACCACCGACATGTACACCGTCGGCGTGAGCCTGCCCTCCGTTTACGGCACCGACGCACCCAAAGGCAACAACGCTTCGCTCAAAACCAACGGCTGGGAACTCTCGGTCGGTTGGCGCGACAGTTTCGAACTGGGCGGCAAGGCTTTCAGCTACAACGTCAAAGCGATGGTATGGGATGCCCGCACATGGGTGACCGAATACATCAACCCGACGGGCGCACTGGGCGATTACTACGAAGGCAAGGAGCTGGGCGAAATCTGGGGCTACCGCGTAGAAGGTCTTTTCCGCGATCAGGAAGACATCGACTCGCACGCCGAGCAGTCGTTCTTGCAAACGCTCGACAAGGTGACCCGACCGGGACAAGTCAAATTCGCCGACCTGAATCAGGACGGTAAAATCGATCGGGGCGCCTACACGACCGCTGATCCGGGCGATCTTACCGTCATCGGCAACGAAACACCCCGTTACTGCTATGGCATCAATCTGGGATTCAACTGGAACGGTATCGGCATCTCGACCTTCTGGCAAGGCGTCGGCAAAAAGGATTGGTATCCGCGTTACGACTCGGGATTCTTCTGGGGCCAGTACAACCGTCCGTTCGGCTACATGCTCAAACAGCACACGGGCGACAAGGTCTATCGCGAAGAGCTCGACAACTGGGACACGGCCTATTGGCCCCGCTACACGACCTACCAGACCCACCAGTCATCGGTCAACCGTCCGCTGACGATCAACAACGACCGCTATATGCAGGATGTGTCGTATATCCGGCTGAAAAACATCACAGTCGACTATACCTTCCCCGATCGCATCTGCAAGAGACTACACATCAAAGGGTTAAAAGTATGGGTGTCGGGCGAGAACCTATGGACCTATTCGCCCATGTTCGAACACTGCGACAACTACGATCCCGAAGTGATCAACGCCGGTGACTCGGATTTCCGCACCTCCGAAGGCGACGGTTACAGTTATCCGATGCTGCGTACCGTGACACTGGGAGTCAACCTTTCCTTCTAACCTGCAAAAAATACGAACGATGAAAAAGATATTCATGCTCTTGGCGAGCGTCGCGCTCTTCGGTTCCTGCGAGGATTTTCTCTCGAAGGAGGATCCCAACAAAATCGACGCGCCGAGCTATTTCCGCAACGAAACCGATCTGCAAACCTACGTCAACGGCTTTCTGCAAACGATGAGTCCTACCGCCGCCTCCGTGGCCACGGGCGACGCCCGTACCGACTGCCTGGCATGGCGCGGCGAATACCAGTTCCTCACGGACAACTTTGATGCCGACGACCAGTCGGGCTGGGGAACGAGCGATTGGGAGGATCTGCGCAACATCAACTATTTTCTCGACAACTTCCGACAGGCGGCCGTCAGCGAGACAACGCTCGCTCACTACGAGGGCGTCGCCCGTTTCTGGCGTGCCTATTTCTATTGGAACAAGGTCAAGACTTTCGGGGCAGTGCCCTGGTACGATTCGACGATCGATTCCAACGACCACGAGGCGCTTTACAAGCCTCGCGACAGTCGCGAATACGTGATGCGCAAGGTACTCGAAGACATCGAATTCGCCAGCACGTACTGCACATCGAGTTCGGCTCTGGAAGTCAACTCCGTGCAGATCACCCGATACGTCGCATTGGCACTCAAAGTCCGTATCTGCCTCTATGAAGGCACCTTCCGAAAATATCACGCGAACGATCCCTCGACAGGGAAACCATGGACGGCGGACGAAGCGGAGACCTATCTGCGTGCAGCCGTGAGCGCCTGCAACGAACTGATGACCAGCAAAAAGTATTCGCTGGTCTCCGATCCGGCCAACGTTTCGACGCAGTACCGGAAGCTCTTCACGAGCGAATCCGTCTTCACGCAAGAGGTAATCTGGGCCCGCGTCTACAATGCCGAATTGAACGCGACACACAACCTCAACTCCAACTTCATCGTGCAACAGTACGGCAGCTACTCGCTGACCAAACAGTTCATCAATACCTATCTCAACCTCGACGGTTCGCGTTTCACCGACAAACCCGGCTATGAAAAGACCGCATTCATCGACGAGTTCGAGAATCGCGACTACCGCCTGATGCAAACCGTCCGCTACCCAGGCTACACTCGCAAGAACAACGGAACGGATACCCGCTATGCCCCCGATTTCGGCTACTGCGTGACAGGCTACCAGCCGATCAAATGGGGGATCGACGACACGAGTCTCGACAGCAACACCTCGCCCTGCTCCACGTCGATCCCGATTATTCGTTACGCCGAAATCCTGCTGACCTACGCCGAAGCGAAATGCGAGTTGGACGAATTCGACGAAACAGTCTGGAACGAGACGATCAAACCTCTGCGCGAACGCGCCGGTGTCGACGGAACGATGCCTGCTACGGCCGATCCCTACATGATCGAATATTTCCTCGGCACCGTCACCGACAACGCATTGCTCGAAATTCGCCGCGAACGCGGCTGCGAATTGATATTGGAAAACGTCCGCTGGGACGATGATATGCGTTGGGGTATGGGCAAACTGGCCGAACGGCCCTGGTACGGCGTCTATGTAGGCGAGCTAGACAAAGCATACGATATGGACGGCGACGGGAAGGACGACGTCTGCTTCGTGCGCAAGGAGCCCGAACGCCCGCAGGCCGGCATCACCTATCGCGTGCTGGGCGACGATTTCTCGCTGACCGACGGCGACAGTGGTTACATCGAGTGCTACATCCGCATGACGCGCAAGTGGGACGATAAAAAATATGTGCGCCCCATACCGACGACAGCACTCAACGACAACCCCGCACTGGGACAGAACTACGGATGGGAAAAATAATAACGTACCAAACACCACGAATATCACCATGAAACGAATCAATAAATGGGCCTTGCTGCTGACCGCAAGTTATTGCGTACTGGCCGTCGGGTGCAAGGACGACGACGGGAGTTACCTCGTTCGCGAAACCGATGTCATCCAGTTTTCGAGCAATCTGGCCTCTTCGCAGCGCATCACGCTGCGTTGCAACGGCGCATGGCGCTCGGTCGTACCCGAAGATGCCCAGTGGCTCTCGACGACTCCTTCGGAGGGCGTCGGTACGGGCGAATTCGAATGGATCACCGTTTCGGCCACGCACAACCGCTCGGCCGAACGCACAGCAACGCTCTACTTGGAATGCAACGGCGTACAATATCCGATTACGGTGACACAAGCCAACGGAGCGATCATCTACGGCACACCGACGCTTGACGGAAATCTCATCGAGGGCGAAGCGTCGGAAGCCCGCATCCGGTTCACCTACTCCAACGCCTACGGCGACGAGACGATTGCGGTGAAATGCACGCCCAGCGGCGACTGCGACGGGTTGTCGGTAGCCGGCACCTCGTTCGAACTGACCAACGGCGGCGCAACGCTGGCGCTCGACATCGAGGGTACGCCGACGAAACCCGGATACGCCACTTTCGCCGTGAGCGTCGACGATCAGCCGATCGGCGAGGTGCGCGCCAAGGTCTACTCCGTCAGCGAAATGCCCGTCGAAGGACTGCCCGTACAGTGGCGTTTCAGCGAAATCATGGGCGGCGATCCCGAAAAAACGGATCTGCAAAAGCGTCAGCCCGAGTGGACGACCGACAAACATACGCTCAACTCCGATGTCGGTTCGGCCACCATCACGGTCGTCGAAGCCGAAGGCAAAACCGCGGCAGCACTGAACTCATGGGGCTACAACAACGGCCATGCTTACATCAAAGGTCTCTATTACAACGACTATTGGCTGATGACCATTCCGGTCAAATACGTCGCTTCGGGCACCGTCCTCAATGCGAAAGGCTGCTTCGGCGGATCGGGTTCGGCCGCAGCGTTCTTCCTGCTCGAATACTCGGCAGACGGCCTGACATGGCATCAGGCCGACGGCGCGAAGACGGAGACCTTCACCATCAAGGAGAAGCCGGTCGAGGCCATCTATCACGTGCAGGCTTGCGACGTACCGAAATTCCCCGACGACGCGGCATGTTCGTTCGACTGCACGTTCCCCGTCGAAGTGGATATTCCCAACGGCAACCTCTACATCCGCTTGCGGGTCTCGGCCAACATCCGTATCACACAGAACAACACCATCACGACGGGCGGAGGAGGTTCGAACCGTCTGGCAAAGACATGGTCGGTTTCCGTAGTCGAGTAATCGAAAAACAACGAATAGCATGAAAAAACAGATCATTGCGACGCTGCTCCTATTAACGACGACGGCGGCGAGGTCTGTGCAGCGCTCCGCTTCGGGCACGGCGAAGACACGATGCCGCCGAGCGTCATTCTCGAAGTGGCAGACCCCTACTACGACCGGGAGGATTCCGCACCTATTGCGGCGACAAAATCTCCCGCATGCCGGACATGAAGCCCCTGCCCGAAGTGGAGACCGGTTACTGATACCGGAAACAGCTCGGACGCACGGTTCCCGCCGCAGTTCATACGACGGAAGCCGTGCGTTTTCCGCCACCGGCTGAGACTCCATCGGCGGAACGCCCCGCAGCGTCATAACGCGAATTTCGCACCGATGAAATAGGTGCGCGGCGCGGCCGGACCGTAAATGTAGGCCGCGTCCTTCCTCTGACCGAAATCGAGATCGTGCTGGAAACTGTCGAAAAGGTTCTTCACCCCCGCATTCAGTTCGAGTCTCAACTGTCTGGTAAGCGACAGGGTATACGACAGGCGCGCACCCATGTCCCAGAAATCGGGCGTCAGCCGTTCGGTATCCTTTGCAATGAATCCCGCGTTGTGCTGTACGAGCATCCGTCCGGTATAGTTGCCGAAGAGCGACGCCGTGAAACCGCGGGTCAGGGTGCAGACGGCCGTCAGGTAGCCGTAATGGTCGGGCGAACGGAACATCCGCCGCTGGGGCGCGACCTCGTCCGACCACCGTTCGGGTTCGTCGTAGCGACTGCGCTGGAAGGTATAGCCGAGCTGGAACTCGAAACGTCCCGGAATACCGGCCTTGGCCTCCACGCCGATGCCGGCGACGGTGGCGCCCGCCGCATTGCGGCGCTCCTTGATGACGTTGCCCTGTTCGTCCTCGCCGACCTTTTCGAGCGTAAAGAGGTCGTCGAGCACCGTATAGAACCCCTCGACGAGCAGATTTCCCTGCACCCGTCCGAAATTGCGGTAGAGGTCGACCGATGCGCTGAGGCTGTGCGAATATTCGGGCCTCAGGTTCGGGTCGAGGCGGATGACGGCCACCTTGTTGTCCAGCGCGTCGATATGCAGATCCTCGTTATAGGCCTGCGGCGCACGGTAACCGCTGGCATAACTGGCCCGCAGGCCCACCGCCGGCGTCGGACTGTAACGCACGTTGACGCGCGGCGAAAAAACGGCGTTCTTCATCATGTTGTGCTTGTCCACACGACCGCCGACGAGAAAGTTGAGCCGCTCGCTGCGCCACTCGTTCTGGAAGAAGAACCCCGTGCTGCGGGTCGTCTGCCGGAAATCGCGGCCGAATCCGAGATACTTGTCGTCGAGCGCGTTGTAGTTGTACTCCACGCCGGCGGTCAACTCCGAAGGAAGAAAGAGCAACCGCTCGAACGAACAGGTGTACTGCGTGCCGGCGACGAACGTCTCGTCGCCGGTCGCACCGTAGGCATCGGGATTGCGGTCCGTACCGAAATAACTGTCGCGGCCGATGCGCTGCGCCGAGGCATAGACTCCCAGCCGGTGGCGGCCGTCCGGGCTGAACCAGTCGAACTTCAAACCGCCGCCGTCGATCTTGTGGTTCAGCTGTTCGGCGATATCGGCCATGTGGGGAGGCAGATCGAAGGCATTGCCGCCGCGGCGGAATTCATGGATATGGTGATACTCGGCTGTCAGCCGCGTATAGGGCGAAGTCTTGTAGTAGGCACGAAATCCGACCGTCTCGGAATTGAGTTCCGGAATGTCCGAAAAGCCGTCGCCGTTGCGGTCGTAGGAGTCGCGGTCGCGGATCATCCCGAAGAGATAGACGCCCGTCTTGTAATCGTCGGAGACGAACGACCCGTTGAGCGACGTATTGAAATCGGCCGTACCGTCCTCCGAAATATTGGTCGTATTGGCCAGCGTCACCGAGTTGTAGAGCGGCTCCTTGGTGATGATGTTGACCACGCCGCCGATGGCGTTGGCGCCGAACAGAGCCGACCCGCCGCCGCGGATCACCTCGACCCGTTCGATCATGGCCACGGGCAGCTGTTCCAGCCCGTACACCGAAGCCAGCGAACTGAAAATCGGCCGGCTGTCGAGCAGCACCTGCGAATATTGCCCCTCCAATCCGTTGATACGCAACTGCGTAGTACCGCAGTTACCGCAGTTGTTCTCCACGCGCAATCCCGACTGAAAATTCATCGTTTCAGCCAGGTTGCTCGACGCGGTCGATTCGAACAGTTTCGTCGAGGCGACGGAGACGATCGTAGGCGAGAACTTCCGGTTGGTCTCCGTACGGCTGGCCGAAACGACGACCTCCTCCACTGCGAGCGCCTCCTCGTTCAGGGAAAAATTCACCTCGGCAGTCCTGTCGGCGACGATCTCCACCGTCGTTTCGGCCGACCGGTAGCCCACCGACGACGCGACGAGCGTAAAACGTCCCAAAGGCAGGTTTTTCAGGAAATAGTGTCCGGTGGCGTCGGTCGCACACCCGATGGTCGTACCTTTCACGGCGACGGTCGCATAGGCAAGGTGCTCGCCGCTCTTCGCATCGACGACATGCCCCGTAATATTCGCATCGCTTTGTTTTCCGGTTTTCACGACGGCTTCTCCTGCGGCGAGGCACACCGCAGGCAACAGGAGCACGACAAGTGCTCCGATGATATGTTTTTTCATTGGATGATTCGGATTTGATGAATATACAACAAATGACGGCGAAGACAGGACAAAACGTCCGCTCCGCATTCAGATTCGCAAAAACATCAATCCAGGGGAGGTGCGCGCAAGCCGTAGACTCGCACCGGCATACCGCGCCGCGCGACGGGTTTCCGGACTCCGAAGACAAAAGCGGCTCCCGCCTGCCCGAAAACCAGCGCGACGAACGTCGCCGCCGTGGCAATCAGCAACGACAGGTGCGCGATCAGCTGGAACTGTTGCGGCGTGTGGTTGTGACCGGGATTGCCCGAAGAGCCGGAGAAGGGATGCGAATGGACGAAAACGTGTCCGTCGATCCGGTGGACATGCGGAAACAACGTGACACTGCTCCAATACCCCACAAAGAGTAACAGGAGCAACGACGCCGTTATGTTTCGTCCGGTGTTTCGCATCGGGCCAGAAACTTTATGCACAAAGATACGAATAAGCCGAACGCAATGCAAATTTATTTGAACATTGCCGAGCGGGAGTATCTGAGGCGAAGCCAAAGATAGGAAATAATCCGGAAAATCGAGAAGATCACCGGCGAGAAACGCGCTGACGAAGCGACCGTAGCCCTGATGAGCGACTACCTGAAAGAGCAGGAAAAGCTGGCCGGATGCTCACGGCCTACAACAAACGACAGGGCTGTTGCGACAACCGCTCTCCGTTCCGACCGAAAAACACATCGGACGAAACCGATCGCGGAAGAAGATACGGAAATACACAATCCCGTGTTTCGTCCGGCCGCGAAAAGCGGAATCACGCCTCCCGCAGATCGGCGAACCAATAGGCGTAGCTCTTCGACGTCCCGTCGTCGAGCCGGACGTCGTAGCTGCGGCTGAAAGGCGTTCCGAGCCGGAACGGCACGGGCGAAGCGAAGATCGGCCCGTCGTAGCAGAAAGTGTGGTACTCGCCGTTCTCGCCGTTGGGATCGGTTCCGGCGGGCAGTGACGCCACGAAATCGCGATCGACGACACGCCCTACGGCGGCACGCCCCAATCCGTCGTCCATCGTCGTCACGACCACCGTTTTCAACCCCGACGCGAGGAAATCCGCCATCACCTCCTGAGAAGATTCTCCCCAGAGCGGCTCGACGACTTCGATGCCGAACGGCGCGAGCTGCCTCTCCCTGTACGCGCGCACGTCGTGCAGGAAAATATCGCCGAAGATGAAGTGCGTCACGCCCCGTGCCCCGAAATGCGCCACGGCACGCGACATCGCCGCTTCGTAATCCGCCATATCGCCGTTCGGAGCCAGATCGAGGCGGTACAACGGAATCCCGATCCGTTCGGCCTGCGCCTGCAACAACGCCGCCGGAATGCCGTGCATCGTCGAACGCCGCGTCGAGCCGTCGACGGTCGTCAGCAGCGCGACGATCTCGTAGTCGCCCGACCGCATCGCCCGCCAGAGCGCATGGGCGGAATCCTTGCCGCCGCTCCAGTTGAAAACCGCCCTTATCCGTTCCATACGATATGTCCCGCATTGTGGAAAAATCCGCAGACGAGCGTCAGGTATTCGGGCATACGCCCCTCGACGCCCCATTTCAACTCGATGCCGAAAAGTTCGCGTGCCGTGCGGCCGACGTCGAATCCGCACGCTTCGAGCGAAGGACGCACCCGATCGGGATGACGGCACGGATTCCCGTCGGGACGGGTACAACTGCCTTCCGGACAATGGAGACAGGTGCCGACATAGGCGAACGAACGGCCGCCGATGCGCCGCTCCATATCGAGCAGCCGTGCTTCGATCCGCTTGCGCTCGGGACGCATCAGCCGGCCTGCCTCCGACAGGGGCAGTCCCTCCTGCTCCGGCACGATCTTCGTAGCGACGACGAGCGCCGTCGCATAGCCCGACAGATACTCCTCGACGGAGAACCCGAAGGGCGGACAACCCCAGCTGCTCCCGTAACTGGGGCAGGCGCGGCAATATTCCGCAATCCGCTGCGCATCGCGGAAGCGGGCGACGTAATCGGCCGCAGGCAGCTCAACCGCGGAATCTTCGGCACGATATCGGTATGAAAAATTCATACGGCAAAATTAGTCGATCCGGCGGCTTGAAACGGGATTTTTCGAAAAAAATTTCGTCTTTTCGAACCGTTTTTCGGACTCAATCCCTATATTTGCCCCAGATTTGGTCTTCCGTCCGTTCGCAAAACGACGGAATGAAAAGGGAATCGGGTGCAAATCCCGGACAGTCCCGCTGCTGTGAAGCTCCGCGACGTTACGAACATCTCAGCCACTGGTCCGCACGGATCGGGAAGGCTTCGGAAACAGGAGTCAGTCAGAAGACCTGCCAGATCGATTCGACGTCGGAGAACCTCGTGGACAGGGTATCCGATTCCGGTTGCAAATCGCATCGGCTGCCAGATCGTCGTTCATTTTCATGCACCTTTTCCCGCCTCGGCAAAGCCCGAACAAGTTCGGCTCTGCGCTCGGCTTAACGAAAAGGTCGAATTGCATTCTTCGTTCCTTTGCAGCGATACGATGCGCCGTCCGGACACATCGTCCGCCCCGTTTCCGGACAGGACGGATTCGGGGAAACAGGCTGCGAATACCGTCGTACTCCGGTACGGCGAATCCGCTCCCGCGAACTGCGCCGGCAGGCCGAGCGCCGCAGCGGATCGAAGCGACCGGTGAATTTTTGAAGACAAACCTCTAAAACGTAGAGTTATGAATATCGTTTTGTACGGAATTTCAGAGGAACTGGCACAACGCACGGCCATGCACTACGGCTTCGCCTTGTGCCGCCCGTTCGAGACCGGAACGGAAGAAGAAAACCGGTTCTGGCTGCAACCCCGATTGGAGAACGAGGAGGAGTTGCTCGCCTTCATCGAACGCATGGCGCAACACGACGAACAGATCGCGGCCGTCGTCGCCGCACCGACCGAGGCATCGACCGAGACGCCGATGGGGGATTTCAATGCGGTACTCTACGCCACGCGCACCGACAAGCTCTTCACGCTCGGCACCGCCACCGGCGGCGCCGTCAACAACGCCGTCAGCGACCAGACGCCCGAATACGAACTCGCGCGCATCATCGAAACGCAGCTGGGACGCGTCTGCGCCCACGAAGGGCTCTGAAAGAATTCTTTGTCCGCCGCACCCCGCACCCC
>OGOL01002398.1_pt1 | contig 14731 bp, 12 predicted proteins | sample 1552641 | NCBI WGS metagenome assembly OGOL01 (sample SAMEA2580140, study PRJEB22360) | human gut metagenome | biome: human gut; feature: human-associated habitat; material: faeces | place: Denmark | collected 2008/2010 | reverse complement strand
CCAGCAGCATCGACGATGGAATCTCTCCCTTCTCAGCCCATCGCGGCAGCTGCGCCCCCCTCACCGGCCTATGGTGCTCCCCTGTCTCAGGCGACCCCCTTCGAACCATCCGGCATGGTCGCCCATTCCCTTGCAGAGGACGTCGTGGTCGATCACTACGCGCCTCCCGCGCCCGCACCGCTCTCCCAGGAGCCGGTCGCCGAGCGGGCTTCGAATCCCTCGTCTTCCCTCACGTTCGAGAACTTCGTTATCGGAGAATCGAACCGCATGGCCTACTCCATGGCCGTCGAAGTTGCAGAGTCCCCCGGACGGCTTCCCCTTAATCCCCTGTTCATTTACGGGAAAAGCGGCTTGGGCAAAACCCATCTCATGAGAGCCATTCAGAACTACATCGAGGAAACGCGTCCCTCGATGCGAACGGTCTACGTGGATGCTCAGGACTTTGTCTCGAAGTACTCAGAGGCCGGCGCCATCAAGGACCAGGAGAAGGTCAGCTTCCGCAACTTCCGCGCCTACTATGAGCAGGCGGACATCCTCCTCCTCGATGATGTCCAGCACCTTCAGGGCAAGAAGGAATCCATGAACATGCTTTTCCAGCTGTTCAACACGCTGACCAGCCAGGGCAAGCAGGTGGTGCTCTCCGCCGACCGCGCTCCCAAGAACATCCAATTCGACGAACGTCTGAAATCTCGCTTCTACAGCGGCGGCACCATTGACATCCAACCGCCGGAAGTGGAGACCAAACTCGGCATCGTCAAATCCTTCACCGACGAGTTCAGCCGCAGCGAGGGCCTGGGAAACTTCACCCTCTCCGACGACACTCAAATGTACATCGCCGAGAACTCCGGGTCCAACATCCGCGAGCTCAAGGGCGCCGTGAATACCGTCATCTACCGCATGATCTACTGCGATCGCAGCGATATCTCCATCGATGAAGTGCGCGAGCTTCTAGCCAATCATTTCACCGGCGGCATGTCACGAAGCTTGACCGTGGAGGACATCCAGCGCGAAGTGGAGAACTTCTTCAAAGTGAGCCATAGCGACATGGTAGGCCCCAAGCGATCCCAATCCATTGTGAGACCGCGACAGATCGCCATCTACCTGTGCCGACAACTGCTCGACCTCCCCTACGGCGATATCGGCAAGAAATTCAATCGCGACCATTCGACCGCCATCCATTCGGCAACAAGTATCGAAGAGCGTTTGAAGACCGATCGCGATACCCAGGAAGAGATTGAGGTGCTGCAGAAGATCATCTGCGAGCTGGACTAGTTTGTTCACAAACTCTTGATAAGAAGGGAAAACCTGCGCATAACAGGGTGACTTTTCAACGACAACGGGAGAGAGCAGAGGATGGCCGCCAGCGCATGGTTCACAAGCGCGCTTGACAACTCACCAAGCAGTAAGTACGTTAGCAAGCTCCCCACCTGCGGCTATGCCAGTTATCGACTAATCCACTCGTCTTATTGAGACTACTATTTGAATTCTATTTTTAGAATCCCTCTTCAATGGGAACTACGTTTTAGTTCTGCACAGCCGTTACCTGTACTTCATGGTTCCACCTCCCTATCGCAACTCCCTTCGCAGCCATCTTCCTTATTCTTCTATTCGCCCCGTTGACAGTACTTTTTTGCGTTGTATAATTCAAAAGCTACTCTTTAAACCATGAAAGGGAAAGAAACAATGAAACGCACCTATCAACCGAACAAACGTAAGCGCGCCAAGTGCCATGGCTTCCGTGCCCGTATGGCTACCAAGGGTGGTCGCGCTGTTCTCGCTTCCCGTCGTGCTAAGGGGCGCAAGCGTCTCACCGTCTAGGAGATCTTTAGGTGCAGACTATTAAATCCAGCACTGAAATCTCCCAGCTCTTCTCTACGGGGCATCGTCTTCATACGCCATACTTTACGGTTATTGTAGGCGCCCAGGACGACAAGCAGAGCAATCATGAGCGACACGGCCATTCCGGTCGTGTCGCTTTTATTGCAGGGAAGAAGTTGGGGAATGCCGTTTGGAGAAACCGCGCCAAGCGCCGCTTGCGAGCACTCTGCATGGAAATGGGTGGGCCGTGGGCCGGCTTTGACGTGATATTTCTGGCAAAATCAGGCCTCACCCGGGCTTCTTATAGTAAAGTGCTGAAAGCATGCGGAAATGTCGCTGAGCGCCTTGCCCAAGGCGAAGGGAAGAACACCGTTGAAGAAGCTACTCGTACGCATTAAGAGGATTCCGACTCTGGTCGCTATCGGTCTTATTATGTTTTATCGAATGGCTCTTTCACCCCTTCTTCCCCCTTCTTGCCGCTTCATTCCCACATGTTCCGAGTACGGACTCACCGCGTTCAAGCGATATGGGTTTTGCAAAGGGTTCGTGCTCACTGCAAAGAGGATACTGCGATGCCGCCCTGGCGGTCCGTGTGGGTACGATCCCGTTCCCTGAGTCGCTGGTGCATTTGGAAAGGTAAGCTATGTGGGATATCTTTAAAGACTGGATCTTCGACATCATCCAGTTCTTCTTTAACTTCTGCCACGACTGGGGACTGGCGATCATCATCGTCACGATTATCTTTCGTATCATTGTCGCGCCCCTCATGCATAAGCAAGCGAAGTCCAATTATGCTATGCAGAAGGTGCAGCCGAAGATTCAGGCCCTGAAAGATCGTTTCCCCGATGATCCCACGCGTCAATCCCAGGAGATGCAGAAGATCTACGCGGAGATGAAGTTCAACCCGCTCGCTGGTTGTCTTCCGATGCTGCTCCAGATGCCGATCTTTATTGCTCTGTTCCAGGTGCTTCGCGAGATGGGCGATCGTATTGGCGAGGGTACGTACTCGTTCTACAACTTGGTTCCGAATCTCGTCACGACGCCCTCCCAGGCTTTCGGCGAGGGATTCGGAACATTTGTTCCCTATCTCATTCTCATGATTATCTTTGCTGGTGCTACCTTCCTTCCGATGGTTCTTCAGCAGTTGAAAACTGAAAACACCCAGCAGAAAAATCAGACGCTCATGATGGGCGCGATCATGTCTCTTATGATGCTTTGGATTTCCTGGGGTTCGCCGGCGGGTGTGTTGCTGTTCTGGGGCGCATCCTCCCTTATCGGTATCGGGCAGAACCAGTTGACGCTTGCGCGCTGCCGTGCTGCCGATCGGCGTAAAGAGGAGGAAGAAGCTCTCGTCGTCAAGCCGATCGAGGTTAACGTCACGCGCAAAGAGAAGAAGAAGCGTCCTAAGAAAAAGCGCTAGACCTTACTGATTTTAGGGAGTGTTTCACATGAAACACTCCCTTTGTACGTTCCGCGGCATCATTTCAACCGCGGTGTTTAAGGTTAGGAGCCTGTAATGACTGAAGAGTTCGAGGACATGATTGAAGAGGTAGAAGACGAGGTGGTGGAAGAATCTCAGTCTTCTGCAGACCCCATTAATACCGAAGAGGTTGTTGAAGAGGACGAGCTTATCGTGACGGACGAGATGCTCGATACTATTGCTGACACTGCTATCGCGGCGCTCCAAGATATTCTCCAGTATTTCAATGTCGGCGAAGTGACTATTGATGAATACGAGGGTGACGAGGGCGAACTGATTCTTGATATCAGCGGCAAAGATATGGCTGTCCTTATTGGTCGTCATGGAAAAACTCTTGACGCGCTGCAATTCATCGTGTCGATGATAACGGTACGCACTATCGGTTTCCGTTATCCGGTTATTGTCGATGTTGAGGGCTATAAGAACCGCCAGCGCCAAAAGCTCGAGTCGATTGCACACAGCTCCGCTAATCGAGCTGCTTCTCAGCACCGTAAAGTTGGATTGCGCCCGATGACTCCCTACGAGCGTCGGATTATCCACATTGCTTTGAGAGACGATGATCGCGTCGAGACCATTTCTGAGGGGGAGGGTCCTTCCCGCCATGTGGTCGTGGTTCCTCTGTAAAAACTGTTCGAATACTTTCAATGTGCTGATGGGACGCGCAAAGCACGTCCCATTTCCTTTATTATGGACACGTTCGCCTATGGAAAGGAGTTGAGATGGCAGATGATCAGACGATGAGCTTGATGCAGTGCTATCTTGATTCAATCCTTGAAGCAAACAAAGTTACGAATCTTACTCGCATTACTGATGGCGAACAGGCGCATCTCCTTCATATAGAGGATTCGCTGGTAGGTTTGCCAGAGGTCAATGAAGCTCCTGACGGTCTCTATGGAGACCTTGGCTCAGGAGGGGGGTTCCCCGGCGTCCCTCTTGCGCTTGCGACAGGAAGAACGACCCTTCTCGTTGATTCGGTGAAGAAGAAAATGGCCATTGTCCAATCTGTCCTCGATGATCTTTCATTGAGTGAGCAAATTTCCACATCGAGCGAACGTATCGAGGATCTTCCTCTGGAGTACAAGGAGAAATTCGCCGTCCTCACAGCTCGAGCTCTGGCTAAACTAGTTTCTCTTATAGAGCTTGCTTCGCCCCTTTTGAAAAAGGGCGGTCGGTTAGTCTGTTATAAAGCCCAGCTATCATCGGAGGAACTTGATGAAGCTCTTGCTGTGCAAGACCTTGTGGGTATGAGAATGATCTCCCAGCGTGAGATTTGCTTGAGCGATGGAGAGACCATGAGAACCATTGTAGTGTTTGAGAAAGTCGGCAAGTCACGCATCAAGCTTCCTCGAAGAATTGGCTTGGCTCAGAAACAGCCACTGCGTCCCCGTAGCTGAATGTAGTATGTGATCGTGTTTCACGTGAAACACGATCAATTTGAATCCTTCTGTCAAACATCGCCTGAACCAGCTTGAGGCGATGATATACTGTGCTCCAATCAAGGAAGGAGGTTCCTGTGGGATTCTTTGATGGTCTTAAACGAGACACAAAACAAGCCCGGACTGTCGAAGAGGTTGATCAACCTCAGACTCAGGAACAAGAAGTGGTAGCCGCTGAAGAGGAACTCGTTGACGATCCTGAAAATATTGAAGTGGTTGTCAGGGAGGTTGAGGATTACGCAGCTCCTGTGATTCCTCGAGAACCTTTGAAGAGCTATAAAGACAAAGCACCGGTGCGTCATGTTGTCGGACAGACGAAGATCATTGCCATCATTAACCAAAAAGGTGGCGTAGGGAAGTCGACAACGGCGATCAACCTTGGGGCTGCACTGGGAGAGATGGGCAAACAGGTGCTTCTTGTCGATCTTGATCCTCAGGGAAATTGCTCCAGTGGCCTAGGCGTTGAGAAGAGTCTTATACAGCAGTGCATCTACGATGTTCTCCTTAACGATATTCCTCTTGAAGAGGTAATTATTCCTGATATCGCCGAGGGATTAGACATTGCTCCGGCTACGATTAATCTTGCGGGGGCGGAAGTCGAGCTGGTCTCGGAAATGGCGCGAGAGAATCGCCTCAAGGATGCTGTGGGCGGTATGCGGGGCAAATATGATTTCATTCTCATCGACTGCCCGCCTTCTTTGGGTCTTTTAACAGTTAATGCTCTGGTGGCGGCCGATAAATTGCTTATTCCTATCCAATGCGAGTTCTATGCCTTGGAGGGTGTGACAAAACTTCTCGAATCAATGAAGCGTGTCAAATCTCGCCTTAATCCTACTCTGGATATCTACGGCATTCTTCTTACTATGTACGATAGCCGTACGACGCTCTCGAAGCAGGTTGTCGATGAAGTGCGTGAGTATTTTGGGCGCCTGGTGTTCGCCACGCCTATTCCTCGCACGGTTAAATTGTCGGAAGCTCCGAGTTTTGGGCAGCCGATTACCCAATACGATCCCAAGGGAAGAGGCGCTCTTTCCTATATTGAATTAGCGAAGGAAGTGATTGCACGTGGCTAAGCCCGAACGTCGTGGAGGACTCGGTCGAGGTCTGGGTTCCCTCCTCCCCGGTTCCTATGAATCACCTGCCCCTGTTTCCCCTGCGCCCGAGCGCCAGAGAGTGACAATTGAAGTAGATGAAGAGGCGGCGCGAGAGGCCCCTGTTTCCACACGGCCCGTACGGACGATGGTTGAGATAGAGGAAGAACCAGTTAAGGTCTCTGAACCCATTGTGCGAGAAGCCATCATTGAGGAATCGAGGACTGAGGAGGTTCCTGCACGGGGAACTGATGAGGTGGAGATTGATAGAATCGCCCCTAATCCTGATCAGCCGAGAACCCAATTTAAAAAAGAGGAAATAGAAGAACTCGCTGCTTCTATTGAAAAGGATGGTCTGCTCCAACCTATTCTTGTAAGGCAAATGGCCGATGGTACCTATCAGATCATTGCCGGTGAGCGCCGTTGGCAAGCCTCTAAGGCTGCTGGTCTTAAGAAGGTTCCCGTTCGTGTAAAAGAGGTTGATGACGACCAAGCCCTTGAGCTTGCGTTAATTGAAAATATCCAGCGCTCTGATTTGAACCCGATAGAAGAGGCGTACGGATACCGTCGGTTGATGGAGCGACGCTCGATGACTCAGGCGGAAGTGGCACAAGCAGTTTCCAAAGGTCGTTCGACTGTCGCCAATGCACTTCGACTTCTCGATCTTCCTGAAGAGGCTCAGCAGCTTCTGTTTGAGGAAAAGATCACGGCGGGCCATGCACGTGCCATTCTTTCAGTGCCCACAGCTGAAGGTCGTCTTTCCTTGACTCAGAAGATTATTGATAACGGTTTGAACGTACGCGAAGCAGAGAATCTTGCTCGCCTTATATCAGGTAAAAAGGACGGCTCTGCCTCGACTCCTCGTGAGCCGATGCCTGCGGTTTACAAGTCTGTGGCGAAGACCTTACGCGAGACACTGAAGACTAACGTGCGTGTGAAATCGTCTAAAGGGAAGAACAAAATCGAGATTGAATTCAAAGATGAGGAAGATTTGCGGCGACTCTTCAGTGAGCTTGTTGGTGAGTAACTTTCGATAGCATTTAATGACTAAGAAAAGAGTCTGTTTCACGTGAAACAGACTCTTTTCTTTTGTTAAAAGAAGTCGTTGTAGACCCTAGTATGAGGTAAGAGAAAATGCTTTACATAACATGCCATTAGTTATCTTTGTTTCACGTGAAACAAGAGAAGAGAAAGACGAATTAACGAAGAGAACCTTGCGCTAACTTGTTTTTTAACTGACCACATGCTCCATCGATATCAGCTCCGCGGGATTTTCTGAAACTTGTTTCCACGCCATAATGGATCAGCGTCTCGACCCAATGTTTTGCAGTTGCTGGCGAGGCAGCTTGCAGAGGGGATCCTTCTACGGTGTTCACCGGAAGAAGGTTGACATGGCAGAGTAGCCCATCGCAGAAGTCGAGAAGTGCTCGAAGATCTTCTTCTGAATCGTTGATATCCTTGATGAGAAGATACTCGAAGGAGACACGACGGTTGGTCGACTGGGTGTATCTCTCCACAGCCTTTTTTAGATCCGAAAGAGGTTGCTTTGCCACTTTCGGCATAAGCCGATCACGCTTCTTTTGTAAAGCCGAATGAAGAGACACGGCGAGCGTGAATTGCTCTGGCTCTTGGGAGAGACGATCGATCCCATCTATAATACCGCAGGTAGAGAGCGTGATATGTCTCGCTCCTATATTGAAATCGTCCCGGCTGTTTAGAATGCGCAAAGCGGCAAGAACTTCATCGTAGTTAAGGAAAGGTTCTCCTTGACCCATAACAACGACATTGCTTACCCGTTCTTGGAAATCCTCTTGGATGAGAGCCACTTGAGCGATGATTTCTGCAGCCGTGAGATTCCGTGTAAGGCCTTCGCGGCCAGTTGCACAGAACTGGCAGGCCATAGGACATCCTACTTGTGAGGAAACGCATACTGATAGCCGATTGAGAGAGCCGTCTCGATGGTAGACGGGCATGCCCACCGTCTCAACTAATGAGCCGTCGGCCAGGGTCACAACATATTTGCGTGTCCCATCTAAGGAAATTTGTCGGTCGAAAATTTTTACCGTCTCCAACGGAAAGAACTCAGAAAGTTTCGTCCTGAGGTCTTTCGGAAGATTGGACATGGTATCGAAAGAAGCCGCATGATGGCGGTGAACCCACTCGTGAATCTGTTTTGCGCGAAAGCGCGGGTATCCCCACGAGGTGGCAAGATCCTCGAGTTCGGCTTCTGTAAGCTTTATCAGTTCGTTATTCATAGGTTCATTATAGACGGTGGCGTTGCTCTGATATACTGCCTCCAGAGATTTATCGTCTGGAAGGAATGCTCCATGGCAACAGTAGTTGAACCCGCAAAATGTCGCGTCGCCCTCTTAGCTGGAGGAACCAGTGGGGAACGCGAAATTTCCCTTGCATCGGGCAAAGGTGCCGGGGAGGCGCTTCGTGAAGCGGGGTTTATTGTTCAGGAGTTGGATCCGGCGAAGAAGGACCATCTGAAAACGCTCATTGAAGAGCCCTTCGACGTTGCCTTTCTCTGTCTTCATGGAAAAGGTGGCGAGGATGGCGTGCTCCAGGGCTTTCTGGAAACGATCGGCCTTCCCTATACGGGACCTGGTGTGTGGTCAAGCGCGACGGCGATGAATAAGGCCCAATCCAAGCTCTTTTACCAGCGCGAAGGCATTCCTACTGCTCCCTATCAATACATCAAGAAGGGAGAGGGATATTCCGTTCAAGAACTTGCATTGGCTATGGGCGGAACCTGTGTCGTGAAACCGGCTACCGAAGGCAGCGCTTTGGGCATTTACATCGTGGAAGGCGAAGAAGCTATCGCTGATGCCATCGAGCGTGTGTTCGAAATCGACGAGCTAGTTGTCGTTGAGAAGTATATTCAAGGTACCGAGCTCACGGTTGCCGTGTTGGGCAATAGGGATCCTTTCGCTTTACCTGTCATCGAGATTGTTCCTAAAGCTGATTTTTATGATTTCGAATCGAAATATGCCCCCGGCGGTTCGCAGCATATATGCCCGGCACCTCTCGATGAGGAAAAAACCAAGCAAGTAATGGACGCCGCTGTCGGCGCCCATAAGGCATTGCAGTGCAGTGGCGTGTCGCGTTCCGATTTCATTCTCGACAAGAATGGCATCCCGTGGATTCTGGAGACCAATACCATTCCTGGCATGACGGCGACCTCGCTTCTTCCCGATGCGGCCCGCGCGGCAGGCATCAGTTTCCCTGAGTTGTGCACGAAGCTCATTGAATATGCCTTCGAAGAGGGAGAGTAAGCGCTTGCGGCCGAAGGGCGACCAAGGTCGCCCCTTACGGTTACCGGTTAGATAACTAAAACAAGTGTTCTCGTTTTAGAACACTCCGCAAGACTTCAGGCCGATGATGATGGCGGCAACGAGGGCAAGAAGAAAGGCCCAGCTGAGAATGTAACAGCCTTTATTGCCTGTGCGTCCAGCCTCCACGAGGCCGTCGATGAACCCTCGGCGCGTTTTAAGTAGCGCCATGCCGCGTTGTTTCTCGGGGAGAGGTTCGCGCTCGCTCGGAAGCCACGTGCCGTTCGAGTCGATGATCTCGTCGACGGCCGACCCCTTCAACGCCAGCTTCGGGCGAATGCCCTTGCCGATAAGCCCGCAGATGCCATCGATGAACTGGTTGAATTCTTCTGAGTAATGGGGGCTGTACCCGATAACTGCGGCCTGTCCCCAATATTCACCTGGCTCAGGTGTTTCCGTGAAGGCGACAAAGGAGAGAATTCCCACGAGTTCCAGACCTTCCGCTGCCAAAAGGCTCAGTTCGCGTGAGAAGCTGTCGTCGAAGTAACCGATAGTTTCGTTGAACTTGTTGATAAGCCATGCGCGATGGACGCCCTCGTCCATAGTGAGATTGATGCGGTATCGGTCTCCCACGAGGGTGTTGGAACCCATGAGCACCGCCGCATCTTTCTTTGAGACCGTTCGAAATGTTTGATATGTACCGAAATACCGTTCCATGAATATTCTCTCCGCCCTGGCTGATACAATACCGTGAGTTGTCGAGAACACCATAACCGAGCCCGATGAATCAGGGAACACTCGCTAGGCCGAGGTTCCTTTTTTTCACCACCAAGGGCGCCGCGAAAGATAGGCTGCGCTATGTCACGTGACACCACCCCCCTTGAAGGACAGCTGAAGAACTTCATCAGCGACGGAACGCCGCCGGAGATTATCGCGCGTTACGAGTCGCTGCCTGAACGGGCCCAAAGGAGCGATTTCGGCCGGTTCGATAATAATGTCGTTGTTTTGGATACGGAGACAACGGGATTCTCTCTCGTCCATGATGAGTTGACGCAGATTGCAGCGGCACGGGTGGAAAACGGCGAAATTGTCGACTGGTTCGTTACCTTCGTGAACCCGGGAAAACCCATTCCTGAGGAGGTTGCCCATCTCACCGATATCCACGATGAGGATGTGGCCGACGCTCCCTCGGCGTCCGAGGCCCTAGCCGATCTGGCCGCTTTCGTAGGAGATGCCGTCGTCGTGGCCCATAATGCCGAGTTCGACCGCAATTTCACGACGAAGCATCCGACGGGCTATCCGCTGCTCGAGAACACTTGGGTCGATTCCCTCGATTTGTCCCGCATCGCGCTGCCCCGCATGAAATCCCATCGACTCATCGATCTGGTGAAGGCTTTCGGTGCTCCTCGGTCAACGCATCGGGCCGATGAAGATGTGGCGGCGACCTGTGCTCTCCTCCGTATCCTGCTCGCTGCTGTGGAAGCCATGCCGACTATGTTGCTGCGGGAAATCGCCTCTATGGCGGAACCGAACGATTGGCCGACGGTCGTGGTGTTCAAGTATTTTGCCGAGCGTGCGGCTGAGACGAGCGAGGAGAAACCCCTTCCGTTCTCACTGCGCACCCTGCGCCGAGAACGGGTAGGGAAAGCCGATTTAAGACCGCTCGTGGATGCCGATGAAATCGCCGCCGATCCAGGGCGATCCTTCTTGCTCCCCACGGCCGATGCTGTGGCCCAAGCGTTCACCGCCGAGGGCGTAGTAGGCTCCCTGTACGAAGAGTACGAGCAGCGCGGCGAGCAAGTGATTATGGCCGAGGCGGTGCGCAACGCGTTTGCCCGATCGCGCAATCTTATGGTGGAGGCAGGAACAGGCGTGGGTAAATCCATGGCCTATCTCTTGCCGGCGGCCATCATTGCCCGAGATAACGGTATTAATGTTGGCGTAGCTACTAAGACGAACGCTCTCCTCGACCAACTGGTCTATCATGAGCTTCCCGCTCTTTCGGAGGAGCTCGGTGCCGACCTCACCTATGCTGCTCTCAAGGGGTTTTCCCATTATCCCTGTCTGCACAAGGTGGAGCGCCTCGTCGTGGAAGGCCCCGGCATGCGCACCGTGGGCAAGGAGCAAAAACCTCAGGCTCCGGCCCTTGCCGCCTTGCTTTCCTTTATTGAGCAGACGGCCTACGACGACATCGACGGCCTGAAGATCGACTACCGCACGCTGCCGCGCTGGATGATCACCACCACGAGCCACGATTGCCTGCGCCGCAAATGTCCGTTTTTCGGCACGTCCTGCTTCGTTCACGGTTCGCGCCGCAAGGCCGAGGCCGCCAATATCGTCGTTACCAATCACAGTCTCCTATTCTGCGATCTTGCCGCTGACGGAGGCTTGCTCCCGCCCATCCGCTATTGGGTGGTGGATGAGGCCCACAGCGCCGAAAGCGAGGCCCGCCGGGCATTTTCCCTTGAACTGGCAGAGGAGGACATTCTCTCCCTCGCGCGCCGCGTAGCTTCCGAGGAATCTCGGCGCAATGTCTTCGTGCGGGCGGAGCGCACCGTTGTTATGCCGGGCAATGAATCCTCGACGACGCTGTTCTATGGGCTCACGGGAAAGGCGCGCCGCGCGGGAGCCGAATTCGGCGAAGCGGCCCAGGCGTTCTGCAAGGCACTGCCCGACTTGTTCTTCTATGACACCAATAAGCGCTCGAAGGGCTACGAGACGGTGGATCTTTGGCTGAATGACGAGATTCGCCACGGCTCCCTCTTCCAGAACATTGCCCGTCTTGGCCGCGCCATGGCCGAGCGTGCCGAGAAGATGGTGACGGTTTGCCAGGAACTCGTGGGTTATTTGGAAGATATCGAAGGGGCCGCCGTCATTCAGCGCGAAATTGCCTCCATTGCAATGGAGATGAAAGAGATCATTCAGAACGTCGAGGTTATCTGCACACAATGTCCCGAGCGCTATGTGTATGCGGCGAGCTTAAGTCGCAAGACCGATCGCCCGCAGAACAAGCTGGAGGCCTTGCTCGTGTCGGTGGGGGAGACGCTGAACGAGACCTTGTACGCGCGGACCCATTCGGTGGTTTATGCGTCGGCCACGCTGACCGTTGACGGCAGCTTCAACAGCTTCTCCCAGGCCATGGGTCTGAACGAGAGCGAGTTTTCCGTTGCCGACGAGCTGCTGCTTGCCTCAAGCTACGACTTCGACAATCAGATGGTTGTCTATGTCGTCAACGATATGCCCGAACCCAATGATCCGAGTTATCTCGGCGCCCTGCAGCGCCTGCTCATCGACGCTCACCGTGCCCAGAACGGGTCGATGCTTACCCTGTTCACGAATCGCCGCGAAATGGAGAAGTGCTTTGAAGAGGTGCAGCCGGCTCTGAAGGGAGACGATTTGCGCGTCGTGTGCCAGAAGTGGGGCGTGTCGGTGAAGGGGCTGCGTGACGACTTCCTCGCCGACGAGCATTTGTCTCTCTTCGCTCTGAAGAGCTTCTGGGAAGGATTCGATGCGCCGGGCGCCACGCTGAAGGGCGTCGTGATACCGAAATTGCCCTTCTCGAAGCCAACTGATCCTCTTTCTTGCGAACGGGCCGCTCGTGACGATGCCGCCTGGCGGCGCTATGTCCTGCCAGCGGCGGTATTGGAAACGAAGCAGGCAGCAGGCCGTCTTATTCGCAAAGCTGATGACCGGGGCATTCTCATCCTTGCGGACAAGCGTCTTATTACGAAGGGCTATGGCAAGACGTTCCTAAGGTCACTTCCCAGCCAGAATATCCGGTTCCTATCGGCGGCTCAGATCGTCGACGAGATAGCAGCGCGCCGCTAGGGGAGTGTTCTGGTCATGGCAGCGAAGAGGGCGCATCATCCGATGCACATAAAGCGGCGCACGCGGGGATCTTCCAACGAGATTTCCTTCAGCGTGCTCGATGCCGCCCGTGAGGCTCGCGATGCCGAGGAGCGCGATCGGCACGAGGGGGGCTCGGGCGGCCCTTCTCTTTTCACGTTGGGGAAAGGGAAGAAGCCTCGGCCAACACCGGTCAAAGGGCAGTCCATCGTCTTGTCTGGCGAAGCTCCCGCATCCCCGTCAGCCTCTTCTTCCGCTGTTGATCGAAAAATGAGGGGCATCGTGCCCGTGTTCGTGGTGGTGTGCGCCCTTTTGGTCATCACGCTGGTGGGCGGTCAAGCTCTTATGTCGATGAGGGAGCAGCAGAAGTCTCTGCTTGATACCCTGAATGATCAGGTCGACATCATCAAGAGCTGCGACGAATCCCTTCTCCCCTTCGACGAACTGGTTATTGAACAGTGCGATGCCAAGCGCCTTTCCCCCTCGGCGACGGGAGACGCCGCGCCTTCCGCGGAAGCGCTGAACGAGGGGTATCGTGCCGTTGTCGCGGAGATTGCCCCGATGAGAGCCCAGTTAGAGGACTCTATCGCATCCATGGAAATGCTGCAGTCGTCACTGAGCGACAATGACGATAAGGAAGCGGCCTCCCAGGTGGTGACGGCCGCTCGCTCGCGCCTTAATATGCTGGATGCGGGGGTCAATATCATCGAGGAGTCGTTGATGGCGACGGAGGCGTTCCTTAAAGCCCGCTCGGGGTGGAATGCCGTGATAAACGCCGATGCGGCTATTCGTGAGGCCACGGCGCTGGCCGAAGAGATGAGCAAGGAGAACATTCTTTCCTCGCAGACTAAAGGAAACGAGGCCCTGGCGTTTTTGGAGGAGGCTCAGCAGGATTTCTCCCAAGCCGAAGCGGCCTATCCCGGTCTCGATTTGGCGGCTTTCGAAGCCTACGTGGTTAAGAGAATGGAATCGCAACAGGCAGCCCTTGCTGCCGACGATGCCTATCTTTCCCGCAACAAGGAAGAGCTCGAAGCTCAGAACAGCCGCTATAACGCATTGGAGGAGGAAGCGGCCGCCTTGGCCCAAGAACTCGGGGAAGATGACCCGGAGCAAATTGTTGCTCTTCGATTCTGCAAAGAGATTGAGGCCGACCAAGGCGCCTATGAGGCCGAGCGCCTAAAAGCAGGAAATGCTGATGCCTTTCTTCGTGAATATCTCGGAACGGCCTCGTAATGGCGTATACTTACGATAATTATGTCCATAGAACCCTCTTCACCGAGGAAAGGCAACGTACATGGCCGAATTGAACGAACATGTCGCATATCTGTCTCAGGAGATCGGCCCCCGGCCGGCGGGTACTGAGGAAGAACAGCGTGCGGCTCTCTACATAAGCGAGCAGTTTTCCGCCGAGGCCGGTCTGACGACTGCTATGGAAGACTTCCAGTGCAATCCCGACAGCTCGCTTCCTCGAACGCTGTGCAGTGGTGTAGCTGTGTTGGTGACGCTGGTGGCGACGATTGTGGGGGCGCTGGCTGTTCCTGCCATCGTGGTGTCCCTCATCTGCGCTGCGTTGGCAGCCGCCGAGGTGTTCGATAAGCCGGTGCTTTCGCGGCTTTTGAACCGCGGGGTGAGCCAGAACGTCGTCGCGCGCTACCTGCCTGCGAAATCGCCGACGCGAGCGAGCCGGAGACGCAAGGTGATCGTGGTGGCGAACTACGACAGCGGTAAGGTGCGACGCGATTTGAACGGTGCGATGCCGGCGGTGCTCCCCATCCTTTATTGGGT
>OGOL01002396.1_pt1 | contig 14737 bp, 10 predicted proteins | sample 1552641 | NCBI WGS metagenome assembly OGOL01 (sample SAMEA2580140, study PRJEB22360) | human gut metagenome | biome: human gut; feature: human-associated habitat; material: faeces | place: Denmark | collected 2008/2010 | reverse complement strand
AAAGAAAAAGTGATAAAAAAAATAAAACGGGGTGCCCCGGCCGCCTCGGCGATTGTAGTTGCAGCCTGTATCGGGGTGTCATTAAGCGGCTATCAGACACCGGTTTATGAAGCTCAGGCACAGACGAAAGAGACAAAGACAACGGATGCCGATGAAGCGAAGAAGACAGAAAGCAAGGCAAAAGGTTCTTTTGATCTGGCAGACGGAATCTATAAAGGAACAGGAACCGGTTATGCCGGCGAGGTGACTGTTGCGGTAACGATCAAAGATAAACAGATTACGGCAATCGATATCTTAAGTTCTTCGGACGATGTAGCGTTCTTTAACCGTGCAAAAGCAGTGATAGACAGGATCATTGCAGGACAGACGCTGGATGTGGATGTGGTGTCTGGCGCAACATTTAGCTCTAATGGCATTATCAGTGCGGTGAAGAATGCATTGACAGGAGAAAAAGACAGTGGAGAGACGGGAGAGTCCCAGTCCGAAAATGCAGCGGCACAGGGAAGTGCACTGTCACTGGCTGATGTACAGGATGCGGCAGCGTATAAAGATGGAACCTATTATGGAACAGGAACCGGATTCGGAGGAACTTTGAAAGTTAAGGTTGTGATCAGCGGAGGAAAGATTACGTCTATTGAGGTTGTGGAGAATCATGATGACAGCAGTTATCTGAATCGCGCAGAAGCATTGATCGGCAATATTATTTCATCGCAGAGTACAAATGTAGATGTAATCTCCGGGGCGACTTACAGTTCGAACGGAATTAAGAGTGCAGTAAGAGATGCACTCCGTCAGGCTGCAGTAAGCGGTAATTCACAGTCTGTGAATGCGAAGACGGAAGATGCTTCTAAGACAGAAGACAATACGACTGTCAAAGGCAATTTCCCGTATAAAGAAGGTATTTATTACGGAACGGCAGAAGGGTATAACGGTGAGATAGAAGTAGCGGTGGTTCTTCAGGATAAATCAATCAAGGCAGTACTCGTAACAAAGAATCATGATGATGAAAAATTCTTTAACCGTGCAATGGATGTAGTAAAAAATATTATGAAAAAACAGAGTACGGATGTGGACGTAGTATCCGGAGCAACTTACAGTTCAAATGGTCTCATAAATGCAGTGAAGAATGCATTAAAAGAAGCAGAAAAGGTAACAAACGGACAGACAACGGAGCCGGATAAGGAAGAAGCTGATACTTCAGAACTTGAAAAAACGATGAAAGAAGCAGAAGAACTGAAACAAGAGGATTATACAGAAGCAACCTATGCGGTTCTTAAGACCAGAATGGAAGACGCACAGAAGCTGCTTGATGCAGATAAGACAGAGATCAGTCAGGAAGATGTGGACCAGGCTCTTGAGAATCTGAACCAGGCACTGGCACTGCTGGAGAAAAAAGATGATGGCGAAGATGATACTACAGTATATAAAAATGGTATCTATGAAGGACGTGCGCTGTGCAGACCGGATGAGGACGAAGACTTCACGGCCTATAATCTGACGTTACAAGTGACAGTGCGCGATGACAAGATTGTTGCTGTTACCGATGTAAAAGGGGACGGCGATTCATCAAATGACAGATATATCCTCCGTGCGGCAAACGGAACATCGAATAAAAAAGGTGTGACAAGCCAGCTGATCGAGAAAGGTAGTACAGAAGGAATTGATGTAGTATCGGGTGCAACCTGCACTTCAAAAGCAATCCTGGATGCGTGTGAGAACGCATTGCTTTCTGCAAAAAGACAGTAAAAAGAGACCAAGTGAAAGGAAGAGAAGAATGAGAGAATTCTGGATGCGCCTGATGAGTGCTGTAGTGATCGTCGGGTTGATATTGGGATATAATTCCGTGCTGGAAGCCAGAGCAAAAGATGAGGAAATTGCAAAGCTGAATGCCAAAATCGAAAATGTGGAAAGTCTAGAAGATCAGGAGTCAAAAAATGGTTCTTATAAAGACGGGACATATACCGGAGAAGCGGATGGATTTGGTGGAACTGTTAAAGTGGAAGTAATAGTAAAAAAGCAGAAGATTAAGGAAGTAAATATTGTCTCTGCTGACGGAGAAGATGGTTCTTATCTGACTATGGCGAAAGATATTATACCGAAGATTCTGGATGCGCAAAGTGCAGAAGTAGATACGATCAGTGGTGCGACGTTCAGTTCTACAGGAATTAAGAATGCGACAAAACAGGCATTAGAAAAGGCGGTAAAATAAATGAATGCAAAACAATTGAAAAAGATACATATATGGATAAGGGCAATCATCCAATTGCTGTATTTTATCTTTATTCCGTCGGTATACACGGCAGCATTTGCAGGTGTGAAATATATATTTACACAGATTGGTGCAGGTGAAAAAGTGGCGCTGACATCATTTGTTACTGTACTTATTGTGGTGTGTGTATATACTGCTGTTTTCGGAAGATTCTTTTGTGGATTTGCCTGTGCATTTGGAAGTCTTGGCGATGGAGTGAATGCATTATACAGACTGATCTGCAAAAAGATGAAAAAGAAACCGATGCAGATTCCGGACCGGATTGCAGACAGACTTGTATATCTGAAATATGTGATCCTGGTAATCATCGTATTTATGTGCTATGGCGGTGTATACAGTAAAGCACAGGGAACAAGTCCTTGGGATGTATTTTCCATGATACATGCAGGAAATTTTAAACTGAATGGATATCTCATAGGGTTGGTCATTCTGGTACTTCTGATTGTCGGAATGTGTCTGGAGGAAAGATTTTTCTGCAGAAATTTCTGCCCGATGGGAGCTGTATTCTCACTGGTTCCGGTGTTGCCGGTATTTGCACTTCACAGAGACCGGGAATCCTGCATTCCAAAGTGCAGTGCATGTTCCAGAAAATGTCCGGCGAATATCGGACTTCCGACGGATGGTTCCTGGAAAGTAGAAGGTGACTGTTTCCAGTGCCAGAAATGTATAGATACATGTCCGAAGAAGAATATTCACTGCGGAGTGAAAAAGATCAGAGGCAATGAAATCTGGTTTACAATTTTAAGAGCGTTGATATTACTTGGATTATGTATCTGGCTTGGAGTATAAAATAACATAATATGCAGACATGTGTGGAAAATGCACATGTCTGATTAGTAAAATTTTTTTTGATTATAAGTTAGGAAATACTAACTTGATAATAAATATTTTCATTAAGGAGGCTTTTATGAAAAAGAAAGAAATGAAGACAAAAGTAATGGCAGTTGCGATGTCTACTGTAATGGTAGCCAGTATTTGCCCAGCGATACCGGCGGTTGCTGCTACTTCCAGTACGGACATTGCGAAGATTCAGGATGGAACTTATACAGGAACTGCAAAGTGTATACCAGATGAGTATGAAGAGTTTGATCCATATGATTTGACAGTAAAGGTAACTGTGGCGAATGGAACAATTACTTCTATCAGTGATATATCAGGGAATGGTGGTAGTGATAATGAAAAATACATATCGAACGCTGCAAATGGAACCAAGAAGAGTACTGGTGTTGTTGCTCAGATTTTGAGTAAAAATAGTACGGATGCCATTGATGCTGTGAGCCGTGCAACTTGTTCGTCAACAGCAATCTGGCAGGCAGTAGATGATGCATTATCTAAAGCCCCAAAAAAGGAAACAGTAAATACAACGGAATTACAGAACGTTATTAGTAAAGCAGAGGCTTTAAAAGAGGGCGATTATACAGCTGATACATGGAAAGCATTACAGGAAAAACTGACAACAGCTAAAAAAGCATTGACAGCAACCTCACAGACAGATGTGGATTCTGCTAGAAAAGAGTTGGAGACAGCAATCAGCAATTTAAAGCCTGCGGTTAAAGAAACTAAATATCTTGTCATGAACGTGCCATACAATCAGTTCTATAAGGCTTACAATCTGACAGATAAAGCAGTATGGGAAGTAGAAAGCGGAGTAGATGCGGTATCTACAGCAACTACAAATAAATTCAAAGGCACAACTGGACTTGCAAAAGGTACTTACAACAATGGAAAATATATCATGGGTGTAACAATCCCGGTAGAAGTAAGCGCAGAAAATTATGCAAAATTGAATACAAATCTGACAGCAAATGATGATTATTATTTTACAACATTAGACAAAGCGCCGGAAGCATACAGCAAATTAACGGTAAAAGAAGACGGAACATACAGCTTCTCTAAAATGTCAGATGCAACGGTAACGAATAAATATCTTTCTATTCCTGCAGATGAATTAGAGTTAAACGGAGGATATGGAGATTATCAGATCACTGTTGACGGACTTGGAACAAAAACAGGTTTAAAAGTAGGAGAAAATGAAACAAAAGAATATACTCTTTATGGTGCGATTTTAAATACAACTTCCGGAAAGAGCTACGGAATGACCAGTCTGGAAAATCTCTGGGTTGGTACAAAGACACCAAATGTAGAAATTGCGTGGTCAATTAAAGAAGGCCAGGGATTAAAGAGAGCACATGGACAGGGAGATGCATTCTATCAGTTCGCAGACATGAATGGAGCTGCTTTAAACAGTGTTACACTGATTACAGATCTTGGAGTGATCAATGTTCCGTGTAATGTAACATTAGACAAATATTACGATGGAGATCTCAGCGGTTTAAAATATTCTCTGGAAAATGATTCAGAAGAACTTAAAATCAGTGGAATCCCAGAGGACCTGAAAGATGTAACCGTATCAGTATCTGGCGGTCTGGCAGATAAAGCAAGTGTTAAAGATGGAAAGGTTACTTTGACAAAGGCACCGACAGCTGGTACTCAGTATACAATTACAATTAGCAGCAGTAATTATCCGGATATCACAAGAAAGACATCGACACCAATTACAGATAAACAGAAAGATAAATTACAGAAACTGATTGAAAAAGCAGAGGAGACAACAGGTTATTCTGAAAATGCAGATCTGAAAGAGCATGTGAAAGAAGCTCAGGACATGATTGCAAATAAGGAAGCGTTATCGGCAGATGCAGCAGAACTGATCAATGAATTAGAAGAAAAGATCAAAGCTACATATCCAACAGCAGAAGCAACTGCAACATTAAAGGGATCAGAACTTGAAGTTGCTTTGAATGGAGTAGAATTAAAAGATCTGGAAAATCCAACATATAAACTGACTTACAGAGCAGGACGCAGAGAAGATACTCTGACAAGCGGTGATCTGAAAGATTTAAAAGTTGCACTGGATAAAGAGCCGACAGTGGGTACAAACTACACACTGACGATTACAAGTGATAACTATCAGGATATTAAGACGAGTGTAGTTGCAGAAGAAGCAGTAACAGACGAGTATAAATATGTCTATGCAGGACTTAGCTGGGCGGAATACTGGGCAGCAGAAGGAGTACAGGCAGCAGGAGACAGTTCAGCATCCAGTGAATTGGATACAAAAGGAGAGTCAGATAAAGGTGCATTTGATGTCGTAACACGTCCAACAGTGAATCATGGACTTCACAGAGGAAGTTATCAGTGTGCGGCAACCATAGAGGCTGAAAACGGAAAATCTTACGAGGTATCATATTGGACAGCGTTAGATAAGGCTGTTCTGACAAATGGAAAGACGATTACATTTAATCGCGGAACAATCACCGAAGAAGACGGAACAACAACGCAGTTGGTAAAATATGATGTTACAGGTCTGAAATATGTACCGGTAAAAGTAGCGACAGAAGATTATGAAGCATTCTGCAAAGCATACAAAGTTGTAGAAAATGGTGGAGAACTTGCAGGAGGATATGCAGAAAATAAATTGCAGTCATATAGCGGTCTGAAAGCAAAAGTTACAGCAGATACAAACGGACTTAAGACAGCAACCAGGAATGTAGATGGAACATTTAGTCTCTCTGCAAAGGAAGCTGGAACAGGTTCCGGTATTGAAGGACAGGAATTAAAAACAGCACCATCCGCAGAAGAAGCAGGACTTAAAGTAAAAGAAGCAAAGGGTTCTTATGGAGAATTCTTAAGGGTAGATCTGACAGGTAATTATGGAGATCTTGGAGCCAATATGCAGAGTGTAAAATGGACATACTATGGAGACGACAGTACATACACAAATGCAAAAGCAGCATATGGAACAAAATTTGCAGCAGATAACTGGATGCACAAATCAATGGGAATCCAGCTTGGTCTTACGAAATCTCTTCGTTGTACATTACCGGAAGGAACGGATGGAACGGGATACTGGACAATTACAATTTCAGCACTGGGTTATAAAGATGTAACATATAATTTCCAGGCAAAAGATGAAAACATCGTAAAAGATGCAAAAGAAGAGATCAGTACAACAAATCTGGAAGCAGCAATTAAGAAAGCCGAAAGTCTGACGGAATCAGATTATACAGCAGACAGCTGGGCGGCAATGCAGACAGAGCTTCAGGAAGCAAAAGATGAAATAAAAACTCCACATACACAGGCAACAGTTGATGAAGCAACCAGTCATCTGAATGCAGCAATCGACGCACTTGTAAAAGCAGAGAAAAAAGAGACTTATGTTCTTATGAACATCCCATACGCAGCATTCTACAAATCTGAGACAACAAAGAATGACGTAGATGTTGACGTATTTACTTCTGCAACAAAGAACAAGACACGTACCACAGGACTTGCAGGTGGTTCTTATCATGAAAATGCAGATGGATCACAGATTGATGGTATTAGATTTGCTGTGAAAGTAGATCCTTCCGTAGATCTTACAAAATACAAAGAAGTAAAAGATACGGATAAAGTTGATATTACAGTGACGAACCGTGGACAGACATCTACCACAACATTAGAAGGAAAAGATACACTTTTTGAAAACGAGACATATGCATACTATCCATTGACAGAGGCTCCTGCAAATTACAAAGAAGTTTCTATGGACAAGGATGGAAAACTTGTATTCAGCGAGGTTAAAGGACAGAAAGCAGAAGCTCTGACAGGTGTTACGGCAGAATTGTTAACACAGTCTTCTTATGGAGATTACCAGCTCAATCTGGACGGACTTCCGGAAGATAAGATTGCATCTTCTAATGTAAATGCAGTCGTTGTAAAGACAACAGATGGAACTGCCTATGGTCTGCGTCATCTGGAGAACATCTGGAAAGGGAAAAAGCTCGCTTGGAGTACCGGATATACAGAGTCAGTACATGGTTGCCCGACATCTTCAGCGCATTATGCATCTATGATGGGCAAGACGATTGACAGTATTGAATATTATACAACAAATGGTCTATATACAATTGATGTTAATGATCTTTATGTCCCTGTAAAATTTGCAAAAACAGAGGATGCTGTTAAGGTTGCAGATGCAGATATTTCTGCTGGTAAGACGGCGATAGAGCTGAATCTTAGGGATGATTTTGATCCGGAATACACCGTTGAAGGATTGAATGTGAAAGTGGAAGGCAATGTATTAACATTTAAAGCAGATTCTTCAATTAATCCGGGGAAATATACACTTACAGTAAAAGATAAAAATGGAAAATATGCAGATTTGAAAACAACATTCATTCTGTCAACAACAGATATGCCGGCAACATATGATGCAGATAACAAAAAGCTTACAGTGGCAGAAAACAGTAATAAGGAAGCATTCAATACTTATATCGGAAATATTACATCTGTAAATGTGAACGGCACCGATTATGCAGCAAGAGGAAAAGGTTCTGTAAAGATTATTGATAAAGACGGAACGCTGGTGACAGATGCAGCGCCATTTAAAGATGTGGCGGCCGGAACAGAATTCCAGATCACGGTTACATCAACTGGTTATACAACACCTCTTACATTTACATACAAAGTTCCGGGAAAAACTCCGGCGCCATCTGAAGACACAACGAAACAGGTATCAACAGATGCACTTGAAAAAGCAATTAAAGTAGCAGGTGCTTTAAACGAATCAGATTATACAGCAGACAGCTGGAAAGCACTTCAGTCAGCACTGGATGAGGCTGACACAGCACTGAAAGAAAAGAAAAATCAGGATACAGTTGATAAAGCAACTGAGCAACTGAATAAAGCAATCAGTGCACTTGTGAAAAAGGATGCAGGACAGAAAGCTAACGGTACAAATGGAGCAACTGGTACAACAGGTACAAACGGTACATCAGGCAAATCTGGTAAGACAGGATCCACATCGAATACGAAGAGTGGAAAAGCTGCGAAGACTGGAGATCCGTCCGGCATGTTTGCGTGGTTAGGACTTGCAGTAACATCTCTCGGAGCCGGAATCGGAGGATTCTCACTTAAGAGAAAGAAAAGAGAAGATGAAGAATAGTATGAGTTGTATAAAACAACAAATTACAGATTAGAGTAACTTAAGAAAAAGTACCCGTGATAACATAAGTAATATGATATCGCGGGTACTTTTTATTCTATATACCGGAAAATTCACAAAGACTACATAGTTCTCTGCTATAATAATGAAGATAGAAGAAAAATATATCATGAAAATATAGATTTAAGAGGAGGGCCGGGTCTTATGGATAAGATCAAAATATTAGTAGTAGATGATGAAAGCAGGATGCGGAAACTGGTGAAGGATTTCCTGGAAAGAGAAGGATATCAGGTGATCGAAGCCGGAGATGGTATGGAAGCAATGGAACAGTTTTACGATGAAAAAGATATTGCGCTGATCATCCTGGATGTGATGATGCCAAGAATGGACGGCTGGCAGGTATGCCGCGAAGTGCGCCAGTCATCCAAAGTTCCGATTATCATGCTGACTGCAAGATCAGAAGAGAGAGACGAATTACAGGGATTTGATCTTGGCGTTGACGAATATATCTCAAAACCATTCAGTCCGAAGATCCTGGTAGCCAGAGTGAATGCAATCTTAAGAAGAGCTAATGTAATAGGAGAGAGTGATGAGATCAATGCCGGCGGAATTGTGATTGACAAAGCAGCACATCAGGTGAAGATTGATGATAAGGAGATTGAATTAAGCTTTAAAGAATTTGAACTTCTGACATATTTTGTTGAGAATCAGGGCATTGCATTATCAAGAGAGAAAATATTGAATAACGTATGGGATTACGATTATTTTGGAGATGCAAGAACCATTGATACACATGTTAAGAAGTTGAGAAGCAAACTCGGAGAAAAAGGAAATTATATCAAGACAATCTGGGGGATGGGTTACAAATTTGAGGTTGATGAAGAATGAAAATCATAAGTGAAGAAAAAAAAGCAAAGATCAAAAACAGGCATCATTCGATCAAGACGCAGATGATCATGGCGTTTGTAGGACTGCTGATCTGCCTGGTAGCGACATTAATGTTCATCAATGGCAAATTTCTGGAACCATATTATATCAGTAAGAAGGAATCACGTTTTATAGAACTTTATGAAAAGCTGAATGATGTATCTAATGAAAACAAGTGGAACAGTACAAAGAAAAACGGTTCACTTATTCATTTCGCTGAAAAGAATAATATTTCCTATCTGGTCATAGGAAAAGATAATGATGTACATACAAATGTGCATGATAAGAATATGTTGAAGAATCAGATGATGGGATATTTCCTGAATCAGGCACAGAAAGAAAGCAGAATCCTGGATTCTACTGAAGTTTACCAGATCAATCAGTCATGGGATCCATGGAATCAGAACTATTATGTAGATATGTGGGGAAGCCTGGATGATGGCAGTCAGTTCCTGCTCAGAAGTCCGGTGGAAAGTATGCGGGAGAGCGCAGCAATATCGAATCGTTTCTTATTGTATATAGGGAGTATTCTGATCGTTATATCTATCTTCCTGATCTGGTATTTTGCAAAACGGATCACAGAACCGATCCGCGAACTGGCAAGATTATCAGACCGTATGGCAGATCTTGATTTTGATGCGAAATATACCAGTGGTGGAAGTAATGAGATTGGTGAACTTGGTGAGAACTTTAACCGGATGTCGGAAAAACTGGAAAGCACAATTTCGGAGCTCAAGAAGGCGAATAACAGCCTGCAGAAAGATATCGAACAGAAGGACAAGCTGGAAAAGATGAGAAATGAGTTTCTGGGAAATGTATCGCATGAATTAAAGACACCGATCGCACTGATCCAGGGATATGCCGAAGGATTAAAAGAGGGTGTGAATGAAGATGCGGAGAGCCGGGAATTCTACTGTGAGGTGATCATGGATGAAGCTTCCAAGATGAATCAGATGGTTAAGAATCTTCTGACATTAAACCAGTTGGAATTCGGCGATGAGGATATTGTGTTTGACAGATTTAATCTTACAGCACTTGTAAGAGGTGTGCTCCAGAGTATGGAAATCATGGCAGATCAGGCAGGGGCAAAAATTCTCCTGCATACAGAAGAAGATATCTATGCATGGGCAGATGAATTTAAAGTAGAGCAGGTCGTGAAAAATTATGTCAGCAATGCATGTCATCATGTCAGCGGGGATATGGTGATAGAGGTAAAAATGGTTCAAAAAGACGGTAAAGTGCGGGTATCCGTATTTAATACCGGAACTCCGATACCAGAAGCAGATATTGCACATATCTGGGATAAATTCTATAAAGTCGATAAAGCACATACACGCGAATATGGTGGCAATGGAATCGGTCTTTCTATTGTAAAAGCGATTATGAAATCGTTCCATCAGGAATATGGAGTAAAGAATTATGATAATGGAGTTGAATTCTGGTTTGAACTTGATGTACAATAAAGAATAATGGGCACGGAATGAATGGCCGGAGAGTTCCAGATCACATACGAAAGGCAGGACGACGAGATGATAGCGATTATCGATTACGATGCAGGAAATATAAAGAGTGTGGAAAAAGCCATGCAACTTCTGGGACAGGAAGTAACAATCACAAGAGACAGAGAGACGATCATGAATGCAGATAAGGTAATCCTTCCGGGAGTCGGAGCATTCGGAGATGCGATGGGAAAACTCAGACAGTATGGACTTGATGAAGTAATCAGAGACGTAACAGCCAAAGGAACGCCATTTCTTGGAATCTGCCTCGGACTGCAGTTATTATTTGAACGAAGTGATGAGACTCCGGGTGTGGAAGGCCTTGGGATCTTGAAGGGAGAGATATTAAGAATCCCGGATCAGGAAGGACTTAAGATCCCTCACATGGGATGGAACTCACTAAAATTCCAAAATAACGGAAGATTATTTAAAGATATTCCGGAAGATTCCTATGTATATTTTGTACATTCGTATTATCTGAAAGCAGAGGATGAAGGCATTGTGACTGCAACAACAGAGTATAGTACACATATCCATGCTTCGGTAGAACAGGGAAATGTGTTTGCATGCCAGTTCCATCCGGAAAAGAGCAGTGATATAGGAATTCAGATTTTAAAGAACTTTGTGGAATTATAGGGGGACAAGGCAATGCATACAAAAAGAATTATTCCATGTCTGGATGTAAATAACGGAAGAGTGGTAAAAGGAGTCAATTTTGTATCTTTAAGGGATGCGGGAGATCCTGTCGAGATTGCAAAGGCATATGATAAGGCAGGGGCGGATGAACTGGTATTTTTGGATATTACAGCATCTTCGGATGCGAGAGGTACAGTTGTCGATATGGTCCGCAAAGTAGCGGAAAATGTGTTTATTCCGTTTACGGTAGGTGGAGGAATCCGTACAGTGGACGATTTTAAAGCTCTTTTGAGAGAGGGTGCGGATAAGATTTCTATTAATTCATCTGCAATCAATACACCAAATTTAATTTCTGAAGCAGCGGAAAAGTTCGGAAGCCAGTGTGTGGTAGTGGCGATCGATGCAAAGAAACGAGAAGACGGAAGCGGATGGAATATCTATAAGAATGGCGGACGTATCGATGTAGGAATTGATGCTGTGGAATGGGCAGCGAAAGTGGAGAAGCTTGGTGCAGGAGAGATTCTTCTGACCAGTATGGACTGCGACGGAACGAAAGCAGGATATGATCTGGAACTTACAAGAGCAATCGCAGAAGAAGTGAGTATTCCGGTAATCGCATCCGGCGGGGCAGGCAATCTGGAACATTTCTACGATGCACTGACAGAGGGAAAGGCAGATGCAGCGCTGGCGGCATCCTTATTCCATTACAAAGAGCTGGAGATCAAGGAAGTAAAAGAATATTTAAGAGAAAAAGGTGTATCTGTCCGTCTATAGTTTGTAGTCTGCATGACAGCATGGACAAAAAAATAAAAAGGATAGTGTGAAAAATAATGGCAGCGATTAATAATGACTGGCTGGACGCTCTGAAAGAAGAGTTCAAAAAGCCATACTATAAGAAATTATTCGAGACAGTAAATGAGGAATACAGAACAAGACAGATCTTTCCTCCGGCAGATGATATCTTCAATGCATTTCATCTGACACCGCTTCATAATGTAAAGGCAGTAATCCTGGGGCAGGATCCATATCATAATGTAGGACAGGCGCATGGACTCTGCTTTTCGGTAAAAAAAGGCGTGGATGTGCCGCCTTCGCTTGTGAATATATATAAAGAACTACATGATGATCTGGGATGTACGATCCCGAATCACGGCTGTCTGACTAAATGGGCAGAACAGGGTGTGCTGATGTTGAATACGGTATTAACCGTAAGGGCACATCAGGCGAATTCCCATAAGGATATCGGATGGGAAGAATTTACCGATGCGGCGATCATGGCACTTAACAGTCAGGATCGTCCGATCGTGTTTATTTTATGGGGAGCGCCGGCGCAGAGAAAGGCGAGGATGCTGAATAATCCGAAGCATCTGATCCTGAAAGCACCGCATCCGAGTCCGCTGTCTGCGTACCGCGGATTTTTTGGAAGTAAGCCATTCAGTCAGACGAACGATTATCTGAGAGCGCACGGAATAGAGCCGATCGACTGGCAGATCGAATAAATGAGGAGTATATAGAAAAAGTATGAAAAGAGGAAAAGCACTACTTGCAATATTCAGTGCAGGTCTGTTACTGACTGCCTGTGGGAATCCTTCGGAAAAAGGAGTCGAGTATCTTGAAAAAGGAGAATACGATCAGGCGGTTGAACAGTTTGAACAGGCAATAGAAAAGAATAAGAATACCGGAGATGCCTGGAGAGGAATCGGCATCGCGAAATGGGAACAAAAAGATTATAAAGGAGCAAGGAATGCGTTCAGGAAGGCTTTGGATAATAATGCCGAGAAGACAGGAACCATTTATAATCTCATTGGAAACTGTGATCTGAAATTGGGCAAAGCAAAAGAAGCATTGAACTATTATAATCTTGGACTGGAACAGGATGACGTCAGCAAGAAGATGAAGAAAGAAATGAAATATAATATCATCGTTGCCTATGAGAAGATGGAAGACTGGGAGAGCGCGGAAGTAAAACTGGAAGAATATCTGGAAAGTTACCCGAATGACAAAGCAGCCAAAAAAGAAGCAGAATTCCTGGAGACGCGTTAATAGAATATGATAGAAATAAAAGATGAAACAGAAAAAGTGATTCTGGTCGGAGTTGCTCTTTCAGATCAGGATGATACAAAAGAATCACTGGAAGAATTAAAAGATCTGGTATCGACAGCCGGGGCAGAGACGGCAGGAATGCTGATCCAGAACCGGGAACAGCAGCATCCGGCAACTTATGTCGGAAAGGGAAAGATTGAAGAATTAAAAAATATGATCTGGGAATTGCGTGCGACCGGGATTGTGTGTGATGATGAATTGTCTCCGGCGCAGATGAAGAACCTGCAGGATGAACTGGATGTGAAAGTTATGGACAGAACCCTGATCATTCTGGATATCTTTGCGGCAAGGGCATCGACCAGTGAAGGTAAGATTCAGGTAGAACTGGCGCAGCTTAAGTATCAGCAGACCAGACTGACCGGCTGGGGAAGAGCGATGTCCAGACTGGGAGGCGGAATTGGAACCAGAGGACCGGGAGAGAAGAAACTGGAGATGGATCGCCGCCTGATCAAAAGCCGGATCGCACAACTGAACCGTGAATTGAAGGATGTCAAAAAACACCGGGAAGTGACCAGAGAGCAGAGAAGCAGAAGCCACATTCCGGTAGCAGCAATCGTAGGATACACGAATGCAGGGAAATCTACACTCTTAAACACTCTGACCGGTGCAGGAATTCTTGCAGAAGATAAATTATTTGCAACTCTGGATCCCACTACCAGGGATCTGAAACTGCCAAGCGGTCAGGAAATTCTCATGACGGATACGGTAGGATTTATCAGAAAGCTTCCACATCATCTGATAGAGGCTTTTCGGAGTACACTGGAAGAAGCAAAATACGCGGACATCATCCTGCATGTAGTGGATGCTTCGAATCCACAGATGGATGAACAGATGTATACCGTATATGAGACACTGCAGAATCTCGGAGTGAAAGATAAGCCGGTGATCACGGTATTTAATAAGATTGACCGCATGGAAGATACCTGGGTTCCGAGAGACCTGCGTGCAGATTATCATGTAAAAATCTCGGCAAAGACGGGAGAAGGAATTACAGGATTCCTTCAGTCCATAGAAGCTGTATTGAGGGAGCGGAAAGTGGAGATTGAGGCATTGTATCCATATAAAGAAGCCGGAAAGATCCAAAAGATCCGGAAGTACGGAGAACTTCAGGAGGAAGAATACCGGGAGGATGGTATCTTCGTGAGGGCATTCGTTCCGGCAGAACTTTATGGGCAGGTACGTCCGGAAGGCGTCACACCGAACAATTGCTTATAAGCTCTGGAAAACGTAGAATAATCTTTAAATCCACAATCATAACAGACCTGTGTGCCCGGCACACCGGAAGATAATAGTTCTTTTGCAAGCAGGAGCCGCTTC
>OGOL01002384.1_pt1 | contig 14792 bp, 10 predicted proteins | sample 1552641 | NCBI WGS metagenome assembly OGOL01 (sample SAMEA2580140, study PRJEB22360) | human gut metagenome | biome: human gut; feature: human-associated habitat; material: faeces | place: Denmark | collected 2008/2010 | reverse complement strand
GCGCGGCAGAAGGCCCCCCCTTTCTATTTGGGCGGGGGCCTGCCTGTCTCTGCCATGGCGGCGGGCGCAGATATGGCCTCCGTCTCGATGCACAAGAGCGGCGGCAGCCTGACCCAGTCCAGTCTGCTGCTGACCGGCCCCAATGTCCACGCGGGCTATGTGCGGCAGATCATCAACCTGACCCAGACGACGTCCGGCAGTTACCTGCTGATGTCGAGCCTTGATATTTCCCGCCGCAATCTCGCATTGCGCGGGCGGCAGGTATTCCATCAGGTGGCCGATATGGCCGAGTACGCCCGCGAGGAGATCAACGCCGTGGGCGGGGACTATGCCTTCGGCAAGGAGCTTTGCAACGGAAATTCCGTTTTTGACTTTGATACGACAAAACTCAGCGTCCACACGCTGGACATCGGTCTTGCGGGCATTGAGGTCTATGACATCCTGCGCGACGAATACGACATTCAGATCGAGTTTGGCGACATCGGCAATATACTGGCTTATCTCTCCATCGGTGACCGCCCGCAGGAGGTCGAGCGCCTTGTCAGCGCACTGGCCGAAATCAAACGCCGCTACCACACCGACGGTGCAGGCCTGTTGAGCCAGGAGTACATTGACCCCGAGGTCGCTGCCAGCCCGCAGGAAGCGTTCTACGCCCCCAAGAAGAGCCTGCCCCTGCGCGAGACCGAGGGTATGGTATGCAGCGAGTTCGTCATGTGCTACCCACCGGGCATCCCGATTCTGGCCCCGGGCGAGCGCATCACCGCTGAAATTTTAGACTATATCGAGTACGCCAAGGCCAAGGGCTGCAGCATGACCGGACCGGAAGACCCCGACATTCTGCGCCTGAACGTGCTGGCCTGACAGGGAGGTTTTACAATGGAAATGTGGTTTTCGGAGTTTCACACCCCCGATGTCAAGCACAGCATCCGGGTCAACCGCCAGCTTTACTCCAAGCAGAGCGACTATCAGCGCATCGACATTTTTGAAACACCGGAGTTTGGCCGCGTGCTGACGCTGGACGGCAACGTCATGCTGACCGAGCGCGACGAGTTCATCTACGACGAGATGATCACCCACGTGCCGATGTCGGTACACAAAAACGCCAAGGATATTCTCGTCATCGGTGCGGGCGACGGCGGCGTTGTGCGGGAGCTGACCCGCTATGACCGCGTGGAAAGCATTGACCTTGTGGAGATGGACCCGCAGGTCATCGAGGCCTGCCGCGCCTACCTGCCCGGCAACGCCTGCCGCATGGATGACCGCCGCGTACATATTTATTACGAAAATGCGCTGAAATTCATCCGCAAGTGTGAGGATGAGTACGACCTTATCATTGTGGATTCCTCCGATCCGTTCGGCCCGTCGGAGGGGCTGTTCACCCGCGAATTTTACGGCAGCTGCTTCAACGCCCTGCGCGCGGACGGCATCATGGTCAACCAGCAGGGCAGCCCGTTCTACGCCGAGGACGCCACCGCCATGCAGCGCAGCCACCAGCGCATTGCCAGCACCTTTCCCATCAGCAAGGTGTATCAGGCGCACATCCCGACCTTTGCGGCGGGGTACTGGCTGTTCGGCTTTGCCAGCAAAAAATATCATCCCATCAACGATATGGACGCCGATGCGTGGAACGCGCTGAACATGCGCACCCGCTATTACACCTCCCGGCTGCACGTCGGGGCGTTTTATCTGCCCGCTTTCCTTGAGGAAATGCTGCGGGAAGTGGAGGAACACTGATGCTGCATCGCAATGTTGAAAATTTCATCGGCTGCGACAGCAGCTACCGCACGGCAAGCATTGTTTTATACGGTGCACCGTTTGATTCCACCACAAGCTACCGCCCCGGTGCGCGCTTTGGCCCCGCGGCCATGCGCCACGAAAGCTACGGTCTGGAAACTTACAGTCCCTATCAGGACAAGGACCTGACCGATGGGAATGTGTTTGACAGCGGCGACCTGGAGCTGTGCTTTGGTTCCAGCGAGAGTGCCCTTGTGGACATTGAGTCCCGCGCGGCGGAAATTCTGCGCGACGGAAAGCTGCCGCTGCTGCTGGGCGGCGAGCACCTTGTCACGTTGGGCGCGGTGCGCGCGGCGGTGCGCAAATATCCCGATTTGCATATCGTACATTTTGACGCCCACGCCGATCTGCGGGACGATTACCTCGGCGCGCAGCTGAGCCACGCCTGCGTGCTGCGCCGCTGCCATGATTTGGTCGGCGACGGGCGTATCCACCAGTTCTGTATCCGCAGTGGTGACCGGGAGGAATTTCAGTTCGCCGCGCGGCACACCGATATGCACAAGTTCGACTTTACCGGCCTGACCGAGCTGACCGACTGGCTGTGCCAGACCGATGTGCCTGTCTATCTGACCATTGATTTGGACTGCCTCGACCCGTCGGCCTTCCCCGGCACGGGCACGCCCGAGGCGGGCGGCGTCAGCTTTTTGCAGCTGCTTGGGGCCATCCGCACCGTAACGAAAGCGAACATCATTGGCGCGGACGTGAACGAGCTGGCACCCATGCTCGACCAGAGCGGCGTCTCCACGGCCACGGCCTGCAAGGTGCTGCGGGAATTGCTGCTGGCACTGGAAAAGTAAGCAGCCATCCCTGTAGGAAGCGGCGTCCTCGACGCCCCGCGGAGGGGTCAAGACCCCTCCCTGCATTCTCAACCTTATCGGGGGAGAGGATGTAGGGACGGATTCCATATCCGTCCGGGAAAGCTGCCGCTGCCACAAACAGGCACGGGCGAACAATGTTCGCCCCTACAAAACACCCATACACATCATACAATAAAAAAACACAAAGGAGTTCCATCATGAGCAAAGTTCTTGTTATCGGCTGCGGCGGCGTGGCAAGCGTCGCCATCTCCAAGTGCTGCCAGGTCAGCGACGTCTTTACCGAGCTGTGCATCGCCAGCCGCACCAAATCCAAGTGCGACGCGCTGGCCGCCAAGCTGGCCCCCACCACCCGGACCAAAATCACCACCGCGCAGGTCGATGCCGACGACGTCCAGCAGCTGTGCGACCTCATCAACAGCTACAAGCCCGACCTCGTCATGAATATCGCCCTGCCGTATCAGGATCTGACCATCATGGACGCCTGCCTGGCCTGCGGCGTAAACTATATGGACACTGCCAACTACGAGCCGGAAAACACCGACGACCCCGCGTGGCGTGCCATCTACGAGAAGCGCTGCAAGGAGGCCGGCTTCTCCGCTTACTTTGACTACAGCTGGCAGTGGGCGTACAAGAAAAAGTTTGAGGACGCCGGCCTGACCGCGCTGCTGGGCTGCGGCTTTGACCCGGGCGTGACCCAGGCCTACTGCGCCTACGCCGCCAAGCATGAGTTCGACACCATCGACACCATCGACATCCTCGACTGCAACGGCGGCGATCACGGCTATGCGTTCGCCACCAACTTCAACCCCGAGATCAACCTGCGCGAGGTCTCCGCCCCCGGCAGCTATATGGAGAACGGCAAGTGGGTCGAGATCCCGCCCATGAGCATCAAGCGCGAGTACAACTTTGACCAGGTCGGTCAGAAGGATATGTACCTGCTGCATCATGAGGAAATTGAGTCTCTTGGCAAGAACCTGCCCGATGTCAAACGCATCCGCTTCTTCATGACCTTCGGACAGAGCTACCTTGACCACATGCGCTGCCTGGAGGATGTGGGCATGCTCTCCACCACGCCCATCAATTACAACGGTCAGGAGATCGTGCCCATCCAGTTCCTGAAAGCGCTGCTGCCCGACCCCGCCAGCCTCGGTCCCCGCACCAAGGGCAAGACGAACATCGGCTGCATCTTCACCGGCAAAAAGGACGGCAAGGACAAGACCTACTACATTTATAATGTGTGCGACCATCAGGAGTGCTACCGCGAGGTCGGCAGTCAGGCCATCAGCTACACCACCGGTGTGCCCGCGATGTGCGGTGCGCTGATGATGCTGACCGGCGAGTGGACCAAGCCCGGCGTCTACACGGTGGAGGAGTTCAACCCCGACCCGTTCCTCGACGCGCTGGACAAGTACGGCCTGCCCCGCAGCGAGAACCATGACCCGGTTCTCGTGGACTGATGGCGCAGCGCGACGCACGGCCGCCGTTTGCGGCCATCGACGGCGCAGTGCCGCCGGAATTTTCCGCCCTGCCCACGCCCTGCTACCTGCTGGATGAAGCTGCCCTGACCCGCAACGCGGAGATTCTGGGCGGGCTGGCCCGCCGTACCGGGTGCAAGGTGCTGCTGGCGCAAAAGGCGTTCAGCAACTACGATTTGTACCCGCTGCTGGCGCCGCACCTCGCGGGCACCGAGGCCAGCGGCCTGTTTGAGGCGCGGCTCGGCGCGGAGGAAATGCCCGGCAAAGAAGTGCACGTTTTCTGCGCAGCCTACCGCGCAGATGAAATGGACGAGCTGCTGCGGTACGCCGACCATATCGTCTTCAACTCGCCCGCGCAGCTGGCAAAATTTGGCCCCGCGGCCAAGGCGGCGGGCAAAAGTGTGGGACTGCGCATCAATCCCGAGTGCTCGACCCAGGACGGCCACGCGATTTACGACCCCTGCGCCCCCGGCAGCCGTTTGGGCACGACCCGCGCCCAGTGGGACGCGGCAGCGGCAGAAAATTCTGCCCTGCCCGGGCTGTTGGACGGCCTGCACTTTCACACTTTATGTGAGCAGGACGCCGATGCGCTGGCCGTGACGCTGGACGCAGTGGCAGAGAAATTCGGCGATTTGCTGCCAAAAATGAAGTGGCTGAACTTTGGAGGCGGGCATCACATCACCCGCCCCGGCTACGACATGGCCACTTTGGAAAAGTGTATCCGCCGCGCCCGGAATGACTGGGGCGTGACGGTTTATCTGGAACCCGGCGAGGCCTGCGCCCTGAACGCAGGGTATCTCTTGACCCGCGTGCTGGACGTGGTGCAAAACGGCGATACGACGGTTGCCATCTTGGATGCCAGCGCCGCCTGCCATACACGGGACGTGATCGAGATGCCCTACCGCCCGCCGCTGCTGGAGGCAGGGGAACCCGGCGAAAAGCCCTGCACTGTGCGGTTGGCCGGGCCGACCTGCCTTGCGGGGGATGTTATCGGTGATTACAGCTTTGACGCTGTGCCTGCCGTGGGAGATCTGCTGGTGTTCGGCGATATGGCCATTTACACCACCTGCAAGAACAACACCTTCAACGGTATGCCCCTGCCCGGTATTTACGCCCGCAAGCCCGACGGCACTACGCGGAAAATCGTGACGTTCGGATATACTGATTTCAAATGTCGGCTGGGAAAATAAGCTGCGATAAATGCAAAGCGCCCACCGGCAGGCCGTTGCTGCGCCGTATTATCTCGCATTTTCGCATATCTTAACACAAAAGAAGCTGCTCACTCCGTAGGGAATGAGCAGCTTCTCACTTTTAAGCCTGCTACCAGGGCTTTTCTTTCATTATGGGTCGTCCGGCACCGGCATTGGCTGACAGGCAGGGGTTATGCAGCGGTCACTTTTTTGCTTCGCTTGGATGGGGAACAGGGGGCATTTTCGTGAACAGCGCTTTCAGCGCCAGCGGCGTGGCGACGCTGGAAACCACGATCAAAAGGATGACCGCCGTAAAATAAACAGGCTCGACAACGCCGACCTCAAGGCCCTTCTGAGCCACGATCAAAGCGACCTCGCCGCGGGTCATCATGCCGACACCGACTTTAAGAGAGTCTCCCCAGTTGAAACGGCAGGCTCTGGCCGCCAGTCCGCAGCCGATGATTTTTGCCAGCAGGGCAACGAGAACGAAGCAAACACTGAACAGCAGAATCTCCGGCGTCAGCCCGCTGATGTCGGTCTTTAAACCGATGCTGACAAAGAAAATCGGCGCAAAAATCACATAGTTGCTGATGTCGACCCGGCGCTCCACATAAGCGGCGTCGTGCAGCGTACAGAGAACGATACCGGCAATGTAAGCGCCGGTAATATCCGCAATGCCAAAGTATTTCTCAGCAATATAGGCCATTGCAAAGCAGAATGCAAGGCTGGCAATCGTTATGCGCTGCGTATGGGGATTGCGGGAATCCAGCCACTTCATGGCGCAGTGGAACACATAGCCGATACCAACGGCAACCAGAAAGAACAGCGCGGTCTGGACCAGCACGCCGCCGATGCCGGTGCCCTCACCGGAGCTGGCACCCAGCACACAGGTCAGCACGATAATGCCGATGACATCATCAATGACGGCAGCGCTGACAATGGTAGTGCCAAGGAAGCTCTTTAAGTGGCCCAACTCCTGCAGCGTTGCCACCGTGATGGACACGCTGGTTGCAGTCATAATCGTGCCGATAAACAATGCGCGGAAGAATTCCGGGCTGCCGATTGCCGAAAAGCCGTAGAATGCGCTGTAGAGCAGCGTACCGCCCATCAACGGTACAAGCACACCGATGCAGGCAATCAGCGTGGCAATAGGCCCGGCCCGCATCAGTTCTTTCAGGTTGGTGCCAAGTCCTGTGGAAAACATCAGCAGCACAACGCCGATTTCAGCAAAAACGGAGATCGTGTCGTTGATCTGCACCAGATTGAGCAGACAAGGCCCAATCAGCAGACCGGCGAGAATTTCACCGACCACCTGCGGGGCCTTGCACTTGCGGGCAGCCAGGCCAAAAAACTTGGCGCTCAGAATAATAATTGCCAAATCACGGAAGATGGAATACATACATGTCATCTCTCTCAATTTACTGTAATCCATCCTTGTTATAGCACTTCTGCCAGATTTTTTCAATAGCTGAAACCGCCTTTTGGAGTTATCGTCGGATATTGTATAAATGTGGTAAACTGTAAGCCAAAGACAAGGCAAAGCACTTGCAATAATGTCCGTAGTATGATAAAATTCCAATTTAGAAAAGTTATAATATGGTTTACTTCATGGCTTACTGCGTCCGACAGGGTTCGGCGGCAAGCGGTATACAACCTATATAATAAGGAAGAGAAGCGCATGTTCCATTTTTCAAACAGGCATCACCACACAGGAAAAACGTCAATGAGCAGGGCAAAAGTGTATGGTCTGCTTATGGCTTTGGCTATGCTTTTTATGGCAGGTCTGTGCGCCTGTTCCGCACAGCCGCACTCTGCGGCAGAGACTGCGCCGCAGACGATTGTGGTCGGCATTGATGTGTTTGACCCTTACAGCTATCTGGACAGGAACGGGCAGTTTGCCGGCATCGACGTGGAACTGGCGACGGAAGCGTTTTCACGACTTGGCTATACGCCGGAATTCCGGACGATTTCATGGCCGGACAAAGACAACCTTCTCAGCGACGGAACGATCGATTGTATCTGGTCATGCTTCAGCATGAACGGGCGGGAAACCAAGTACCAATGGGCCGGTCCATATATGTACAGCCGTCAGGTCGTGGCTGTTCGTGCAGACAGCGATATCCAGTCGCTGTCCGATCTGGCCGGTAAGCGCATCGGCGTACAGGCAACCACAAAGGCGGAGTCGCTGTTTCTCGGCGAAATTCCCTCTTTGCTGCCCGAGGTCAAGCAAGTCAACAGCTTTGAGACGACAGAGGATATGTTTGCGGCACTGCGCAAAGGCTATGTAGATGCCGTCGCGGGCCATGAAGCACTGGTAGCCAAGCGGACAAATCTGGATGAAAGCAGTTACCGTATGCTGGCAGAGAGTCCTTACAGTTCCGAACTTGGCGTTGCATTCGCAAAGGACACCCATGAGGATTTGGCTGTGCAGCTGACTCAAACTCTGGAAGATATGAAGCAGGACGGAACGATTGGCCGCGTTGCAGAAAAATTCGGACTTGATGCAGAAAAAACTGTGTGGGGGGAACAGGGAAAATGAATGTGAAAAAGCAGTCCGGCAAAAAAAGACTGTTTTTGCTTGTGTTAGTTGCGTTCGGCATTGTACTTTGGATCACATTCACGAATCTGAACCGAATTGCACTGCGTCATACATTGGATGAAACGATTGGTTTTGTAAAGATCCGCTTAGAGCAGTACGAGACTGATGCGGCCAACGACCGCGTGAAAAGCCTTGTCCGCCTGCTGGATAAAACGGTAAGCCTTGGCAACGAAATGACGCTGAAGGAAGGTTTCGGCACGCAGGACCTGAACTCTTTTGCAGAGGAACAGCGTTTGACCGGTGCGCTTGTATTAGATGAAAACCTGAATGTTGTCATGCAGACCACAAAGGGCGGCAACGCCATGCCGCTGTGGGAGAAGCTGATCGACAGCCCCTATGTACACAATATCGTTGATTATCCAAAAAAGACATACTCGACCCGTCTGGAAGAAAATGGGATACTCTATGATTTTGCCGCGGTGGCACGCGCGGATGCACCAGGTATCCTGATTACCTATATACAGAAGGACAATGAGGATATTGGAGATTTGACGGTGGATTCCCTGTTGAAAGATTTTCCGTTGGAGCTTGGCGGCATCGCTACGATCACGGAGAACGGCAGGGTCATCAGCAGCAACAGCAGCAAACAGGTAAACAAGGCAATAGAGGACTGCCAGGAATTATATAACGGAACCTTCGGTGCTGCGGAGGATGGCATTGCGCGCCTGAACAGCAATCAGGGCGTCTGGTACGGCAGCCGGGAAAATACCGAGAACTATACGCTCTTTGTGTTTTTCCCGGCATCTCAGGTGTTCATGACGCGCAACATTGTCTGTGCATCCTATCTGGCCATAGCCGTAATGGTCTTTTTAATGGCACTGCTGTGGCAGACCAAAATGGAAAAAGACGCGCTGCGGCAGCACCAGAAACGTACCGGAATCATCACAGCGCTTGGCACGGCGTATACGTCCATTTCACTGGTGGACTTGAAGAAAAACACCGTTGAAATCGTCAAAAACGCGTCAGATACGGTCAAGAAGCAGAAGCACTTTGCACTGAAACGATCCGTACAGCAGGAGCAAATCGAGAAAATTATCGCGGAGCCATCCCGCGAGGAGTATCTCGCCTTTACGGACATGACGACAGTGGCCGAACGTCTGAAGGGTCACACCTCTTTGGCTCTTACGTCTCAGACTGTCGACAGAAAATGGATCCTTACGCTGATCACACCGCAGCGAAAAGACGCGGACGGCAACGTAACAGCCGTATTGGTTGCTACCCGCGACGCTACCGAGGAAAAGCGGCGGGAGCAAAAGCAGGAGGATGCCCTGCGCGATGCACTGGCGGCGGCGGAACACGCCAATAAGGCCAAGACGGTATTCCTGAACAGTATGTCGCACGATATTCGCACCCCGATGAATGCCATTATCGGGTTTACGGCCCTTGCCACGGCGCATATTGATAACATTGACCTTGTCAAAGAGTATCTGAAGAAAATCAGCGTATCGGGCCAGCATCTGCTCAGTCTGATCAACGATATTCTGGATATGAGCCGTATCGAAAGCGGCACGGTCAAACTGGACAACACAGAAGTCCACCTGCCCGATGTACTGCACGACCTGCGCACGATCATTCAAGGCAATATCAGCGCCAAACAGCTTGACCTTTACATCGACACGCAGGATGTGCACCACGAGGATATTATCACCGATAAGCTGCGCCTGAATCAGGTCCTGCTCAACATCGTGGGCAACGCTGTCAAGTTTACACCGGCGGGCGGTACCATCAATATCCGCGTTGAAGAAAAGCCGTCTGCCCGCAGTGGGTATGCGACCTTTGTTTTCAGCGTGAAAGATAACGGTATCGGTATGTCGAAGGACTTCCAGGCGCACGTTTTTGACTCTTTTTCACGGGAACAGACTGCGACAAGAAGCGGCATTCAGGGTACGGGCCTTGGCATGGCCATCTCGAAAAACATCGTAGATATGATGGGCGGAACCATCGTCGTCAAGAGCGAGCAGGGAAAGGGCAGCGAGTTTACGGTCACCCTGGACTGCAAGGTTTGTACGGAATCGGTGAAATATCCGCCGATTCCGGGCCTGAAAGGCACCCGTGCACTGGTTGTGGATGATGATGCACAGACCTGCATGAGCGTAAGCAAAATGCTGCGGGAAATTGAGATGGAAGCCGACTGGACGACCTCCGGCAAGGAAGCCATCCTGCGCGCGAGGGAGGCGCACAATCAGGGTGCGGAGTTCAAGGTTTACATCATTGACTGGCTGATGCCGGATATGAACGGCATTGAGACGGTGCGCAGGATCCGCAAAGTAATCGAACCCGGCACGCCGATCATCATATTGACGGCCTACGATTGGGCCGACATTGAGGACGAGGCCCGGCAGGCCGGTGTCACGGCGTTTGTTTCCAAACCGTTGTTTATGTCGGAACTGCGCGATGCGCTGACACACAAAGTGGTGTCGGGCAGGCAGCCCCTTCTGCCCAAGCACGGCGACTATACGGGCAAAAAGGTGCTGTTGGTCGAGGATAACGAACTGAACCGAGAGATTGCAACGGCCATTCTGGAAGAAGCCGGACTGAAAGTGGACGCCGTTGAGGACGGCACGGATGCCGTGGCTAGAATGAACGAGGCTGCGGAGGATGAGTATGATCTGATCCTGATGGATATTCAGATGCCCAAAATGGACGGATACACCGCCACCCGGGAGATCCGTACATTGAGCAGCAATAAAAAGGCAAACATTCCCATTGTGGCCATGACAGCCAACGCTTTTGAGGAAGACCGACAAAAAGCATTCAAAGCAGGGATGAATGCACATATTGCAAAACCGATTGATGTGAACATCCTGATGGGAACACTGGATAAAGTTTTTAAACAGAATTCGTGATCGCGTTTCAATAGCGTACAAAGGATCTGTACGGCAAAGTAAAAAGCATATACAGCTGCGTTTATGGTAAACGGCCTCTCGGCGGTTCGCAACGCGATGCTGTATATGCTTTTTTCATTGGTTTCTTAGGGCAATACCGCAAAGAGCGCTGTGTAAGCCGGGATGCAAGCGGATCGTATCAGATGGCCATTGCGGATATGCGCAATCTGTCAGCCGCCCAGCTCCACCATGCGGCGGATGCAGCGCCCGGCTCCCTGCATGACGTCCTGCGGCAGGGTGATTTCCTCGCCGCCGCTGCCCTGCAGGCAATGGTAAATGTCCATCAGGGTGGTCAGTTTCATGTTCATGCAGGTAAGCTGCACGGCCAGCGGATAGAACCGCTTTTCCGGGCAAGCATAGGAGAGGTGCTCCACGATGCTGTTTTCCGTGCCGATAATGAACTCTTTGGCATCGGACTTTTCTGCATAAGCTATAATGCCGGTGGTAGAGCCAACATAATCAGCCTGCTCCACGACCTCGGGGCGGCATTCGGGATGAACCAGAAGCAGCGCCTCCGGGTGGGCAGCGCGGGCTTTGGCTACATCTGCTGCCGAACATACGATATGGCGCGGGCAGCCGCCGTGGTAAAAGGCAAACTGCTTTTCCGGCAGTTGCTTTGCTACATAGTCGCCCAAATTGGGATCCGGGATGAACAGAATCTTATCGTTTTCCAGCGCACTGCAAATTTTCAGCGCGCTGGAGGACGTCACACAGACATCGCAGGCTGTTTTCAGCTCCGAGGTTGTATTGATGTACGCCACCACGGCGTAGCCTGGGTACTGCTTTTTCAATTCCTGCAAGGTCGGCAGATCAAGCTGCTCGGCCATAGGGCAGCCCGCCATGGGGTTGGCCAGCCAGACAGTTTTCTCCGGGCTTAAAATTTTGCAGGTCTCGGCCATGAAGCGCACACCGCACATGATGACCCCGTCAGCGTTGGTTTTGGCCGCCTGCACGCTCAAGCCGTAGGAATCGCCGGTGTAATCGGCGACTTCCAGCACAGGCTGGCTCTGGTAGGCATGGGCCAGGATGCAGATATTCTTTTCCCGTTTCAGGCGCAGGATCTCCTGTTGCAGTTCATGGACAGTCATAATTATGCCTCGTTTTCTTTCTTCAATGCTCCCACGGTTGCAGCGGAGCCAGAAAGCCGTGCTCTTTCAGTTCTTTTTCGATCAGGCTCAGCCTGTCCGGGGTGGCTGCCTCCACCAGATGATAGTGGTAGCCGTCGGTGGCGGTGGACAGCACCGTGGAGGAACTGTCCTCAAACGATTGCAGAAATTCCCGCACGTCCTGCCGGGAACGGATGTCCATCTCGGCGGTGATACGGCCATAGACCCGGTGGCTGATGCTGATATTCTTGACCTGGCCGCCACAGTCCACAATCAGGTTCAGCTCCTGCCCGGTTCGGTCAGGTGTGTGGCGCACCTTGAACTCCCGTGTGCAGCCGGCGGGCTGATCGGGCTGCTCCAGCACATAGCCGCGTGCAGTGGAAATGATCCCGGGGTGTGATGCCCGTATGACCGCCAGATCCTGCACGATGACCTGACGGCTGACGCCGTAATGGGTAGCCAGCGTGCGGGCGGCAATAGGCGCTCCGGCATGGGCAAGCTGCTGCAAAATGGCGGCGCGGCGCTCTGCGGTGGTCATATCAGGCCTCCTCCGCGGTCAGGGGGCGCAGATGCTTCATGGAAAGATCCAGAATGGGGGCCGAATGGGTCAGGGCGCCGCTGGACACATAGTCAATGCCAATGTCCCGCAGACGGGCAATGTTTTCCCGCGTGACATTGCCGGAGCACTCGGTCTTGGCGCGGCCTGCAATCAAAGTCACAGCCTTGCGCATATCCTCGTCGCTCATGTTATCCAGCATGATGATGTCCGCACCGGCTTCCACGGCCTCTTTGACCTGTTCCAGCGTTTCAACCTCCACCTCGATCTTGCGGACGAAAGACGCATACTGCCGGGCCATCTTGACGGCCTTCGCCACGCCGCCGGCAGCGCCGATGTGGTTATCCTTCAACAGAACGCCGTCGGACAGGCCGGTGCGGTGGTTGCTGCCGCCGCCAACGCGGACAGCGTACTTTTCAAAAATGCGGTTGTTGGGGCTGGTCTTACGGGTGTCCAGCAGGGTGATGCCGGTGCCTTCCAGCAGGGCAGACAGTTGATGGGTATAGGTGGCAATGCCGCTCATTCGCTGCAGGTAGTTCAGCGCAACGCGCTCACCGGAAAGCAGGGCGCGTATATCGCCCGTAACAACGGCCAGCTTCTGGCCGGGCTGTACGGTATCGCCGTCCCGGCAGAAGAATTCCACCTTGGCGCCGGGGTCCAGCAGCGTAAAGACGCGGGCATAGACCGCCAGACCGGCAACAATGCCGTCCTCCTTGGCAATCAGATCCACGGTGCCGGGGCAGGCGTGTGGCATGACGGCGTTTGTGGAAACGTCCTCCTCCGGAATATCCTCCCGCAGCGCTTGCAGCAGCAGCGGGTCTATATGCAGCAGCTGGGTGATCTCATTCATGGTTTTTACTCCTCTCAATAGCGGTCAGAACCTCCTGCCGATACGCGGCAAACAGCGGTTCCTGTTCACGGTATGGGGCCAAATCGGGCTTATCGCCTGTAAAGACAGGCGGTTCTCCGTATAGTATATCATCTGCCGCGCGCTGTGCAAAGACCAAAGATTCCAGCAGGGAATTGCTGGCCAACCGATTGCGTCCATGCACACCGTTGCAGCAGGTCTCGCCGCAGGCATACAGCCGGGGCAGTGCTGTGCGGCTGCTCAGGCCCGCCGTGATGCCGCCCATAAAATAATGCTGGGCCGGTACAACGGGGATCGGTTCATGGATGGGGTCGTACCCCTCCTCCTCGCAGCGCTCCAGAATGTTGGGGAAATGCTCACGGATAGCCGCCTCACCGATGGGGCGCATATCCTCCCACACATGGTCGGTGCCGTCCTTTTCCATCTGTGCGCGGATCGCTGCGCTCACCACGTCGCGGGGCTGCAATTCGTTGGTAAAGCGGTTCCCGTTTTTATCCAGCAGCAGCGCGCCCTCCCCGCGAACCGATTCCGAAATCAGAAAGCGACGACCTTTTCGGTGGCTGTACAAAGTCGTGGGGTGGATCTGGATATAGTCCAGGTGCTCACAGGCAACGCCGTGGCGCAGGGCCATGGCGATGGCATCCCCCGTGATGTGGGGGAAGTTGGTGGAGTTTTTATACAACCCGCCGATGCCGCCGCAGGCCAGCACCACCGCCCCTGCCCCGATGGCTCGCGGTTCGCCGTCCGGGCCGACAGCAATGACACCGCCGCAGGCCGAGGCATCGGCGAAGAAATCCAGCAGAGTCGTATGCTCGCGCAGTTCGATGTTCTCGCAGCGCAGGACCTCGTTCAGCAGGGTCTGGGTGATCTCGTGGCCGGTAATATCCTCATGGAACAGAATCCGCGGGCGGGAGTGCGCTCCCTCCCGGGTAAAGCGCAGAGCCCCGTGGTCATCCCGCGCAAAGCGGACGCCGCGGCGCACCAGATCCCGGATGATCGAGTTGGAAGAACGAATCATCAGGTCTACTGTGGCGGGGTTGTTCTCGTAATGGCCTGCCCGCATCGTATCATCAAAAAAGGGGCGGTAGTCTGCCTCGCCATGCTGCATACAAATGCCGCCCTGCGCAAGGAAGGAGTCGCTCTCGTCCGCTTTCTGCTTTGTAAGCAGAAGAATGCGGTACCGCGCAGGCAGATTCAGGGCGCAGTAAAGGCCCGCAGCGCCGGTGCCAACGATGACTACGTCAAAATAGTCATCCATATTAGCCATTTTCATGTGGTTTCCTCGGTTTCTTCTGTAATTCCAACTTTGACAGTATAGCACCGTTCATTACACGTGTCAAGACACGTGTAATGATATATAGTGACACCCCGCCATGCGCAATAAACTTCGGCATAAAAAACAACAGGAACACTGCTGTACACTGCAATGTTCCTGTTGTTTTTATTAGGGCAATACCGCATAATTCTAAGTGCCGATACGGCGAGCGAGGTGCGGCAGCTG
>OGOL01002383.1_pt1 | contig 14802 bp, 16 predicted proteins | sample 1552641 | NCBI WGS metagenome assembly OGOL01 (sample SAMEA2580140, study PRJEB22360) | human gut metagenome | biome: human gut; feature: human-associated habitat; material: faeces | place: Denmark | collected 2008/2010 | reverse complement strand
TATCAAGAAATAAAGGCTTATAACTGCTCGTCGATGACATCCCCACGATGAAGCCGATTGAGCAGTAAAGCGCAAAATTAAAACGTAGATGCGATGAATTTTCAAACAAAATTCGGGCGACATCTGCGGTACTACACCCGGGCTACACCAATTTTGGGACGTTTTCCCGAAAAGGAGCCTTACAAAGCAGTGTGGTGTAAGAATTGAATAGGCGGATTGGTGTAGTAGGTACACCGAACCCGTAAAGACGAAAAAGGCAGGTACACTGTGGAAACATGGTGTACCTGCTATTTTTTTGAAAATATTTCAAAAAAGGCCTTGACTGCACGGTTCGTGCAGCTTTATGCTTTAGACACAGGAGGTAAGAAGCCATGAAAACTCTTAATGAAGTTGTTGATCTCGTTGATATGACGAGGCGAGTAATTCAGGAGTATGAAAAAGCAGGATTGGCAAAAACTCCTACTACAACCAATAAATATGGCCATCTCCAATATGATGAATCCGCTATCGAACGATTATGGCAGATTCGTTTCTATCGGGAACTTGGCTATAACAAGGAACAGATCAGAAAGGCTCTCTCAGACCCTAGTTACAATAAGCACGATGCTATTGTAGAGCAAATAAGCAGGCTAGAGGAAAAGAAGAGACAGCTTGAATCAATGATTGAAATTGCTCGTGCGTACAATGAAATGGATGTGTTGCCTTCCGACATTTGGGTGGGTAAAGGAAATCTGTTAGAAAATCTTCCGTACAAAACGGTTACACCTTTTATGGCAAAAGCAGGAAATCTTCTTATGAAGCTTATAAAGCAAGAGCAAGAGCAAGATCAAGATTTACCTGAAGAATTCTGGGAAGATATTTTAGTTGATTGGCCAACTGAAGCTGTCGCACGTAAATGGGTTGAGGCCGTTGAAAAGATAGGTGGGTATTACATAGCAAATATTGATTATAAGGCAGCGAGTGTTCAAGAGCAAATTTTGGTTATGCATAGTATGGACGCTACCGTGTTTCCGAACTCTTTAGTTAAATGCTGGCTTCGAACATATTCTATGGTTTCCATTGAATATGAGGAAGATATTAAAGAGTCTTTGGGTGAAAAAGGTTTTCAGTATGTTACGAACGCCATCGAATTCTACGCTCAGGAGCAGATGAATCGGCTGGGCAATATAGATGATTTTGCAAGAACGCCCTTTTGGAAAACAGTTGAGAGCCTTCAAGATTATGCTCTAAAACACTTTACGACAGGATCAGATGAGGTTCAAACCAAAGTGGGAAAACTTCACCAGATGATTTCCCACATAGGCATATTTTCAGAAGAAACACAAATAAGAGCACTTACGGCTTTCTCTGATTTGTTAGGAAGTCCAGAAGCAAAAAATGCGCTTGATAATGGAAGAGAAAAGGGTATCTGTTGGTTTATCTCCAGGGCAATTCAAATCTACTGTAAGCATCAGCAAGAGGCTATGACTAAGGAAGGAGAAAGCAATGAATGATCGAACTGAACAGATTATCACATCTTTACGGGGTCTTGGCACGAGTCCTTACCGGCTCTACACCAATCAAGAAGTGATCGACCGCCTGAAGGAGCTGCAAGCCGCAATGGCAAGGGGCGTTTTTGAAAAGACCCACGCCGAAAATCTCCGGGATAAGGACATCATGCTGCACTTCAAAACGCTGGCTGAAGAGTATGAGCTTTCGCAGACCGATACATATTGCCGCTTTGAAACCAATATGCGGGAACTCAGCTATACCATCGGCACCTACATCAAAGGAATGTGCGGTGAACGAATGGCACGGAAATCACTGAAGCTGCTTTCTCTGGATAAGAATACCCGAATCCTCTATAACGTCCAGTTGGAGGACGAGGATGTTCAGGCTGAGTACGATGCTATTGTTATTACGCCGTATGGACTGTTTGTTGTCGAGGTCAAAAACTGGGACGGTGATATAACGATCACTCCGAGCGGATTGCTGACAAAAGATGAAGGCAGGATCACTTATAGTCTTGCTGACAAAATGAGTATCAAGGAAGCTCTCCTGCGGGAATACCTGCAAGATCAGTTTCCGGCAAGCTTTCACACGATGCTCCTGCTTCCAACCGAGAAAGCCCACGTCCAAGACGACTATCAGAAAATCTTTGTGTGCTGTGGCGGCGCACTCTCCTATGAAATCCAGTCTTTTGAATCACCCGAAAACGCTATGACTGCCGAACAAGTTGCAGCTATTGCGGAAACAATTTGTGCTCACCATAAAGAGCAACGCACCCTTTGCCCGGTAAACTGCGATGAAATCATTGAGGACTATGCGATTCTGATGGCGCGTATCGAGGAGCTTGCGGCAAACTCTGAATCCCTTGGCGAAGATCGTCCGGAAGATGTTGAACACTCCGAAACGCAGAAGGAAACACCTGCTGAAACAGACCACAAGGAGCCGACTGCACAGGAAGCATCTGCCAAACGGTGGTATGAATCCGTCAACTGGGGAAGCCTTGCGGCGCAGGCGGCAGTCATCGTTGTTCCCGCCGTAGCCACGGCAATTTTCTCTCATAGGCGGAATATTAAATTATTTTGAGGAGGCTCTTTTTCATGAAGCAGCGAATGAAAGATTTCAGGCAATGGGTCAAGGAACACAAAGGGCTTTTGGCTGTTGCCGGTATCTCTGTTACGGTGCTGGTTGCTTTGGTTCTCTGTGCAAGGAACAAGGATGAGATTGACCACATTCTTTCCTTGCTAAAAAGGCTGTGAAAGACGCTCCGGCCGAGGATGTGGTCGGGAGCGTGAGCATTGATCTAAGCGATGCGACACAGCCCGTGTTGGAAGTGTACGATTCCGAAACGCATGCTGTTACCCAACAGATTCCCCTTTTTATCAGAAGGCTGCCCGATAATTGGCACCACTCGGCTGCGAAGGCGGAAGAAGCAGAACGCCTTGGAATCCAGTTGGCAATCAATGAAACGTTAGTTGATCCGCACCAGCGAATCAGAACTGTTGCATAAAGCAGGAGGTAAAAACAATGCACGAACTTTTAGCAAAATCTGACCGTCAGCTGGGTATGTGCCTGCGGATGTTGTATGACGAGGGGATGCCCGGTCCGCTGGACGTCCACTCGGAGATCAACGACAAGGGCAAGATGGAGTTTCATGTGCTCCTTCCCGTGGATGACGAAACGTTTGAACGGCTGCAGAAGCGGTTCGAAACCATGGTGCGATAACCAATATTGTATATCGTCAATCCGAGGTTTTGAGCGTTTCCAATCGCAGAATGTCAGACGCGAAAAATTCATCCTCTATTATGAGAGGCCGAACAATGATATGTCAGGAGGTTTATACTATGAGATTGACGAAAGACGTCCGACAGAAACTGTTGGAGCAAAACGAAGGGTTTCAGCGAACGACTTACTATGAGTCCAATAACTCGTATAATACGAACACCTACACGATCTCCAACGGACAGTTGACTGTTCGCTCAAAGGGGGATACCAGCTGGTCGGATAGCAAGTATGACGAGACACGCATTTGTGACGATGCTCAGACGCACCGCTTTTTAAGAAAGAACCTGTCCGACCTTAACACAGACGGCATGGACTAAAGATATCCGATAAAATAATTTCTGCCTCTCAGGGGTGCGTGCTACAAAACAGTAACACGCACCTCTTTTTGTCTGTAATCCTTGTCAAGAGGGCTGGCACCGTCCGGCCCTCTCTCTTTTTGCTGGAGAAAAACGATGTGGTCAAAATGAGCATATCGTTTTACATCTTCAAAACCGACTCCCAGATCTCCTCGACCACCGGAACACCAAGCTCGCGGTTTTCTTTGATGGTGCGCAGCATTCCCTCGCCGGGCCAGCGGACTTCGCCATCCGGTCTGGCCGGGGTGCTGGCCTTGATGTCCGCAAGGATGGCGTTGATGACGGCGTCGTTTTCCTCGACGGTGCCAAATTTAGTGGGGTCGATCGCGATCATGATTTGGGTCAGACCGATCTCGTCGCCGAAGGTCCCGATGGTGTGGACGGCATTGCCGCCGGAAAGGAGGGTGGCGATCAAATCCAGCAGGATGGAGAGGCCGCTGCCCTTCCAGTAACCGATGGGCAGTGCGCGGCCGCTCTTTCCTTGCGGAGTGGTGGTGGGGGGGCCCCCCTTCGCCGTAGCCGCCGGGTACGGGCAGCTGCTTGCCCGCCAGACGGGTGCTCTCCAGCTTGCCGTAGCTGAACTGGCTCAAGGCGCAGTCTACCATGACGTGCTGACCGTCGGAGCGGGGGACAGCGAGGATGAGCGGGTTATTGCCGATGCGGCAGTCTTTGGCGCCCCAAGCAGGCATATTGGGGGCGGTGTTCGACCAGCAGATGCCGATGCAGCCTTTTTCGGCGGCCAGCCAGCCGTAGGTGCCGCCGCGCATCCAGTGGTTGTTGTTGCCCAATGCCACGATGCCGACGCCGTTCTCCTTGGCGAGGGCGCAGGCACGCTCCATTGCGCGCTGTGCGTTCAGCGGGCCGAAGCCGCGGTGGCCGTCCCAGCGCTCCATACTGCCCATGCGGGAGATGCACTCGGCGCGGGCAAGCGGGTCGATCTCGCCCTTTTCGAGGTAGCTCACCACCCGCGGAAAGCGATTCAGACCGTGGCTGTACACGCCGGAAAGGCTGTTCTGGGCGAAAATCACAGCGGCGTCTTTGGCGTCCGCCGGGGTGAAGCCGTGCTTTTCCAGCACGCGGGTGAACTGAGCGACCATTTCTTCGTAGGCGACACGTTTCATGAAAATTTCCTCCTGAGCAGTGTTTGAAAAGAATGATGTAAGCGCTTTCTTGACGTGATTATAGCATAACAAAAGTAAAAATCAAGTGCTTTTGCAAAATTTTTGTAACCGCTTACATTTTGAGAGACGCGCGCGCTCCTAAGATTTTACACTTTAACTGCTCTGCCTCTGAACGAGTTCCGGCTGCAAGGTGACAGAAGAATAGTCCTCGCCGTGCTCGATGCGGCTCTGCAGCAGCTGGACGCAGAGCAAGGCCACCTGCTCCGGTTTGTTGTCCACGGAAGTCAATTCCGGCTCGCACAGGCGGGCATATGTGGAATTATCATAGCCCACCACGGCGGTCTCCTCGGGGACGCGGATGCCCGCCCGGAGCAGGGCTTTCAGCACACCTGCAGCGGTCAGATCCTCACCGCAGAGAATGCCGTCCGGGCGGATGCCCTCGGCCAAAAGCTGCTGCACCACGCGGATGCCGTCCTCCAGCGTCTCGCCGGTTTCGAGAATATGACCGTCTGCGTCCAGACCGGCAGCGGCCATCCCGAAGAGGAAGCCCTTCGCCTTGGCAGCGGCGCTGTCGGTGGACTTATCCTTGATATAGTAGAGGTTCCGGCGTCCGGTCTTCACCAGATGCTCCACGGCCATCTCGACGCCCCGGCAGTCATCGACCATGACGGAATAGGCGTCCGGAAGAGCCAGCGTGCCGTTGGCAAGGACGACGGGCATTTTGCGCAGAAGGTTCTCCATCTCTGCCCCCTGACAGATGGTGTTGAAAATCGAGCCGACCAGGATGAGGCCGTCCACCTGCTTTTGCGCCACGGCCTGCAGGGTGCGCAGCGTCTCCGCCCTGTCGCCGCCGGTGTTGCAGAGGATGACCTCGTACCCTCTGCGGCCAAACTCGCGCTCGATGGTGTAGGCTGTGCGGGCATAGTGGGAATCCCGGATGTCCACCGTGAGCACGGCCACGGTGTGCAGGCTCTTGCTGACCATGCCCTGTGCAATGGCACTGGGAGCGTAGCTGCAGCGTTTGAGCACCTTTTCCACCTTGGCGCGGGTGTCGGCGCGGACGGTATCTTTGTGGTTGAGCACGCGGGAGACGGTGGCGATCGAGACGCCGGCTTCCCGTGCAATATCGTAAATATTCATAGACCCTCTTGTAAAATCAGATGTGGTTGGATGGTTAAAGCATACCCTGCCGCCGTGTGGTTGTCAAGATGAAGGGGAGACGGTGTACCGAAAAACTTGCCCTTGTTCCAAGAGGGAAACTGGGCTATAATAAAACCACTCATTAGCCGGAAGGAGGGGATGCAGATGGAGCTGTTTCGGCGGACATTGGCGGGGATGCTGATGCTGGTGGTTGCGGTGTCAGTGGGCATCTGGGTGCAGGGAAGGTTTAGCGACGCGGTGCGTCTGCCGACTCATACGCGGATGATCGGGGCGACGTATACGACCCTGAGTGACCCGTTTTATGAGACCATCAACGATGAGATCCAGATGCAGATCAAGAGCAACGGCGATCTGCTCCTGGTGCGCGACCCGGGGCAAGATCAAGAGCGGCAGAATCAGGAGATCGAGGATATGCTCAATAAGGGCATTGAGCTGCTCATCGTGAACCCGGTGGATTATGTGGGCGTGACGCCTGCACTGGAAAAGGCGAGGGAAAAGGGTGTGCCGGTCATCCTCATCGACTCCAAGGTGGACGACCCGGAGCTTGTCACCTGCACCATCACCTCCAACAACTACGGCGCCGGTCTGCTGGACGCCCGTCACCTCATCAGCCAGACCAAGAACGCCCGCATCGTGCTGCTGTCCAACTCGGATTCGTTCTCCAGCTGGGACAGACTTTCAGGTTTCTGCCAGACCCTGACCAAAAGCGGCAACGACTACCGGATCCTGGAGCTGCGGGACTGCGGCGGCGAGCTGAACCGTGCCATGCGCGCGATGGTGCAGCTGTTGGAGACGTTCCCGCGCATTGACGTCGTGATGGCCGTCAACGAGCAGGCGGCTCTGGGCGCAATGGCGGCGCTGGAAGAAAAGGGCGCGCTCTCGTCCACTTTGGTCTACAGCGTAGACGGTTCACCGGAGGCGAAAGCCCTGATCTCCGAAGGGCTGATGACGGCCACCTCGGCACAGTCGCCTCTCCGCATCGGCCGGATGGCGGCAGAGGTGGTGTACGAGATCCTGGAGGGCAAGCCGTACCTGACCAACATCGTGGTGCCGGTAAATCAAATCACGCAGGAGGATATTCTGCGCTACGGCACGGAGGGCTGGCAATGAAAACTGAAAATTTGTCCATCGGCCTCCGGGTGCTCTACCATGCCATTGAGTGGCTGACGGTATTTCTGATCCTGCTCATCTTTGCGGTGCAGATCATCACGCCGCTCTACGCGGTGAGAGTTGGCCGTGCGGACTCGTTTTTGCAGCAGCTGCAATGGCTGCCCTACCGCCCCGGTGTGCTTGCCTTGGGCGTGATGCTGGCAGCGGTGGGCACCATCCTGAGCAAGTGCTCCCATGAGGTGGACAGCGGCTTTCTCTCCCGCAGCAGCTGGCAGCTATATTTATTGGAGGGCGTGCTGTACAGTGCCTCGGCGCTGATCTTCCAGCAGAACTGCGACAAAATTGCTCTGTTTGCGATCGTGGATATGGTGGACGACCCGCGCTCTCTCCGGCAGAAGCGCTTTCTGAGCGCCATGATCGTGGTGTACCTTTTCTGCAACATGGACGCCGCCACCAGCGCCCTCCATGCCGTGACGCTGAAACAATACCTGGCTTTTTACAGCCTGCACACCCGCAGCGTCCTGCAGCTGGTGATCGAGAGCCTGTCGGCGCTGGAAATGATCCTCTTCATCCTGTACATGGTGCTGTTTATCAGCCAGCAGACCAGCGAGAAACAGGAGATCCTGAACCTGAACCAGCAGCTGCAGCAGGCCAACGAGCAGCTGCGCATCTACGCCGAGGAGAGCGCCCACACCGCACAGGTGCAGGAACGCAACCGCCTTGCGCGGGAGATCCACGACACGTTAGGCCATGTGCTCACGGGCATCACAGCGGGCGCAGACGCCTGCATCCAGATGATGGACGACTCGCCCGAGATGGCACGCCACCAGATGGAATTGATAGCCGACACCGCCCGCAACGGAATGAACGATGTCCGGCGCTCGGTCAAGGCGCTGCGGCCGGACTCGCTGGAAAAAGAAAACCTCTCGGGTGCGCTCAACAAGATGTGTACCAGCATGGCGCAGAGCAGCGGCGCGCAGATCCAGCTGGAAGAGTCGCTGGCCGGGCTGACGCTCTCGCAGGATGAGGAAGACTGCGTCTACCGCACCGTGCAGGAGGGCATCACCAACGCCATCCGCCACGGCCACGCCACCCGTGTCCAGGTGCGGTGCCATATCGAGGACGGCGTGCTGGAAGTGTCGGTGAGGGACAACGGCATCGGATGCAAGAGCGTGACGCCGGGCTTTGGCTTGCAGCATATGCAGGAGCGGATGCTCATGCTGGGCGGCACGTTCTGGTATGAGAACAGCGACGGGTTCTGCATCCGGGCAGAGATCCCTCTGCGCAAGACCCCGGGCAGTGAAAAGAGGAAACAGGAGGAAACGGTATGATAAAGGTGCTTCTGGCCGACGACCAGGAACTGATCCGTCAGAGCCTCAGCTTTGTGATGAGCAAGCAGGAAGACATTGAGATGGTGGGTACAGCCGCCAATGGCTGTGAAGCGCTGGAACTCGTGGAGGAAAAGCAGCCCGACGTGGTGCTGCTGGACATTCGGATGCCCGAGATGGACGGCGTGGAGTGTACCCGCCGCATCAAGCAGGAGTTTCCGGGCATCAAGGTCATCATCCTGACCACCTTTGACGATGACGATTATGTGTTTGACGCTCTGCGGTACGGCGCTTCCGGCTACCTGCTCAAGGGCGTCTCGGTGGACGGCCTGACCAACGCCGTGCGGGAGGCCGCGCGCGGCGGCTCCATCATCGCCCCGGATGTGGCGTCCAAGGTCTTGCAGATGTTCTCCCGCATGGCACAGGGCGACGTGCAGGTGCGCGTGAACAAAAAGAATGCGCTGGAGCTGACCAAGATGGAGTGGCAGGTCATCCGCGAGGTGGGCTGCGGCCTCTCCAACAAGGAGATCGCGGGCAGACTCTATCTCTCCGAAGGCACGGTGCGCAACTACATCAGCAGCATCCTGCGCAAGCTGGAACTCCGTGACCGCACCCAGCTGGCCATCTGGGCGGTGCAGAACCAGAACAGCCAGCCGGAGGCAGACGTATGAGCCGGTACTGGAAAGCCGCGCTGCCCTTTCTGCTGGCAGCGGTCATCATTCTGGCGGCTGCCAGCCGTCCGGTGGTGCTGCACATCGGCTTCCCGTGTGACAGCTATTGGAATGTCCCGGGCGAGAACTACTATACCTTTATTGACGCCGCCATTGAAAAGTTTGAGGCAGAGCACCCCAACGTGAAAGTCGAGTACACCAGCGGCATCCGGGTCGAAGACTACACCGAATGGCTCAGCGGCCAGTATCTGCTGGGGCAGGAGCCGGATGTGATGGTGATCCTTCCCGAGGACCTTGTAATTTTCAGCGATACAGCTTCCCTGCGGGAGCTGGATCCGTTCATGAAGCAAGACCCGGAAGCGGATCTGAGCGGCTTTTACCCGGCGGCATTGCAGGCCGGAGCCGACAAGGGGAAACAGTATGCGCTGCCGCTGGAATGCGTGCCGCAGATGATGTTCATCAATAAGACACTGCTCCAAAAAGAGCACATCCGCATCCCGGATAACGATTGGACGTGGGATGAGTTTTACAGCCTGTGTGAGCAGCTGACGAGAGACACGGACGGGGACGGCATCGTTGACCAGTTCGGCGTCTACGATTACGGCTGGGAAGAGGCGCTGGTGGCCAACGGCTGTTCGCTGTTCAGTGAGGACGGCCAGCACTGCCTGCTGAACCAGAGCGCGCAGGAATCCGCCATGCAGTTTGCGCGGAAGATCTACCAGCTCAACGCCGGAACGGATCTGAGCGAAAAGACCTTCGACGAGGGCAGAGTGGCGTTCCGCCCGATGCTCTTTTCCGAGTACCGCAGCTATGAGCCGTATCCGTGGCGCATCAAGCGCTCGTCGAACTTTGAGTGGGACTGCATCGCCATGCCCAGCGGCACAAGCGTCGGCGGCGGCAACTACTCCCGGCTGAGCACCCTCATGCTGGGCATCAGCCAGCGCACAAAGCATTCCCGGCTGTCGTGGGAGCTGCTGAAGACCATTGCCTGCACGGAGGAGATGCAGACGATGGTCTACACCGAGTTGAGCGGCGTGTCCGCCCTGCACAGTGTGACGGAATCGGATGAGGTCGCCCGGCTGCTTCAGCTGGACTCGCAGGACACCGCCTCCCGCGGAATGTCTACTCTGCCTGCCATCATGGAGGATACGCTTGCCACGCCCCGCTTTGCGCGGTATCATCAGGCGATGGAGAGCGCCGACCGCCTGATCACCGAGGCCATGTCGGCAGACAAGAACTTTGAATTGCAGCTGCTGCAAATTCAGCAGCAGCTCGACGTCACATTGACAAGCTGACAAAAAATCCACGCAGAAAGCCCGCTTTTGTGCAAACTGCTGCATAAAAGCGGGCTTTTATTCGACTATTTGACGAAAGAGGTGACATTTGTCATGTTTTGTTTGGCAGAATGTCATATTCCGCTTGTGACATTCTACAGCTGTGAACAGGACATGAACATGGTATGATAAAGCCATGAAAATCAGATGGGCCTGCGCGAGGCTCATCCGAGAAGAGCAAGATCTGTTTGGAAAAATCAGGAGGAAAAATCACATGAAGAAGATTTCTCGTCGTTCGTTTCTCGCTGTCTGCGGCGCTATGGCTGCAACTGCTGCCCTGACCGCCTGCGGCGGTTCTTCCGCTTCTACCGCCGGCACTGCTGCTTCCGGCTCCACTGCTGGTTCTGCTGCATCCGGTGAGGTCTTTGAGCTGAAGCTCTCCACCACCCAGACCGATACTTCCATGATCTATCAGGGCCTGCAGGCTGCTGCCGACAAGGTCGCTGAGGACACCGACGGCCATGTGAAGGTCACCATCTATCCTTCCAGCCAGCTGGGCGGTGAGGAAGACATGATCGACCAGGCTCTGCAGGGCATGGGCATCGCCGTCCTGACCGACGCAGGCCGTCTGTCCAGCTACGTCAACGACATCGGCATCATGAACATGGCCTACATCGTGGACAACTACGAGGACGGCATGAAGCTGATGGCTACCGATACCTTCAAGGGCTGGGACGCTGACCTGGCCAACAACGGCATCTGCGGCCTGTGCTACAACTACTACGACGGTGCTCGTTCCTTCATGGGCCACAAGGCTTACAACACCCCCGCCGATCTGAAGGGCGCTGTCATCCGCACCCCCGGTGCTGACCCGTACGTTGAGTCCATCTCCGCTATGGGCGCTACCCCGTACAACATCGCATGGTCTGAGGTCTACAACGGCATCCAGACCAAGTCCATCGACGGCTGCGAAGTCCAGTACACCTCCGCTGTTTCCAGCAAGATCTACGAGGTCTGCGAGTACGTCAGCAAGACCGAGCACATCAACCTGTTCAACATGGTCATCTGCGGTCAGGCATGGTTCGACAAGCTGCCCGCCGAGTATCAGGAAGTCATGAAGAAGGACTTCAACGACTGCGCATACAACAATGCTCAGGACATCATCGCTGCTCAGGATGACATGGAGAAGACCCTGACCGACAACGGCATGACCATCGTCGAGGTCGATAAGGACATCTTCCGTGAGGCTGTCAAGCCCGCATACGAGAAGCTGGGCTGGACCGAGCTGCGCGAGCAGCTGTACAAGGAAGCCGGCGTCGAGGCCTGATCCCTTAAAAAGCTGAATCGACCATAACGTAAATGTCCTCCTGCATGGCAGCTCGCTGTGCAGGAGGTATTGTGAATAAGGACGACTTTCTATGAAGAAATTTTATGAAAAAGTCTGTAAGCTGGAAGAGCTGATCGCTCTGATCCTGGTTGCAGGCATTGCGGTCCTCGTCTTTGTTTCGGCGCTGATGCGTACCATTGGCCATCCGCTGAACTGGGCACAGGACGTTGCACTGATCGCCTTCGCATGGCTGATCTTCCTCGGCAGCGACGTCGCAATGCGCGGCTCCGGCCTGATTGGCGTTGATCTGTTCGTCAAGAAGTTCCCCGCCGGTGTGCAGAAGGTGCTGGACATCCTGTTCAAGGTCATCATCGCAGCGTTCCTCTGCGTGCTGATCTACTACGGCTACGGCATGACCACTTCCGGCTGGGCGCGTCAGATCACTTCTCTGCACATCAGCTACAGCTGGGTCACGATGGCTGTGCCTGTCGGCTCCTTCTTTATGCTCATCTCCACCATCCGGAACATCATTGAGCGCATCAAGACGCCTGCTGGTCAGGAAGTCAAACACGAAGCAGGGAGGGACGTCGGCTAATGTTTATTGCAATCGGTATCTTCTTTGTGTTTCTGCTGCTGGGTATGCCTGTGGCATTCTCCATCGGTCTGTCGGGCTTCTCGTTCTTTATGATCCGCGACCTGCCCATGACCGTTCTGGTGCAGAAATCCATTTCCACTTCTCAGAGCTTTACCATGCTGGCCATCCCCCTGTTCATTCTGGCCGGCAACCTGATGAACAGCTGCGGCATCACCAAGCGCCTGATGCGCTTTGCCAACGCCTGCACCGGCCATATGTACGGCAACATCGGTCAGGTCTCCTGCCTGATGTCCACCCTGATGGGCGGCGTCTCCGGTTCTGCGGTTGCAGATGCTTCGATGGAGTGCCGCATCCTCGGACCTGAGATGACCCGTCTGGGCTACGACCGCGGCTGGTCTGCCGCCATCAACGGCCTGTCCGGCCTGATCGTCGCCACCATTCCGCCGAGCATGGGCCTGATCATCTACGGCACCGTCGGCGAGGTGTCCATTGGCCGTCTGTTCATGGCTGGCTGGGTCCCCGGCGTCCTGATGTGCGTGCTGCTGATGCTGGCCGTCACCTGGAGCGCCCGCCGCTTCGGCTACAAGCCCGAGCATGATCATCCGGCTCCGCTGTCTGAGATCCTGAAGGCTCTGCTGGATAGTATCTGGGCCATTCTGTTCCCTGTCCTGCTGATCGTCCTGATCCGCTTCGGCATCATGAGCCCCACCGAGTCCGGCTCCTTTGCCTGCGCATACGCCCTGCTGGTCGGCACCGTGTTCTACCACGAGCTGACTTGGGAGAGCCTGCTGCAGACCCTGCGCGACAGCGTGAAGGACATCACCGTCATCACCATCATTCTGGCGTTCTCCGGCGTGTTCGGCTACGGCATCGTGTTCGATAACATCACTGTTACCATTGCAAACGCTCTGCTGGGCATCACCAGCAACAGCGCGATCCTGCTGCTGCTGGTCGTCGTCTTCCTGCTGATCTGCGGTATGTTCATGGAGACCACCGTTATCGCCCTGATCCTGACCCCCATCCTGCTGCCCGTCATGCGCAGCATCGGCGTCAACGAAGTCGTGTTCGGCATGATCATGATGACCACCGTCACCTTCGGCGTCATGACTCCCCCTGTCGGCACCGCGCTGTATGCCGTGTCTGACATCATGGAGTGTCCCATTGAGGAGACCTTCAAGAAAGGCTGGCCCTTCTACCTCGCGATCGTGTGTGTCATCCTGTTCATGATATTCTTCCCGCAGGCGGTGCTCTTCCTGCCGAACCTCGTATACGGCGCTTAAATCAAGCGTTCCACATCTCTCTGATTCTTCTATCTATTAAGCGGAGCCTGTCTTTCCTGCCTTGGAAAGGCAGGCTCTGTGCCTTTTATGGAGGTTTTTATGAAGCCGACGACAGATTTCCCGTTCCTGCTGGACAACCCCCGGGCGTGGCGCACCTATCTGGGAGGCCGGATGCTGGACGCCCTGCACGGTGACTCCAACGGCGAGGACGGGCATTTCCCCGAAGAGTGGATCCTTTCCACCGTCGCCGCCCGCAACGCCGGACGGGAGCAATTCCCCGAAGAGGGCATGAGCCATCTGCGCGGCACCGACGTTACCCTGAGATCGGTGCTGGAAAGCGATACGGAGGGCTATCTCGGCAAAGGCGCAGCGCAGCCCACCCTCGGCGTGCTGACCAAGCTCATCGACAGCGCCGAGCGCCTGACTCTGCAGGTGCATCCCGACAAGCCGACGGCCCTGCGGCTGTTCCAGAGCCAGTACGGCAAGACCGAGTGCTGGCACATCCTCAGCGGCCACCCCGTGAACGGCGAAGAACCCTGCATCTACTACGGCTTCCAGCCGGACATGACCCGCGCGCGGTGGGAAGCGCTGTTCCACGCGCAGGATATTCCCGGGATGCTGGCCGGGATGCAGAAATACCCGGTGCATCCGGGCGACACCATCCTGATCGAGGGCGGTATGCCCCACGCCATCGGCGCGGGCTGCTTCCTCGTGGAGATCCAGGAGCCGACGGATTATACGATCCGGGTGGAGCGCACGACGCCCAGCGGCTTTGCCGTGGCCGACAGTATGTGCCATCAGGGGCTTGGCTTTGAAAAGATGTTCGAATGCTTCCACTATGAGCCGCACAGCCGCGAGGAGATCCACGACCGCTGGTTCATCGAACCGGAAACGGTGCTGAAAACGGCGGGCGGAAGCATCACGACGCTGGTGGGCTATCGCAATACGCCGCTCTTCCGTCTGGACGAAGTAAAGGTCTCCGACACCCTGACGGTGGACTGCCCGCCCCGCGGCAGCGGCATCTATGTGCTGGAAGGCGCAGGGACCCTGAGCGCAAACGGCCGCAGCCTGCCTCTGAAAAAGACCGACCAGCTCTTTGTCCCCGCTGGAACGGGAAGATTTACACTGTATGCGGAGGCTCCGCTGAGGGTCCTGCATTTCTTTGGCCCTGAAGAGAAAAAATAAATTCCAATGTAAAAAAGACCTCCGCAGCCCTGAAAGGCGGCGGAGGTCTTTTGCTATAGGGAAGAGGTCACTTCCGTGCGATCATCTCGGTATAGGCCAGCACCAGCGGGCCTACGCCCTTGGC
>OGOL01002362.1_pt1 | contig 14936 bp, 10 predicted proteins | sample 1552641 | NCBI WGS metagenome assembly OGOL01 (sample SAMEA2580140, study PRJEB22360) | human gut metagenome | biome: human gut; feature: human-associated habitat; material: faeces | place: Denmark | collected 2008/2010 | reverse complement strand
GAGATAGTAATTATCGACAGTCAAATGAATTACCGAGGAAAACTTGACACTTACGCGGGAAGGGCTGAAGGTTGAAACCCGGGCCTGGAAGGCTTACTATGATACCATCGGTATGGTCAATTTCCAGACTGATGAAACACTGACCCTTCTGGAATATGACGGCCACAGGATCCGATACCTTTTTGCCAACAGTGCCTATATTGACATGATTCATCATGTGGGGGACCAGGATCTTATGGAAGCGGAGCATCATATGAATGATCCGGCCCTGGAGCTTTCTTCCATTTTTCGGAAATATCTGGATAAATGCATAGCTGATGGCATGGTGCATGAGCTTGTTTATCTGGTGGGAGATCAGTTCCTGAAGGCTGTGGGCCGCTCTATTGCCCGGTGCAACGGCAGGGCCTGCATCCAGATCAGGGTATCCAACATTACCGGCAGCATGACCCATGAGGAGCAGCGGCGGGTATACCAGGTGCTCCATAATGTGTATGCCGTATATGACGATATTTTCCTGCTGGACCGGGATAAGGATACCCTGGAGCCCATGGCTGTCAGTGACGGCGACTGGTCGGAGCATGAGAAAATCCCTCATGCCGGAAGCTGCATCAGAGATTACGGACTCCGCTCCATTTATGCCGACGATTATGAAAGATTCATGGCCTTCATGGATATGGATACTCTGGAAAAACGGATCCAGAAGGCAGGCGTGGGATTTCTTTCCGGCTTTTTCCGCACCCGGGTGGAGGACGGCCGGTTTATCTGGATGATTCATACATTGATTCCCATTCCCCGGACCGACTATGGCCAGGTGCTTCACTGCATCCATCGGATTTCCGGAAACCGGTCCGATTTTCCGGAAGGCCTTGCTCTTTTTCCGAAAAATGGAGAAAAGGATATGTTCCAGCCTGAAGAACTGTGGAATTCGCTTATCCATGGAACCAGGCGGGCCTATTTCTGGAAAGACCGGGAAGGACGCTACCAGGGGGCCAGCCGGGATTTCCTCCTTTATACCGGCCTCCCTTCCGTGAGCGCCATGAAGGGAAAGACTTCTTCCGACATGGGCTGGCTCATGGATGACCATGGAGCAAGAAAACTGGAAGGCCGTGTCCTTTCCGGCACGGCGGTCATGAACCGGCCTATGGACATCATTGTGAAAGGGGTGGCGAAGAGCATCGTTTATGGCAAGGTGCCCATTTACCGGGACGGGGAAATCATAGGCACTCTGGGCTGGTTTGAAGATGCGGAGCAGATGGAAAAGGAAACGGGCCGCCAGCCCGTCATGGTCACCGACCGGATCACCGGTGTCATGAACAGCCGGGGCGTCATCGAATCCCTCATCGGCTGCCAGGAGGCGTACCGGAACTTTGGCAGCGATTATGCCATGCTTTTCCTGACCATCCCTCAGTACCGGCGGATCCTTCACAGCTATGGAGAAAAGACAGCCAACGGCCTCTTAAAGGCAGCAGCCGGCAAAATCCGCCATATCATGGGTACCAGAGGCACCGTGGGCCGACTGGATGGAGCCGGTTTCGTCATTCTCTTCCATTATGAAGACCAGACGGAAGTGACGTTCCTGTGCCGGAAACTTCGGCAGGCCATCGCCGATATCCACGAGGTGGGAGGCAGCAGCTGCACAGTGACAGCGGAAATCATCATTACCTACGGCTCCGACGGGATTACCACCGGCCGCCTCTTAAGGGAGGCTGTGGGCATGATGCGGGATAGTGACGAAGGATACAGGGATAAGATGGATCGCTGGGTGGACCGGGAAGCTCTCTTCGATGCCCTGCCGATTCCTTATGCCCTGCTGGATACACCGATGGGGGAAGATGGAGGCATATCCCAAATCATCTGCCGCTACCATAACGATGCCTATGGCAAAGCCCTGGGTCTTAAGGAAAATGAGGAGCTGAGCCGTCATCTGACTGCCCTTTTGAACCAGGAAAACTACAGCTGGGGCCAGAAGGCCTATGAAGCAGCCTATGAAAAACATACACTGTACGGAGAGAAATACGTGCCCCGGCTGGCAAAAACCATACGCTATATGATGGCCCCCGGGCCCTGGCGGGGCAGCTGCGTCCTCATGCTTCTGGGCAGCGGAGAAACGACGAAGGATCGGCCGGTGCACAAGTCCACAGAGCACCAGATTCTCCGCCTCACCCGCATGCTCATGACGGCTTCGGACTATGAAGCATCGGTGAACCGGGTGCTTCGGGAAATAGGGAATTTCCTGCCCTGTGACAGGGTGTATATATTTGAAAAACAGGGAAACCGGATTTCCAATACCTTTGAGTGGTGCAGGGAAGGGGTCACTTCGGAAATGGGAGAGCTCCAGGACCTGAACTACGAAGAATATGTGGGTGTATGGGACCGGTACCTGAGGACAAACAGCAGCGTGGTGATTCCAGATATTGAAGCAATCCGCCAGACGGACGCCATTACCTATGACTGCCTGAAAAAGCAGAACATTCACTCCCTCATGGAAGCGCCCATGTACCATGACCATAACCTGTCCGGCTATCTGGGCGTAGATAACTATAAGGAATCGGATGCGGCGGACATGAAGTACCTGCTGGAAAATATGGCGGTGTACCTGTCCCGGAAAAAGGATATCCATGACCTTATGGACAGGCTTCGCTATCTCAGCGAAAACGATATCCTCACCGGCGTTCATAACAGAAACGCCATGAATCGGCGCCTTTCGTCCCTGAAGGCAGAGGACCGTTCCCTGGGCATTATCTACGTGGACCTGAACAACCTGAAATGGACAAACGATACCTATGGCCACAGCGTGGGAGACAGCCGTCTCCGGGACATGTCGGCCCTGATGAAATCCGTATGCCCGCCCCAGGATATTTACCGGCTGGGAGGGGATGAATTTGTGGCCTTTCTGGATGGGGCCGATAAAGAAAGTTTCAAGAAAACCTTAGAGAACTTCCGGAAAGCCGCAGAAGGCCGTTCCATTCATGTGGCGGTAGGCGGAAAGTGGATTCCCCATGCGTCTTCGCTGGTGCGGGGCATGCGGGACGCGGAACATCGCATGTACAGCGAAAAACGGCGTTCCCATGAGGGACGGGAAGACAGCCTTTCATGAAATCAAAAAAGACCTGTCAGGAAATGGAAATCATTTTCTGACAGGTCTTTTTTTTAAGAAAGAAGCAGGGAAGAAAGCTCCTTCGGCGAAGAAGCGATGGCATCAGCGCCGGCTTTTTCCAGCTCTTCCCGGCTTCCGTAGCCGTAGGAAACGCCGATGGCCGGTAAATGGTTTTCCCTGGCTCCCTCTATGTCGTAGAAGGTATCGCCGATCATTACCGTATGGGAAGCAAGGAAATCAGGGGAGAAGCCCTTTTTCTCCAGCAGGGACAGGGCTTTCCGTATAATCCGGGCCTTCTGGTCCCGGGTAGCCCTTTTCTTCAGCTCATCGCCTATATCACTGCCGCAGATGACGGAAAAATAGGGGGCAAAACCGTAGTGGGCTATGATTTCCTTCACAAAGGGCTCAGGCTTGCTGGAAGCCACGGCCAGGGTATGGCCGCGGTTCACGGCCTCTTTTAAAAAGGGGGCCAGTCCCGGATAGGGCCGGCAGTCCAGGATGCCCTTCGTTTCATAGAGCTCCCGGAAATGGGTGACTGCCGTCACAATGTCTTCGTCACTCATATGATAGAGCTTTTTCATCTGTACATTAAGGGGCGGCCCGATAAAGGTTTTCAGCTTTTCCGGGTCTGTTTCGTGGATGCCGGCAAAAGAAAGGCCGTACTGCACGGCCTTCACAATGCCCGGGGCGGATTCGGAAATGGTACCGTCCAGGTCGAAGAGAAAAACAGGATAGGATTTCATAAGGTCCTTTCTGGATATAGTGAGCTAGTGAGCTAGTGAGCTAGTGAGCTAGTGAGCTGGTGAGCTGGTGAGCTGGTGAGCTGGTGGGCTGGTGGGCTGGTGAGCTGGTGGGCTGGTGAGCTGGTGAGCTGGTGGGACAGGGGAGCCTGTCCCACTGTCCGCTTGCCGCCGACTGCCTTGAATATATGAAACTATGCTTAGTGTCCATAGTGCCACCGCGAAGCGGGGGAAAGGTGGTTCCGTAAAGCACCAAGGGGGGTCCGCAAAGCGGGCCCGGGTGTGTAAAATATTTTGTGTAAACGCAAAAGGGGTGTGTAAAATATTTTGTGTAAACGCAAAAGCGTCTTGCTCAAAATTAATTTATAACCCATACTGAAAGGGATCAAAGGCAAAGGAGCGAAACACTATGGCAAAGCGTACCCCTACCCCTGCGGAAAAAATTGGTCAGGCTATCTACGATACATACAAGCCTCAATCTGTAGAAGAGATGCAAGATGCCCTGAAGAAGATTTTTGCTCCCCTTTTCGAAGCCGCACTCAAAGGAGAATTGGAGAATCATCTTGGTTATCCCAAGAATGGTGCCATTCCTGAGAAAACCGGTAACTCTCGCAACGGATATTCCCAGAAGACTGTAAAGACTTCCATGGGCGATGTCCCCATTCAGATTCCCCGTGACAGGGAAAGCACTTTCGAGCCTCAGATCATCAAAAAACACCAGAGAGATGTCACGTCCATTGAAGGAAAAGTCCTGGCTATGTACGGTCGGGGTATGAGCCAGCGGGATATTTCATCAACCATTGAAGATATCTACGGCTTTACCATGTCCCATGAACAGATTTCTCACATTACAGATTGTATCCTGGATGAAGTCCATGAATGGCAAAACCGGCCGCTGCTTCCGTTCTATCCGTTCCTGTTCGTAGACTGCATCTACGTCTCCATGAGGACGGAGAGAGCTATCAAGCAGAAGGCAGTCTATGTCATGCTCGGATATGACATTAATGGAAATAAGGATATCCTTGGTTTATGGATCAATGAAACAGAAGGCAAACATACCTGGATGCAGATCTTCGATGAAATCAGGAGCCGCGGCGTCCAGGATGTGGGCTTTATCTCCATGGATGGAGTCAGTGGGCTTGAAGAAGGGGCCCGCTCCATCTTTCCGGGGACCGTTGTTCAACGCTGCATCGTTCACCTGATTCGAAATTCACTGCGGTATATTCCCTGGAACAGAAGCCGTGAATTTGTAAGGGAACTGAAACAGATTTACCGGGCAGTGAATGCAGCTGAAGCCCGCAGACTCTTTAATTCATTCAAAGATAAATGGTCTCAATATCCAGGAGCCATAGCTGTCTGGGAAAGAAACTTCGTCCACGTGGAACAGCTCTTTAACTATGGTCCTGCTGTCCGCAGGGTCATGTACACGACGAACGCTATTGAAAGCGTCAACTCCAGTTTCAGGAAGGTCACAAAAAGAGGTTCCTTTCCCAATGACGAAGCTGTTATGAAAGTCTTCTATCTTCGGATTCTGGAACTGGAAAAGAAAAAACGGAAAGGAAAGGGTCACGTAGCTAACTGGTCAGATGTTAGAAACCAACTATTGATTGATGAACGAATGGGCAAGCTCATAGCAAAATATGATGAGCTAAACTAAAAACACAAAATTCTTGACAATCCCGCGGGCCCTATAAGATTGCCGCGAAGCGGCCTCCAGAACCCTCGGGCCCAAGGCCCGTCAAACTTTAGAACCTTAAGAACCTTCGGGGCAAAGCCCTGTCAACCCTTCCGCGCCGGGCGGCGCGGAACCCTTTGAACCCGGGCCTGCAAAGCAGGCCCTTTTACTTTGCGCCCTGGAGGATTTCCTTTAAATACTGATTGGTTTCTTTCTTTTCATCCAATGTGCCCAGAAGGATGTCTACGTAGCGGTCCAGGGTGTCGGCGTCGGTGTAGCCGGAGATGAAGGAGTTGCTGCGGTTGCTTTCCAGGATAATGGGAAATTCCACAGCCGAGAAAATCTGCATGGCCTTCAGCTCCAGGTCCTTTTCATTGGTATAGCCTGTAATTTCCGCCACATTGCGGATGACCTTCTCCCAGCACTGGCTGTGGAGAAGGGAGAGGTAAATGAAGTAGGTGTCCTTGGCGTCTTCGCTGGAGGGATTGGAAATGGAACGGAACAGGGCAGGGTGCTGGCGGGCCAGGTGGAAATAGGCGAGGATGTATTTTTTCATCCGTTCCCGGGCGGGGATGCGGGTGTCATCCAGGTAGGAAACGATATTTTCCAGATTGCCCATCATGTATTCCAAAGCGCAGCCGATGAGTTCTTCCTTGGAGCCGAAGTAGTAGCGCACCGAGGCAATGTTTACATTGGCTTCTCTGGCAATGGTGCGGACCGTGGCTTTTTTGAAGCCCTGCTGCTGCAGGATGTGCACCGTGGTGGCAATCATTTTTTCGCGGACCTTTTCACCTTTTCCTGTTAATTTTCTTGCACTCATAATGTGGTACCCTTTCTGATGTTCATGGTCTTTCTTACAAAGGACAGATCGTCCGGTGTTTCTTTCTTTTCTGTCAATGCGTTCATCATCAGCTTGAGGCGGTTGGCCTGGTTCACTTCGCTGGCGCTGGCATCGCAGTCCAGGGCCAGGAATACGGCTTCCGGATAGGCGCTGTGGAGTTTGTGAATCATGCCTTCCCCGGTAATGTGGTTGGGCAGGCAGGCAAAGGGCTGGAGGCATACCACGCCCCTGCATTCATGGTAGAGAAGGTCGATCATGTCGGCGGTGAGGAACCAGCCTTCACCGGCCCGGTTGCCCAGGGAGAGGTACTGGGAGGCTCTCTTGGCCAGTTTGCCGATACTGGTGATTTCATGGAAACGTTTGGAGTTTTTCAGCGCTTTTTCCAGGGGCTTTCTGTACCATTCGATGAGGTAGCGGGTGAAGGTGCCTTTCAGGTCATCCTTGAAGGTGCCGTCCATTTCCTTTCTTTGGAAATGGCTGTCCAGGGAACCGTAGAGGAAGAAGTCCAGCATGCCGCTTGTTTCCGCTTCGCCGCCGTTGGCTTCGATGGCATGGACAATGTCATTGCTGGCAATGGGGCTGAATTTCACGTAGATTTCACCTACAATGCCGATGCGGGGACGGCGGGGCACGTCGGCAAGGGGCAGACGGTCGAAGTCTTTGATGATGGAGGCAATGTTTTTCTTGTACTGATGATAGGATTCGCCTTTCAGAATGGCGGCAGCCGCTTTTTTCTGCCAGGATCGGTAGAGGGTCTCGGCGCTGCCCGGTTCCTTTTCGTAGGGGCGGGTGCGGTAGAGGCACTGCTGCAGGGCGTCGCCGTACACCACGGCCTGGATGAGTTTGATGCCCAGGCCCGGCGTAAATTTGAAGCCCGGCTGGGGTTCAAAGCCGTGGGTATTGAGGGAAATCACTGGTATCTGGGACAGCCCTTCTTCGTCCAGGGCTTTGTGGATGAAGCCGATGTAGTTGGAGGCACGGCACATGCCGCCGGTCTGGGACATCATGACGGCTGTGCGGTTCAGGTCGTATTCCCCTGATTTCAGAGCCCTCATGAGGGAGCCGATGGTAATGATGGCAGGGTAGCAGGCGTCGTTGTTCACGCAGGAAAGGCCTTCGTCAATGTCAGCCCGCACCGGCGGCAGTACCTTTACATGGTAGCCGCCGCTTCTGGCAGCTGCTTCGATGAGAGGGAAATGGATGGGAGACATTTCCGGCACCAGAATGGTGAAGTCCTTCTTCATGTCTTCGGTGAAGGCGGATTTCGGATAGAGAATGGGTTCAGCCTTTGTGTTTTCATTCACTCTTTCTTTGATGGCGGACTTCAGAGAACGAAGGCGGATGCGGACGGCACCGAGGTTCAGGCTCTGGTCGATTTTGAGACAGGTGTAGAGGCGGTCCCTCTTGTTCATGATTTCCTGGACCTGGTCGGTGACTACGGCGTCCAGGCCGCAGCCGAAGGAGTTGAGCTCCACCAGTTCCAAATTGCTGTGGCGGGTGACGTAGTCGGCTGCTTTATACAGACGGCTGTGCCAGGTCCACTGGTTCATGACCCGGAGGGTGGGGAACTGGCCGCCCACCATGGATACGCCGTCTTCGGAAAGCACGGCCATGCCCAGCTGGTTGATGAGGTCGGGAATGGAGTGGTTCACTGTGGGATCCACATGGTAGGGGCGGCCGGCCAGTACGATGCCGATGAGGTGCTTTTCTTTGATTTCTTCCAGAATCCGTTTCGTTTCCCTGTACAGGTCCTGGCGGTATTCTTCTTCTGCTGCCTGCCCGGCGTAAATGGCAGATTCGATGTCGCTGCCCGGAATGCCTAAAGGCTTGAAGAATTTCTTCAGCCTGCCGAAGATGGCTTTGGAATGAAGGGGCAGGAAGGGATGGTAGAATTTGGCTTTGTAACGGGAGAGAACTTCGTCCATGTTGGCCTGGATATTTTCCGGATAGGAGGCCACCATGGGGCAGTTGTAACTGTTGGTGCTGCCTTCCTCCGGTCCCTTGTCGATGCAGGGGTACCAGATGAAGTCTACATGTTTCCTGGCCAGGTCATACACATGGGCATGGGCCAGCTTGGCAGGGAAGCATTCGGAGTAGGATGGAATGGTTTCCATGGCTTCCGTAGGAATGTCCCGGAGCTGTTCACTGGAAAGGAGGACCCGGTAGCCCAGTTTGGTGAAGAAGGCATGCCAGAAGGGATAGTCCTCGTACATGTTCATGGTGCGGGGAATGCCTACGGTGCCTCTCTTGGCGTCTTTGGGGGACAGAGGGCGGCGGTGCCAGATCTTATCGTATTTCCAGCGGTAAATATTGGGCAGGGTGGAGTGGGGCGCCGTCTTGCCGGTGAGCATGATGGCAGCGCCTCTTTCGCAGCGGTTGCCGGAAACAAAGGCGCGGCCGTCGTTGAAGCGGGTCAAGGTAATCATGCAGTGATTGCCGCAGCCGGGGCAGCGTTTCATTTCATTGGTATAGGAAAGGGTCTTTAGTTCTTCCGGTGTCACCAGAGAAGACACATGGCCTTCGGGGCAGGAGTCCTTCGTGATGAGGGCAATGCCGTAGGCGCCCATGAGTCCTGCCACATCAGGACGGATCACATGGCAGCCAAGGAGCTTTTCCAGCGCCCGGAGCACGGCATCATTATAGAAGGTGCCGCCCTGCACGACGATTTTATTTCCCAAATCCGATGCCTTCCGGAGGCGGATCACCTTGTAGAGGGCATTTTTGATGACCGAGTAGGAAAGGCCGGCGGAAATATCAGCCACAGATACACCGTTTTTCTGGGCTTCCCGTACCCGGGAGTTCATGAATACGGTGCAGCGGGAGCCCAGGTCCACCGGATGGGGAGCTTTGAGGGCAATGCGGGAGAACTCTTTGATGTCCATGCCCAGGGACTGGGCAAAGGTGTCCAGGAAGGAGCCGCAGCCGGAAGAGCAGGCTTCGTTCAAAAGGATGTCATCCACGGCGCCGTCCTTGATGCGGCAGCATTTCATATCCTGGCCGCCGATATCCAGAATGGTGGTGACGTCGGGAAGGAAATGCCGGGCACCCCGGTAGTGGGCCATGGTTTCTACTTCGCCCACGTCGGCCTGGAGAGCCCGCTTGATGAGTTCTTCACCGTAGCCGGTCACGCCGGCACCGGCAATGACAGCTCCCCTGGGCAGTTTGCTGTAGAGGTCGGAAAGAATCTTTCTGGCACCGGCCAGGGGCGTGCCTTTGTTGCTGCTATAATATTCGTAAAGAATGCGTCCTTCCTTATCCAGAAGCACGGCCTTGATGGTGGTGGAACCGGCGTCGATGCCAAGCCACAGGGACCCTTTGGCTTTGGAAATATCGCCCCGGGGTGCATGGAAGCGGCTGTGCCGCTCTTGAAATTCCTGGTATTCCTCTTCATTGGCAAAAAGGGGCGGCAGGGTTTTGGAGGTGCCCAGGTCTACGTCTTTGGCCTCTTCCACTTTGGCCAGCCAGCTGTCCAGATCCATGGGGCGGTCATGACGGCCGGACAGGGCGGCGCCCATGGCCACATAGAGTTCCCCATGCTCCGGTACGATCATATCTTCATCGGCAATGTCCAAAGTCTTCTGGAAACGCTCCCGCAGCATGGGCTGGAAAGTCAGAGGTCCTCCAAGAAAAGCCACTTTGCCGTGAACCGGACGGCCGCAGGTGAGACCGGAAATGGTCTGGTTCACCACAGACTGGAAAACGGAAAGGGCAATATCCTCATGGGAAACGCCTTCATTCAAAAGGGCCTGGATATCGGTTTTGGCAAATACGCCGCAGCGGGAAGCAATGGGGTAAATCCGGCCGGCCTTGGCGGCCAGCTGTCCCAGGCCTGCTGCATCGACGGAAAGGAGGGAGGCCATGCGGTCGATAAAGGCACCGGTGCCGCCGGCGCAGGCGCCGTTCATCCGCTGGTCCACGTCGTTGCGAAGATAGGTGATTTTCTCATCTTCCCCGCCCAGCTCAATAATCACATCAGTGTCGGGATGGAAAGTCTCAACCGCCTTTGTTTCCGCCAGAATTTCCTGGCAGAAGGGGAGACCCATCAGTTTGGCCAGCCCCATGCCGCTGCTGCCGGAAATAGAAGCGGTGATGCGATAGCCCGAAAATTTCTCCTGCAGTTCCTTCAGAAGAGACATGGTAGCGCTTCGGATATCAGACATATGGCGCTGGTACCGCCCGAAAAGAAGCTTCAGGTAAGGCGATAAAGCAGCCACCTTGACTGTGGTGGAGCCTACATCGATTCCTACATGAATGACTGGTTTCATGAAATAACCTCCCAAGCCTGCGGCTGTGCCACTGGCCATTAAAAATCAATGAAAAACATCCTGTTACAAAATACATACTGTTGTTTATAATCATATGATTGACTTGTTCGATTATATTTTAGCACTCTTCGATAAATCCTACAATCATGGAACTTTAAAACAACCGTTTGAAGTGATACATATTTGCATATGATTTTGATTAAATTCATAGATAACTGCATAGAAGGCTATGGAAATAGGGGTCCGCAGAAGAGACAGCCTAAGAAGGCCCGGGGAAAAGCCCGGGCCTTCTTACAATATAATATATCGATTTCGCAGGGAAATCATTTTTCTAGGATTTTCATGATTTCTTCCAGGGAAGAACAGAAATGGATGGAGGAAAGGTCTTCCTTTTCAATGAATCCAAGGCGTAGCCAGTTTTGGAAAAGGGCCTTCAGGGGATCGTAGATTCCGTTTATATTGGCAATGAGAATCGGCGGGCGGCTCCCGGGGGCGGCGTAGATGCGGTAGTGGCTGAAGGTGTCGGCCAGTTCTTCCAGCGTGCCTATGCCGCCGGGAAGGACGATGAAGGCGTCGCCGGATTCAATCAATTTCTGCTTTCTGGTAATCATGTCCGGTACTTCCAGAAGCTCCGTAATACCCCGGTGGGCCTGTTCCTTTTCGATGAATACCCGGGGGATAATGCCGGTGACCCGGCCGCCGGCGGCCATGGCGGCGTCTGCCGCAAGGCCCATGAGTCCCACGGTGCCGCCGCCGTAAATCATGTGGAAGCCTCCCTTCCCCAGCGCTTCTCCCAGCCGCGCTGCCAGGGAAGCGAAGGCACCATCATTTCCAAAGTGGGAACCGCAGTAGACAGTAATGTTCTTGTAAGTAGTCATGGCTTTTCCTTCTTTTTACACAAATCATAGGGAATAGAGCTGTTATTTATTGTATCATAGGGAAGGGGAAAGAAAGGAACATCCTCTTTTTCAAAAGGCTTCCGCAGGTAGAATATGGAAGGTGCTGCCCTCACAGAAATGGCTCTTTCCAAGGCAAATGGCACGCCAGGAACCGTGGTAAAAAAGTCATGCATAAATACGGAGAAAAAAGCCAATAAAAAGTTTGACATGGAAGGCTGGTAATGATATAATTCCAATGTTGCGTGGATTTAGTGTGCTGCAAAGCAGGTGAGAATGAATGACACTGGAAGAATTGAAATCCGGCACATTTGTAGTCGGAATGAAAGAAACTGAGCGGGCTATTGAGAAGCAGGAAGCGGCATGTGTATTTATTGCTTCTGACTGCGATGAAAGAATTTCACGTCCCCTCATGGAAGCCTGCCAGTCGTCAGGAATTCCTGTGGAACAGGGATTCACTAAAAAAGAAATAGGCCGTGCCTGCGGTATCAAAGTGAAAGCCGCATCCGCTGCTCTTCTTACATCCCGGTAATATCTTTCGGGGCTATGCCCTGGAGGATCAATTATAAATTTACTTTTGAAGAAAGGAGGTGCCCATTTTGCCGACAATTAATCAGCTGGTTCGTAAAGGCCGCCAGACTCTGGCTACCAAAGCGAAGACCCCGGCTCTGAAACAGTCCCCACAGAAACGTGGTGTCTGCACCAGAGTTTACACAGCTACCCCGAAGAAGCCGAACTCTGCTCTTCGTAAAGTAGCCCGTGTACGCCTGACCAACGGAATCGAAGTTTCTGCTTACATTCCTGGTGAAGGCCATAACCTGCAGGAACACTCCGTCGTCCTCATCAGAGGCGGCCGTGTTAAGGATCTTCCAGGCGTTCGTTACCACATTATCCGCGGCGCACTCGATACCGTAGGTGTATCCGGTCGTCAGCAGGGCCGTTCCAAATACGGCGCTAAGCGCGAAAAGAAATAATTCATTCGTATTCATTAACTAATGTGACTAACAAAGAACGTTTTAAGGAGGAAATTAACAATGCCGAGAAAAGGTGCTGTTCCGAAACGTGACGTGCTGCCGGATCCCGTGTATGGAAATAAGACAGTAACCCGTTTCATCAACAAGGTTATGCTGGATGGCAAAAAGGGTGTCGCTGAAAAAATCGTTTATGGCGCATTTGACATCTGCCACAGCAAGCTGAACAAAGAACCGATCGAAATTTTCGAACAGGCTCTCAATAATGTTATGCCGGTTCTGGAAGTACGAGCCCGCCGTGTAGGCGGCGCCAACTACCAGGTGCCGGTTGAAGTCAGAGCAGACCGCCGTCTGACTCTGGGTATCCGCTGGATGGTCAACTATGCCCGCCAGCGCAGCGAACGTACCATGGAAGAACGTCTGGCAGGAGAACTGATGGACGCTTTCAACAATACGGGCGCAGCAGTAAAGAAGAAAGAAGATACTCATAAAATGGCTGAAGCCAACAAGGCTTTTGCTCATTATCGCTGGTAATTTTAATAAGGAGAAACAATCGTGGGCAGAGAATTTCCGCTTGAAAAAACAAGAAACATCGGCATCATGGCACACATTGATGCAGGTAAGACAACAACCACGGAACGAATCCTGTATTATACCGGTGTAAACCATAAGATCGGCGAAGTTCATGATGGCGCTGCCACCATGGACTGGATGGCTCAGGAACAGGAACGCGGTATTACCATTACATCTGCTGCTACCACCTGCCACTGGAAAGGCTATCGTGTCAACATCATCGATACCCCAGGGCACGTAGACTTCACTGTAGAAGTTGAACGTTCCCTTCGCGTACTGGATGGCTCCGTAGCTGTGTTCAGTGCTAAAGACGGCGTTCAGACCCAGTCTGAAACCGTTTGGAGACAGGCAGATCACTACCATGTTCCCCGTATTGCATTCATCAACAAGATGGATACAGTAGGTGCAGATTTCCTGCATGCAGTAAAGACCATCGACACCCGTCTTCATGCCAAAGCTGTTGCTATGCAGCTCCCAATCGGCGCACAGGATACCTTCAAGGGCATCATCGACCTGCTGACCAGGGAAGCTGAAATCTACGACAGCGATGACGGCAAAGAATATCATAAGGAACCTGTTTCCGATGATATGAAAGACATGGTAGAAGAATACCGTGAAAAGATTATCGAAGCTGCTTGCGACGGCGACGATGAACTGGCTGAAAAGTACCTGGAAGGCGAAGACATTTCCATTGAAGAAATCAAAGCTTCCATCCGTAAACAGGTACTGGCATGCAAGCTCTTCCCTGTATTCTGCGGCTCCGCATACAAGAACAAAGGTATCCAGATGCTTCTGGATGCTGTCCTTGATTACCTCCCGTCCCCGCTGGATATTCCTCCGGTTAAAGGCACTTCCCTGGACGGCGAAGAAGAAGAACGCCCGGTATCCGACAGCGCTCCGCTGGCAGCCCTGGCATTCAAGATCATGGCAGATCCATTCGTTGGCAAACTGGCATACTTCCGCGTATATTCCGGCGAAATGCACCAGGGCACTTACGTTCTCAACTCCACCAAGGATAAGAAAGAACGCGTAGGCCGTATCCTTCTGATGCATGCTAACCACCGTAAGGAAATCGATGTAGCTTACACCGGCGACATTGCCGCTGCAGTAGGCTTCAAGGATGTTACCACCGGCGATACACTCTGCGACCCGGACAACCCGATCATCCTTGAAAAGATGGAATTCCCGGATCCCGTTATTTCCGTTGCTGTTGAACCGAAGACCAAAGCTGACCAGGAAAAGATGGGCAACGCCCTCCAGAGACTGGCAGAAGAAGATCCGACTTTCAGAGTACACACCGATCCAGAAACCAACCAGACCATCATTTCCGGTATGGGCGAACTCCACCTGGACATCATCGTCGACCGTATGCGTCGTGAATTCAATGTAGACTGCACTGTAGGCAAACCTCAGGTTGCTTATCGTGAAACCATCCGCAAATCTGTTGAATCTGAAGGCAAATTCATTCGTCAGACCGGCGGTCATGGTCAGTACGGCCACTGCTGGCTCCGTCTTGAACCGATGGAAGCAGGCAAAGGCTTTGAATTCGCAAACGAAGTCGTTGGCGGCGTGATTCCTAAGGAATTCATCAACCCGATTCAGGCCGGCGTCGAAGCTGCTATGCAGGACGGCGTTGTAGCAGGATATCCGATGGTTGATATCAAAGTTACCGTATACGACGGTTCCTATCATGATGTCGACTCCTCCGAAATGGCCTTCAAAGTTGCAGGTTCCATGGCATTCAAAGACGGTGCCAAGAAAGCAGATCCTGTCCTCCTCGAACCATATATGAGCGTAGAAGTCGATGTTCCGGAAGATTACATGGGCGACGTTATCGGCGGCCTCAACTCCCGCCGTGGCCGCATCGAAGGCATGGAA
>OGOL01002349.1_pt1 | contig 15013 bp, 17 predicted proteins | sample 1552641 | NCBI WGS metagenome assembly OGOL01 (sample SAMEA2580140, study PRJEB22360) | human gut metagenome | biome: human gut; feature: human-associated habitat; material: faeces | place: Denmark | collected 2008/2010 | reverse complement strand
GAGTGAGTCTGCTGTTCGTGTATGGAGGTTTCCATGGCTGGGTTACGGAAAGCTACGCGGCTCCGATGATGAGTCTTTCCCATGCCCGCTGCAGACTTCTCAGCACGGACAAATCGGGGCGGAGATAGTAGCGGGCGGTTGTCTTGATGTCGCTGTGACCGAGTTGTCGTGCGACCACTGAGATATCGGCTCCCGCAGCGATTGCCAGAGTGCCGAAGGTGTGCCTGAGGTTCCTTGGCGGCACGCAGGGGAGTTTCATGCGTTGGCACCATGACGTGTAATGAGCTGCCACCTGGTTGGCGTTCAGATCGCCGACCAGCCTGCCGGTTCTGCCGTGGCGCAATTGCGCGAGCCGTTTGACTGCGAACTGTGGTAGTGCGACCGTCCGTCGGCTCTGGTCGGTCTTCGGGTCGGTGACCGTTTCATGTCCAGCGACCCATTGCACTGACCTTTTGACGGTCACGGTTCCCCGGCGTAAATCCAAGTCGGCCCATTCAATGCCGACGGACTCGCATCGGCGCAGTCCCGCGCAGACGGAGACCAATAACCAGGCTTCCAACGCGTGACCGTAGAAGCCTTTGAGCAGCCGTCTTACCTGTCTGGCGTCGAGCACGCGCGGCTCATACCGCCGCAGGTGCGGCAGTCTGATTTCACGACGTGTCACGTCATTGTCGGTGACTCCCTTGCGATAGGCGAGTCGGAGTATCGCCCGCAGCACGGCCCACGCCTTGCGCGCGGCGCCGGCCTGATTGAACGAGCCGAGCCACTCCTCGATGTCGTTCGCGGTGATCGACTCCATGTCGACGTCAGCCCATTTCGGCTGGATGTGGCAGCGGTAGGCCGACTCGTAGCCCACCCTCGTGCACTCGCGGAGCTTCCCGCAGGAGGGCCACCAGACCTCATCCACAAACGTTCCCAACAACATTTCAACCTCCAAAATCCCACACGTGGTTATCGCGGCTTCCAACGGTAGCCACGTGTGGGATTTTCCTTTCGGAAGGATTCCCAATGAGCCAGGAAACCATCGTCGCAATCGTTATCGCCATCATCGGCAGCGGAGGCAGCGGCGTGTTCGTCACCTGGATTCTGAGCAAGGTCGACCAACGTCACGATCCACTGCATGAGGGCGTCAGGGAACTGTTGTTCTGCAAACTCGAGGCTCTGTACCGTCAGATGGTCGATGCAGGTGGTGTTGCGAGCATTCCGTTGAAGCAAAGCGCGGAACGAATATATGCCGCTTACCACGGTCTGGGCGGCAATGGAACCGGAACCTCGATGATCCAAGACATACGTGACGCGCATATCGCGAACACAGATTGAAAGATTCAAAAGATTTCCACACCGTCCGTACAAGGCGGACGGTACGGACAAAGGAAAGGAGAGGAATTGAACATCCTCAACAAAGGCAAGCCGAAACACAAGCGCATGAATCCACGCCGACAATGGCGCAAGCTACTGACCGCGCTCGCGGTCGCCATATCCATGGCGGTCGCGCCGGCCGCGATGGCCGACATGAACGGGTACGACATCTCGAACTGGCAGTGCGGCATCGACACCGCGACCGTGCCGGCCGATTTCGTCATCGTCGGCACCACATGGGGTTCCGGCGGCGTGTACGGTGGTTGCCTGTCCAACGGCGTCAACACCGACGCTAACCGTCAGCTCGCCGGCGCCATCGACAGCGGCAAGGAGACCGGCGTCTACCATTACGCGCGCGGCGGCAACCCGGAGACCGAAGCCCGGTTCTTCGTCGACAATGTGCGCGGATACGTGCACAAGAGCGTACTGATCCTCGACTGGGAGGCGCAGGACAACACGGCATGGGGCGACAAGCAGTGGCCGCGCCGCTGGGCGCGCGAGGTCAAGCGTCTGACAGGCGTGAACCCCATCATCTACACGATGGACTCCGGCTACTGGCAGGTCGCCGGCATGGAGACGGAGCTGAACTGCGGCATCTGGATCGCACAGTACGCCACGAACATGGTCACCGGCTACCAGACCGCCCCGTGGAACATCGGAGCGCGCGGCGAGGTGATGAGGCAGTACACGTCCAACGGCAGTCTCAGCGGCTGGTCCGGACGTCTCGACCTGAACAAGTTCCGCGGCGACCGCGCGGCATGGCGCAAGTACGCGAACCCTGACGACAAGGGCGCGGCGGATCTGCCGAGCGTCAAGCCGAAACCTCAGCCCACGACCGCTCCGGCGGTCGACCTGAACGCTTTGGCCACGCGCACCATCCGCGGCGATTTCGGCAATGATCCGGCCCGCAGGCAGGCGTTGGGTGGCAATTACGCGGCGGTCATGCAGATCGTCAACAGTCGCCTCGGCGGAGGTTCCGGCGGAACGGCCGCCACGGGTTCGCGTAGCGTCGTGGTCCGTTCCGGCGACACCATGTGCGCCATAGCCGAACGCACCGGTCTGAAGCCGGTGTCCGCCTGGCGTGTGCCGAGCGGTGACATCAACAGGATTTATCCGGGACAGATCGTCACCTATGGCGGCGCGTCCGTGTCCACCGCTTCGAGCGGGGTCGGAGGCCATGTGGTCCGTTCCGGCGAAAGCCTTTGGAGCATCTACGGCTCCGGCTGGCAGTCGGCTGCCGCACGCAATGGCATCCGCAGCCCATACGTTATCTATCCCGGACAGTACCTGCGCTGAAACTCCCGTCTCCACGACTTTAAGCGTTGTGGAGACGGTTGCCGCAATGTTTAAAGAGGTGAAAAATGGATGAATCCAATAGCCCGCAATCCGATTACCTGCTGCCGGGCAGGGTATACGACATACTCAAGTGGCTCGCGTTGATCGCTTTGCCGGCCGTCGCATGGCTCGTCGGAGCGGTCGGCCCGCAATGGGGACTGCCGCACTGCGGCGAACTCGTTACGACCATCAACGCGATCGGTTTGTTCGTCGGCGCGCTCATCGGCGTGAGCCAGCTCACGTCTGTCAAGGCCGACGAGGACGGCCAGTGATTAATTTTCTGACGTGAGACTCGCACTCGCCCCTCTCTCAGCTTCTATGCTGGGGGAGGGGCCTTTTTCATTTTCCGATGGAAGGCTGCGCGGTTCGACCACATCGACACGATATCGACACGATGACAGTTGCGAACAGTTAATTTCAACAAAGCGAACCACTGCGTATCGTATTGTTAAGAACGTTGGAATTTCAACGTTCTTGACAATGCTCACACCCGGCTACGCTCAGTCATGCCATGCCCGAATATAGCAGAATGTCGCAGGTTCAAATCCTGTCAGCCCGACCCACAGGGGAGATTCGTTGAAATTCCAACGTTTCTCCCTTTTTCATGCCCAAAAAGTGTATCATTGCCTGTATCATTATTTCCAATAAAGAAGCCCCCGCCAAAATGACGAGGGCAGAAAAGGAATTACTAATCAACGTAATTCCAATATCGGTCAGTCAATGTCCAGAGAAATCCCATCGGGATAGATACCGTACTTGCTCTCACGGTTAGGATCCAGAGGCTCGACACACTCCTTCAAGGAACTGGCAAACCCACTGTCCCCGATCTCCCTACCAGAGAGAGAAACCTTCACCTCGGAACCGTCAGGATAGTGGATGAAGCTGCTATGCTCCTTCTTACGCCGAGACCCGCCAACGAACAACACGACCTTGTCAATACGGTTGAAGAAAGCATCCCTATCACAAGGAGACTCACCGACATACTGGTCTTCCAAAGGCCAATTGGACGTGATGATGAACTTCTTAACGGCGAGATACCTATTCACGTTCCTAGCGTGGACCTCACCGGAATAATTATCGAGAATCTTGATCAGATCAGCAAGAGCAATGCCGCTACGCGCAAAAGAACGGTCAACAGATCTACCACGCAGATCATCCAGAAGAATCACGGACTCACCCTTATAGTTGTCAAAAGGTGCGGCCCAATCCTTCACGAGATAGACATCGTCAAGCCTCTTGCCAGTCTCAGGATCATGCAAAGCAGTCCACGTCTTACCAGTGCCGGTCTCACCCCAACGGTATTCCACAAAAGGAAGCTCATCCTCACATGCCTTGGATTTCTCCTCAAGGTACTTAGCTTCAAGCGTCTTGCAGTACTGAAGGTTATCCGCCACTATCACAGCCAGAGAAGGGTCTTTAATCACATCGCTGAGAGACCTACCTTCCTTGTAGACCTCAAAGTAGATGATCTTCCTGTCCCTAAGCTTCTTCGAGGTATAGCCAGACCCATCGAACCTCTTGTACTCCTCATAGGTCATGGAGGTGTCCACCAGATCGTTCCAAGTCAAAGGATCACCATCATCGTTCTTCTTCGTGGAGTACTCATGGATAAAGGGGCCAGCGACCCTAGTGTCTTCCTTGGTGCAATAGGAGTACGAACCCTGAAGATTCTTCACAACCTCAAGATGGATGCCAGGAAGCTTATTCATCAGAGTCTTGCCCCTTACACGACCGTCAGAGGCTATAACGCCTTGCAAATGCAGATGTTCGGAATCCTTACCACGTTCAAGCTGACAGGCATACCGGTAATGGGACAACTTCTTCTCAAGAGCACTTTCGATCTTGGAAGGGTCTTCGGTGCCGAAGCATTCCTCGACATTGTTCAACGTAAAGAACCAGTTATTACGAGAGCTGGAGACCAGATTAGAGTCTTTCATTGTTGATAGTTTTCCGTTTCTGTGGCTACTACCTTTCATCACTCGGAAGGACTAATATCAGCGTCGTTTTTTGTAACAAACAGCCTAAAATGGAGTCTCTGGCGTGTTACAAATCTAGAGGTCAAAAATTCACTAATAAGTGTGTCTATATCAAATCAGTATCAAAGTTACGCAAATCCCTAATAATAATACTGGGCATCTAGCCGGTTACAAACCGTCTAGACCGCTTCTCCGTTTCGCTACGAAGCTTGCCCCCGGGATTTGCTCTTCGACCCGCTCAAGGCACTCCCGGCCGCACAGCACAGCCGTATCCAACAACCCAGACGCAAGCACACAGAGCTAACGTCCTTCACCACCTCAGCGACTTATCTGCAACTCAGAAACCACAATGGACCGCGATCCTCGCTTTTCGCGAGTTCGCTCCCATTGCTAGGTCCTTCGCCACAGAGTCACCTCGGTAATCAGGACACGCCCCATGCACCCACGTCCAGACGCCAGACACGGCCAAGCCGCAGGACAGTCAAAAGCACCAGCGGATCTCCGAGGAGAAGCAAGAACACGGAGAGTCGTTTTAAAGGCGAAATCTCCATCTCACGTGCAATCTATCAAAAATGCGTTTTTCTTCGAATCGAGATCTGGCTATTCATCTAGAGGCACTAATAAGTGAACGTAGACGAATAGTTCGTTCTCATCAATCCAAGACCAAGCCAAAAGCAAAAACACGAGGCTCTTAGAAAACGTATCTCAGAAAAGAACAAAACAACCGTAACCACATGATCTGCTCGCCGCAGAGCGTCTTCCAAGGCCAGACCTGCCCCCCTCATCAAGATGAGGCGTATCGAAACCTCAAAAGGTTCCTCGAGATGAGACAAGCTCATCGTTCTGGCCTCTTACTATGATCTGGTTTAAAGCGATACGAAGTATCCTTAGGTGTATCATTATCACACCTGAGAGCCTATAAACGTTGAGATGACGCTATTCAAATCAAATCCTGTCAGCCCGACCGTAACCCCTGAAAACATTAGGTTTTCAAGGGGGTTTAATTATACCGTCGAAAACAATCCGCATACAAATGCATACAAACGCCGCGATACCTCCATGCCTGATTCACACGAGTTCGCGCTCGTGGAGGGCTCTGATCGCGTCCGCCACGTCGTCCACAGGTTCTCGCCCCTCGCGGCGCGAAACAGCCAGTCGTCATCATCCATGTCATTCATCCGCTTTTCGATGTGGTGATGTTTTCTTGGACTTCCCGGCCGGGAGGAGAACCCTCTTATGGCGAAGTACAACAAGGAGCAGCGTGACAGGGCAGTGGACCTGTACATCAAATACGAGCGCTGCGCCGCCGCGGAGGGTTCCTAGGCCGGGTTAAGCAGGAGTTCCTCCGCAAGCGCGGCTTCGCGGGCGTCTCGATGGACGGGTTCATCGGCATGCTCGACGGCTACATGGTCTGGTACCGGAACAGGAGGATCAAGACGAAGTTCGGCATGAGCATCATGGCTCGTCGAGGTGCGCTCGGTCTTGCGGCATGATCGGTGGTGATGGAATCAATGACGAGTCCAACAAAACGTCACCAGCCCCAATTGCTTAAGAAAAATTGAAGCAAAACAGTCATTTCCTTTCCTCCCGGGAACCATCAGTTTGGTTGATAAGCACTCGGGAATCCATCAAGGAACCGGACGATGCCGGTGTTCTCATCCCACCGGCACCATCACCGCCGGCAATGTCCAAATTGAGCGCTCAGGGTGTACAGGAACAAGTGCCGACGCCGAACACCTTTATTTGATCACATACACTTCCGACCGAAGCGTGAGCGTGACCGTGCGCAACGGCGATACCATGTCCGGTATCGCCAAGCGAACCGGACTGTGGCCGCTGTCCGCATGGAGTGCGCCATCCGGCAACATCAACCTGATCTATCCGGGCAACATCGTCACCTATCGAGGCACGTCAGCTGCTGCCAGCGGATCCGTGTCCACAAGTGGTCGTGTGCATGTCGTCAAGCGTGGAGAAACTCTCAGCGGCATCTTCGGGGCCGACGGATGGCAGCGCGTCGCCCAGTTGAACAACCTCGCCAGCCCCAATCTTATTTACCCCGGTCAGCGGCTCCGCTACTGACCCAAACCATTGTGGCCTTCGACACCATGCCGGAGGCCACTCTCATCATCTAAGGAGAAACCCATGGATATTTCCACCGCAACCACCCTTGCCTCTGGGATTGTGGGCCTGATCGTGCCCGCCGTCGTGCAGGCCTTTAAGAAGTACATTCCCAGTGGATACGTCGGGCTTGTCTCTTTGGCCGCATCCATCCTGTTCGGCACCATCGCCATCGCCGCCACCGGCGGATTCGACGGCACCCACACATGGGGAATCACGCTCGCAGGAATAGTGGGCGTCGCCCAGACCGTGTACACGCTCGTTAACCAAGTGCTCGACGGGGAACTATCCAAAGATAAACTGCGCAACCAGTAGTCTGATTTATACTACTTCAATTTACGTGGACTCGGCCAGTTGGCTGGATCCACGTAAATCTGTAGCTACTTCTGAGGGGAAGAGTTGTTTGCCGACTGCTTATCGTTTTTAACAGCAAGAGGACAATCAACATATAGGAGGCTGCCCTTCTTGTATGGAATGACCGTGAGGAGTCGGTCGCATTTGTGCATGATCGCTCGTAAGGAGTTAGTTGCCTCCGTATCGGCAGTGAATCGATGCTTGATGCGAGTTTCCACTCGTTGAAGGCTTTCTGCTTGGCTAGCCCCGGCAGTACTGAGTTCGAGTACAAGTGCGTCTGCAATTAGAATGGACAGTACGTCATTTTTCCAAGAAAAAGCTCCATGGACTTTGCTGACAAGTTCCTTCCTGCGGAGGAAAATGACATCGGTGCTGTGTTCGGGCTGTATAAATCTAATCGCTTCAGTTGGGCTAGTCACATCAATGGCTGCAGGAAGAGCACTGGGATCAATGCCTTCGGGCACTCTAGTGTTAGGAGGCAAGACCACCATTTTCTCGGTGGCCACTTCCGAATCTTCCGCTGAAGCCACTACCTGTTCTTTCCAAGCTTTTTTATCGATGTTGAGTTGGAACTGCTTGTTAATTGCGGTGATGAGATTCAGCATATTAATGATGACAATTGTTAGCATGCTGAAAAATGACGTTCCGGCATAATATCGGTCACGATATGAAAGCTTTGCCGCTCTTGCTTTGTCTCCCTTGGGGTCAGCATGAACCAAATCTGAGTACAGCCAAGCTTCGCCTATCAGGAGATCAGATAAGGGTCGACCCTCGGGAACATTATCTTTGTCATACATTTGAATCGAATAAGATTCACCGTTGTTTTTATCGTGTAGATCTCGAAATTTCTTTCGACAAAAATCGAAACACTGCTTGGCCTGTCCAGTCAATTGCTTTCCGTCAAGTAGCATATCGATCGAGCGGAATACTTTTTCAAGATACACGGGTTCAGATTCGAGGATGCATGGCCTTGTGCGAGCTGCTAGAGATTCAAAAATCTCTTGGTCGGGCATTATGTATTTGATTCGAGTAGGTTGCCCTTCCTTGTAGCTAATTGTCATTGAGGGTTTAACATATTTCTCGACAGAGTTATTTTGGACTAGCGAATGTGCTTCTACGCGGCGTGCTCGAATCACAAAGCGGCGCAAAATGTCTCTCGCCTCCAGATCGTCTACAGGATGGCGTAGCTTCGACTGCTTTTTGGTCGAGTCGGTTTTCTTAGACATCAGCACCTTTCAGTAAGACATTTTGTCGTGCGGCATACACATAATATACCTTTAGTCGAACGAATGTTCGAAATGTCCGACATATGCTTCTCCGGGAATTTTTGTCATCATAATGATATATGTTCTTCCCTATGAGTAGCGCTATCGAATCAAACCTTAGCACCCAAGCCACCGATGGCTTTGATGAAGCAACTGAGCTTATCACGTTGTTGCGTGGTTCTATGACGCGCCGTCAGCTTGCCGAGTCGTTGCATGTATCCACCTCGACTGTGGAGCGCTGGGAGTTGGGCAAGGTGGAGTGCAAGCCTGCTTATGTTCCTGCGCTGCGTGAATTGTATTTCGGCACCACGCATGAAGACGGCACCGATTTCCGCACCATTGACCTGTTTGCCGGCATCGGCGGCATCCGTCGTGGTTTTGCTTCGGCTGGCGGGCATGCGGTGTTCTCTTCGGAATGGAATGAGTTCTCGGCCCGCACGTATCGCACGAACTATGGGTTCACCGAGCAGATGGCCGGAGACATCACCAAGGTGGACGTGGATGACATTCCCGACTGCGATGTGGTGCTCGCGGGCTTCCCGTGCCAGCCGTTCAGCGTGGCTGGAGTATCGAAGAAACGCAGCCTAGGCCGTGAGACCGGATTCCGGGACAAGACGCAAGGCACGCTGTTCTTCGACGTGGCGCGCATCATCGCGGCGAAACGTCCGGCGGCGTTCCTGTTGGAGAACGTGAAGAATCTGACCTCGCACGACCGGGGCCGCACCTTCAAAGTCATCCTCGATGCCCTGCAGAACGAGCTGGGCTACGAGGTGCATTGGAAGGTCATCGACGGACAGCACTTCGTTCCCCAGCACCGCGAACGTATCTACATCGTCGGCTTCCGCTCGCATACCGACTTCACATGGGATGACCTCAAGCTCCCCGAACATAAGCCCGTGCTCGCTGACATCCTTCATAAAAACGACGGCACCGAGCCGTATCTGCCTTGGGACGGCGACCGGTACTTCGACTACGAGCACAACAAGGTGCAGGACAAATACACGCTCACCCCACGCCTGTGGCAGTACCTGCAGGACTACAAGGCCAAGCACGAGGCCATGGGACATGGCTTCGGCTATGGCTTGGTGACGCCTGACATGGTGTCCCGTACCTTGTCCGCCCGCTATCACAAGGACGGTTCCGAGATATTGGTCGCGCAGGAAGGTGAACGCCCCCGCCGGCTCACTCCGCGCGAATGCGCCCGCCTCATGGGATACCCGGATGATCTGCGCATTCCCGTCTCGGACACGCAGGCCTATCGCCAGTTCGGCAACTCCGTGGTCGTACCAGCCATCGCGGAGATCGCCCGCATCATGCGTCCCCATATCCTCAAGGTCATGCAGGAGAACAAGGCCCCCGAACTGATCTCCGATTCCGAACTGGCCGACGAGGCGATCCAAAAGGCCCGCCAACTGGCCGTCGCCGGCGCAAGCCACGACTGAAACGACACGCCGCTAGACCGTTGATGCTTTGGCGCTGACATTGGCATGGGTATTGTTGAGGTATGCGCGATACCCATGTCAACGACGATCAGCAATGGTACGACACGGCCGACATCCAGCAGGTCCACGACCTGTTGACCCGAGCCGGTGCCGAAAGCATCTGGGTCAAGCGGCTGGTGCCCAACAACAACTCGAAACAGCAGATCTTCCTAGGCAACGATCCCTCCGACCTAGCTTTCCTTCCCCTCGGCACGCCGTGGTACACGGATCCGAAATCACAGAAGAAGAAAGCCGGGCCGCTGCTGATTCGCATTCCGGTTCCGTGGCGATGGGTCACGCCTGACGGCGAGTTCGACGCGCCGAACGCCAACATGTGCTTCTACCCGCAATATCCCGAGGTAAGGTTCTCCGGCTTCCTGAAGGGATGCAAGGAAGGCCCGTCCGAGCTGTTGAGCGAGACGAAACGTGGCCACGAAGAGGGACGCTGCTTGTTCTTCGGAACCGTGAAGGACACGGGCGAAGGAATGGGACATGTTGTCGCCTTGGTCGTCGGCGCTCCATCGCCGGCCGCCCAATACGTCTTGAACATGGACACATTCGAGAAAGGGCACGTCTGCCCGGTCGTGTTCCAAGGCCAGAGAAAGCCCGGCGAATTCTCCATCCTTGAGGAAGCTCTTCTCGGCATCATGGGCAAGAAGATCATCCCATGGCGTCTGCGCAACGACGGAACCATCGACAAGCCATACATCGCTCCCAACGCTCCCGGACTGACTCTGGAGGCGGAACTCGGCGTGGGAGAGAACGCCATTCCCGGCCCGGACTTCGACATCTGGGAGCTCAAGGCCATCAAACAACCATCCCTTGAGCGGCGCAGCAACCACCGGGTCACCTTGTTCACGCCGCAGCCCGACACGGGATGGATAACGGGACAATCCCAAGCCGATTTCGTCCTGCGCTACGGACATGTCAGCGGCACCGACGAAAACGGCAATCCCGACGAGTACTACTTCACTTCGGGCGACATTAACCGCCCCGGCGAAGACAAAGAGGGAGCGAAACTCAACCTTAAACTCGTCGGCTTCACCGATGCCAAGCACTTCGATCCCAACGGGATGATCGCCCTATACGACAAGCAGACCGGCGAACTCGCCGCCGGATGGTCATACCTCAAGCTACTGGAACACTGGCAGCGCAAGCACAACCGCGCCGCTTACGTGCCGTATCTCAGGGAAAAAGAAGACGGGAAGACCACGGTAGAATTTGGCCCACTCGTCACCCTCGGCATCTCCACCAGCTTCGGCCTGTTCCTAAAAGCCTTCCAAGACGGCAAGGTCATCTACGACCCCGGCGACAAAATCACCCTCAAAGATGGCAAATGGACGCCCCATTCCCGAAGCCAATTCCGCATCAACCTCAACGACATCTCGGCCATCTACCAAGAAGTAAAAGAAGTGGATCTGCGAGATTCCGATTCTTCGCAAAAAGAGGAATAGCCATGGCAATGATAATGTGTCCCGGCTGCGGAACAAGTATTTCCGACAAAGCGTTGTCCTGCCCGCAATGTGGTTTTGTCGGCGACGATCCGAGTCGTCCGATTTCTCAACAAGCAGTTTATGAGATGGTGCCAAAGTTCCAAGTTGAGATTGATCGTTGGGATCCACAATCGCAATCATTGGTGGGCGAGTCATTGGATATGTCCTTGGAGACCCGGCGTAAAATCTTCGGCTTCCTAGGCAATCTGGAACAGCTCCAGACGCTTGCACCAGGGCTGTTCCAGCTCATCAAGGAATTCTCCAACAAAGATGAAGCCACATTGGTGGCTCATTTGCCCGAGGAGATCATGAAGATGGTTGAAGAAGGAAAGCTCTTCTTCAAGGAGGATGCCAACGGGAAGATTATGCCGCAAGTGTTCGACGTGAACGGGAAGTTCTATAAGCAGGTGCGGCTTGACTGGGAGCAGATGTCGCCTGATGTCATGGATACAATGCGGCACTTGCAGACTCAGGTGGCCATCGCAATGGTGTTGTCCGAGGTCCGCAGCCTTAGGGACCAAATCGAAGGTATTCGAGTGGACTTGCAGAATGACCGTCTGGCACTGGCTGAAGGCGCTTGGGATAAACTCATGCAAGCCCGTGTCATTGAAGATTCACGGCTGCGCGATGCATTGATAGTACAAGCCATATCATCCGCGACCGATGCCAAGCGAACATTGATGCGTAATTTCGCGGAGAACGTCAAATACCTGAAAGCCCATTCCAATGAGCGTATAGACAAGAAACTGATTTCTGCCGTCACTCAGCAAAATCAATCGAGGGCTGCCGATGCGTTCAACGATCTGGCGCAGATCACCAATGCTGTACGTGTCGAAGGCGCTGGATATGCCATGCTCAATCAAAACGAGGCGAGCATGGTATGTTTGGAACAGTTCCGAGAATTCATCGACGCGAATAAACTTAACGAGCGAGACACCTTACTGGCAATTAACTCGCATCTCCCGGTTGGGTCGAAGATGCCTGACATGGTTGACCAATTCGAGGATCTGGCGCTAAGGATCACGGCGCTAGACGGCGCGTCGCAGCTAGACCGTATCCCCCAAAGATTGCTTGAGCCATTCAGACCTGAGCCGGAGACGAACGAAAGCAACAGTGAAGAGGAGGACGGCAACAATGTTCCGTAAGAAGAAGAATGATCCAGCTCAGAGCGAGGGGACTGAAAACAGTCCTCAAAGAAAGTCCGTTAACGATGCTCAAGATGCCGTTGCGCCCTATGGCCACGCTTTCATGCGCAAGACAATCAAGCGTTGCGAAAACTGCGATAGCGAGTTGGAAAGCACGAGAAAGTCCAATTTGTGCGAAGCATGTGAGAAGGAACAACTGCAGAAAAATGTCAAGAAAGGTGCGGCAGCTGCTGCTGCTATCGGCCTAGCAAAAGTGGTTATTCCGAAAGTTGCCCCATATGCCAAGAAAGCCGCTCCATTGGTAGCCAATGCTGTAAAAAAGATAGTGTTTAGATAGCAAAACAGTCTTCCAATGTCGCAAATTCAGAGCGGCTGCGCAATAATGCGATGCTCTATGGATTATGGATTCGGAGTGCTGAGCAATGCCCAAGAAAAAGACTCATAGTGAGTTCCTTGCCGATCTCGGACGGCTGAATGCTCATGCTGACGATCTGGAGATTGAGTCGGAATATCAGGGGTCGAAAGCGCCAGTGGATGTGCGTTGCCTGCGCTGCGGTCATAAATGGATGACGATGCCTGGCACGTTGCTTCAAGGGTGCGGATGCCCTCGGTGCGGTGAGAAGCAGCTCCGGCGTAAGAAAACATACACCAATGAGAAATTCCTAGAGAAGCTTGCCAAGATCAATCCTGAGGCGGAGCCATTAATGGAATACACGAAGGGCTCTAGTTACATCGACGTTCGATGCAAGCGATGCGGCACGATATGGTCCTCCAAGGGATACAACTTGTTGCAGGGCAAGGGATGTCCCCATTGCGGTGCGATTCGGGGCGCGAGGAACAACCAAGGCAAGACTGGTGTCAAGACCCGTGAGCAGTTCTCGGCCGAGCTGGCTGAGGCGTCGCCGGACATCGAGGTGCTTGGCGATTATGTGAACGTGCATACGAAGATCAAGGTCCGGTGTCATGTCTGCGGCCACGTTTGGTCGGCGGTGCCGGGTGCGCTTTTACGAGGTCACGGCTGCCCGAGGTGCGCCCGATCCGGCACCAGCTTCATGGAGCAGTTTCTGCTCTATGCCCTCAGGCAAGCGCTTGCCGGGGAGACGGTTCTCTCACGGGACAAGACGACCATCGGAATGGAGCTGGATATTCTGATTCCATCGAAGCGGCTTGCGGTCGAGCCGGGCGTGTGGTTTCTTCACAAAAGGAATGTCAAACGTGACGGCGAAAAGCGGAGAAGATGTCATGAGGCCGACATCCGGCTTGTGACCATATACGATCAATTCCCGCAAGACATGGAGTCTCCGTTCGATGACGATTGCCTCACATACCCGTTTGATTTGAACTCAGGCGACCGTTCGGCGCTCAGGGATCTTGCGATTGGATTGATTAAGGATGCGGGTGGCATCTGTGAGTTCAGCGCGGATGACTGGGCGAGGATTGAGGAAATAGCGACCGAAGAATCACGTGCCCAGAGTCCCGATCAATTTGTCGAGAGGTTGCATGCCATTCATCCCAATATCGAGGTCGTGGGCAAGTATGTGAATGTTAATACGCGAGTCCGAGTGCGTTGCAACGTGTGCGGGAGGGTGTGGGATGCCTTGCCGGCAAGTCTGCTCGCAGGTGATGGATGCCGAACGTGTGGCACGAAACGGGCTCATGACCAATTGCGCAAGTCCCAAGACGATTTCATTGAGCAAGTCAGGGAAGCGAATCCCGACATCGAAGTGCTTGGCGAATACGTTTCGAGACATGGCAAAGTTCACGCTCGTTGCCGTGTCTGCGGTCACGAATGGGATCCCGTAGCAGCGAGCCTGCTCAGAGGATCAAATCACAAAGGATGGAAAGGAATCCATGGCAAACTTAAGCTTTAGAGAATTTCTCATGGAAGCGCTCATCGGATAAAGTCGACACGCCGAACGCCGTTGCCACCATGACTGCCAAATCCAGTAAAAAACCAGTAACAATGACCGTCACGGTGAGCCAATCCCAGCCGTCTCAACAAAGACAGCCAAAAATCAAGAACCGCCATTTTTCCAACGATATTAGTCTTAGCAAAAAGCCATTCAATCCAACAAGAAACACCCCGCGGAAACAGGATGTCGCAGGTTCAAATCCTGTCAGCCCGACGAAAACCGTTAGAAACAAAGGCGTTTCAGTCGGTTTGAAAACCTTTTCCGGTTTCCGGTATAAACAGTGCAAACACGGAACGACCTCCTTGACGTCAGTCCTCCAGCATGCGGAGTGGAGCATCTCGACCGCGTCCGCGCAACCGTCCAGATTCTCCGGCCACAACGCCGCGTACGTGCCCAAAGTGACCGTCGCGCTGCATGGTGATACCGGAACATGATTTTCCACGGGTTTTGGATACGATAAACCCTATGAACGCATCTCAAGAGAATCTTTGGCCGGCGCCGTTTGCCAGCAAGTCGCTTGACGCCACCGTTGTGGTGCCGGGCAGCAAATCCCTGTCGAACCGTTATCTCATTC
>OGOL01002347.1_pt1 | contig 15022 bp, 11 predicted proteins | sample 1552641 | NCBI WGS metagenome assembly OGOL01 (sample SAMEA2580140, study PRJEB22360) | human gut metagenome | biome: human gut; feature: human-associated habitat; material: faeces | place: Denmark | collected 2008/2010 | reverse complement strand
AGCAGCAGATTTACAGTCTGTCCCCATTGGCCACTCGGGAACACGCCCATATTCACTTTTTGTGTCCTTCGCCGGACGACTTGTTTATTCTATCATGCAGAAAGGCTTTTGTCAACTGTTTTTTTACCTTTTTCTTCAAATGCGTTTTCCGTGCAGAGAAACGGCAGAGCAAAGGCGGGAAAAGCCCTGCAGCCATGCAGGCACGGCAAAGTCGGAGAAAAAAGCCAGCCGGAAGAAATTGATAGGCAAATTGCAAGAAAAACTCGGGACAATATGTGAAAAGTGCAAGACTTTTTGTCTCTACATTGAAAAACGCAGGAAGGCGTGATATATTAAAAACGCAACAAAGTGCAACAAAATGGATGGTGCTTTTGTCACTCTGTGGCAAATCAGGCGGGATAAGTAGAAAAAGAAAGGCATAGCGACAAACCATGACGATTCAGGAATGTTATAGACAGATGGGCGCAAATTATGAGGAAGTGCTCAAGCGGCTTTACAACGAAGGCATGATCTGCAGATTTACGCTGATGTTTTTGAACGACGACAGCTATCCGAAACTGGAGCAGGCATTGAAGGAAGAAAATGTGAAGGAAGCATTCCGTGCGGCACACACGCTCAAGGGCGTGTGCCAGAACCTGGGCTTTACCAACCTGTATCAGCCCACCTACGATTTGACCGAGGTGCTGCGCACAGGCACACTGGAAGGTACCAAGGAGCTGTTTGACAGCGTGACCTGCCAGTACAAAATCACCATCAATGCGATCCGTGCGCTCCAGTAAGCTCCGCATTTGGCTCGATCTCCAAACGGCATCCTTCCTTATAAAAAGGCAGGATGCCGTTTTTTATTGCATTCTGCGCAGTTTTATGATATAATGCCGGACGAACTGAACAGAAAAACAGCAGGTGCCTTTTGCCGATGCACTGCACGGCGGAAAGGGTAAAAGGGAAGCGGGTGCAGATCCCGCACGATCTCGTCACTGTGATAAGGGAGTCCGCATCAGGGTGCTTTGCACCAGCCACTGGAGCTTTTGCTCTGGGAAGGAGATGACGGGCGGCGATCTTTCAGTCAGGAAACCTGCCTGCTGTTGGTACGGGGGTGCAAACCCCAGATCACGAGGAATTGGTTGTACCAAAAAGCCCTGAAACAACAGAGGTCTTTTTGTCATGCCATCCGCAGGACAGAAGGGCCTCTTTTTTCATCTCTCTTTCCTGTACCCTTTGTTTGGTTCAAACCGCAATTTATCCAGCAGGAAAGGACAAGAACAATGAGAAAGATCGAAACCAAAAAGCTGGCCGCAGCTGTTACGGCTCTGGCTCTGTGCGCCGGCGTGCTCACCGGCTGCGGCGGTGCTGCTTCCGGCACTGCATCCAGCACCGCTGCGTCTTCCGCTTCCAGCGAAGCGAGCAGCGAGGAGGCTGACGAAATGGCAGCAAAGAACGTGGCAGACCTAATCGATGCCATCTATGTGCAGGAGCGCAATGATGACACCGACGCTCAGTGCGAAGCTGCCAAGGCTGCATGGGATGCTCTGACCGACGCCCAGAAGGAACTGGTGGAAGGCGAGAACGCCGACCCCGACTACTTTGGCCGTGACACCGGCGATGCCTCCAAGGACGATGCCCGCAATCAGGACGACATCGGCGACAACGAGCTGCTGGTGGTCTCCTTCGGCACCTCCTTCAACGACAGCCGCGTGAAGGACATCAAGGGCATCGAGGATGCCCTGCAGGCCGCATACCCGGACTGGAGCGTGCGCCGCGCCTTCACCGCACAGATCATCATCAACCATGTGCAGGCCCGTGACGGCGAAAAGATCGATAATATGCAGCAGGCCATGGACCGCGCTGTGGCAAACGGCGTGAAGAACCTTGTCGTCCAGCCCACCCACCTGATGCACGGCGCTGAGTATGACGAAATGATGGAAATGATCGACACCTACCGCGACAAGTTTGAATCTGTCGCTGTGGCTGAGCCCCTGCTGGGCGAGGTCGGCTCCGATGCCACCATCATCAATCAGGACAAGGAAGACGTTGCCAAGGCTGTCACCGCTGCTGCCGTGAAGGAAGCCGGCTACGACAGTCTGGATGCCGCTGCGGCGGACAAGACCGCCTTTGTCTTTATGGGCCACGGTACCTCGCATACCGCAAAGGTGAGCTACAGCCAGATGCAGACCACTATGCAGACTCTGGGCTACGACAATGTGTTCATTGGCACCGTTGAGGGCGAGCCGGAGGAGACTGCCTGCGAGAACGTCATCGAGGCTGTCAAGGCTGCAGGCTACACCAAGGTCATCCTGCGCCCGCTGATGGTGGTTGCCGGCGATCACGCCAACAACGATATGGCCGGTGAGGATGCCGACTCCTGGCTGAGCCAGTTCAAGGCTTCCGGTGCTTTCGACAGCATCGACTGCCAGATCGCTGGTCTGGGCGGGATCGAGGATGTCCAGAAGCTGTATGTCGCCCACACCAAGGCGGCGATCGATTCTCTGAACGGTTGATCAAACGAACCCTCTCCGTCTCGCGGCCGCTTTGCGGCATCCGGTGGAGAGGGTTCATTTTTTATCTGAACAATGGTATAATAAAAGCTGATTTCTTATAATGTAGAGGTATTTCCTATGAAACGCGTTTTTTCCTGTGTTGTCGCTGCTTCTCTGGCACTGAGTCTGCTGGTGGGCTGCGGCGCTTCTTCCACGGCATCTTCTGCAGCTTCCAGTGCTGCTTCTTCCGAGGCGGCATCCTCTGTGGCTTCTTCTGCCGCTGAGCCCGCCGCTTTGCCGGATGGCGTGTATACCGCCGAGTTTGACACCGACAGCAGCATGTTCCACGCCAACGAAGCCTGCGACGGCAAGGGCACCCTGACCGTGGAGAACGGCCAGATGACCTTCCATGTCAGCCTTGCTTCCACCCATATCGTCAACCTGTATCTGGGCAAGGCTTCCGATGCCGCCGACCACGAGGCCGACTGGCTGCAGCCCACCACAGATACCGTCACCTATTCCGACGGCACCTCGGAGGAGGTGTACGGCTTCGATATTCCGGTCTCTGCTGTGGATGCCGACTTTGATCTGGCCATTCTGGGCACCAAGGGCAAGTGGTACGACCATGTCGTCAGCGTGCGTGATGCCGTGGAAAAGGCTGCGGAAGCCGAGACCCCGGCAGACGGCACCTACACCTGTGAGGTGACGCTGGAAGGCGGCTCCGGCCGTGCCACCGTGGAGAGCCCCGCCGCCCTGACCGTGGCAGACGGCAAAATGACCGCTACCATCGTGTGGAGCAGCCCCAATTACGACTATATGCTCGTGGACGGCGAGAAGTATCTGCCCACCAACACCGAGGGCAATTCCACCTTTGAAATTCCGGTATCGGCGCTGGATACCGCACTGGATGTCACCGCCGACACCGTTGCCATGAGCACCCCCCACGAGATCGAGTATACGCTGACCTTTGATTCCGCAAGTCTGAAGGCTAACGATTGAGAATGCCCTCCGCTCACGCTCTGGGCATACTCAGCGGAAAATCAATTTTTTATTTCGCGTTTGTCGCGGCTCCGACGCTTGTCAGGGCAAAGCCCTTCCATCTGCTATCGCAGATCGCTCGCCTGCTTGAAAGACCCGCTGGGGCTTTCATTGCTGCGCAACCGCAGGGCCGCTCCAAACGCCTTTTCACAAGAGGGGTCGGAACGACAAACGTCCGGATATTTGAATGAAAATCACTCGCAACCAATTTCTGAAACTGATCCCCGCTGCGGCGCTGACGCTGACCGGCTGCGGCAGCAAGGCTCAACCTGCCAATACGGAAAGTCTTGTTTTCTCCCATCATTACAAGCTGGACTATGCACAGCAGTTCACAGCGGACTGCTATGAGGGCGGCTATACCATGCTGACCATCGCGGAGTCGGATGCACGGTTCCTTGTTGTGCCGGAAGATGCTGCGGAGGTGGACGGTCTGCCTGCTGATGTGACTGTGCTGCGCCAGCCGGTGGAGAATATTTATCTGGTCTCCACCTCGGTGATGGATCTGCTTTTGCATCTGGATGCACTGGACAGCGTGGCCTTTTCCGGCACCAAGGCCGAGGGCTGGTATCTGCCCGCGGTGCAGCAGGCCATGGAAGAGGGAAAAATCGCGTATGCAGGCAAGTACAGCGCCCCGGATTACGAGCAGATCCTGGCAGCGGGCTGCCGCCTTGCCATTGAGAATACCATGATCCTGCACACGCCGGAGGTAAAGGAACAGCTGGAACACTTTGGCATCCCGGTGCTGGTGGAGCGTTCCAGCTACGAGAGCGACCCGCTGGCCCGCATGGAGTGGATCAAGCTTTACGGCATCCTGCTGGGCAGGGAAGAACAGGCCGAGCAGGTGTTTTCCGCGCAGGAGACAGCCGTTCAGCCCATCCTCTCGCAGGAACCCACGGGAAAAAGCTGCGCCTTCTTCTCGCTGACCACCAACAACCTTGCCACTGTGCGCAAAGGCAGTGACTATGTGGCCCGCATGATCGAGATGGCGGGCGGCAGCTATGTCTTTGCGGACCTGACGGACAATGGCAACAGCCTTGCTACCATGAACCTGCCGCTTGAGGACTTCTATGCAGGTGCAAAGGATGCCGATGTGCTCATCTACAACAGCGCCATCGAGGGCATGATCGCATCGGTGAGCCAGCTGACCGAGCGTTTCCCACTGTTGAACGAGTTCAAAGCGGTGCAGAACGGTCAGGTGTGGTGCACCACCCAGAGTCTGTTCCAGCAGAGCATGGAGCTGGCAGACCTGATCGTGGATATGAACCGGGTGTTTACCAAGGGCACACCTGCCGCCAGTACCCTGAAATTCCTCACCCATGTGGACTAAAGAAGGAAAATTTTACAGAAAGGAAAGCCTATGACCCGTACCAGACGCCTCGCAGCCGCCTATATTGCCCTTGCGGCAGCCGTAGCTGTGCTCTTTGCGCTGAACCTGTTCTGGGGCAGCGTATCCCTTGCACCGGGAGCGGTGCTGACGGCGCTGCTGGGCAAGGGCGGCGATGCGCTTGCGGGGAACATCATCCTGCAGCTGCGCCTGCCCCGCGCGGTCATGGCGGCGCTGTTGGGGGCAGCCCTCAGCGCAGCGGGATACCTTCTGCAGACCTTTTTTGCAAACCCCATTGCCGGGCCCTTTGTCATGGGTGTTTCCAGCGGCGCAAAGCTGGCGGTGGCCCTGACCATGGTGGTGTTTCTGGACCGCGGGATGCTGACCAGCTCGGCCACGATGATCGCGGCTGCCTTTGCGGGTGCCATGGCTTCCATGGCCTTTGTGCTGGCGGTGGCCCGGCGGGTGCAGCGCATGAGCATTCTGGTCATCTGCGGTGTGATGATCGGCTATATCTGCTCCGCCATCACCGATATCGTGGTGGCCTTTGCGCAGGATTCCAACATCGTCAATCTGCACAACTGGTCGCAGGGCAGCTTTTCCGGCGTGACATGGGCCAATGTGCAGGCTGCGGCACTGGTGGTGCTGCCTGCGCTGGCGGCATCCTTTCTGCTTTCCAAGCCCATGGCCGCCTACCAGATGGGCGAGGAGTACGCCCGCAGCGTGGGCGTGAAGGTCAAGCCTTTCTCGGTAGCGCTGGTGCTGCTATCCAGCCTGCTGGCGGCCTGTGTCACCGCCTTTGCGGGGCCGATCTCCTTTGTAGGCATCGCGGTGCCGCACCTTGTCAAGCAGCTGCTGGGCAGCGCAAAGCCGCTGTATGTGCTGCCGGGGTGCTGCTTGGGCGGTGCGGCTTTCTGCCTGTTCTGCGACCTGCTGGCCCGCAGTCTGTTCGCGCCCACGGAGCTGTCCATCAGCTCGGTCACGGCCGTGTTCGGCGCACCGGTGGTCATCTGGTTGCTGGTGCGGCGCAATTCAGAGCGGGAGGGCGCATGATGAACGAAAAAGCACTTTGCACTGCGCGGGAGCTTGCCATCGGCTACGGCAAGACACCGCTGCTCTCGGATATTTGCCTCGGGGTGCAGCCGGGCCAGATCCTGACCCTCATCGGCCCCAACGGCGCAGGCAAATCCACCTTACTGCGCACACTGGCGGGCCAGCTGGCCCCCATGGGCGGCACAGTGCTGCTGGCAGGGAAGGATCTTACTGCCTATACCGGTACCCAGCGGGCGCAGAAGCTGGCTCTCATGGCTCCCCACAGCCGCCGGATGGAGCTGACCACCTGCTTTGACTTTGTTTCGGCGGGGCGCTATCCCTACACCGGACGGCTGGGCATTTTGTCTGCCGAGGACAGGCAGCAGGTGCACAGAGCTTTGGAGCTGGTGGGTGCGGCGCAGCTGGCAGACCGGGATTTTAACCGCATCAGCGACGGCCAGCGCCAGCGCATCCTGCTGGCCCGGGCCCTGTGCCAGCAGCCGGAAGTGATCCTGCTGGACGAGCCGACCTCTTTTCTGGATATCAAGGGCAAGATCGAGCTGCTCACCATTTTAAAGGAGCTGGCCCATACCGGCCAGCTGGCGGTGATCCTGAGCCTGCACGAGCTGGAATTGGCCGAAAAAATAGCGGACACGGTGGTGTGCGTTTCGCCCGGTGGTGTTTCCGGCGTGCTGACCCCGGAACAGGCGTTTCAGCCGGAGAACATCCGCGCCCTGTACGGCCTGACCGAACAGCAGTACACGGCTCTGTTCGGCACACCGGAGCCGGAAGCCGAAAAGGCACCCGCCGGAAAGCCGCAGTTTGAGCATTACGTCCGCAGCGGGCAGAAGCTGCTGCGCTGCGGCTATACCACCGGCACCTGTGCCGCGCTGGGGGCTGCCGGGGCGGCGCGTCTGCTGCTGACCGGCCGCGAACCGGAAACGGTGGCTCTGCGCACGCCCAAGGGCATTGTGGTGGAGGTGGCACCCATTTACTGCCACAGAACGGATGCCGGTGCGGTATGTGCCATCCGCAAGGACGGCGGCGACGATGTGGACGTGACCACGGGCCTGCCGGTGATTGCATCGGTGGTGCTGGAACCGGATGCCCCCGGCGTGCGCATCTTTGGCGGCGAGGGGGTGGGCCGGGTGACGAAGCCCGGCCTTGACCAGCCCGTAGGCGAAGCCGCCATCAACCATGTACCCCGCCAGATGATTGCCGAAGCGCTGGAACGGGAAGCTGAAAATGCTGCCTACACCGGCGGCTTTGCAGTGACCATTTCCATCGAGGGCGGTGCCGAGACGGCAAAGCGCACCTTCAACCCGCACATCGGGGTGGAGGGCGGGCTTTCCATTCTGGGCACCAGCGGCATCGTGGAACCCATGAGCCAGCAGGCCATTCTGGATACCATCCAGCTGGAAATGAATCAGGCTGCGCTGCGGGCAAAAAATGCCCCCGGCCCCCGGCGGCTGGTGTTGGCCCCCGGCAACTACGGGCTGGACTATCTGGCCAGCGCTCTGCCGCAGTTCGAGCGGTTCCCGGTGGTCAAGACCTCCAACTTCATCGGGGATACGCTGGATATGGCTGCCACGGCCAAATTTGAGGAAGTGCTTCTGGTAGGCCACGTGGGCAAGCTGGTCAAACTGGCGGCAGGGGTCATGAACACCCATTCCCACACGGCGGATGGCCGTGCCGAGGTGTTCTGTGCCCATGCGGCGCTGTGCGGGGCCCGGCGCGAAGTGTGCGCTGCCCTGATGGATGCCGCCACCACGGATGCCTGCCTTGACATTCTGGACGGCGCACAGCTGCGCGGCCCGGTGCTGGAAAGCATCCTTGCCGCCATCCAGATGCATCTGGACCGGCGGGCAGGCGGGGCCTTCCGGGTGGGCGTGGTGCTGTTCTCCAACCAGCACGGCCCGCTGGGCGAGACAAAAACGGCAAAGGAGCTGATGCAGGAATGGCAGAACTGAAAGGTACATTTTACGGTGTCAGCGTCGGCCCCGGCAACCCGGAGCTGATGACGCTGCAGGCTGTGCGGCTCATCCGGCAGTGCCCGGTGCTGGCCGCGCCGCAGACTGCTTCCGGCCAGATGCTGGCGCTGGACATCGCCCGCAGTGCGCTGGGAGAAGCGCTGGACGGCAAGACCATCGTCCCGCTGTACTTTGCCATGAGCCGTGACCCGGCTGCGCTGGCGGCTTCGCACGAAAAAGCCGCCGCCGCGGTGCGGCAGTATCTGGATGCCGGGCAGGACGTTGCCATGCTGAACATCGGTGATGTTTCCATCTATGCCACCTTTGGTTACCTGCAGGAGATCTTGCAGGCCGGGGGTTATGCCACCGCCATGGCGGCAGGCGTGCCCAGCTTTTGTGCGGCGGCGGCGCGGCTGAATGTGCCGCTGACCGGCGGCATGGATACGCCGCTTACCATTGCGCCCGGCGGCTGGACAGACCGCGTGCTGGAAATGCCCGGCACCAAGGTATTGATGAAAGCCGGCAGGCAATTGCCTGTCTTATTGGATACCCTGCAGCAGGCAGATAAGCTGAAAAAGAGCGTACTTGTGTGCAACTGCGGTTTGCCGGACGAGCAGGTCTACCCGGATCTTTCCCTTGAACGGCCGCAGGAACAGGCCGGTTATTTTGCCACCGTTTTGGTAAAGGAGTAACGTTATGGTACATTTTGTTGGTGCAGGCCCCGGTGCACCGGACCTCATCACCCGGCGGGGCGCGGCCCTGCTTCAGAAAGCCGACTGCATCATCTATGCGGGCAGTCTGGTGAACCCGGCCCTGCTGGGCCTTGCAAAGGCAGACTGCGCCATTTATAACAGCGCTGAAATGACGCTGGAACAGGTGCTGGATGTGATGCGGCAGATGGAAGCTGCGGGTAAGATCACCGTGCGCCTGCACACCGGTGACCCCTGCCTTTACGGTGCCATCCGGGAGCAGATGGATGTGCTGGACGCCGAGGGCATTCCCTACGATGATACCCCCGGTGTGTCCAGCTTCTGCGGTGCAGCGGCGGCACTGAACGCCGAGTACACGCTGCCCACCGTGAGCCAGACCGTCATCATCACCCGCATGGAGGGCCGCACCCCGGTGCCGGAAAAAGAAAAGCTGGCAAGCCTTGCCGCCCACGGGGCAACGATGGTCATTTTCCTTTCCATCGGCCTTGTGGACAAAGTACAGCAGGCGCTTCTGGCAGGCGGTGCCTATACGCCGGATACCCCGGCAGCAGTGGTGTATAAGGCCACATGGCCGGAAGAAAAAACGGTGCGCTGCACCGTAGGTACGCTGGCGGAAAGCGTTCATGCAGCGGGCATCACCAAAACGGCGCTCATTGTGGCAGGCGGCTTTCTGGGCCGGAATTATGAGCGCAGCAAGCTCTACGACCCGGCCTTTACCACCGAGTTCCGCAAGGGGACAGACCAGTGACCCGCGCCTATCTTGCCTTTACGGCAAAGGGCCTTGCACTGGCCCAAAAACTGGCGGCGGCATATCCCGGCAGTGTGACCCGCTGCGGCCATGAAGCCGGGCAGGTGCACCTTGCCGATTGGACGGCCCGCCAGTTTGCCGGGAGCGATGCCCTTGTTTTTGTAGGTGCTGTGGGCATTGCGGTGCGGGCCATTGCGCCCCACTGTCAAAGCAAGGCACAGGACCCTGCCGTTGTGGTGCTGGACGAGTGCGGCCGCTTTGCCGTGCCCATCCTCTCAGGCCACCTGGGCGGTGCCAACGACCTTGCCCGGGCGCTTGCCGCTGTGTGCGGTGCGGTGCCGGTGATCACCACAGCCACCGACGCAAACGGTGTGTTTGCGGTGGACGAGTGGGCAAAGCACCAGAACTGCACCGTGCTGGAGCCGGAGCGCATCAAGCTTGTCAGCGGTGCACTGCTGGCGGGCAAAACGGTGCAGTTTGCATCCGACTGGCCCATTGCGGGTGCACCGCCTGATGGGATCACGGCGGGAGATGCCCCGGACTTTGCCCTCACCCTCTGCCCGGCGGGGGATGCGCTGCATCTGGTGCCGCGCATCGGCGTGCTGGGCGTGGGCTGCAAACGCGGCACCAGCACCGAAACGCTGGCCGAAGCCTTTGCAGCTTTCTGTGCCCAGAACCGCCTTGCGCCGCAATGCATCACGGCGGCGGCAAGCATCGACTTAAAACAAAACGAGGCGGGCCTGCTGACCTTCTGTAAGAGCCACAGCTGGCCGGTGCAGTTTTTCACAGCAGAACAGCTGCGTGCCGCCCCCGGCAGCTTTACGCCTTCGGCCTTTGTGCAGAGCGTTACCGGCGTGGACAATGTCTGTGAACGGTCGGCAGTGCTGGCCGCAGGCGGGACACTCGTTTTTCACAAATATGCCCATACCGGCGTGACCTTTGCGCTGGCCGTGCGGCCCTATGCCCCGGACTGGAGGTGGCAGAATGTTTGACCCGATGGAATTTGAGATCGACGAACCGGAAAAGGTAGTCTACGTGGTGGGCATTGGCCCCGGAGATGTTTACTACCTGACGCAGGAAGCCCAGAACGTTCTGGAACACGCAGATGCCATCTGCGGCTATAAACTTTATCTTGATCTGATCGAGCCGGAGTTCCCATGTGAGGAATATTATTCCACCGGCATGACCAAGGAGATCGACCGCTGCCGCTGGGCGCTGGAAAAGGCGGATACCGGCAGGCGCGTGGTGATGGTGTGCAGCGGCGACGCAGGCGTTTACGGCATGGCCAGCCCTGTGCTGGAACTGGCGCAGGATTACCCGGACGTTGCCGTAGAAGTGGTGCCCGGCCTTACGGCCGCCCTCAGCGGCGGGGCTGTGCTGGGCGCGCCGCTGGCCCACGATTTCTGCGTGATCTCCCTTTCCGACCGGCTTACCCCGTGGGAGGTCATCGAAAAGCGGCTGGCCTGCGCAGCGCAGGGAGATTTCTGTGTTGCACTCTATAATCCTTCCTCCAAGGGCAGGCCGGACTACCTGCAAAAGGCAGTGCGCATCCTGCGCGCAAACGGCAAGGCGGATGATACCGTCTGCGGCCTTGTGCGCAACATTGGCCGCGAGGGCCAGAGCACCCGGGTGCTGACGCTGGCCGAGCTGGAAAACACGCCGGTGGATATGTTCACCACCGTGTATATCGGCAACAGCAATACCCGCGCCCTTTCGGGCCGGATGGTCACGCCGCGGGGGTACCGTAAGTGAAGGCGGTCGTGTTCAGCGGCACCACCGAGGGCCGTCGCTTCTCCAAAAAGCTGGCAGAGCTTGGCGTTGCGGTAACGGTGTGCGTGGCAACGCCGCTGGGGGCCGAGGAGCAGGGCGAAATGGCGGGCATCACGGTGCACGCCGGGCGGCTGCAGCCGGATGCCATGGCGGCATTGCTGGCGGGAGCTGATCTCTGCGTGGATGCCACCCACCCTTATGCAGTGGATGCCACCAGGAACATCCGCGCTGCAGCGGTGCAGGCGGGCGTGGAATACCGCCGCCTGCTGCGTGCGCAAAGCCCCTTGCCGCCCGGCTGTGCGGTGTTTGAAACAGCAGCGCAGGCTGCAGAATATCTGGCCGGGACAGAGGGCAATATCCTGCTTGCCACCGGTGCCAAGGAGCTGGCTGTGTTTGCCGGGCTGGAACCGGCGCGGCTTTACCCGCGCGTCCTGCCCACACCGGAGGGCATTGCCGCCTGTGAAGCGGCCAATGTCCCGCACCGGAACATCATTGCCATGCAGGGGCCGTTCAGTCTGGCGCTGAATAAGGCGTTGATCACACAGTTCCAGATCCGGTACCTCGTCACCAAGGACGGCGGCGCAGCGGGCGGCAAAGCGCGACGGGCTGGGCGCGTATCTGCGCGCGCTCTGGCCGGCAAGTGCGCTCGGGCTGCTCACGGCCGTGCTCACGCCGAGCCCGACGGGGCTGGCAGCCGGCATCGTGTGGACGCTCTCCCCGTTCGTGCTCGCGGCGCTCGGCGCGCCGAATGCGGACGCACCGGCACAGCTTTCACGCGCGGCACAGCGGGAGCTGCTGGGCTGGGCAAAGGCGACGTGGCAGTATTTTGAGACGTTCTGCACCGCCGGGGAGCACTACCTGCCGCCGGACAATGTGCAGACCCAGCCGCCGACCGGCACGGCGCACCGCACATCGCCGACGAACATGGGCTTCGCGCTCCTGTCCGCGCTCGGCGCACACGCGCTGGGCGTTGACAACGGGCGCGGGTTGGCTTTGGCAGAGCAGATGCTCACGACCATGGAGCAGCTCCCGCGCTGGAACGGACACTTTTACAACTGGTATCACACGTGCACGCTGCGGCCGATGCCGCCGCTGTATGTGTCCACGGTGGACAGCGGCAACTGCGCCGCCGCCCTGCTCGCAGCGGCAAACGCCCTGCGCGGCTGGGGGCAGGACGAGCTTGCGGCGCGGGCGCAGGCGCTCTGTGACGGCATGGACTTTGCCCTGCTCTACGACCCGCAGCGCCGCCTGATGCACATCGGCATCGACACCGGCAGCGGCAAGCGCTCCGAGGGGTATTACGACCTGCTCGAGAGCGAGGCGCGTCTGACGTCATACTTTGCCGTGGCGCGCGGCGACGTGCCGCGTGAGCACTGGCGCGCCCTTTCCCGCGCACAGGTGCAGCACGAGCGCTACCGCGGCTGCGTGTCGTGGTCGGGGTCGGTGTTCGAGTATCTGATGCCGGAGCTGTTTTTGCCGCCGCAGCGTGATTCCCTGCTGTGGGAGAGCGCAAAATTCTGTCTGCGCGTACAGCGGCGGCGCGTGCGCACGGGGCAGCCGTGGGGCGTGTCGGAGAGCGCGTACTTTGCGCTCGACAGCGCCCTGAGCTACCGCTACAAGGCGCACGGCTGCGCGGCGCTGGCCATGCAGCCGGACATGGACCGTGAGCTCGTGCTCTCGCCGTACAGCGCCTTTCTCGCACTGGCCGTCGCGCCGCGTGCGGCGGTACGCGATCTGCGCAGATTCGCTGCGCGCGGTCTGCTGGGGCAGTACGGCTTCCGGGAGGCGCTCGACTGCACGCGCGCACGCACGGGCGGCGGCGGGCAGATCGTGCACTGCGTGATGGCACACCATCAGGGCATGAGCCTGCTGTCAGCGTGCAACGCGCTGTGCGGCGGGCAGGTGCAGCGCTGGTTTCTGGCAGACCCCGCCATGCGTGCGCACATGAGCCTGCTGTCCGAGCGCCTGCCGCTCGGCGCACCGGCGCTGCGCCGGCGTCCGGAGGCGCAGCGCGGCAAGCCGCACCGCCGCGCCCTGCCGGACTACACGGTCGAGGGCACGGGCGTGGACGCAGAGGCGCCGCGCTGCACGCTGCTCTCCAACGGCACGTACTGTCTCGCCGTGACCGAGGCCGGGCAGAGCTTTGCACGCTGGCACGCGCTGAGCGTCTGCCGCCGGGGGACACGCAGCGACCCTGCCGCCGCGCCGGTGGTGTCGCTCGAGACCGGCGGCGCGTGCACGCCGCTGCTGCCGGGCACGGCGGACAGCGCCCGCTGGCGCTTTACGGTGCGCGCGGCGCAGTTTTCGACGCGCCACGGCAGCGTGACCGCCGTGCAGACCTTCACTGTACCGGAGCGTGTCAACGGCGAGGTGCGTGCGCTGACGCTCTCGTCCCCCGACGGGATCGACGGCACGGTACGGCTCACATTCGAGGCCGTGCTCGCACCATGGGAGGATTATGTCAACCATCCGGCGTTCGCGCGGCTCGGTTTTCAGAGCGTGCTGCGGCGCAATGCGCTGCTGCTGCGCCGGCTCGGGCGCGGCGAGAAGCCGGAGACATGGCTGTGCGCCGCGTGCGACCGGCAGGCGGACTTTTGCGCCGAAGGGGCGATCCCCGGCTGGCTGCGCGCAGGGTATGTGCAGGTGCGCGTTGCGGTGCACACGCCGCCGGACACGCCGTGGCGCGTGCGCTTTGCGCTCGGTGTGGGCGCGCACGAGGACGATGCGTTCGCGGCGGCGCAGCGCGCGCTCGTGCTGCCGCCGGAGTCGGCGGCGGTGCTGCCGGGGGCTCTTGCGGCGCAGTACGGCATGACGGACGCAGAGCTTGAGGGCGCGATGGCGCACATCTCACCGCTGCTGTTTCCGACCGCCGCGCCGGATGCATCGGCGGAGCAGCTGAAACGCCAGGCGCTCTGGGCGCACGGCATCTCCGGCGACCTGCCTGTCTGGTGCGCGCACCCGGAGGCGCACGTGCTGCGGCAGTGGGCGCTGCTGCGCGCGCTCGGCATCGGGTGCGACCTTGCGCTGTGCACCTCCGACGGCGGAGACTACCTCCAGCCGACGCGCACAAAGGTACGCGGTGCACTCGCGGCGCTCGATCTCGCGCACTGTCTGGATGCGCCCGGCGGCGTACACCTCGTGCCGGAGGACGCCTTTGCAGACGTGGCGGCGGCCGCGGCCATCCGTCCCGGCATGGCGCACACGCGCTGCACGCTGCCGCTGCTGCCCCCGCCGGGCGACCGGCGGACAACGCCCACCGGCAGCGAGGTGCGCTGGGACGTCGACGGCACGGTCGCCTTCACCGGACTGCCGCCGCGCGCATGGAGCAATGTGCTCACGAACGGACGCTTCGGCTTTCTTGCGACCGACGCGGGCACGGGGCATCTGTGGTATCGCAACGCGCACACCGGGCGCATCAACCGCTGGCTGTGCGACCCGTGGGTGCTGCGCGGCACGGAGACGCTGCGCATGACAACACGCGCGGGCGCGGTATCGCTCTTTGACGACGACGGGCGCGCACGGGTGGAATACGGCTTCGGCTGGGCGGCGTGGGAGCGTACCGTGGACGGGATGTCCGTGCGCGTGACGGCGTTCGTGCCCGAGGACGCGAACGCGCGTGTGCTGCTCATCGAGTGCGCGGGGCGCGCGCGCATCACGTGGCACACCGACCTTGTCTGTGCCGGGCGCGACGCGGACGCCCCCGCCGTGGTGACGGCGTATTCCGGCGGCGTGTTCACGGCCGGGAATGCACGCGCAGACACGCCTCTGCGCGTTTGCGCGGCGGCGGGCATGCCGCTCACGGGGTGGACGTGCGACCGGTTTTCGTTCCTGCGCGGGCAGATGGACCGGCGCGCGGGCGCGGGGCTGAGCCCCTGCTTCGCGCTCGAGGGCGTCGTCGAGCGGCAGGGCGTGCTCGTGTGCGGCTGCGATACGCGCGCAAACCTCCTGCGCCT
>OGOL01002330.1_pt1 | contig 15132 bp, 6 predicted proteins | sample 1552641 | NCBI WGS metagenome assembly OGOL01 (sample SAMEA2580140, study PRJEB22360) | human gut metagenome | biome: human gut; feature: human-associated habitat; material: faeces | place: Denmark | collected 2008/2010 | reverse complement strand
TATGACTCTTGGCATTTTCGGTGATGCCGCTTAAGAAAATACCGTGTTACATTAAGACGGGAAAGTCAGATTGTAAGAAAGGGGATATATAATGAAAGAAGGACAGGCTTTGCAGGGAAGTCCTTATGTAGAACAGATTGAAAAATATGCAAGTTCGCTCAAACAGCTTTCCCATACATTTTTAGAGTTAGAGGCACACAAAGAAGAGTTTTCGGGAGCCGATATTGACGGGATGTTTGACCGGGTGAAAGAAAGGGTCTGCAAAAAATGTGAAAAGAACGCGTGGTGCTGGGGAGAGAACTTTGTTCATACGTACCAGATGGGATATGACGTGCTCTCGGCGGTCGATCATTATGGAAATGAATTAAACGTAGAGACAAAGAGAAAACTGATGCAAAGATGCGAGAAAGCTCCGAGATTTTTGCGGGAGATGCTGGAAGGTTTCAGGGATGCGAGACAAACGATCATATGGACAAACCGTCTGGCGCGAAGCAGGGAAGGGTGTGCGTTTCAGATGGATCTTTTTGCCGATATTATGAAACAGACAGTGCGGGAATTGGAAAAAAGTATTTTTACGGATGAGCGCATGGAAAAGAGGATAGCAGGGGCGCTTAGAAAATGTGGAATGCGAGTTTTGTATACATATTTGTTCTTAAATGGCGAAGGAAAGTTTGAAGTACATGTGACAGTACGAAGTACAGGCAAAGAGAAAGGGACGGCAAAAGAAGTCGTTCAGGCCGTATCAGAAGCAGCGGGAAGACGTTTTGTCCTTGCACATGGAAGTCCGCAGGTAGTCGGATTCCGTTATATGACGTATGCAGAGAGGGACCGTCGTACTATACGCTGTCAGGTACTGCCAAGATCGGGAAAGGATGTGCGAAAATATCGGGAGATAATTTTACACTCATGGAACTGCCGGGAGGAAAGAAGGCGGCGGCTCTTTCTGACGGGATGGGCGCAGGTGAGACGGCATGTAAGGAGAGCACGCTTGTGATCGAGCTTTTGGAAGAATTGCTTGCCGCGGGATTCCCGGAAAAAGCCGCCGTTCAGATGATCAATACAACGCTGGCGACAGGGCGGGAGGAGATTCATTATTCGACTGTGGATCTCAGTGTGTTTGATCTGTATTCGGGAGAATGCGAGATCGTAAAAGCAGGAGCTTCCTCGACATTTATTAAGAAAAAAGACTGTGTGGAGCATCTAAGTTCTACGAGTCTGCCGATCGGGGTTGTCCATCATATAGAGATTGATTCTGTCAGGAGAAAACTTGAGGACGGAGACTTTGTGATCATGGTTACGGACGGGATTCTTGACGCCCTTCCGGTAGGAGAGCAGGATATATTGCTTGAAACGATCATTCAGGGAAGCGCTATAGTCAATCCGAAAGAAATGGCGCATCATATCCTGGAACAGGTCCTGGCGTGGACAGGCAGAGAGCCTGCCGATGATATGACGGTGATCGTTGTGGGAATGTGGGAAATATGTGACAGGAATACTTTACAGGCGCGGATGGATTCGGTATAGTATGCGTATAGTGAAAAGCTGTGTATTGCGCGGCGCTTCATACATAAAAACACGGATTTGGTATAGTATACTTATGATGGAAAAAGCAGGAAGAGAAACAGAAAAATTAATAGAGGAATTGATCGTACAATTTCATATGATCGAACATGGAGATGTTGTGATAGCAGGCGTATCGGGCGGAGCGGATTCGGTATGCCTGCTTTTGACGCTCTGCAGTTTGCGGGAAAAGTTCGGTTTCGAGGTAAAAGTGTGCCATGTGAACCACTGCCTGCGCGGAGCGGCTGCGGATGCGGACGAGGAGTATGTAAAGAAGCTTTGCGGCGAACTTGGAGTGGAGTGTCGTGTTTTCCGAAAAGAAGTGGAATTAATCGCTGAAAAACGGAAACAATCTTGTGAGGAAGCGGGAAGGGAAGTACGAAGAGAAGCATTTGAACAAATGTGTGCCGAAAACGGAGGAACGAAGATCGCAACCGCGCATCACAGAGACGATCAGGCGGAGACGGTTCTGCTTAATATAGCAAGAGGAACAGGAATACGCGGCCTTTGCGGGATCGTGCCTGTCAGGGACAACCGGATCAGACCGCTTCTTTCACTTACAAGAGACAGAATCGAGTCTTATCTGCGGGAGAGAGGAATCGTCTGGCGCGTCGACGCAACGAATGAGGAGGACGATTATACACGCAACCGGATCCGGCATAAAGTGCTGCCGGTATTGGAAAACGAAGTAAACGATCAGACGGTGAAACATCTGGAATCGTTATCCCGTCAGGCGGAAGAAATATGTGAATATCTCGATTACAGCGTGCGGCAGTTGTGGAAAACCTGCGTCAGCGTGAGAAAAAAGGACCAAGAACAGAAGGAATCGCCGATAGAACTTGTCATAGAAAAAGAGAGCTTTTTTCAAAGTTTTCCGGCAGTGAGAAAACTGCTTCTGCAAAAATGTATCGGTAAAGTGCGCGGAGGACAGAAAGATCTGACGTCTGCCCACCTTCAGTCGGTTTCGGAATTGTTTGACCGGCAGGTGGGAAAACAGATCGATCTGCCGGGAGGCGTTGCGGCGAAGAGGACATATGACGGGATAGAGATCATAAGGCAAACACAAAGCAGGGCGGAAACGGGAAAAGCGGCGCCGGAGTCAGACGCCGCCGGAAAGTTGGAACTGCGTTTTGTGGAAAACGGAGACATTTTGCAGGCAGAAGAAATCCCGCAAAAAAGTTACACGAAATGGATTGATTATGATATAATTAAATGCGGTCTTTGCGTACGGACAAGGCAGAGCGGCGATTATCTCGTGATCGATGATCAGGGGAGACGTCAGAAACTGAAAGCATGGTTTATCAACGAGAAGATCCCGAAGGAAGAAAGAGACAGGATGCTTCTTGTCGCAGACGGAAGCCATATTGTGTGGATACCGGGATACAGGATGAGCAGAGCGTACAAAGTGACAGAAAAGACAAAAAATATTGTTGAGATAAAGATTACGGAGGAAGAAAAAGATGGCAGAAACGATCAGAGAGATGATTTCGGAAGAGAAAGTTGACGAGAGGATCAGGGAACTCGGAAGACAGATCAGTGAAGATTACGCAGGAAAACAAATTCATTTGATCTGTGTGTTAAAGGGCGGCGTATTTTTTATGTGTGAGCTGGCTAAGCGGATTACCGTGCCGGTTTCTATGGATTTTATGTGTGTCGGAAGTTACGGAGACGGAACGGCTTCGAGCGGAGTTGTTCGTATAGCGAAAGATCTGGATGAGTCGATCGAGAATAAAGAAGTGCTTATTGTGGAAGATATCATTGATTCCGGGAATACACTGTATTACCTGATCGATGTGCTGAAAAAGAGAAATCCGGCAAGTATGCGCCTGTGTACGCTTTTGGATAAGCCGGACCGCAGAGTGAAAGATGTAAAGGTTGATTACTGCGGATTTGAGATCCCGGATGAATTTGTTGTGGGATATGGGCTTGATTACGCCCAAAAATATAGAAACCTTCCGTATATCGGCGTAGTGGAAGGCGTGGAATAATCAGGAGGATCAGTTTTGGATAATAACAGAAATTACAGAAGTGTGAATGGATTTACGATCATTATATTTATGGTGATCGTTTTTGGCGCGCTCTGGATGGCAAACCGGATGCAGATGCATCGACAGGAGATGACATACACAGAGTTTGTTAAGCAGGTTGAGGCAGAAAATGTAACAGAAGTATATATCGATCAGAATAAGGCAGTTCCGACAGGTACGGTAGTGTTTGCTCTGAAAGATACAGATGAGAACCGTTCGGTCAATGTGTCGAATGTGGAAAAAGTAGAGAAACTGCTTGATAAAAACGAAGTTTTATATCAGGTATCCGCAATTCCGGAAACGTCGATGCTTTCTTCCGTTCTTCTTCCGACCGTGATCACGCTTGGCGGGATCATGCTGCTTTTCTTTCTTATGAACCGTCAGGGAAACGGGGCGAATGCAAAAGCGATGAACTTCGGAAAAAGCCGCGCCCGCATGACAAATCATGACGAGATAAAGGTGACGTTTGCAAATGTAGCGGGACTACAGGAAGAGAAAGAAGAACTTGCGGAGATCGTCGATTTTTTGAAAGCGCCGAAAAAATATGTGCAGGTAGGCGCTCGTATTCCGAAAGGCGTTTTGTTGGAAGGACCTCCGGGAACAGGAAAAACACTTCTTGCAAAAGCTGTTGCAGGAGAGGCGGGAGTGCCGTTTTTCAGTATTTCGGGTTCGGATTTTGTGGAAATGTTCGTAGGTGTCGGCGCATCTCGCGTGCGTGACCTTTTTCAGGATGCGAAGAAAAATGCTCCGTGTATTATTTTTATTGATGAGATCGACGCTGTGGCAAGACGAAGAGGCAGCGGACTTGGCGGCGGTCATGATGAGAGAGAGCAGACGTTGAATCAGCTTCTCGTTGAGATGGACGGATTCGGCGTCAACGAGGGAATTATCGTGATGGCTGCGACGAACAGAAAAGATATCCTTGACCCGGCAATATTAAGACCGGGACGTTTCGACAGAAACGTACTTGTAGGCCGGCCGGATGTCGGCGGCAGAGAGGAGATCCTGAAAGTTCATGCGAAAAACAAACCGTTGGCGGAAGATGTGGATCTGAAACAGATCGCTCAGACGACGGCAGGATTTACAGGGGCGGATCTTGAAAACCTGCTGAATGAAGCTGCGATCATAGCTGCAAAGGATAACAGAATGTTTATCCAACAGAAAGATATCCGTCATGCGTTTGTAAAAGTAGGCATCGGAGCGGAGAAAAAGAGCCGCATCGTATCTGAAAAAGAGAGAAAGATTACGGCTTACCACGAGGCGGGACATGCGATTTTGTTCCACGTTCTTCCGGATGTAGGACCTGTATACAGTGTGTCTATCATTCCGACCGGCGGGGCAGGGGGATATACGATGCCTCTTCCGGAGAAAGACGAAATGTTTAATACAAAAGGGCAGATGCTTCAGGAAATTACGGTTTCCTTAGGCGGTCGTGTAGCTGAAGAAGAAATATTTGACGATATTACGACAGGCGCTTCGCAGGATATCAAACAGGCGACTGCGATCGCAAAATCAATGATTACAAAGTTCGGTATGTCCGAACGCCTCGGATTGATCAACTACGACAATGACAGTGACGAAGTGTTTATCGGACGCGACTTCGGGCATACGTCAAGAGGATACGGAGAAAAGATCGCGGGAACGATCGACGAGGAAGTAAAACGTATTATTGACGAATGCTATGCCAAAGCCCGTTCTATTCTTGAAGAATACCATGATGTTCTTGAGGCGTGCGCAAAACTTCTGCTTGAAAAAGAGAAGATCACACGAAGCGAGTTTGAGGCATTGTTTGAGGACGGAGTGTCGGAGGAGGGGTAATATATGAACAGAGAGGCACTATTCTGTGACGGTACGCAGGATTATGTCATCCCTGCAGAACCGAAGGAAAACGAAAAGATCAAGATTCGGTTTCGCACGGCTCACAACGATGTGGAAGAAGTCCATATTTTGACCGGCAATTCGTCGTATCCGATGTGGAAGATTGTTTCGGAAGGCGAATTCGATTTCTATGAGATAGAATGGCAGCTAAGTGATGTTCCGTTCAGTTATCTGTTTGAAGTAAAAAGCGGAGATCAGATATGTTATTTCAGCAGGTGCGGCGTTTCCGATCAGAGAGAAGATTTTTATGCGTTTATGATCGTTCCGGGATTTTCTACTCCCGAGTGGGCAAAAGGCGCGGTTATGTATCAGATTTTTGTGGATCGGTTTTGTAACGGCGATCCGACAAATGACGTGGAGGACGGGGAATATATTTATATCGGCGCTCCGAGCGTAAAGATCAAAGACTGGAGTAAAGTTCCGGCGGCGATGGATATCCGTAATTTTTACGGAGGAGATCTTCAGGGCGTCATGGATAAACTGGATTATCTTCAGGATCTCGGCGTTGAGGTTGTATATTTTAATCCTCTTTTCGTTTCTCCGTCAAATCATAAATATGACATTCAGGATTATGATTATATCGATCCACATTATGGAAAGATCGTCTCGGACGGCGGAGAGACGCTTCCTAAAGGAGCGAAAGATAATACAGGCGCTACAAAATATCAGAAGCGAACAGGCGATATCCGCAATCTTGAAGCGAGCAACGAGCTGTTTGCAAGGCTTGTGGAGGAGATGCACAAAAGAGGGATGCGTGTGATTCTCGACGGCGTATTTAATCATTGCGGATCGTTTAACAAATGGATTGACAGGGAGCGGATCTACGAACAGCAGCCGGAATATCCAAAAGGGGCATATGTGAGCGGGGAAAGTCCGTACCGGAAGTTTTTCCGTTTTCATGATGAAAGAAAAGAGGCGTGGCCTTACAATAAAAGTTATGACGGATGGTGGGGACATGATACGCTGCCGAAACTTTCTTATGAGGATTCCCCGGAACTTGAGCAATATATTATGGATATAGGAAAGAAATGGGTTTCGCCTCCGTATAATGCGGATGGATGGAGACTTGACGTTGCGGCGGATTTAGGGTGTAGCAACGAATATAACCATATGTTTTGGAAGCGTTTTCGCAAAGAAGTAAAAGAGGCAAATCCCGAAGCTTTGATCCTGGCAGAGCATTACGGCGATCCGGGAGAATGGCTGCAGGGGGACGAATGGGACAGCGTTATGAATTATGACGCGTTTATGGAACCTTTGACGTGGTTTTTGACCGGAATGGAAAAACACAGTGACGAGCGAAGAACAGACCTGTGGGGAAATGCAGACAACTTCATAGGCGGAATGCGCCATTTTATGGCAAGTATGCTCACTCCTTCTTTGCAGGTCGCGATGAACGAGCTGTCCAATCACGATCACTCCCGTTTCCTGACAAGGACGAATCACATCGTAGGACGCGCCGAACATGTCGGTGCGAAAGCTGCGGAAGAAGGCGTTAACTATGCCGTTATGCGTGAAGCGGTTACGGTTCAGATGACATGGGTCGGAGCGCCGACCGTTTATTACGGAGACGAGGCGGGAGTATGCGGATTTACAGATCCGGACAACAGGCGCACATATCCGTGGGGCAGGGAGAATAAAGAACTGCTCGCGTTTCATAAAGAGATGATCCGAATCCATAAACAGGAAAAACCGCTTAGGAAAGGGTCGATCAAGCTGCTCTATGCGGAAAGAAACGTACTTGCATACGCAAGATTTCAGGAAGATGAGCAGATCATTGTTATCTTAAACAACAGTAAAGATTTAAAAGAGCTGACAGTTCCGGTCTGGTTTGCGGGAGTTCCGAAGCAAGGCAGGATGGAAAGGCTTATGTATACATATGAGGAAGGATATACGACAGAGTATGACGAGTTCATTGTAGAAAACGGAGAGATCGTCATCAATATGGGGCGTCATTCCGCAATCGTAATGAAACCTATTTCGGAGGGAGAGAAAACATGGCAGGGAAAGTAGCGGTTCTAAATGATCTGGCAGGCTTCGGAAGATGTTCGCTGACAGCCGCAATCTCGGTATTGTCGGCGATGGGGGTGCAGCCGTGTCCTCTTCCGACAGCCGTTTTGAGTGCACAGACAGGGTTTGAAAGTTATTTTTTTCAGGATCTTACAGAGCAGATGGGGATGATTACCGAAGAATGGAAGAAATCAGGCGCGCAGTTTGACGGGATCGTTACAGGGTTTATGTCAGACCACAGACAGATCGGGGAAGTGAATCACTTTCTCGATCTGTTTCACAAAGAAGGCACATTTCTTCTTGTAGACCCGGTGCTCGGAGATAACGGAAAACGATTTTCTGTTTTTGACGGGTTATTTCAGAAAGAGATGAAACAGCTTGTTAAAAGAGCGGATATCGTGACGCCGAATGTGACGGAACTTTGTCTTTTGACGGATTATGATTATGATAAGATTCAAAATATTTCGGAAACGGGAGACAGAGAAGCTCTTTTTTTGGAAGTGTCGAAAGCGGCAGGCAGACTTTTGGACAGTGGCGTATCGGAAGTGATCGTGACAGGGGTGTTATTTGAGGAGCAGGACGCTGCGAAAGAGTGTACAGTCGGAAAAGAGACCGGAACAGGCGGCAGGAAGGTCGCAAATCTTACGGTGACGCGTGAGAAAACAACGGCAGGGATCTCTTCTTTTATCGGGGCAAGTTACTCGGGAACAGGAGATCTGTTCGCTTCCGTAATTGCAGGCGGAAAGGCTCGCGGAGACCGTACAGAAGATTCGGTCAGACTGGCGGGAGAGATGATCGAGAAGGCTGTTAGGGAGTCGGCAGCGCTTGGAATTTCGGGGAAAGAAGGAGCAGAATACGAAAAATATCTTTGGATGCTGTGCAAAAAGACGAAAGAAAGCGGCGAAAAAAAGGGAAAATAAAGAGCGGATGTGGAAAAATATAGAAAAATATCACAAAAATGAGGAAAACTTAAATAGATCAGGCGGCAGGGTTGTAATTCCTATATGCGAGTGATAGAATACGGATATATTCGTACAAGGGTGGGGAACTTGTACAGATAAGTATAATACTAATAAGTACGAGGGTGTATAATGGGGAGAAAAAACAGAATATTTAAGGGGAATCTGAAAGCATCGCAAATCTTGGCGGTGCTTATGTTGATCGTTATGATCATCCGGCCGATTATGGAAGTCTCGGCAAAACCAGGTGAAATTACAACAGAAAACCCTTCCGCAGAGGTGGGGAAGGAAGGAGAAAGTCTGTCCGACGGAATAGATGGGAGCGCCCTATATCCGTTAGAAGAGAATGGGCAAAACGGGCAGATGTCTGAAAACGATGCTGTACGGCAAAACGGGCAGACGTCTGATGAGACAGACGCGAAGAACAGTCCGAATGCATCGGATAGAACGGTTTCTGAAGGATCATCGGAAGAAGAGAACATGACATCTGCGCAGCAGGAAAGCTTGTGCAATGATGAATATTGTTCTCACATCTATTATGATCTGGATGGGAGGCAACATGCGCTCTGCGCTCTCGGGGAGCGGATGACAGAGACGGATGTTTACAGAACAGCGGAAGACAGCGCGGTATATGAAGCAATGTATTTTGCAAGTATCCCGAACTTGTATGAGGCAAGTGCGTTCGGCGGAGCGACAACGTTTGAGAAACTGCATGTAAATACAGTCTACGCATTGTTTTATAAAGAAGATCCGATTGAACCGGGGAATGCGGGGAAAAAGGAAATACCGAAGACATATCGAATGATCAGCGTCGACGAAGCGGGACTGTTCGGAACGGTAATACCGGAAGGCTGTTCTTATGTTGCGTTTGAGATGGAAGTAACGAATAAAAACGGAGAAGCGAGAGAAATAGACTCTCAGATCGTATACAATCTGCGTCAGGCCGCAAATCCGAACGACCCTTATCATGAGATAAAAAAAGAGCCGCCGCCGGAGAGGTAAAGCAAAGAGGATCGGGATCTTTTGTATTTACGCAAAAGACAAGAGACTGCTTTTACTGGGACATGTCCTATCACACGTCCTACTGGGGAGGTCATCCGTCATCAAGTAATAACATCTTGGATGAACTGGCGATCTATGTTGATAATGACAAAGACGGAAATTATGATACGAAAACAGATAAAGTGTGGGATGAGTTATGGGTATCTTACGCAGATAAAAACGGAAAGATCGTATCAAAGAAAGTTACAAGAGAGACCCGCTATGAATTATGTACTTATTATGCGTTTGGAAAAGGATCAGGTCTGACAGAACTGTCGCTTCTGGCAATTTCAAACGGAGAGCTTAATGAAAAAGGCGGTTTTAAACATCCTTCCGATAATAAAGAAGACGATAAAGTATATTATCAGTTATATAATATTGCATCAGGCGATAACTTTTTCATTCTGAGGAACTTGGATGACAGTCATCGTATTTGGAGAAGTTATGAAACAGACGGCGATCGGTATGTCGCGTTTAAAGATCAGATGTACGGAACGTCGGGAGCGCTCGTTGCAAGTGGTGTAGAAGGCGGGAAAACAGAAGCGGCGGATACGGTGGAATATCGTCTTTGCGAAAACCCGGAAGACGGGCAGGCAGTGGAAACCGAATGGAAAAAGATGGATCAGGCGCTGCCGGAATCTTCGGGAACGGGTCAGGCAAGCGAAGATATGGAAAATGAAGTTTTTTATAAAACATTTTTTACACATGAAAAACTGTCGGATAAAGAAAAGTATATTCAATTTCGTATATGTGAAAACAGAGCAGACGGCAAAGTTGTAAAATATAAGACGGATATAACTGAGATTGACGATACTTATGCTTTTCCATGCTTTTTCGCAGACGTACTTCAGAAGAAAAGTTTAAGTTATACGAGTGAGCAGTCGAAAATCAACGGAACATGGAGTTCGATCTTTAAGGCGAGCGATCACGGAGATGAGGGAAAGAACATTCCGATAGCGAAAAACAAGTCGTATGATCCAAAATACTATTACGCAAATACGACGTTTTATGATTATTATTCGGATTATGAACTTCAAGGAAAAAGATTGAGCGAAGTAAACGGATCGCCGTACGAATATGAAACGAGTTTCGGAATATTGAACGACGGCATCTCCAAGTATTTCCAAGGGAAAAATGAAAAAGCGGCGGCGTGGTATTATGGAAAATATATCAGGCATCCGGCTGTAACAGACGGGGATAATCCGCTAAATAATTCTTCTCCGGGCAATATGTCGGGAAATCAGATCGGACCGAATGACTGGCATTCGGGAAATACGTTAAAGTATGCTTACGGGCATGTCGATAAACAACTGGAAGATGGAAAAATCTCAACTGCAGGTGTGAAACTTCCGCAGTTTGACGAGAGTTTTCTTCGCGGAAACAATGCGTTTCACTCGGCGCTGGGATACGTGTATAATAACGTTTCTTTTCCGTTTTTCCTTGCAGATGACGGCTATTGGGAGTACAGTAGTTTGAAGTCCGATCATGTGCTGCGGTTAAAAGAAGATCCCGATAAAGGCTATTATTTAGACGTAGGAGAAAAGGAAGACGCGCTGAAAACAGGTGACAGAGATGTCGCAATGGGAAAAGATCAATTCGGATTTTTCCCGTTTAATGACAAAAACGACGCAACGAAAGAAAACTCGTTTTACCGGTTGGATAGGATGAAAACGAATTTCTGCTTCGGTATGAAGATGGAACTGGAATTTAAGCTGACGGAAGACGGAAAAGTGCGTATGCCGGGAGAAAAGGCAGGAGAATATATTGAGAAGCCGATTGAATTTGAGTTTTCGGGAGACGATGATTTCTTATTGTATATCGACGGAAAACTTGTACTTGATATGGCAGGGAAACATAATCCTCTGGAAGGTCATATTAACTTTGAGACCGGAGCGGTAGATGTGTACGGATTAAATAAAGACGGTGCAACAGAGGACGGATATCCGATCAATAAAAATCAGCATCATGCACAGGCGAATATTTATGAAAAAAATGATGCGAACGGTCCGTGTTTAGATATGGAAGAACTTTCGCAAGGCATACATAAGATCACGATTTTTTATGCGGAGCGCGGAGCGGGTGTTTCCAACTTAAAGATCCGTTTTAATTTCCCGAAAACGAATCAGCTTGATCTGACGAATCAGGTAAGCACTGCTTCGGCAAATCAGGACGTATTCGGAAAAGCATTAGGATATATCGGAAGTTTTACTTATAAAATATTGAATCAGGCGACAAGCGGAAGGCAGATTCCCGTGGAAGATTCGGTAGGTTATCTCCGTAACGAAGGCGCTGTTAAGTTTAACGATTTTAAAAACAGCGGAACATACAGAGGGTCTAAGACCGGAGAAAGTGAGCTCAAAGAAGCAGATCCGGACGCAGAGACAGACGGCCCGATTATCGGTGAGCGCAGCGATGTGATAAAGCTTGTGAATAAAGACAGCGGCAAAAATCTCGATCAGTATCAGATGTCGGAAGAAATTGCTTCGGGAAAATACTGGACAACGATCGACTGTGCGGAGAACGGAGGCAGTGTGGATCTGTCAAAAGCGGCATATCTTCAAATGTCAGTTTATAATAACTCGGATGCTTCCAGCGCTACCGGGTGGTCGTTAAAAGCGAGACTGACAGACCGGCACGGAAATGTGATCACCAGACCTGCCAGTCAGATGACGTATTATGGATACAGTAATTCGATGCCGAAAGGCCAGTGGTCGATCGTTCGTCTGAATCTGGCAGACTGGAATTCGGGAATATCGGATTTTGATATGAAAAATGTCGCCAAAGTGCAGTTCGCCTTTGCGCGTGACAGAGGAAGTCTGTATATGGCGGATATGGATTTTAAAGGAAAGATCATTCCGAACCAATCGACCGGATTTTATGCAAGCGACGATCAGATTTCAGATTATGAATCGCTGGGAACAAAAGAGCGGCCTCTTAGCTATAATGAGGCGGTCTTAAATCCGGTAAGCGGAGCGTTCTTCCGGTTGAATCCGATACAGGAAACAGATGTTGTGAACAACGGAAATGACCTCATGGTCAGATCGAGAGGACTGTTGGAGCTTACAGATGGAAACAAAGCGTCTTTTGTCGATAAATTCCGTGAGGGAAGTTATTTGCAGATCACACAAGACGATCCGCTGAGAAACAAAGTATTTCGGACTTCATGGTCGATTTTGGAAAATTCGGTATATGACGGTGCGTCGGGAATGTATACGGAAGGTTATATTGCGGATAACATTCTTGCGCTGCATCCGACGGCAAGAACGGTGGAAAATGATCCGGAGATTTTGAATAATACAGTGACGGATGTAAGAACATATACGGCGTCAGACGACAGAAATGTAAAGAGCGCGGACGGAAAAGGGTATCACTATCCGAGTTCAAACAGAGAAGGACATGTATCGGAAAAGAACGAGACTTTTGTTTTCAGAAGCTATCTCGATCCTGACAACCTTCAGAAAAACGGGATCCATCTGACTGTGGCGTATAAAAACGATCTGATCAGCGGAGGACTGATCATTACAAAAACCGTCGATCAGATCGATCCGAAAAAAGATCATACATATAAATTTCATGTTCATTATACTGACGTAGCCGGAATGAGCCTTGAAGGAAATCTCGGATCGGGAAGCATGTCGGAAAGCGGAAGCAGTATTGTTCAGGAAATCGACGTAACTGTTCCGGCGGGAAAACAGACTGCAAGCGTAGCAGTGTACGGTATTCCGAAAGAGACTGTATATACGATCCACGAGGAAAATGAGATACCGCAAAATATCGAGATCGGCGGGAATTATACTTATCCTCAAAACGTGGCAAAAAATTTCGTGCAGACAGATCCTGACAGAGGCGGTGTACGCACAGGTGATGAGTATGACCACAAGGTGAAGGTGGGAACAAAGAAATATAATGTGAACGGAACGGAAGTCGAATATAAAACGGCGGAAGGTACAATGAAAGAAAGCGTACAGGAAGTTACGTTTGCGAATAAACAAGTGCCTGCTCACGGAGAAATTAAGATTACGAAAAAACTTCAGGGAAAAGCGTATGGAGAAGAGCGGGGTTATTTGTTCCATATCCATTATAAAACAACGGATGAAAACAATAAGGAAAAGGTCGTTGTCGTTCCGCAGACTGTAGTTGTAAAAGCAGGGGAATTGACAGGAAGTACTGTCTATGAAAATATCCCGCTTGGCGCACAATATGAAGTACATGAAGTAGATGAAACCGCTCTTCTGACTTTGGAAGCGGACGCAGGATCAACGGTATTGGGAAGTGATGACCCACTTTCGGATACCGAACAGAATCATTCTCATACAGATGTAAAAGCAGAGAAGAAGCATATTTCGATCATTCCGGAAGAAGAAGGGGCGATCGGAAGCGAATGTGCGAAGAAAGGGTTTTGGACAGCGCAGGGCGGAACGGGAGAAAGCCGTCATAATTTTACGTTTACAAATATCGGCTCTCATAATGTTGCGGTCTTGAAAACAGACAGTTCCCGAAACGTGCCTTTGGAAAACGCAGGTTTTACGCTTTATGATACGGAAGATAATATCGTTCAAAACCGGACGGCCGTTTATATGTGGCAAAATGAGATCAGTATAAGCGATCCGAATTATGACAGTTCGAGCGGAAGGTATCATCGGGGAGATACGTCTTATACGGTATATACGCTGAAAGGCGATCCGGCTGAGAAAAACGTTTATTATGTACCGCTGACGAATGAAGAGATTGCCGCATATAAAAAGGGAATGGAAGATCCTGAAAGTGCGGAAGGAATGGATGCACAGAATCGTGAAAAAGTTCGCGCGGCGGCATGTTTCGAGAACCTTGCGGCAGGAGAATACGTTTTAAAAGAGACGACGCCTCCGAACGGATACGGCGCGTCAGATCCGATTCGGTTTAAATTATCGATACAGGAGGGAGAGGAAAATCAGTTTGTACTTCCTTACGGAGTAAGTTTGGAAAGTCCTCTCTCCAATAAAGAAAATGTGACTCTTCAGGTGAGAAATGAAAAAAACAGCGGAGTCGTAAGCTTTACAAAGGAAAACCGAAAAGGAGAGCCTTTGAAGAACGCGAAGTTCGCTTTGTACCGGCTGATCTGCAGCGATCCGTCTCATGGAGGAAAGCATGATAAAGATCTGATCCGGCACGATGAAAACGGTAGTCTCGACGCCGGATATGCGTATAAAGATTGTTGGAAATTGCAGGGAACGGCGGTTTCGGATGAAAACGGAACAGTCGAATTCCTAAATCTTCCGGCAGAAGAAGGCACAGAGTACCGTCTGGCGGAGTTGAAAGCTCCGAGCCGATACGTGACGGCGAAAGGTCAGTGGAAAGTCACATATGAGAAAGAGACTCATGAACTGAAGATAACCGGAAGCGTAAAAAGGCCTCCGGCATTTTCGGGGGAAGGAACGGATGAGAATCCGTATAAAGTGATCAACTATACTTATGCCGAATTTCCGTTATCAGGCGGAAGGGGATACAGCTATCTTGCAGGCACGGTTCTGATCGCGGCGGCAGCCGGGTTGTGGTTTTGGTATGATTCGAGAAAGAGAAAAACTGTAAGATCACGCGGCATGAGAAAAGGGGGATATAAATAATAAGGAGCTTCCTGTATAATAAAAAATGTGGATGTTGAAAATTGAAAATACCTCAGA
>OGOL01002314.1_pt1 | contig 15209 bp, 9 predicted proteins | sample 1552641 | NCBI WGS metagenome assembly OGOL01 (sample SAMEA2580140, study PRJEB22360) | human gut metagenome | biome: human gut; feature: human-associated habitat; material: faeces | place: Denmark | collected 2008/2010 | reverse complement strand
AAAAGTAAAGCTGTAAAAAGTAATAATATAAGCAGATCTGCCCGCCGCCGGAATCCCGGCAGCGAGGATCTGTAAGCCTGGTTTTGCATGGCTCTGAATAGTTACAAGATATTAAAATACCTGTTCGCACTCTTCACACATCAGCAGGAAGGCGCCGACCCCGTGCAGGTCGTTGGCGGATACGGGACGGTGGATATAGTGGTCATAATCACCGACACCGGTTCCGATGCAGACATTACCGATAATGAGGTCATCACCTTCCCAGGTCAGGGAGCGGATCACACCCTCATAACCCTTGCGGGCATATTCCAGATAAGATGCATCCAGCAGACCTTTGCGGATCGCTTTGCACAGGGCGGCAACATACAGGCAGCTGCAGGAATTCTCCAGCCAGTTGGCAGGATCATCGCCCCGGTTGACTACCTGATACCATCTGCCGTCTTCAGACTGGAATGCAAGCAGAGATTTTAACAGATCTACCGCCATTTTTTCCAGTTTTGCTCTGTCCGGATGATCGGCGGGAATGAAATCCAGTTCGTCCAGGAGGGCTACAGGCACCCATCCCATGGCTCTGCCCCAGAATTCGGGGGAGCAGCCGGTCTCCTTATCAGCCCATTCTACTTTCCTGTCATAGGACCAGGCATGATACAGCAGACCGGTCTTGGGGTCACGGGTATGTTTCTGCATGGTCAGAGCCTGGAAGATAACCTCATCAAAATATTCGGGGTGATGGAATTCTGCGCCATACTGCGCGCGCAGCGGACCTTCCATGTACAGACCGTCCAGCCACATTTCTTCCGGCAGATCAGCCTTGTGGAAATAGCCGCCCTCGGGAGTGGTGGGATAACGATCAATGGCAGCCATCAGAGAGTCCAGGGCTTTCTTATATCTGGCATCACCGGTACAATGATAGAGGGGATATAACAGAATACCCGGCTGCATATCGTCGAACTGCCCCATATCAGCCTGTTTGATCACACCGTCTTCGGTGATGACGGCATCCACCCAGGATTTGATGTAATCAAAATATTTTTCCTCTTTGCAAAGTTCATAGCTTTTGTACATTCCGGACAGGAATACTCCCTGATGATAATGGAATCTTCCTTCGGGCGGAAGCTTGGGGGCTTCCCATTTGCGCATCATGGTATCCATGGATGCTTTTGCATAGTCTAAAGGTCTTTTCTCCATAAGTTATCTCCTTCCAATATACTTCACATGGCACAAGATTTATTATATAATCCCATTATAATCTTTTATTTTTAAGATTGTTTAACATATCTTGCGGTAATAAAAAGCAATCGAATGAATCTTGCCGGAATGATTCCGGGAAAGGAAAACTATGCTTCGTACGATTTTTGACCCTTATTCCGATCTGTTTCTGGAATACATAGAGACAACCAAAAAAAATGATATGCAGACCAATCATTATCACGATACTTACGAACTTTTTTTTGTGGTGAAGGGGATACGATACATCTTCCTGGATGGTGTCTGTCATGTGCTGAATCCGGGAGACATCATCCTGATCAAACCCTACCAGACGCATTATATGCAGAGTCTGTCCTCGGATTTCTATGCCCGGTATGTCTTGAATTTTGCACCGGATTATCTGGATGGAATGTTGAAACCTGTGGAGAAGCAGCGGTTCCTGGAGGTTCTGCAGAATGATATTCTGCATCTGACAACGGAACAGTCCGGAGAACTGGTAGAGGTCTTCGAACGGCTGCGGAAATATTATAACCGCCACGATGCTGTGGCCGAGAAATTAAAGCAAAACTATTGTCTGGAACTGCTGCTACTGTGCAGAGACTACTATACGAGGCAGGAGCGGACACAGATGCCGGAGCTCTCCGCAGCTCCCAGACAGGAGATTCTGGATGCCATCGCCTATATCAATGCCCATTATGCGGAAAAAATAGATCTGGAGACCATCGCATCCCAGATCCATTTAAGTAAATACTATTTTTGCCGTATTTTCCGCGAGGTGACCGGAGCCACCGTTCTGGAATACCTTACCAATGTCCGGCTGACCAGAGCCGGAAGACTTCTGGTGGAGTCTTCTCTGGCGATCCAGGAGATCGCGCAGAAGACCGGATTTGCGTCATTGGTGCATTTTTCCAGAACCTACCGCAATGCTTATGGTGTCAGTCCCAGTGATACCAGACGCCGGCGAAAGGCGTAGAAGCTACTAAATCCCACAGGCGAGACATGCTGACATTTGTGACGCAAAAAGTCAAATCATCCACAAATTGATTTCTCGTTGAGAGTCTTATATAATAAAGTCGAGGTCAAAGGCCCCCGGCTTTGATGCCTACGTGCTACGCACTCCCACAATCCTACCCTCTATTCGCATATCGGGGTGGGTCATATAACAGAAATGGTTTATACCGTAAAAAATGTATGGTAAGAATACGAAAGAGAGAAGAAAATGGTACTACAGATATTAACATATACACATCATACAACGACAATGCTGTTTGGAATCTTCCTGTCGGCATTTTTTCTGGGAGTGAAGCAGGATAAGAAAAATATATTGCAATTGTTGTCATTGGCGGTTGTTTCAGGAATTCTATATGTTCTGTGTGTACTTCTCTTTGGAACAGAAACAGTAGATCAGATTTATCCACTGATCGTGCATGCCCCATTGTTATTTGTACTGGTTTTGCATTATAAATTCCGTATTCTTCCTTCCCTGATTTCTATTTTCACGGCATATCTATGTTGTCAGTGCAGTAACTGGATGGGACTGTTTGCTTTGGCTCTGACAGGACAGGAATGGTGCTATTATGTCTGTCGTATTCTGGTGACGGTGGGAGCTTTCATCCTTTTATGCCGGTATGTATGCCAGACCACAGCCATGCTGTTTGCCAAAACGGACCGGGAACTTCTGATCATTGGAAGCCTGCCGATCATTTATTACATTTTTGACTATGCCACGACCAAATTTTCCAGTCTGTTGTATTCCGGCAATAAGGCGGTGCCGGAGTTCCTGGGCTTTGCCATGTGCCTGACGTATCTGCTCTTTTTACTGGTATATTTCCGGGAGTACGAGATGAAGAACAAGGCAGAGCAGTACAATGAACTGATCCAGATGCAGCTGAATTCATTCCAGACAGAAATGACCAATACGAGAAAAAGCGAGAAAAAGATGTCCATTTTGCGGCATGATACGAGGCATCATCTGTCGGTGCTGCGAACACTGATCCAACAGGGAGAAACCGACAAGGCGCTGGAATATCTGAATGAGGTCAGCCAGACTTATGATGATACAGTGATCAAGACCTATTGTAGAAATGAGATGGTGAATTCCGTACTGTCCATCTATAATATGCGGTTTGAGGAGCAGAGGATCCGATGGGAGATACAGGTCAGCATTGGAGAGAAACTTCCCTGCTCTGAAATGATGTTCTGTGCGATCCTGTCAAACGTACTGGAAAATGCCATGCATGCCGTACAGGAACTGCCGGAGGATAAACGATACATAGAATTGTCTCTGTCGGAAAAGGCGGGGCAACTTCTTCTGATGGAGAAAAATACAGTGCGTAGTGTTCCCACATTTGCGGATGGCGTTCCGGTGACAGAACGTTCGGGACACGGGCTGGGAGCCAGAAGCATCGTATATTATGTAGAAAAACTTAGCGGACAATATCAGTTTTTTATGGAGGATGGGGATTTTGTGGTTCGGATCATCTTGTAAAATCAATAAAATGTTTTTGAGGCTCTTTCTGTCAGAGAAAGAGCTTTTCTTGTGGATGTATTGGGAAATTAATGCTATTATTAGGATAAAAGATACAGAAATATAGATATAACAGGAAGGGAGCAGACAGATATATGAAATATACATTGGATTATGAGAAATATGCGGAACTGGCAAGACGTGTGGCGGCGGAGGGAAGCGTACTGCTTCGAAATGAAGACGGTGTGCTGCCTCTGCAAAAAGGGCAGAAAGTGTCGATCTTCGGCAGAACCCAGTTCGAGCATTATAAGAGCGGTACGGGTTCCGGAGGTATGGTCAATGCTCCATATGTGACCAATATTACAGACAGTCTCAAGGAAGACGGCACCGTACAGGTGAATGAGGTACTGGAGGCACAGTACCGGGAATGGCTGAAGGATCATCCTTTTGATATAGGAGAGGGATGGGCTATGGAGCCCTGGAACCAGGAAGAAATGCCCGTCAGCGAAGAACTGACGAGACAGGCGGCGGAACAGTCGGATCTTGCGATTGTGGTTCTCGGCCGAACCGCAGGAGAAGACAAGGATAATAGTGCTGCGGAAGGCAGTTATCTGCTGACAGCTGCGGAGGAAGAAATTCTTCGTAATGTCTGCAATGCATTTGCCAGGACGATCGTTGTGCTGAATGTGGGTAATATCATGGATATGAAGTGGGTCGACCGGTATCAGCCACAGGCTGTGCTCTATGTATGGCAGGGCGGCCAGGAGGGCGGCAGAGCTACAGTAGATGTCCTGACAGGAAAAGTGAATCCCGGTGGTAAGCTCAGCGATACTATTGCGGAAGATATTGAGGATTATCCTTCCACGGAGAATTTCGGGGATCCGGTGGAGAATTTTTATACCGAGGACATCTATGTAGGTTATCGCTATTTTGAGACCTTTGCCAGAGACAAGGTAAAATATCCCTTTGGCTTTGGACTGTCCTATACCCGGTTCCAGACAGAGAGCATGGGACTGGCAGTGCAGGGTACCGAGGCAACTGTCATTGAGAAAGTGACAAATGTTGGCGGTATGTCCGGCAGAGAGACCATACAGGTCTATGTGGAGGCTCCTCAGGGAAAGCTGGGAAAGCCGCTGCGTCAGCTGGCAGCTTATGCCAAGACGGAAGAACTGAAGCCCGGAGCAAGTGAAGAACTGATCCTGAAAGCAGAACTGACGGAGCTTGCGTCCTATGATGACAGTGGTGTCACTGGACATAAATCCTGCTATGTATTGGAAGCAGGAGACTATATCTTCTATGTGGGCACAGATGTGCGGAGTGCAAGAGAAGTCGGAAGAGTGACATTAGCGGAGCTGCAGGTCGTACGGACAGCTACAGAAGCATTGGCACCGGTGCAGGCATTTAAGCGCCTGAGACCGTTTTTCTTCGGAGAGAATGACCATGCCATCGCCAACTGGGAGGATGTGCCCTTACGGACCATAGATCTGGCGGAACGTATTTTGCGGGAAAGACCTACCCAGAGCGAATATGTGGGAGATCAGGGCTGGAAACTGGCGGATGTTTACGACAAAAAAATCACGCCGGAGCAGTTTCTGACACAGCTGTCAGACGAAGATCTGATCTGTATGACCCGTGGAGAAGGCATGTGTTCTCCGAAAGTAACACCTGGAACGGCAGCAGCTTTCGGCGGTGTGACGGATGGACTGCAGCAATTCGGTATTCCGGTGGCCTGCTGTTCCGATGGTCCTTCCGGCATCCGTATGGACTGCGGTACCATGGCCTATGCACTGCCGAACGGTACGTTGCTGGCATGTACCTTTGATCCGGAGTTGGTGGAAGAACTGTATGAGATGGAGGGCATGGAGCTTCGCAAGAACAAGATTGATTCCCTCTTAGGCCCCGGCATCAATATTCACAGAAATCCGTTGAATGGACGTAACTTTGAGTATTTTTCCGAAGATCCGTACCTCACCGGCACCATGGCGGCAGCACAGCTGAAAGGTATGGGAAAATACGGAGTTACCGGTACCATCAAGCATTTTGCATGTAATAATCAGGAATTCAAACGGCATGATGCCAATGCTATTGTATCCGAGAGGGCGTTGCGGGAGATTTATCTGAAAGGATTTGAGATCGCCGTAAAACAGGGCGGAGCCTACAGCATCATGTCCACCTATGGCCCGGTGAACGGACTGTGGACCGCAGGCAGCTATGATCTTCTGACAACCATTCTCCGTAAGGAATGGGGCTATCAGGGTATTGTCATGACCGACTGGTGGGCAAAGATCAATGAGGAAGGCGAATCCGGTTCCAAGAGTCAGACGGTACCTATGGTCCGGGCGCAGAATGATATTTACATGGTGACCGCAGACGCAGCATCCAATTCTAATAAGGACAACACTGCGGAAGGACTGGCAGACGGCAGGCTGACCAGAGCGCAGCTTATGCGGAATGCTGCAAACATCTGCTGCTTCCTGTTACGTTCCGTTGCCATGGAGAGGCTGCTTGGCAGAGAGGAAGAGGAGTGTACGGAGCTTCACAGTCCGGTAAGCACCGAAGGAGCCGGAGACAGCGGACAGGTGCTGGCCCGGCTGGAACTGCCGGAGCCGAAGACCGGCGAGGAGATTGAACTTCCGCTGGAGAAGCTGTCCACGAAGAAAGGTACCGGTGCGGTATACCAGCTGCGTTTCCCGAAGATCGGACGGTACGAACTGGTATTCCGGATGAGTTCCACGCTGGGTCCGCTGGCACAGTTACCGATTTCCGTATTCTTGAACAACACGTTGCAGCAAACTGTGACGATTAACGGCACGGAGGGCAAAGTGGTGGAACAGTCCGTCACGCTGGCAATCCGGCAAGACGGTGAGAAGTACATGAAATTGTATTTCGGAGAAAGCGGTATTGATATGCACCGGATGTTCTTGCGGTATGTGGGAAAGAACGATATCGAAAGCTTCCGGAATGAATAAATAACAGGATATGAAAAGGCTCTTGAAAGTGAGTACGCATGATACAAACTTTCGGGAGTCTTTTGTATTTTCAGCTGAGAAAACTTTAACGGAATATTTATGCATAGAAGCCAAAAGAAGAATTGACTTATGCCGATATTTCGGATAGAATCAAATCTTAAGCGTTCTAAATCGTGAGGTGCGAAATCCACTTAATTTCTCATAAAAAGGGGAAAATAAAAGGTGAAAGCAAGATTAAAAAACGCTTAACGAGATAAAATGATAAATTTACAAGGAGGCAGGGAAAGTGGTAGCACAAATACTTGCAGTAATCATATTTCTGGCGATGTTTGTACTGATCGTCCTGGAAGTATGGGAGAGACACATTATCACATTGGGCTGCGGTCTGCTGACACTGGTACTGGTATTCGGACTGGGAATGCACAGTATGAGCGCAGTGCTGGAGACTTTGAACTTAGGCAGCTTTTTCACAAGTCATTTCTGGTACACGGCGGGACAGTCCGCAGAGGCTTCCAGTGGTATCAACTGGGAGACCATCGTGTTCGTAGCAGGAATGATGATCATGGTAGAGGGAATGGCCCGGGTGGGATTCTTCCGCTGGCTGTGCATGCGCCTTGCCAAGATGGTCAAGTATAAGGTTGTACCGCTGTTTGTCACCTTTATGGTATTATCCGGTATTCTGGCAATGTTCATTGACAGTATTACCGTAATCCTGTTCCTGGCAGCCGTTACCATTGAACTGTCACAACTGTTGAAATTCAATCCGGTGCCTATGATCCTGGCAGAGGTATTCTGTGCGAATCTGGGCGGATCCGCTACCATGTGTGGAGATCCCCCCAACATCATCATCGGTACTTCCCTGGGATATTCCTTCACGGATTTCCTGACCAATACCGGTGTGATCGCAGGTGTATCCCTGATCGTGGTCATATTGTATTTCTATCTGGTATTCCACAAGGAACTGCGAGCCAGCGAGGCTGCTGCAGCAGGCAGCAACCAGGCCTACCCGGATCCTTCCGAGGCCATTACCGACAAAAAGGGATTTATTATCAGCACTGTTATCTTCCTGTGTGCAGTAGTACTGCTGGTGACCCATGCACAGACTGGACTGACCGTATCCTGCATCGGTGTATTCATCTCCATCGTGACATTGATCGCTGCAGGCAAAGATGCGCTGAAGCTGATCAGACAGATTGATTACAAGACGCTGCTGTTCTTCATCGGACTGTTTATGGTCGTAGGTGGCCTGGAGCAGACAGGTATCCTGAAAGTCATGGCGAACTTCATCGGAGATATCAGTAACGGCAATCTGATGCTGATGATCGCCATTATTCTGTGGATCTCCGCCATCGCCAGCGCCTTCGTGGATAATATTCCTTTTGCGGCTACCATGATCCCTATTATCAGCAGTCTGTCCGCTACCCAGGGTGTGGAGCTGTCCATTCTGGCATGGGCACTGGCTATGGGAACCGATATTGGAGGAAGCGCAACTCCCATCGGAGCTTCTGCCAACGTAGTAGGTATCGCCACCGCAGCGAAAGCCGGTCATATGATTAAGTGGGGAAAATATTGCAAAGTTATGGCACCTGCGACTATAATAGTAGTAGGGATCTCTATGCTGATGATCTATGCAAGATATCTGTAAGATGTATTTGCAGAATACGAGTTTAAAAAATTTTGGAAATACATCCAGCCATAAGGAGGGCAGATCCATGAGTGAACAACTGATTATCTCCGTCAGCCGTGAATACGGCAGCGGCGGACATGAGATCGCACAGAAGCTGGCAGAGTATTACAAACTGCCGATGTACGATCACAACCTGTTAGATGAGGTGGCTGCAAGCATGAATGTAAGCAGCAAGGAGCTGGCTGAGTTCGACGAAAAGAGACGTAATAAATTCCTGTACCGCAGTGTAATGGGAATGAACAGCTCTCCGGCAGACAATGTGGCCAGAATGCAGTTCGATTATATTAAGAAAAAGGCGGAAGCAGGGGAATCCTTTGTGATCGTAGGACGCTGTTCCGAGATTGTGCTGAAGGACAATCCGAATCTGATCTCCATCTTCGTACTGGGAGACCGGGAGGCCAAGATCAAACGTGTCATGGAGATCTATGAGCTGGATGCCCGTCATGCGGAAGAGCGTATGATCGAGAAGGACCGTCGCAGAAAGTCTTACCACAATAGCCATTGTAAGGTAAAATGGGGCGATTCCCGTAATTACGATCTGTCTATCAACAGCAGCAAGCTGGGTGTAGAAGAGACGGTGGAATCTCTGAAAAATTACATAGACGCAAGGCTTGCTCATAAATAAAGCAGACATAAGTCAACAAAAATGCAGAGACCATCTGAGGAAAGCATACGAAAGAAAATCGTGTAGCTGCCGCAGATGGTCTTTCTTGTTGTCGTTTCTTAAGAAATACCGGATAACATTTAAACAAATTTTAAGGATTTCTGTCGTGACGAATACAGCAGATTATGGTATTATCCTAGAAGATGAATAGGAATAAAAGCGTGCAAAATCAGGTATGTGGAAGTGAGGTACAGGATGAGCGATAAGGAAAGAGACTCCATTCAGGAGATGGAAGATATACAAAAGGGTCTGGAAGCCTTTTTACAACAGGAGATGCAGGAAATGCAGGCATCCGGGGCGGGAGCCCGCCGCAGTACGGGGCGCCCGGCGGCGAATGTGGGGACACACTCTGCGGAGCGTGAGGCAGCCCGCCCGGCTCCGCAGATGTATGATATGAGGGAAGATGACGAGGAAGAGGAGGAACTGGATGTGATCGGATCCGACAGAAGAGCAGGATCCCGTGAGGACTATGCAGAGGACTGGGATGATCCCACATACCGCAGGAGACAGGCAGCCCGCAGAGAGACGGCACGTAAGACTTCAGAGAGTCGTAACGGTGGCGGCCGTAGCAGTAACGCTGATCACCGCAGACAGGAGACATCAGGCAGAACCCGCCGCAGCAGACGGGATGACTATGTAGAGGACTATGAGGACGATTATAACGATAGAAAACGCTCCGGAAGAAGATCCGGAAAGCGTGAGGAGATAGACACGAAAGCGGATAAAAGGAACAGAAAAGGAAATAAAAAGGGAGCCGGGGGCGGCAGGAAGAAGAAAAAGTCAGGACTCAAGCGTTTCCTGATCGCAGTGGCGCTGATCCTTGTATTCCTGGCAGCAGGATTGTATGTGCTGGTAGGAAAGGTCTACGGAGAGATGAACTATGAGAAGATCGAGTCGGTAGCGTCCTCTCCCATGAAGGAAGAAGGCGTGACCAATATTCTGCTGATCGGTAACGACTCCCGTGAAAACGGTGAAGACGGCAGATCAGATGTCATGATCCTGCTGTCCATCAGCAACAAGACGAAGAAGATCTACATGACATCCCTGCTCCGTGATATGTATGTGGACATTCCGGGACATAAGGGGAATCGTCTGAATGCGGCATATTCCTATGGTGGCGCAGAACTGCTGATGGAGACTATTGAGCAGAATTTCGATATTCATATCAGCCGCTATGTACTGGTGAACTTTGAAGCATTTGCCAATCTGGTGGATGCAGTGGGCGGTGTGGATCTTGAGCTGACCAGCAAGGAAGTGGAATATGTCAACGGCTATCTGGTGGAATACAACATTCTGCTGGGAAGACCGGAAGGTACCGACTATTTTGAAGATACTTCCGGCGGTATGGTACACCTGAACGGACCGCAGGCATTGGCGTATTGCAGAAACCGTTATATCGGTACGGATTTCGGCAGAACCGAGAGGCAGAGAAAGGTATTGGCAGAGGTGATCCACAAGCTTCCGCAGGGAATGCTGACCAATCCCCAGGAGCTGATCGATGGTCTGATGCCGAATCTGACCACGAATCTGACCCAGACAGAATGCTATCGGCTGAGCCTTATGGCACCTAAGGCCGTGACTTACGATATTATCCAGAACAGCATTCCGCTGGAGGGCACCTATAAGGATGCGACCATCCGTAAGATGGCAGTGCTGGAAGTGGATTTCGAAGCCAACAAGAAATTCCTGCAGGAGAATCTGTACGGAGACGGAGACATTACTTCCACATCGGAGGCTTCTGCGGAATGATATTATAATTGACGTATGAGAGTCAATGTGCTTGCAGGATTGACGAACGGCGAATGGGATCATGATAGTTGCGAAGCAACGGTAAGCACCAAAGATGCGGATCATGCTACGATAATGAGGGAGCAGCTTATGGGGTATCGAAAACAAAGGTTTGCAGCACTGTTCTGTGCAGCGGCAGTCATAATGCTTGGTGGATGTGGCGATGATCTGACCCAGCAGGTCTACATTCCGGGAAGGGAAGATCTGGCGCAGCCTATCGGCGGTTACAATGCAACTACGCAGGCTGGGCAGACGGCAGAAGATTCTGCTACGGGGGCACAGACAGGGACGGCTTCCGGTGGAGAGAACGCAACAACATCGGGATCTTGCCATGACTCCGGTGATTTGACGGGTGAACGTTATACGATCACCATCTCCGCAGCAGGGGATGTAACGTTGGGAAATCATCAGGAACAAGACTACAGTGCCTCCTTCCGTCAGGCCTATGATCAGGCGGAGGACGAAGGTTATTTCTTTGAAAATGTGAGAGACATCTTTGCGGCGGACGATATGACCATCGTGAATCTGGAAGGGCCTCTGACCACATCGGAACAGATGCGGGAGGGACAGACCTACTGCATCAAAGGGGATCCGGCCTACGCACATCTGCTGACGCTGGGGAGCATTGAGGCCGTCAGCTTCGCCAACAATCACCGCCTGGATTATGGCGAACAGGGAAGCCGGGATACTGTGGTGGCATTAGAGAAGGAAGGGATCATTTATGCTTATGATAAAAATGTGGGTATCTATGAGATCCCGGACAGTGCGGCAGCCCACGGCGGAGAACGGAACCTGAAAATAGGAATAATCTCTGTCAATGAGGTAGAGTGGGGCGCACAGGCGGAAAAGCTGATCCAGAACAATATCGAGACCCTGCGGGAACAGAATGTAGATCTGATCCTGGCATGCTGTCACTGGGGGATTGAGAAAGATACTTATCCGGAGAATTACCAGCAGGTACTTGGCAGAAAATGCATTGACTGGGGCGTGGATCTGGTCATTGGTCATCATCCCCACGTCCTTCAGGGAATCGAAGAATATAAGGGCAGATATATCATCTATAGCCTGGCGAATTTCTGCTTCGGAGCGAACCGGAACCCGGCAGATAAGGATACCATGATCTTCCAGCAGACCTTTACATTCGAAAACGGACAGAAGGTGGAGGACCGAAATGCCAGGATCATTCCCTGCATGGTGAGTTCTGTGTCCACCCGGAATGATTTTAAGCCTACTCCGGCAGCAGGTGAGGATAAGAAGAGAATTTTGCAGCGTATGAATGAATACAGCAGGGATTTCGGTGTGGAATTTGATGAAAACGGTGGGATTCTCGTGAATTAGATGAGAGAGCGGTAACGCGGAAAGGAAACGGTCCGATCATGGAAAAAGCATTTAAACTGGATTTTGTCAATGATAAAACAGGAAGTCTGTATGTGAACTGTTGCGGATGCTCCCAGACGGCACCGCTGCACAGCTTCGGGCCGGCCTCCAAGCCACATTACCTGATCCACTATGTCCTGAGCGGCAAGGGACATTTCCGGTTTCATGACAAGGAATACCGGCTGGAGGCGGGTTACGGTTTCCTGATCCAGCCCAATGAACTGGCTTTTTATCAGGCGGATGCGAAGGATCCCTGGAGCTATCTGTGGGTGGGCTTTGCTGGAAGCCGCGCCGAAGAATACTTACACAGCATGGGACTGTCGGACCGGCATCCTATTTTTTCCTGTGATAAATCGGAGGAACTGTATTCCATTGTCCGGGATATGATGGAGCATAATACCTTTGGCATTGCGGATGATCTGCGCCGGAACGGACTGCTGGGAGTATTTCTGTCGGTGATCGCCGACAGCGCCGGTGTGGTGGCAAGAGAGGAAGAGGATAAGGGGAACCAGTATGTGAAAAAAGCGGTTTCCTTTATCCAGAGCAACTACTGTAACCCCATCAAGGTCACGGATGTGGCGGACTATGTGTGTATCAACCGCAGCTATTTATATACGCTGTTCCAGAACTATCTGGGGATGTCTCCCCAGCAGTTCCTTACTACCTTCCGTATTACCAAGGCGAGAGAACTTCTGGACTCCACGAATTATCCTATCGAGAGTATTGCATTGTCCTGCGGATACAGCGATGCCCTGGTATTTACCAAGGCCTTTCACGCTATGAAGGGAATGTCCCCTTCGAAATACCGCAAGGAAAGTCATAAGGAGAGCACAAAAGAACAGCTCCAGGAGGTCGAGGGCCTGATCGCCCGGCTCCTGAAGCCATAGATGAAACTATAAAACCAAACAAGAAAGGGTGCCGCTGTGCGACACCCTTTTGTATTTGACTATTTCTTACTTTCCAGATTTTTCTCTACATACTCCAGAATATAGAAATTATCCTCCGGCATCTGGCAGCCTACGATGAACAGACCGTTATCATCGGAGCAGCGGATGATACGTCCTTCCAGCACATTGTGATCCGGGAGGGCGAAATCATGGATAGTGACAGTGATCGAGGCATTCTTGCTCTGGGTGAAGATATTGTCTGTCGCCAGGAAAGCAAAGCCGTTGGCACTGATATTATCCATGGTGGCCGCATATTCCGTATCAGAATTTTTGAACTTGATGGTGCAGGCATTGTTCAGATCCATACGGGGGTATTTACGGCGGTTATTGATCCTGGGTCTGGTATTAATGATGATTTTGAAGGCATGAGCACCCTTTTCAGGAGCGGGAGAGATGACTGCCTTGTCCCAACAATACAGGATGTTGCCTGCGGTGATCTGTAAGGTACAGGAAGCGGTATCTGTGAGTGCTAGCTCCTTCTGACAGGATACCAGCAGACCCTCCGGAATCTGTTCGATCAGTTCTCCAAGGTATTCCGTATCTCCCTGGCCGGCTACTTTCAGATCGATCTTCATACCTGGCTGAATATCTTCGATACCCATGAAGCCGCCGATACCCAGATCACACATCATGTTCTCCATGACATCCTCGATGGTGTTGATATTGGAAGCGGTTTCTTCGTATTTACTGAGCATACGCTCACTGGTCTGGCTGGAGTGTGCAATACAGCCGGTGATAGTCTCCACGATGTTGGATACCTGTTCCATATTGGATACCAGCTGGGTATTGGAGCTTTCCACCTCTTTAATTGCATTATCAACTACCTGAATATGTCTGCCAAGCTGTGCGGAATCAGATGCGATCTGATTTACATTTTCACCGGTATGTGTTACCTTTTCCAGGGTAACCTGAATCAGCTTCAAGGTCTCTTCAATGGAAGCGGTCATCTTAGCGGAAGTAGCATCCAGACGGGACAGAGCTTCTCTGATCTGTCCGGAGGAAGCGTGGGTTTCAGTACTTAAGGTACGGATCTGATCAGCTACCACTGCGAAGCCCTTGCCTGCTTCACCGGCTCTGGCAGCTTCAATGGAAGCGTTTAAGGCCAGCAGGTTCGTCTGATTTGTAATTTTTTCGATGGTACCGGTCTCCTGCTTCACCATGCCAAATTCCTGCTGGAAATTCTGCAGGACATTTTCCAGCTCCGTAGAAAGCTCTGACATCGTGGTGGCAGTGCTTACCAAACTTTGCAGATCTTTTGCACTGACACTGGAATGGGATTCGGTTTTCCCGACCAGAGATACCATTTCGCTGATGAGTGCCACAACATTTTCCACCTGGGCACGGATGTCGGAAGTCATCTGTGTGGAAGAGGTCGTCCGATCCTGCAGCATATGGTTATTATCCGTCAATTCATTCATACCCAGCATGACCATATCGGAACCGTGCTTGTTCTCAGAAGCCAGTTCTCTGACAACGGTAATGCCGTCCAGAATGGTATTGCTGGATGTCTTGACCTGTTCTACGGTGGTCACCACTCTGTGAAGGTCGGCTTTGATACTGTCGGTCATGGCACCGTCGGACTCGTTCAGATGGCGGATGGACATGACATAGCAGATGTAACACAGGATGATACAGGACAGCTGCAGCTGGTAATTCTTCATATCGGAAGCACTGTTAAAGCCCAGCATGTAGCGGTAGACGGCAGCGCCCACAATGATCAGAGAGTTGACGATACCGCAGTTGATCATGAATTTCCGGTTCTTATACAGGACCAGTAAGCTTGTCACCGGAAGGATGTAAGTGAATGCGATGGGTGACGCTGTGGTACAGATTACAAAGGTATAGAAGATGCCGTAACCGATGACCAGATCGTAGCGGTAGAGCTCCGTTGCCCAGCCCTTTACACGTAACAGCACTTCGCCGAAGATCAGAGGCAGCCAGCACAATGCCAGGAAAATAAGGTAAGAAGTGGTGGGATATAATCCCCCGGACGCATCGGAGCCATAGTTGGCACTCAGTAAAACAGCAAAAACGATCCAGATCTTGCGGGCTTTCCGATTAGCTTTTTCTTTGAAAACATTTTCGTCGTATGTCATGATAC
>OGOL01002310.1_pt1 | contig 15230 bp, 9 predicted proteins | sample 1552641 | NCBI WGS metagenome assembly OGOL01 (sample SAMEA2580140, study PRJEB22360) | human gut metagenome | biome: human gut; feature: human-associated habitat; material: faeces | place: Denmark | collected 2008/2010 | reverse complement strand
GCCAGCCACCACCGCACCCCTTTCCTGTGGGATAAGGAGCGGCTGGCACCCTATGTCACCTATGTCGATAAAGAGGGCACAGAGCACTGGCTCTTCGACGGGTTCATCTTCCTGGAATTCCAGGACACGAACCGCCCCGACGCAGAACTCTACGCCTTCGAGACGGGGCATCTGCGTGACACGGGCGAATCGGCCGGCAAAGCGCAATGGCAGGAGCTGATCGACTATTATTTCACGGACGGCAACGGGGTCGAGGCCCTCGAAGAGGCCGTGAAGGAGGCCGCCGCGCGGTTGGGCAAAGCCCCGCAGAAGCACAAGGTCATCATGGTACTCCCTGACCCGGTGATTCACCGGCACTATATCGACACGACGTCGAGTACGACCTATTGGGGTGCGCTGGATGGCCAGCAGCTGGATTTCAGCAGGAACGAAGACCGCATAGCCGCCTGCAAATGGTATATCGACCGGGTACGGGAGCGGTTCGCCCGGGGCAACTACGAACACGTCGAGCTGGCGGGATTCTACTGGCTGCGCGAGATCGTCACCCGGCCGGTGGACACGCAGTACAGCTACCACCTGACCCGCTCGGACATCATGCTCCCGCATATCGCCGACTACCTCCACAAGCTGGATTATACGTTCAGCTGGATACCCTACTACGGCTCGCGCGGGTACGACGTATGGCAGCAGTTCGGGTTCGACCAGGTCTACCTGCAACCCAACTATTACTGGAAGCCGCAGAACGACATGGATGAGGTTTGCAGACAGATCGACAGCCTGGGCATCGGCATGGAAATAGAGTTCGAACCCACGCTGCTCGACGCACGCGAAGGCAGCGGAACATTCCGTGCGCGGCTGCGCGATTACATCGACTACGCCAAACGACGCAACATCTACGGCAAACGGCCGTTCGCATATTACCATGGCACCAACGGGTTCTACGACCTCCACGCTTCGGACGACGAGGCCGACCGGGAGTTGTTCGACGAACTTTGCCAGTTCATCATAAACAATCCGTTACGGGCACAACGACCGACAACGGACAGGAAATAACCCATAAACGGATATATTGACCCCGGACGGAAGAGACTGCTCCGGGGTCGGATAAAAACGACAAGACATGACTCGCAGACTTTTTACAGTAGCAATTGCAGTGGTAACAGCCTTGGTTTTCACGCTCCCGACCGGCACCGCAGGCCCGAAGGACAAGCTGTACCCGTGGGAGAGGAAACACAAGAGTCCGGCGACCACGACCGATGCCGTATTATGCTACGGTGCCAGCCATCACCGCAATCCCTTCCTGTGGGACAAGGGGCGCTTCGCCCCCTATGTCACCTACGTCGACCCCGACGGGAAGGAACAATGGCTATTCGACGGCTTCATCTTCCTGGAATCGCAGGATGTCGACCGCCCCGACAGCGGCGCCTACTCGTATATGACGGGCGTGCTGCGCGATGCGGGCGTATCGGCCGGCAAGGAGCAGTGGCAGGAGCTGATCGACTACTATTTCACAAAGGGCAACTGTGCCGACGCCCTGGAACAGGCCGTCAAGGAGGCCACCGCCCGGTTGGGCAAAGCGCCCTGCAAACGCCGCGTGATCATAATGATCCCCGATCCGATCATCCACCGCCACTACATCGACACGACCACCACGACCACCTACTGGGGAGAACTCGGCGGGCGCCGGTTGGATTTCAACAGCAACGAAGACCGCGTAGCGGCCTGCAGGTGGTACATCGACCAGGTGCGGGCACGGTTCGCCCAGGGCGATTACAAATACATCGACCTGGCCGGGTTCTACTGGATCCGCGAGATCGCCGCCCAGCCGCACGACACGGAGTACAGCTACCACCTGACCCGTTCGGACATCCTGCTCCCCGAGATCGCCGACTACCTCCACCGGCTCAACTACACGTTCAGCTGGATTCCGTTCTACGACGCCCGCGGCCATGACGACTGGCGCAAATTCGGCTTCGACCAGGTCTACATGCAGCCCAACCACTACTGGAAGCCGGAAAACAACCTGGATTCCGCCTGCATGAAGATCAACCGTGCCGGGACGAGCATCGAGTTCGAATTCGAGGCTTCGATCCTCAGCGCGGATCCGCACAGCGACATATACCGGGCACGGATGCGCAAATACATGGAATATGCAAAGAAACACGGCATCTACGGCACCCGCCCGCTGGCCTATTACCAGGGGAGCAATGCCCTCTACGACCTCTCGGTCTCCACGGACGAAACGGACAGGGAGTTCTTCCACGAATTCTGCCGTTTCGTCGTGAACAACCCGGTACGGACGCAACACTCCGGAAAGGGAAACAAATAAAAAAACCGACATCCCATGACGAATTACCGAATCATTTTCACGCTTCTCTGCTGCCTGTCGTTCATCGGCTGCGGGGACGGGGACGACGAACCCTCCGGGGGCCCGAAACCGGCCCTGAGCATGACGATCGCATCGTCGGGCGCCAACTCGGTGACGCTGAACATGAAGCGCACGAACGCCACGTCCGTCAAAATCATATACAAGGCCACAGGGGTCATTACGTCCGAAACGGCGCAGAGCGTCGCCCAGAACGGCACGCAATACACCGGGACGACGGTCGAGATCGACGGCCTGGCGGCGCAGACGACCTACACGGTCTTCGCCGTGGCCTGCAACGACTCGGGCGAATACAGCCAGATGCAGTATGTCCGGTTCACCACCGACGCCCCCGGCCCGCAGATGTACCCGTGGGAACAAAGCCGCAACGGGATACTCTCCTATACGGACATGGTGCTGTGCTAAGGCGGCAGCCACCACCGCACCCCGTACCGCTGGGACAAGGAGCGTTTCGCCCCGAGCGTGAGCTACGTGGACGAACAGGGCAAGGAACATTGGCTGTTCGACAGCTTCCTGTTCATCGAATTCCAGGACAGCAGCCGTCCCGACGGCGGTTATTACGCCTACATGGTTGGGCTGATGAAGGACTACGGGTTCTCGGCCGGAAAGACGCAATGGAAAGAGCTGATCGACTATTGGTTCGCCGGCGGCAGCGGCATGGATGCCCTCGAAGGAGCCGTGAAGGACGCTTCGGCACGCCTGGGCGCACCCCCGTCCAAACGCAAGGTCATCATGGTACTTCCCGACCCGATCATCTACAAGGTTTACGACGGCAAGGGCAACGGCAAGGGCGACCCCGGCTCCACGGTTTACTGGGGCGAGCTGAACGGCCGCAAAATGGACTTTTCGACGGCCGAAGACCGCATCGCGGCCTACAAGTGGTATGTCGACGAGGTACGCAGGCGTTTCGACCTGGGCAACTACCAGTATATCGACCTGGCGGGGTTCTACATCATCTCCGAGGAACTCGTCACGCCGGGCGACGGCTGGAACCACGAACTGAAGAAATCAGACGAGATCATCCCTCCGCTCGCGGAATACCTGCATGCGATCAACCAATCCCTGAACTGGATCCCGTACAACCGCGCCGCAGGGTATAAGAAATGGCAGCAGCTGGGCGTAGACTACGCCTATATGCAGCCCAACTACTTCTGGGAGGGACAAAAATCGCTGTCGCAGTTCTTCTCCGACGTCAAGGCCAACGGCCTGGGCATGGAATTCGAGTTCGACGAGGCGCTCCTCGAGGGCAATCCCGACTGCGACACCTACAAGAAGCGTTTCCGCGAATACATGTCCGGAGCCAGGCTGAACAATGTCTACGGCACAAAGCCGCTGAGCTACTACCACGGCACCAACGCCTTATACGACCTGTCGAAATCGACGGCAGCCAAAGACAGGGAGTTCTACCACGAATTCTGCCGTTTCGTACTCGACAACCCGATGCGCAAATAACGATTAACGACCCGTAAACAGATGAAAAAACTCAAGACCTTCGCATTTTGCACCCTCTTAGCGGCATTGGCCGCAAACCATACGCCCGCCACAGCGGCGAACGGCCCCACGGGCGACGCGGCCCCGGCAACCCGCAATTCCGAACCGAAAATGTACGCCTGGGAACAGGAACGCGACGCGATACCGTCCTATACCGACCTGGTGTTGTGCTACGGTGGCAGCCACCACCGCACCCCGTACCGCTGGGACAAGGAGCGTTTCACCCCGTTCGTGACCTATGTGGACGAAGAGGGCAGGGAGCACTGGCTCTTCGACGGGTTCCTCTTCCTCGAATTCCAGGACAGCAGCCGCCCCGACGGGGGTAAATACGCCTACATGGTAGGCGTGCTGCGGGGCCAGGGCGTTTCGGCCGGCAAACAGCAGTGGAAGGAGCTGATCGACTACTGGTTCGACGGCGACAACGGCGTGAACGCCCTCGAAGCGGCCGTAAAGGAGGCTTCACAGCGGCTGGGCACGCCCCCGGCCAAGCGCAAGGTCGTCATGGTAATGCCCGACCCGATCATCTACCGGAAGTACGACGACACGAGCGAGTCGACGACCTACTGGGGTTCGCTCGACGGGCGGCGGATGGATTTCGCCAAGGGTGCCGACCGCGTTGCGGCCTGCAAATGGTATATCGACCAGGTGCGCAGGCGCTTCGACGAGGGGAATTACCAGTACGTCGAACTGGCGGGGTTCTACCCCATCTCCGAGGAGATCGTGACGCCGGGCGACGGCTACTGCCACGAACTGAAAAAGTCGGAAGAGGTCATCCCCCAGGTTGCGGAATACCTGCATTCGATCAACCAGAGTTTCTGCTGGATACCCTACAACCGTGCCGCAGGCTACACCAAATGGAAGGAGATGGGCATCGACTACGCCTACATGCAGCCCAACCACTATTGGGACGACAAGGGCGCAAGGCCGCTGTCACGCTATTTCTCCGACATCAAGGCGCACGACCTGGCGATGGAATTCGAATTCGACGAGAACATCCTCGAGGGGGAGCAGAACTCCGACGTCTACAAAAAAAGGTTCCGCGAGTATATGGAAGGAGCGAAAAAACACGGCGTATACGGAAGCAAGCCGCTGAGCTATTACCACGGCACCAACCGTTTTTACGATCTGTGGGCATCGACGGCCGCAAAGGACAAAGAACTGTTCCATGAATTCTGCCGGTTCGTGATCGGCAACCCGCTGCGGCAACAGCCCGCCGCGTCCGGCAAACCCGCCGCCGAGCAGGGCTACCGGACGACCGGAATTCAGGATTTGGCTCTGATCTACCAGGGCGGCAGCCACCGGCTGGACTGGACGGTCGATGAATTCCGGCCCTATGTCGTACACCGGTTTGCCGACGGCTCGAAAGACTGGCTCTTCGACGGCTTCCTGTTCCTCGAGTTCAAGGACGGCTCGGGACGCAACTACACCGTGGGCTACGAGAAACTCAACGCCCGCAGGACAGAATGGGAGTGGCTGCTGGATCGGATTTTCGAGCAGGGCAAGTCGCTTTCGGCACTCGACCGGTGCATCGGACAGGAGATAAAAGAGCTCGGAAAGCCCGCCTTCAGGCATCAAATCGTACTGGGGCTTCCCGAAGCGATCCGCGGCCAGAAGGACTGGGGCGAGATTGACGGCCGGGAGATGGATTTCTCGAAAGAGGAGGATCAGATCGCCGCGACCAAATGGTACATCGGGGAGCTGGTCGAACGTTTCAAGGCCGCCAAATACAAGCACCTGGAACTCTCGGGCTTCTACTGGGTCGCTGAGGACACCCACCACTGCGCGGAGCTCACCATTCCGCTGAGCGAATACATCCACTCCGAAGGCAAGCTTTTCTACTGGATTCCCTACTGGCAGGCCAAAGGCCATGAGGAGTGGAAACGCCTGGGCTTCGACGTGGCCTACCAGCAGCCCAACCACTTCTTCAACCACTCGATCCCCGACAGCCGCCTCGACGAGGCCTGTGCCACGGCCCGCCGCCACGGGATGGCCATGGAGTTCGAATTCGACGAGAAGGCCACGGCGGCGATCCCCAACTCGTCGCACGACCGGATGGCGGCCTATATCAACCACTTCGAAAAGAACGACGTCTTCAACTCTTCGGCCGTCGCCTACTACTGCGGAAACCGCGGCGTACTGACCCTCGACGAGTCGGACAACCCGAAAGACAAGGCCCTGATGGATCGCCTGGCCCGGATCATCCAGGCACGCCGCTACCTGAAATACGGCATCCCGATGAAGAACAAGACCCGCGTGGTCGCACACCGGGGCTTCTGGCACACCGACGGCTCGGCACAGAATTCGATCGCCTCGCTCCTCAAGGCCGACCAGCTGGGCGTGTACGGCGTGGAATTTGACGTATGGATGGCCTCGGACGGCGTTCCGGTGCTCAACCACGACGGCTGGCACGACGGATACGAGGTACAGAGCACCCCTTCGACCGTGCTGACGACGCTCAAGCTCGAAAACGGGGAGCCGATGCCCACGCTGGCGCAATACCTCGAGGCCGCTAAGGATACGAAGGTACACCTCGTTCTGGAACTCAAGCCCCACGCCACCCCCGAGGCGGAAACCGCAGCGGCCGAGGCCGTGGTGAAGATGGTCGGCCGGTACGGGCTTTCGAAACGCGTGACCTACATCTCGTTCTCACTCCACGTAATGAAAGAGCTGGCACGGCTGGCTCCCGCCAAAACGCAACTGATGTACCTGGGAGGCGGCACGTTGCCCAAAGACCTGAAGGCGATGGGGCTGACGGGCTGCGATTTCAACTACGGCGTATACCTGAACAACCCGACGTGGCTCAACGACATCAAGGCGTTGAAGATGGCCTCGAACGTCTGGACGGTAAACAACCCGGCCGACATGATATGGGCCATCGAAAACCGGGTCGACTTCATCACCACAGACCGTCCCGACCTCTTCCTGAAGCTCACCCGCAAGTAAGCGGGCCGGGCATCGGATACCCCGGTATACAGGCGATGCACCCGGGACGCGCCCGGATGCATCGCTTCCCTACAAAAACGCAACGATGAAACATTTGAAAATCATGACCTGCCTGCTGTTGCTGGGCAGCATGGCGCCCACAACGGCGCTCTGTACCGGCAAGGATGCCTCCAAGCGCGGCAAGGAAAAAGGATGCGACCGCCCCTATTCCGAAGCGATGTATGTCAAACGCCAGGGCGGCGACCTCTATATTTCGGCCAAGCTGGACGAACGGACGGATATCACCTATTGGTTCAGGCGGTGCATGTTCAACGAGCTCTACACGTTCTACCGCGTAGGCATCACGCGCAACAGGACGGCGCTTCCCACCACGCAGCCCGAGGCCGAACCCGCCGTCCTGCTCAACTCGACGTACAGCGACAACATCGGGCCTTTCGCCATCCCCGGATGCGGGTGGTGCGGGGGCAACCACAAATACAGGGAACGCACGGCGCGCACGGCACGCAGCGAGGGTTACACCCTGCTAGCCGACGGCAACCGCATCGAGGGCGACACGACGCTATGGGCAAATCGGGTGACGGTCGAGGCCGAAAACGTAATCCTCGACCCGACACGCCCCTACCGGAACGCCGCGGGCGGAGAAGAACTGCGCGACACCCTGTGCCGGGAATCGGTGACATACACTGTCCGCCGCAACAACATCGAGGTCACGGCCTCGCACCGGTTCTGCAACGCCGCGCCCGTAACCATCGCCATCTATTACGGGATGCAGTCGATGTTCGAAGGCGAGACGCACGTACTCACCCCGGGCGGGGCCTACACGGACTGGACGGAAGTGGCGAAGGCATCGACGTTCACCAAACAGGAGCACCCCCTTTTCCGGCGCTACGTCGAAAAGAACAGACAGGGGTACCAATCGACCTGGCTGCTGCCCGACGGGCTGGGAGACCACGCGCTGCTGGACGGGCAGGACGACATCTTCATCTATGCGCCCTACGGCAAGAGCTACCACAAGCTCATCGGAAACAAACGGATGGAGAACGGCGACAAGACCTGCTGGCGGGGTGTCTACACCTGGTTCGAGACGCCTATCGCCGACGATGCCGACCTGTTGTGCTACGAAGGCAGCGTCGGGGGACATACGGCCGTGTTCATCGACTGCAAGCGGGCTTGCAAGAGGACGCTGGCACTGCCCGGATACCTCGACCTGCGGCATTTCGGAACGGCCGAACAGAACAGCGGCATCCGTATTTCGGCCGCCGGGCGGAATAAACTGAAGATAAAGGCCGGCGCACCGGGCAGCTGTGTATTGCTGCTCCGGGAATAAGGTCACGGGGGCAAAATAACGGAAGGCCGCTGCGATCTGCCTGCAAGAATAAGAGGGCCGGGGAAATAAGCATTCCCCGGCCCTCTTATAATTCTGCCCCTGCCGGCTATTAACGCCGCCGATACTTTTTCGGATTCTTCAGCACCGCGTCGACGACGGGCGGCAGAATCTTCTCCATCACGTCGTACCCCGCGGCCGTGGGATGGACTTCGTCGTAGGTATAGGCCGCTACCATGCCTCCGTCCGCTTCGGACATCGCCGCGTGGTAATCCACATAGGGGACATTCTCCCTGCGGGCGTACTCGCGGATCATGGCGTTCAGCTCGATGATCAGGGGCGCGGGTTCCAACTCCTTGCGCCAGCCGAATTCACGCGCGGGCAACAACGAACACAGCACGGGGGCGATGCCGTTGGCACGCGCCAGCTCGACCATCGACACGAGGTTGCCCAGGATATGCGGCAGCGATATGTAACCGGTATTTTGCGCTATGTCGTTCGTCCCGCCGCAGATGACGACCACCTGCGGGTGCAAGTCCAGCACGTCGGCCCGGAAGCGCACGAGCATCTGCGAGGTGGTCTGCCCGCTGATGCCGCGGCTCACATAACCGCGGGCGGCGAAAAAGTCAGGATGCGTCTTGATCCACAGTTCGGTGATCGAGTTGCCCATGAGGACGACCTTCGGATTGCGCACCTGGCCGTTGGCCTGCTCGAAGCGGCCGAAGTTCGCCCAGTCCTGGGTTTGCGCAGCGGCGCAGAGCAAACCCGCAAGGGCAAGGACGGTAAAAAACAGTTTTTTCATCGTTTCAGTAGCTATTGAATGACCTCCATCGGCATCTCCCACCCCATGATCGTCGAGATGTAGGGGATGACCGCAGCGGCGAACTTCCGGTGTCCGCGGTGGTTGGGATGGTACCCGGCCCCCAGGTCGCCGTCCTGGTTGGTGATGCCCGTAAAATGCATGACGCAATGCAGGTCGCCGTCCTCCAGGCCGGCCATGACGGACTGCATATAGGGATAGAACGCCTCCGCACCGTCGGGGATGACGTAAAGGATCGGCACGGAGCCGTAATGTTCGCGCAGGGCGCCGTAAAGCTCGCGGAAAGCCTTGCCGAAGGCGGCCTCGGAGGGTGTAATGCCCGTGCTGCAATCGTTCGTGCCCAGTTTTATCACCACGATGTCGGGCTTGTAGCCCCGGAAATCCCACCGCGGCGAGTCGGTCATGTCGAATGTCCGCAGGATGCGCTGGCGCATAGTCAGGTCGGAGGTTTCCTTTTCATCGGCCCAGTTACGGACGATCCCCTGCCCCGAATGGGCCGTGAGCACGTAATCGGCATCGAAACAGCGCGCCACGATGCAGCCCCATGCCAGGTCGCAGTTCTCGGTCTCGGGGGTGAAAGGCTCCGAGGCGGTTTTCCCCTCGGTACCGTAGCCGCACGTGTGCGAGTCGCCGATGAACAGCGCGTCGTCATCAGCCGCGACGGGGCGGGCGGCAGGTCGAGCAAGGCACCGTCGGCCTCGATGCCGTAGAGCGTCGTGCGCCCCTGCTCGGCTTCGGTGCGTTTCTGCACCGTCACGGTATGCGGCCCCGGCGCAAGCCCTTCGGCGAGGGGCACGCACGACGAGGCTCCCTCGACGGTCGCCTTACCGTACAGGCGCCCGTCGACGAATACGTTGTAGTAGTTACGCCCGGTATCCGCAGCACGCATCGCACAGCGACTGCCGTCGAAACGGAACGTGAAATGACAACCGCTCCAGTCGAACGACAGGCTGCCGTCGCCGTTTTCGGCGGCGCGGCCGGTAAAGCGGATCTTGTCCGAACGGGCTTCATAGAAGCGCATGTCGCCGCCGGCCATGCAGGCCCCCGACGCCGCGCACAATGCCAGCGCGAAAAACAGACGTTTCATCCGGACAGCTTATTTGACGTAGGGCCTGATCTTCTCGATCCACACGGCATAACCCGCCGCCTTGAGGTGGATGCCGTCGAACGTGTACTCTTCGGGCAGTTCCCCGTTGCGCTGCATAGCGCTCCAGATGTCGATGAAGGTCAGCCCGCGGCGTTCGGCCATCGCACGCAGCAGTGCGTTGAACTCGGCGAAACGGGCATTCTTGCCCTTCATGAAGGCTTCGTTATGCGCCTCGTTGAGCGGCAGCAGGCTCTGGATATAGACCCTCGTGCGGGGTGTCTCCCGGGCAATGATGTCCAGCAGGCGTTCGTATTGCTGCAGGAGTTTCTCGTTCGAAATCTTCGAGAAAAGCAGGTCGTTGGCGCCGCCCATGATGAAGATAGCCTTCGGTCGTCCGTCGACGATCGGCTGCACGCGGTTGATCATGCCCGATATGCAGTCGCCGCCGATGCCGCGGTTGAGCACGCGTTTCCCCTGGAAATACTCCGCCCAGAAACCGCGTTCGGTCAGGCTGTTGCCCAGCATCACGATGTTTTGCCCGGTGACCGGCACCAGCTCCTCGACATTGCGTTTGGAGAAATAATAGTCGTTGTTGAAGGTCAGCGTATCGCGCTGCGCCTGTGCGGCTGCGGTCGTCGCGACGGCAGCGGCCAGCAGCAGGAGGATGAGTTTCTTCATGGTTCGTTATTTTATCAGGTTTCCTTCGAAATCGACGTCGCGGTCGAACGGATGCAGCGCTTCGTCCGTCATCCGCGCCGCTTCGCGCCGCGTCAGGGGCTCCGTACCGTCGGCAGCGACGGCAGCACCGGCCTTGCGGAGCATGGCGGCAGCCGACGACGCCGTAAGCGGCGCGGGGTCGTCGGACACTTCGACCTGCGGCGCATAGTCGTGCAGGCCGCGGCTGAACTCACCGACGGAGATCCCGCGCTCGGGATAGAACCACGTGCGGTTCGCCCACTGGAACGGCTCGCCCGTCATTCGCAGGATGCCCGTCGCTGCGATGCGCTGCAACATCGCGAAGTCGGGGTCGTCGGGTTTCACGTCGTACAACGGCGCGATATACGCATCCTGCGCCAGCAGGGCGGCCTGCAACCTGCGCACCGGAACTTCGCGGGGCGTGCACCCTTCCCGGGCGGCGATGGCCGCCAACGTCCCTGCGGCCTGTCCCGTGAGCAGGACTACCGGCTGCAGGCGCGTCGAACCGTTGATAAGGTTCGAAACCGATATAGCCTTGTCCGAAACCACCAGGTTGTCCGTCCCGGCAGGGATCATCACCCCCATCGGCACCGAAAACGACGGCACGGGCGGGAAGGGTATCTTCCCGATCTGAGGACGGCAATCATGGTGGTGGTCGACGGGATAGTCGCCGACCGAAATGCCGGTACGGTAAAGTGCCGACGGGCGGCCGTAACGATCCGCCACGTCATCGAGCGTCAGGCGGATCACCCCGTCCAGGCGCCGCCCCTCGCGGTGGTAAGGCAGGTATGCCAATCCGTCTGCGGTGCCGAACTCGTCATCGGCGATCCCCAGGTGGCTGAAACCCAGTTCGTGCTGGATATAGTAGATGAACCGCAGGGTCTTCTCGCGGGCGGGGCGCAGCGCGGCGTCACGCCGGGCATAGGGCACCTCGACGATATTCATGTAGACGTCGTTGCCGTTGACCGGCCAGTTGAGCATGTATTTGCCATTGGGCAGGCGGCCGTAGTTGAGCATCGCCTCCGCCGGGATCGGCTGCCCCGCAGCGGTCTGGCAGGCCGCAGCGAACTCCGCAGGATCGTACCCTTCGGGGCGGGGGATGGTCTTGTCGGAACCCTTGCCGTAATCCTTGAGGATGGCGACGAAAGTCAGGTCTTGCACGATGTCGTTCGCCTCGGCAGGCGCCAGCGCCTCGCCCGTATCGGCACGGGCGTCCATGCCGATGCGGTAGGGCGTACCGCTCATGGGCAGCGCATCGCCCAGGTCGGTGGCATCGACCGTAATACGAGCCGAGACCTCGAGCCTGTCGCCCCCGCTACGCGAGAAACGGGCGCCCGTCACGCAGTTGCCGCGCTTGTATACCTTATCGAGCACATACCCGTGCAGGACTTCGAGCCGCGGCTCGGCCGCAGCCATCGCCCTGAAGATGCTGTCCGCCACATGGGGCTCGAAGAGCGTGTTGCTCACCCAGCCCGTGGCAAGCGCTTCGGCCCCGCCGTAATGGGCGCGCAAAGCCTCGCGAAATTCGTTCCACAGCCCCGAGGGCAGGTGGTGGTTACCGTCGGCAGCCGGGACGCCCTGCGCCGAGAACATCCCCCCGAGCATGGGCGTGGGTTCGACGATCAGCGTGGCCGCCCCCTGACGCGCCGCGGCGATGGCCGCCGAAGTGCCCGAAGTCGTGCCGCCGATAACCAGCACGTCGACCGTGCGGCGTATCGTTTTGGCTTGTGCGGGACGTACGTGCCCGATTGCGAGGGACAACACCGCCGAAAGTAAGAATCCTATACGTGTCATGCTTGTTTCGTTTCTTTTAAATATCACGGCACCGTTTGAGGCCGGCAAATCGTTTATCAGGCATCGGGAACGAGCCGCCTATTTGCATTGTTCGAGGATCTGCCATATCTGGTAAAGTCCGCGCGGAACATGGAAACACCCCTTCCACTTGCCGCCCTTGAGCGGGAGGAGTACCTCCCCGCGGCGGTTGAGGTAACCGAACCATTCGGGATATTTCGGATCTTTGAAGTGCGTCCACATGTAATCGTGCAGTTTCTGGAACCACGCGAGGCACTCCTTGTTGCCCGTCAGCTGGTAGCCCTTGATCATCGTAATCGCGGATTCGATATGCACCCACCACAGTTTCTGATCCCATTCGAGCTGCTGCTGCGGACGCCCGAGGCGATCCATGAAATAGAATATGCCGCCGTACTGTTTGTCCCAGCCGTATTCAATGGTCGAAAGCGCAATCTTCACGGCTTTGTCGATCAGTTCGGGACGACCGAGCCGCTTGCCCAAGTCCATGATGAACCACATCGCCTCAAGCGAATGCCCCGGGTTGACCGAGCGTCCCTCGAAGGAGTCGACCAGCGAATTGTCTTCCGCCGAGACATTCTCGACGATAAGCCCGAGGTCTTTCTGGTAAAAGACCTCCATCACCTCGTGCAGGCATGTTTCGATCGTTTGGTCGATGAGTTGCTTGTCGATGAGCTGCTCGATTTCGAGCGACAGGTTGCACAGGATCATCGGCAGCGCGAAATCCTTGATCGGACGCGTCCCCGGATGTGCCTTGCACCACTTGCCCTTGGGGTTCGAACGCTTCTCGAGCACCCGGTCGAAAGTCTTTTTGGCGATGGCGGCATACCCGGCGTCGTCCGAGGCGATGGCCAGCTGCGCGAAGGCCATCGTGGCGAACGTATACGAGAAAATGTTGTAGGGGTCGACCAGCGGCCGGCCGTCGCGCGTAAGCGAGAAATACCAGTTGTAATTGCCATCATGGCCGTATTTCTTCAGGAACTCCGCACCCTGCAAAGCACACTCGAGCCACTCGGGGCGTTTTTCCACCTTGTTATAGAGCATCGAGAAAAGCCACACCTCGCGGCCTTGCAGCCAGATGAACTTGTCGGTGTCGTAGACGCTGCCGTCGCGTTCGAGGCAGGTGAAATACCCCCCGTATTGTTTATCCTGGGAGTGTTCGAGCCAAAACGGCAGGACGCTGTCCAGCAGCTCCGACTTATACTCGCCGGCCAGTTTCTGAAAATCCATAGTGTCGGTTGTTAAATTGATGTCCCGGAGGTGATCCAGACGACGGAGGTCTCCGGCCTGAATGCGCACAGCACCGGATTCATTATTCGTGTTATTCATTTTTTTGCCAGTATTTCTCTATTTCTTCAAGCGAGCGCCCCGTGGTTTCGGGAACGGCACGCCAGATAATCAACATATAGGGGACGCACATCGCCGCGAAGAGGAAGAACGTGCCGGCGGGCGTAAGGTTTTCGAGCATCCAGGGCGTCAGCTGCCCGATGAGGTAGGTGCCCACCCACAGCGCAAGCCCGGCGATCGACATCGCCAGCCCGCGCACCCGGGTGGGGTACATCTCCGAGAGCAGCACCCACACCACGGCGCAGATAGAAACGGCGCAGCAGAAAATATAGGCCAGGAAGAACACCAGCAGGAATACGCTGGGCAATCCCAGCGCCGCGCCGCACATGAAATAGAACCCGATGCAGAGCAGCGAAACGATCATGCCCGACACACCCCAGTAGACCAGTTGTTTGCGTCCCACGCGGTCGATGATGACAAGCGCCAGCACCGAGGTCAGCATGTTGACCACACCCACGAGCACCTGCGAGAAGAGCGAATCGCCGCTCGACAGCCCTGCATTTTCGAAGATCGTCGGGCCGTAGTACAGCACGGCGTTCACGCCCATGAACTGCCCCAGGATGGCGATGAAAACGCCTATGACGACCGCCTTGCGGATACCCGGCTCGAACAGCACGCGCCATTCGGACTTCGACGAAGCGGAAGCCGTGCCGTGAACGGCAGCGATCTCCTCGTCGGCGGCTTCCGACGAACGGTAGATACGCTGCAAAACGGCATGCGCACGCACGTCGCGGCCGCGCAGCACGAGCCAGCGGGGGCTTTCGGGAATGAAGAATATAACGGTGAAGAAGAGCAACGCAGGCAGCGTTTCGGCACCGAACATGCCGCGCCACAACTCCGTAACCCATATCTTCTGCATCCACGGGGAGGCGTAGGCGGCCGTTTCGGCCGATTTGAGTATCTGGAAGTTCACGAGGTAGGCCGCCAGGAACCCGACCGTGATGGCCAGCTGGTAAAGCGACACGAGTGTCCCGCGCCAGCGCGCCACGGCGACCTCGGAAATATACATCGGCGAAACGATCGACACCACGCCGATGCCCACGCCGCCCACGATGCGGTAAACGACCAGTTGCGTGAAGTCGGCACTGACGGCACAGCCGACGGCCGAAACGGTGAACAGCACGGCCGACAGCAACATCGTCAGCTTGCGCCCGAAACGGTCGCTCAGCACTCCGGCCACGGCCACGCCGCCGATCGAACCGACGAGCGCACACCCAACGAACCATCCCTGCTGCATGGCGTCCAGCGAGAACTGCGAGGCCACACCGGATATCGTACCCGAAATGACCGCCGTGTCGTACCCGAACAAAATCCCGCCTATGGCGGG
>OGOL01002307.1_pt1 | contig 15243 bp, 15 predicted proteins | sample 1552641 | NCBI WGS metagenome assembly OGOL01 (sample SAMEA2580140, study PRJEB22360) | human gut metagenome | biome: human gut; feature: human-associated habitat; material: faeces | place: Denmark | collected 2008/2010 | reverse complement strand
TGATATTGGGTGTGGTATCTTTAACTATGGGAAACTCCCGCCTCCCATTTATAGACTGCGCCGGGCGTCACGCCCAGACTTTCGGCCAGCTGTTCCTGCGTGAATCTGTGCTGCCTGCGCAGTGCGCGGATGTTCTCCGCGAGTCTGATCTGCATATCCATCCCTCCTGATGCCTCTATCGTATCAGATACCGCGCCGGAATGGAACACACGATTCATACAATTTAGATGGAACATACTCATACTGATGGTATGACTTTTCTGCGCTGCCGTAGAAAAACTTGCTGCGGCAGACACGTTTTCATTGATTTTTTAGTATGGGATATGGTATGATAAATAAAATTTTCATGCACGCCCTGTGCATGAGACGGGGTGGACATCCCGAAAAATACGGGTACAGGAGGTATTCTTATGAAGTTGTCCAGCAAAGCGCTTGCATGCGGGCAGTCCCCCATGCGCAAATTCCATCCCTACGCAGTGGCAGCAGCGGCAGCCGGCAAAAAAATCTATCATCTGAATATCGGCCAGCCCGATATCCACACGCCGGATGCGCTGTATGACGCGATCCACAATTTCCGCACGCCGGTTCTGGCCTACGCAGCCTCGCCCGGCATCCCGGAACTGATCGAAGCTATCCGGAAGTACTATGAAAACATCGGCGTTGGACTGGACGAGTCCGACATCCTCATTACGACCGGCGGCAGCGAAGCATTGCAGATTGCGGCAAACTGTCTGCTGGACGACGGCGACGAGGTCATTGTCCCCGAGCCGTTCTATCCGAACTATCACACGTTCATCACGACCGCAGGCGGCGTCATCCATCCGCTGCACACAAAGCCGGAGGAAGGCTATTTCTATGCCGACCGCGCACGCATTAAGGCCTGCATCACGCCAAAGACGAAGGCCATTATGATCACGAATCCCGGCAATCCCACCGGCACCTGTCTGACGGAGGAACAGATGAAGATGCTTCTGGACGTAGCCGTGGAGCATGATCTGTATTTGGTGGCCGACGAGGTCTACCGCGAGTTTACCTACGACGGCGAGCCGCTGCATTCGTTCGGCAAATTTGACTACGGACAGGAAAACCTGATCCTGATCGATTCCGTTTCCAAGCGCTTTTCCGCCTGCGGCGCGCGTATCGGCTGCCTGATCTCCAAGAATAAGGAGTTTATGAACCACGCGATGAAATACTGCCAAGCAAGACTTTCGGTCGCGACGCTCGACCAGATCGCGTCTGCCGCGCTCTACACCGTCGGCCCCGAGTATTTTGCCGCCGTGCGCGACGAGTATAAGAAGCGCCGCGACACGCTCTGCCGCAAGCTCGGCGAGATCCCCGGCGTGGTGTTCGACGTGCCGGGTGGCGCGTTCTACGTGATGGCCGCGCTGCCGGTCGACGATGCCGACAAGTTCCAGCAATGGCTGCTCGAGGAGTTTGACGACGCGGGCGAGACGGTGATGTTTGCACCCGGCGCATCGATGTATGCAACGCCCGGCAAGGGCAAAAACGAGGTCCGCATGGCTTACGTCATCGAAAGCGACAAGCTCGAGCGCGCCATGGATATCCTCAAAAAGGCCATCGAGGTCTACAACGCCAGATAAAAAGGAGAAGATACCTATGATCCGTCATATCGTAATGTGGAAGTTCCGCGAGGGCACCGAGGAAAAAGCCAACGAATTTCTGACGAAGCTCGCTGCGCTCGACGGCGTGATCCCGCAGCTCAAAAAGTGCGAAGTCGCAAAGAATATCGGCAAGGACAACTACGACGCCGTGCTCGTCTCCGAGTTTGAGACGATGGATGACCTGAACGCCTACAAGGTCGATCCCCGCCACGTCGCCGTGAGTGACATCTGCAAGTCCATCCGCGCCGACCGCGTGGCCGTAGACTACGAATTTTAATCAAAAACAAAGAGCGCCTTTCGGCGCTCTTTGTTTTTGAAAAGGATCGCGCTCCGCGGCAGCGCACGCACCGTAGGCGCGCACGTTTGCGGAGCAAGAGGAGTTTTTTCTGACGCGCATGTCGTCAGAAAAAACGATCTCAATTTTTTCGCGCCCGCGGGTGCAAAACGGTTTTGATTATTTTTTGTCGCGACCTGCGCGTGACAAAAAATACTTTGCGCGAAACGTGTGTCGCAGCCACCCTACGGGTGGCAAGGCACAAAGCGCAGCGAAACTTTTTCAAAAAAGAGGCCATTTATGGCCTCTTTTTTGAGCTGCAACTGCTGGTTGCTAACTTTTCAACCCCGCTTGGTGGACTTTTTGCGCGCCTTTTGGTAAGCTGAACGCAGAAAATCTGCAAAGGAGAACCCCATCACATGACACTTGGAGAGAACATCGTGCGCCTGCGCACACAGAAAAACTGGTCGCAGGGCGACCTTGCCGACGCGCTGGACATCTCGCGCCAGAGCGTATCCAAATGGGAGACCGACGCCTCCATCCCCGAGCTTGACAAGCTATTAAAGCTCTCCGAGCTCTTCGGTGTGACGCTTGACGAGCTGGTGCGCGGCGAGGACGCGCCGAAGGCGGAAACAGCCGTGCCCGCGGCACAGGCAGTACCGCCTCTTTCACGCCGCAGACTTCGTCCGAGCAGGAAAAGCGTCACACCATTGTGGGTACGATTTTAATGTGTATCGGCGCGGTTCTTCTGCTCACCTGCCTGATACTCGCCGGCGATCTGCTGGCGGGGCTGATTTACGGACTGCCGTTTTTCCTCTGCGGCATCATCTGCTTTACGGTGAAGCATCGCACGGGCCTGTGGTGCGGCTGGGCGGCCTATCTCTGTATTGATCTCTACCTCCGCTTTGCGACCGGCCTTTCGTGGACGACCGTCTTTATGACGCATCTCTGGACGCCGGAGATGAACTATATGCGTCTTGCCATCGCATGGGTGCAGTTCCTCGGTATGGTCCTGATGACCGTCTGTACGGTGTGCTCCTACCGGACGCTCAAGCTGCCCGCAACAAAAAAGGAGGTCACGTGGCTGATCGCCGGCTGGCTCGCCGCGCTCGTCGTGCTGCCGCTTCTGATGAGCTACGGCGTTATGCCGCTGCTGCTCGACGATCTCGGCAATTACAGCAACATTTCGCCGTACTTCCTTCTGAATGACGTCTATAGCTACGCGCGCCTTGCGCTCATCAATGTTCTTCTGGTGCGTTCACTCGCCGTATGGCGCTTGAAGCGGGAAGAGAAGAAAGAGGAAAAGTGAATCGAAATGAAAAAAAGCGGACCGCACTGCGGTCCGCTTTTTTGATGCAAATATGCCTTACTTCTTGCTCTTCTCCAGCGCGGCAAGCTTGAGGCAGCAGCAGAAGACGGCCATCGCCTGCTCAAGCTCCTCGACCGGCGGCAGCGACGGGGCGACGCGGATGTTGCTGTCAAGAGGGTCGTGTCCATATGGATAGGTCGCGCCCGCGCTCGTCATCACGACGCCCGCCTCCTTGGCGAGCGCCAGCGTACGCTTGGCAAGGCCGGGAGCCGTGTTCACGGAGACAAAGTAGCCGCCCTTGGGCGTGTGCCAGCTCGCAATGCCGAGCGGTGCGATCTCGCGCTCGAGCGTAGAGACCACCATCTCGAACTTCGGCTTTAAGATCTTGGCGTGCTCCTTCATTAGCGCGAGCGTGTGCTCCTTGTTTTGCAGGAACTTCACGTGGCGCAGCTGGTTCATCTTGTCGAAGCTGATGGCCTGAATGCCGATGAGCTTGGTCATGTACTCCATGTTGGCTTCGCTGCACGCAAAGCACGCAATGCCCGCGCCGGGGAGCGTCACCTTGCTCGTGGAAGCGAACTCGAAGACCATGTCGGCGTTGCCGTACTTCTCGCACTCGCTCAGAATATCCTTGAACGGGACGAACTCGCCGTCAAACTCGTGGATGCAGTAGGCGTTGTCCCACATGAGGAGGAAGTCGGGAGCCGCGGGCTTCATCGAGGCGATGCGGCGGATCGTCTCGTCGGAGTAGATGATGCCGTCGGGGTTCGAGTACTTCGGCACGTTCCACATGCCCTTGACGCTCGGGTCCTTGATGAGGTTTTCGACAATGTCCATGTCGGGGCCGTTTTCGGTCATCGGGATGGTGATGAGCTCAAAGCCGAAGCTCTCGGTCACCTTGAAGTGGCGGTCATAGCCCGGCGCGGGGCAGAGCCATTTGACGCTTTCTTCCTTGCACCACGGCTTTTCACTGTGCAGCAGGCCGTGGGTGTAGGCCTTGGAGACCGTGTCGTACATGAGCTGGAGGCTCGAATTGCCGCCGGCGAAGACCTGAGAGGTCTTGCAGCCGAGGATATCGGCGAACAGCTTACGCGCGCTCTCAAGACCCTTGAGCTCGCCGTAGTTGCGGGCGTCCACGCCGCTGTCCACGCACTCCTCGGCGCTGGTCAGCGCGGTCAGGATGCCGCTGACAAGGTCGAGCTGCTGCTTGCTCGGCTTGCCGCGTGCCATGTTGAGCTTGAGGCCCTTGGCCTTCCAGCTCTCGTATTCGGCGGACACCTTGTCGTATTCCTGCTGCCACTCGGCAGCGGAAAGAGCCATATAATCCATGATGATTCTCCTTTACAGGTAATTTATCCGATTAAAGTAACTGCATTATAGCACAGGGAAAAATCAGGCGCAAGTGTCCACATGTAACAATCATTTGTTTTGCCTGCGGCAACAAGTTGACTCATTGAACAGATTGTACCGCCCCTCGCCGCAATAGAGAGGGGCGCTGCTTTTTGGCGAAAGCGGGAAAGAAAACGCGTTAGCACTAAACATAGTGCTGACAGTGCGTCCAAATCAGGCAAAAAGTAAGGCCGCGGAAAGCACATCGCTTTCCGCGGCCTTGATCGTTTTTATAGAATTGGTCTTGTCACAGCTCGGTAAAGGTGCGAATTTCGTCGAGCTGGACGTAACGCCGCGCGTGTGTTGTGCTCACCTTTCCGGCGCAGACGGGGCAGCCGCACTGCTGCGCGCCGGTGCGCGGATAGATGACGGATTTCCACACGTGTCCCATGGAGCACTGCCACCAGACCTTTTTGTTGCTGCCGGGTGTGACCATCTCCGGCGTCAGCGCGCCGTTGAGCGACGGATGCCACTGCGAAGCAATGTCGGGGCAGAGCGTCTTGAGATCATTGAAGCCCTTGAGCACCTTGCGTCCCGCGCAATAGGGACATCCGGTCTTGCGCTGCGTGCGCGACGAGACCGTGGCGCGGTAGGAATGCCCCAGCTCGCAGCGCCACCAAGCGGGACGGTTGGAGCTGACGGCGACCTCGCTCGGCTTTAAGCGCCCGTTTTTACGCTTGTCCCACTGTGCGGCGATCTCGGGCTGGAGGTGGGCGAGGTCATTTTCGCCCGTGACGATCGTCTTGCCCGCGCACACGGGGCATCCGTGCCCCACGCCGTGCGCGAGGCGATGGGCGACTGCCACGAGTGCCCCTCCGGACAGCGCCACCAGATGCGGATCTTCGAGCCCGTGGAGACGTCGCGCGGCGAGAGCGAGCCGTTTTTCTCGCGGTCCCACTGCGCGGCGACATCGGGATAAAGTGTGCCAAGATCGTTGAAGCCCGGCAGGACCTTTCGCCCCGTGCAGTACGGACAGCCGCTCCCCTCGGAGCGCACATGCACCGTCGTCTGCCACGAATGGCCGTTTTCACACGTCCACCAGACTTTTTTCTTGCTGCCGTAGGAAACGGTGTCCGGCGTGAGCGGAAAATTGCGCGATTCGTCCCATTCTTTCAGTAAGTTTGTCCTTTCATGCAGCATGCAGAACTCATAAAATGTTTGTCGCATGTTCATTTCCCCTCTTTTCGGCAAAAAAAGGTTTCCCGCCTGTACCTTGCTTTCAGAGAGGGCCGGGCGGTGCAGGAAGGGCGCTGCCCTTCCGAATGATTTGCAACCGGCTGTCATAACCGCACACGGCGGCCTTAGACCCCTCTGGCTTTGCGTCCCTGCTTTTCAGCAGGTTTGCCAAACATTGCTTGATTTGCTTGTCAAATCAGTACAGGCGCTTTCGCGCCGGAAACGGGGAAGAAAAAACTTCCGTTTTGACAGAATCAATGAAAAAAGATTTGCCAATCCTATCGTATCTGTATTCTATCACGAACTTTCTGTAAAAACAAGGCAGGTGACAAGACAGAATTCGGAAAAGTGATATAAAATTTGAAAAAATTCGAAAGAAATTAGCGGAATGTTAGCATTTTCATATCGCTTCTCTATGTTTTCGACGTGATGGAGAGGACTGAAACCGCGCGCGGCGATGCGACCGAAACCGCGTTTTCTTGACATCTTCCGCCGTTTCGGTATGATAGAACCATCCCGTTTTTTGGAGGCAACTATGCATTCAGTGACAACTAAGAAGGCCGCGCTCGCGGCGCTTCTCGTTCTGGCGGCGCTCCTTTCCATCTTCGCGGTAGGGAAGAGAGCGTCCGACCCCGCGTACCATCAGGCGTCCATCGACGCCCTTGCGGAAAAGCAGGAGACGGTACTTGAACTGACGGCGGCGTCGACCGCCGCGTCCGCGGCCATCACGCTCCTGCCGGGCGACACCGCGACGCCCATCGCAGAAAAGCTCGCCGATCTGAGCGGCTACTTTCTCATCGTGCTCTGTGCCATCTTTCTGGAAAAGTATCTGCTGACGATCACATCCTACGTGTCGTTCACGATCCTGATCCCCGCGGCCTGCGCGCTCGGCATCGCTGCGATATTTTCCGAAAAGCTGCGCGCCGCGCTGGGGAAGCTCGCGTGGCATTTGCTGCTCTTCGCGCTCGCCATCGCGTTTGCCATTCCGGCGGGCGTCAAAGTCTCGAGCATGATCGAGGACACATACCGCGCCTCGATCGAGGAGACCATCGCAAACGCCGAGCAGACGACCGAGAATATCCAGTCCGCCACCTCGGGCGAGGCGGACGAGGGGGAAAAGAGCGGCCTTTCCGGCCTCTTTTCCAAGGTGACTGAGGGCATCACCGGAGCGGCGACCGCCGCGGTCGAGCAGCTCAAAACGGTCCTGAACCGCTTTATCGAGGCCCTCGCCGTCATGCTCGTCACGTCGTGTCTGATCCCGATTTTAGTGCTGCTGTTTTTTGCCTGGCTCGTCAAGCTGATGTTTGGCATCGACTTGCCGCCGCTGCGTGTAAAGCTTGGTGACGGCAAGGCGCACAGCACGAGCGGCGCGCCGCGGATATGACCACATGGCCATCGTAAAAAATATACGATAACTTAAAAGTGCGGCGAGCGCAGCGATGCCGCTTTGGGGGGCAGCAAGGTTGGCAAAATCTAGCGATGGCAGGGGATTCTACCAAGACTGCATTCAGATCAGGGAGCGACAGCGAAGATAGAAAAAAGTCAAATCGTTTAGAACCATCACCCGGCAGGTACCCGATTCCGCAGGCTGAGCAGCTCTTCAAGCCTCAAAACCGCAATGTCGGGGGGGCGAGGGGGTTCCCCCTCATCCTTCCCTTGGGATTCAAAAGGGGGCATTCTCTTTGAGAAGAGAATGCCCCCTTTATTCGATCCCCCCTGCGGGTTAGCAGGAGAAAACTCCGCAGCGCTGCTGATTCACCTTGCCTCCGCAAGTCGCGTCGTCAGAACGACACGACTTCCTGCGCGGGCTTCGACGTGGTGGTGATGCGCTCGACGTACAGCACGGGGCCCTCGCCCTCGTAGGCGTCGAGGTGCTCCTTTTTGACCGTGGCAGTGATATCGACCCAGTCGCGATTCTTGTAGGCCTTCAGGCTGTCGCCCTTGGCGACGATGCCGACGAACTGGATGTCGTTTTCGCAGCAGGTCATCACGAAGCGGCCGGGGCAGTGGATGCCCGGGAACTTCTTCGAGTGGCACATGATGAGCTTCATGTGGACCTTTTTGCCATCCCAGCGGTCGGGATGGTCCATCGCGTCGACGTACCACACGCCGTAGTCGTCGTCGGGAATGTCGATGAGGTCGGGCGTCATGTCGAACGGGCACTCGTCGCCGGTCAGGTAGTCCTCGCTGTTGCCGTCGTTGTCCTCAAGGTAGATGTCCGCGCGGCGGTTGACCATGCGCAGGTTGCGCGCACGCAGGCTCTCTTTGAGCTTGTCGTCGCAGCGGTTGAAGACGATCATGTCCGCGTTCGTGATCTTTTCCATCATGAGCTGACCCATGTTCTTGACGAACAGCTCGAACGTCGGCGCCTGCACGAACGTCATGATCTGATAGAGCACCCAGTTGGCGGGCAGCACCTCGCGATAGAGCTTTTCCATCTGCCACATGCCGTTGTACTCGATGAGCACCTGCTTAGGGCGGTGCTTCTTTTCAAGCTCCTTGCAGAAAGCGAGCGTCAGCTCCTCTTCGTCGTCCACCGTGACAACGGTGACGTTGTCGAGCGCCTTCTTCTCGTATTCTTCGTCGCCCTCTTCGCAGCAGATCAGAAGCGTCCTGTCCTCGCGGGCGAAGCCGTCCTCTAAAATGCCGTTGATAAAGCTCGTTTTGCCGGAATCGAGGAATCCGGCGACCAGATAAACAGGAATATCCATGAATTACACTCCAAACAGTTCTGCAAGGCCGTCTTCCTTGAGCTCCGCGCCGATAACGCACAGACGGCCCGTGTAGTCGGGATGGCCCGCGCGGACCTCATGCTCTTCGGGCACGTAGTCGAATTCGAGCCAGCCGTCCTCGCCGTTCACGATGCCCTTGGCACGCAGGATGTGGCCGTAGTCGCCGCTGTCGAGCTTGTGGAGCATGTCCTCAAGAGCTTCCTTGCTGAACTTCTTCGGCGTCTCCTTGCCCCAGGAGGAGAAGACGTCGTCGGCGTGGTGATGATGGTGATGGTGGCACTCGCACTCGGGATCGTCGCACTCCTCGCCGGCGTGGTGATGGTGGTGATGCTCGTGCTCGTCGTGCTCGTCATGGTCATGGTCGTGATGATGCCCATGCTCGTGGTCATGCTCATCCTCATCGTGGTCATGGTGATGCTCGTGTTCATGCTCATGGTCGTGCTCGTTATGCTCATCGTGATGATGGTGATGCTCATGCTCGTGCTCGGCCTCTTCGATCTCGTGCTCGCGGCGCATCTTTTCAAGAAGCTCGTCGCTCAGCGACACCTTTTCGATGGCGGAGAGGATGGTCTTGCCGTCCAGCTCGTCCCACGGAGTCGTCAGAATGGCGGCGTCGGGGTTCTTCTCGCGCAGCATCGCGGCGGCAGCCTCGAGCTTTTCCTGCGAGAGCTTCTGCGTACGGGAAAGAATGATCGTGCCGGCGGCCTCGATCTGGTTGTTGTAGAACTCACCGAAGTTCTTCATATAGACCTTGACCTTGCTGGCGTCGGCCACGGTGACATAGCTGTTGAGCTTGAGCTCGCCCAGGCACTCGTCGACGGTGCGCTCGACGGCGACGATGACGTCAGAGAGCTTGCCGACGCCGCTCGGCTCAATGAGGATGCGGTCGGGGTGGAACTGCGCCACGACCTCTTTGAGAGCCTTGTTGAAGTCGCCGACGAGGGAGCAGCAGATGCAGCCCGCGGACATCTCGGAGATCTCGATGCCGGACTCCTTGAGAAAGCCGCCGTCGATGTTGATCTCGCCGAATTCGTTCTCGATCAGCACGAGCTTTTCGCCGCTGTAGGCTTCCGCGATCAGCTTTTTGATGAGCGTGGTCTTGCCGGCGCCCAGAAAGCCGGAGAAAATATCAATTTTCGTCATAAGAAATACGCTTCCTTCTCTTTTATTGATTTCCAAACCTAAATTATAAGCAGAATTTGTGAACGATTCAAGTCTTTTTCCACGCAAAATGCGCCTTTTTCCCGCTCACAGGCCCATACCGGGCAGCGGCACACGATGATCTAAGATCACGTGTCCGAAGCAGATAAAGCGCTTTCCGCTCTCAGGGCCGCAGACGACGTCCGCGCCGCTGCGGTCCCGCCCCAGAGAAAAGAGGTACGAAACGCCGAGCGGGTCGCGGTAATACTGCTTGCAGAGCATGTCGCCCCCGACGCAGAAGATGCCCACGTCGCCCGCATGCAGCGGGTCGTGATTGAGGTAGGCGACGCTGCCGCTGTGCAGCACGGGTTCTAAACTGTCGTCGCGGATGCGCACGGCGAATTCCGCTCCCGGCGGCACATCGCCGTGGTCGACGATGTAGTCAAAATCCTCGCCTGGCACGGGGGCGGCGTAGCCCGCCGCCTCGATCGAGCGGTAGAGCGGGATGCGGCGCGGCGCGCTCGCTTCCTCCCGCCCTGTATGCATCGTGCACAGGGCGCTGACGAGGCTGCCCACCGTCTCGCGCTCGAGCGGCGAGAGCGAGCGGCACTTTTCGATCAAATCCTGCTCCGCGCGCGAGCAGACGAAGCTGCCTGAGCGGAACGAATCGCGGTAAAGGTAGTTCGGGTCGATCTCAAGCGCATCGAACAGCCGGAGCAGCACCTCCTCCTTCGGCGAGCTGACGCCGTTTTCATAGTTGCTGATGGCAGAGGGCGAAACGCCAAGCTCCTCCGCCAGCGCCGCGCGCGAGAGATGAAGCTCCTCACGCCGTAGACGCATTTGTTTGCCAAAACTCATCAAGATTCCCCCAGAAAACGCAGGCTGCGACAAGATTTGACTGTATTCTATCGCAGAAGCTTGTAACTGTCAATCAATTATAACAAGAATATTGTAAATTTATTCTTGACATAGCAAGATTCTTGTGATATCTTGATTTTGCTGACAAGTTCTTTGTACTTGCCAGCATGCCGCGGCGAGCGTTCTCCTCAGTTTGCCCGCGGCGCACGCCGCCGATACCGGTACGGCGGCTGATCCCCGCAGCAGAAAAAGAAAACGCGCCGCCCTGAAAAGGGCGGACGCGAAAAAATAGAGAGAAAGAAAATATCGAGCCAGCCTAAGGGCAGCTCGATATTTTTGCTTTTGTGGTAAAACGACGAAAGTGTGATCTCGACGCAGGCCGCAGAGCGGCTCTGATACGCCACCGGCGTATCGCTTACATTTTCCAAACCACTACAAAACAAAAAGAACGAGCTGACTTTCATCAACTCGTTCTTGGTGGGGGAAGGTGGATTCGAACCACCGAAGTCACTGACAACAGATTTACAGTCTGCCCCCTTTGGCCACTCGGGAATTCCCCCATATGAAATTGTTTGCTTGTCGGTGGAGCTGGTAGACGGATTCGAACCCCCGACCTGCTGATTACAAATCAGCTGCTCTACCAGCTGAGCTATACCAGCATCTCAGCAACGAACAGGTTGTATATTACCAGACTTCGATTCGTTTGTCAACAGGGAATTTGAAAAAAGGAGGAATTTTGTTGTACGCAGGAAAAAGACACCATGATTCGGTGCACGCGGTCTGCTCACTCTGCGCGCAGGACATTTACGCGGGAGAAACGCTGTGGTACCGGAACGGCGTGACCGTCTGCGCGGACTGCTTTCCGCGCTTTGCGCGCGAAGCGCTCCGGTCGTTTGAATACATATCAGGGGAGGCGAGCACGCTATGACGCTGTATCAGATGTCGTTTGTCTACCGCGAGGACGCACTGCGCTTCCGTATGCGCATCACGGTGCTGCGCGAGCAGGCCAAGGCCGCACCGACGAAGGAGGAGCGCGAGCGACTCAAGCGGCGTATCTTAGAGCTCCAGCAGCTTCAGCGCCAGTCGCGCGAGCTGGCCGAGCTGACGCGGCACTATTACGAAAGGGGCTATTACCGCAATGAAAAGTACACCTTATAGTATGCGCAACAATAAAGTTTACGGCGATATGACCGCCTGGATCGCCGCGCACGCGGGCGACAACGAGAGCGACCTCATGCGCCTCAAGCGCAATCTGCGCCTTGCCCGCGAGGAGGAGCTTACCGCCCGCCAGCGCGAGCTGCTGCGCCTGCGGTACGAGGAAAACATGACCGTCACGGAGATCGCCGCGGCCATCGGGCGGGACAAGTCCACGGTGTCGCGCACGCTCTCCCGCGCGCGGAGAAGGCTTTACAAGTGCCTCCGCTATGGGCTATAATCAAAAGGTGACAAGCGAATAAGACCCGCACGGGTACATAGAATAATGGTCAGTGCGGAGAAAAGTGAGGGTAAGAGCTATGCTGCACAAAGCGCTGCAAAACAAATGGGCGCGCGTCCTGATCGCGGTTTTCGCAACATTCCTCTACGCGCTGGGCGTGAACCTTTTCGTCGTACCGATGGGCCTCTACTCCGGCGGCGTAGTCGGATTGAGCCAAATCATCCGAACACTGCTCGCGCAGGCCGTTGAGCTGCCCGCAGGGGTGGACATCGCCGGTATTTTGTACTTTCTCATCAATATTCCGGTGCTGTATCTCGCGTGGCGCGACCTCGGGCGCGCGTTTTTGATCCGCACGCTGATCTGCGTGGGCGCGTCGTCGCTCTTTTTGAGCGTGATCCAGTCGCCCGCCGTGCCGATTTTGGACGATCCTCTCGCCTCGTGCCTCGTCGGCGGCATCCTGTGCGGCTTTGCCCTCGGCTTGGCTCTGACCTGCGGCTGCTCGACCGGCGGGCTCGACGTTGTCGGACTGTGCCTCACAAAGCGCGGCAGCCGCTTCACCGTCGGACGTTTTTCGCTGGGCTTCAACATCGTGCTCTACATCGCCTGCGCACTGCTCTTCGACATCCAGACGGCCATCTACTCCGTCATTTACACCGTGTTCTGCTCGCTCTTCATCGACCGCGGGCACCAGCAGAACATCAATGTGCAGGTGCTCATCTTCACAAGGGACGCAGACCCCGAGCTCCCGCGCAGCATCATGTCGCGCCTTGGCCGCGGCGTAACGTACTGGGAGGGCAAGGGCGCATATACGGAGAGCGACATGCGCGTGCTATGCGTCTGCGTCTCGAAATTCGAGGTCGCGGAGCTGCAGGAGACCGTGCGTGAGCTCGATCCCCACGCCTTTTTCATCGTGCAGGAGGGCGTGCGCATCGGTGGCAATTTTCTCAGAAAGATCTCGTAAATCCTTTCGGTTTTCCCGCGAAGACGCTTTGCGCAGCAGAGCGTCTTCTTTTTGTTTATTTAACTATTTTGAAAAATCATCCATGTTTTCTAAAACATTCAAGGATGTTTTATTGCGTTTTTCTATCAATCGTGATAGCATTACCTCAATCTTTTATTATGCCGCAGCAGTGTTCTTCCCCCGGAGACACGCGGCATGAAAAAGTCCCGCAGCGAATAAACAATCATCAAACCCCAATGAGATGTGGAGGGATCTTTTCATGTTTGACCAGTATTTTGAAAAATTTGATTTAGCCCCCGAGGTCACCGCAGCACTCAAAAAGTGCAAGTGCATCGCCTACGCCGAAACGAAGGCGGAGCTCGAGGAGATGGCCTACGGCCCCACGCACACCTCCCGCTATGACGTGGTCTACCCCATTGAGGGCAAGGGCACGGTCAAGGAAGCGGAGGTCGTGCGCTGCAAGAACGGCTGCGTCGTCAACTTCATGGAAGACTACATGCGCCGCCGCGACCCGAACAGCATGGCCATCGGCGACGATCTGCCCTCCGACAAGCCGCGCTTTAAGGACCGCTTTGGCTACGAGTTTTCGTCCCTTCGTCAGGAGACGCTCGACTGGCTCTCCAAGCAGCAGGTCATCATGCTGCCGTTTTCCGCCGGTCCGCGCGGCCACGGCTATCCGAGCCTGATGATCTGCCCGCTCAATGCCGCGTTCTTCGCGCTGTCGCTGGCGAACATGCAGGGTTTTACGAGCATTGTCGATGTGCCTGAGCACTATAAGCCCCGCGCCATCATCTTTGTCGCGCCGCCGTTCCGACACACGCACTTTGACGGCAAGCAGGTCGTCGTGCACAACCGCTCCAAGGAGATGCACGAGGTCTGGGCCTACAACCTCTATCCCGGCCCCAGCGCCAAGAAGGGCGTTTTCTCGCTGCTGCTCGACATCGGCGAGCAGGAGGGCTGGGTCTGCTGCCACACAAGCGCGGCCATGGTCGAGACGCCGTATGAGTGCGAGGTCGTGTTCATGCACGAGGGCGCGTCCGGCGGCGGTAAGAGCGAAATGCTCGAGGACTTCCACCGCGAAGAGGACGACCGCCTGCTCATCGGTACGCATACGGTCACGGGCGAAAAATATTACATGACGCTCGGCGAGAGCTGCAAGATCCACCCCATTGCCGATGATATGGCCTGCGCGCTCAAGAGCTTCCAGGATCCCGAGAGCGGCAAGCTGCGCATCCTCGATGCCGAGGACGGCTGGTTCCTGCGTATGGACGGCATGAATGCCTACGGTAACAGCCCGCTTTATGAGCGCATCTGTATCCATCCGAGCGAGCCGCTGGTCTTCTTTAATATGGACGGTGTCCCCGGCGCGACCTGCCTCATCTGGGAGCATGTGATCGAGTCGAACGGCAAGCCCTGCTCCAACCCGCGCGTCATCTTGCCGCGCAAGATGGTTGACAACATCGTGCCTGATACCGAGCCCGTCGAGGTCGACGTGCGCAGCTTCGGTGTGCGCATGCCGCCCTCTACTGCGAAAGACCCGAACTACGGCGTCATGGGCATGCTGCAGGTCGTGCCGCAGTCCATTGCCTGGCTGTGGAGACTCATCTCTCCACGCGGCTTCAAGAACCCGTCCATCGCCGATACAAACGCCGGCAGCGGCCTGAAGGCCGAGGGCGTCGGCTCCTACTGGCCGTTCGCCACGGGCCTCAAGGTCACGCAGGCGAATCTGCTGCTCGAGCAGATCATGTCTGCGCCTAAGACGACGAACGTGCTGATCCCGAACCAGCACATCGGCGCTTATCATGTTGGATTCATGGGCGAGTGGCTCTCGCGCGAATACCTCGCGCGCCACAACGGTTTTGTGCGCGAAAAGCATCTGGTCCCCGCGCGCTGCCCGCTGTTCGGCTACGCGCTCGATGAAATGAAGCTCGACGGCCAGTTCATCCGTCAGACGTTCCTGCGCCCCGAGACGCAGTCCAAGCTTGGCAACGCGGGCTACGACGCCGGCGCCAAGATCCTGACCGACTTCTTCAAAGAGCAGCTCCAGCAGTTCGTTTCCGACGATCTCGACCCGCTGGGCCGCGAGATCATCGATTGCTGCCTGCATGACGGCACGCTGGACGATTATCTCCAGCTCACGCCGATGAAGCTGAAGTAATTTCAGAACTTTTTTCAGAAAATTCCCCCACCTGACGTGGGGAACGCGGGAAAGGGGGCTATTCTCTCACGTGAGAGAATGCTCCCTTTCTTCGCACAAGTGCGAGGGGGTATGCCGCCTGCGGGCGGCGGGGGCAAAGGGGCCATTCTCTTTCGCAAAAGAGAATGGCCCCTTTGGAACCCCAAGAGA
>OGOL01002306.1_pt1 | contig 15244 bp, 10 predicted proteins | sample 1552641 | NCBI WGS metagenome assembly OGOL01 (sample SAMEA2580140, study PRJEB22360) | human gut metagenome | biome: human gut; feature: human-associated habitat; material: faeces | place: Denmark | collected 2008/2010 | reverse complement strand
CTGCAAGGAATAAAAAATGCGTCCAGCTTTCGCTGGACGCATTTTTTAGGTTTTATAGTCCGTTGGTGTAACGATACAGGAACGTCACGGCCTCGGCGCGGTTGCAGGAAGCATACGGGGAGAACGTCGTGGCGCTGGTGCCGGTGGTGATACCCTTACCAACGGCCCAGAGGACGGCCTTGTAGTAGCTCGCCTCGCTCGTGGCGCCCACATCCTTGAACGGGTTGGAGTAGTAGCCGCTGGGCTGGCCCGCGTAGCGGTACAGGAAGGTCACGATCTGGGCACGGGTGCAGACCTGATCGGGGGAGAACGCCGTGGCGCTGGTGCCGGAGGTGATGCCCTTCTGGCTGGCCCACAGGATGGCCTTGTAGTAGCTCGAGTGCGTGACGGCGTTGACATCACGGAACGGGTTGCGGGTGATGGTCGGCTCCGGGCTGCCGGCGGCGCGCCACAGGAACGTCACGATCTCGGCGCGGGTGCAGGACTTGTACGGGGAGAAGGTGGTGCTGGACGTGCCGTTGGTGATGTTCTTGCCGACGGCCCACTTGACGGAGTTGTAGAAGTAGTCGGTGGTCTTGACGTCGATGAAGTTCATCGTCTGGCCGATCTTGATGGCCACGGTGCCGGTGAGCTGGCGGGTGCCGGTGCCGGTCGTGCCGTAGCGGGCGTAGATGGTGAACGGGATGTAGACGGTCTCGCCGGTCTTGGCGTAGCGGCTGGCGAGGAACGCGACGTCGCTGAGCGCATTCTGGCTGGCGGTGGCACTGTAGTAGAACTTGTCAGTCGTCTTGACGGAGCCGCCGTAGTTGTAGCCGTTGTAGTAGGTGTAGAGCGAGCCCTCGTTGACGGCGGAGACGGCGCTCTGGTCAAAGGTCACGTAGTCGATGGTGTAGTTGCTGGTGTAGCCCTTGGTGGAGCGCAGGTAGTTGAGGAAGTCGCTCTCGTCGAAGCGGACGCTGTCGCCCTGAGAGACGGTGTACTTGATGTCCTCGCGCACGAGGTTGACGACGACGGTACCAGAGTAGCTCACGGTCGTGCCGCGGCTCGTGGAGGAGCTGGAATAGCGGGTCGCGTGCAGGGTGAAGTTCAGCGTGATGGTCTTCGCGGTGGTCTTGGCGTTGGGGACGAACGTCACGCTATCGAGGTTGGTGACCTTGGTATTGCGGTTGAACGCGCCGGAGGAATTGCTGGTGGACATGGCGGTGCCGCCATAGTACAGCGTGCCCTGCGCGGTGGTGGGCAGGGAGAAGGTCACATAATCGAAGGTGACATAGGGATAGGACTTGGTCTTGCTGGCGTCGCCGCGGGCCTCAGCGACCTCATTCATGAAGTCGGTGAAGTCGCTCTGCGCGAACTGGACGGTCTCACCGGCCACGCCGTTGTAGTTGATGTTGTAGTTCTTCTGGTAGACGGTGAGCTGACCGTAGTAGAGCCTGTTATCGGAACTGTTCTTGGTCACGATCCACAGCGTGCACTGGCCGTTGACAAAGTTGCTGTCAGTCAGCGGGTACAGGTTGGTGCTGGTGGTGTTGGCATAGTAGACGGTCTTGCCGCGCTGGGAGAAATCAGTCGGAATAGTGGTCTGGTTCGGCGTGCCAACAACATAGTAGTAGGAAGAGTTGGCTGGGACCTGAACATAGTAGCGATAGGTATTACCGTAGGCAACCGGCTCAGGATACTGCGCCTCATAGGTGGTGCTGATGGGGGTTACAGTTGCGCTAAAGGTAATGGGATAGTTACCCTTATTGGTATAGACGGTACCGGTGAAAGATGCGGTGCCGATGCTGGTGCCGGTAATCGTATAAGTGTAGTAGGCACTGGACGCACCACTGGTCTGCTGGATGTAGCAGTTGGTACGAGAACCAGTATCAAGCGAGACATGGTCAACGGTCGCATCAGTAATCAGAGCTTTCACCAGAGCAGCTTTAGCAAGTGCAACAAGGTTATTGGTCGTGGTGTAACCGTAATTATAATAACCATAGAGAGTGACTGCGGTGTTGTTCTGAATGGGAGAAATCGCAGCGGTCAAAGACGAAAGGCTGATATTATAGGTGTAGCTATAAGTCTTATTGCTATAAGTGAAAGTCACCTTGACCTTGCAAGAGGACGCTGTATAGGACGTGGGAATCGTAAGCGTGGCGCTCTTAAATGCGTTTGCTCCAGTGGCATCCGTAACCTTGAGGTACGAAGCGGTAGCAAGACCGCTGCTTTCAATCGTCCAAAACACAAGATTATCTCTGGTCAGCTCAATTTCCTGATTGGTGCTTGAGTCATAAAAGCGGAACGAAAGCGTCTGCTGACCACCACGGCTCATGGCGCTGGGGACAGAAGGAACAAAAATGTTGGTTTCAGGCTGGACAGTGACTTCGATTTCGTTCGACTTCTTCGCTTGACCAGCTTCCGTAGCGGTACAGGAGATTTTATACGTCGTTTTCTTAGTAACGTTGGGCGCAGTCCAAGTAGCGCTCTTAGTTGTGCCACCGGTAAAGTTTGCAGCAGAAGCGCCGTCAGTCCACGCATAGGATACGGGGGCGTCACCGCCGGTATAGGTGGAGGTGAAAGCTAACGTCTGACCACTACGAATAGTGGTAGAGGAAGATGAAGGATTAAGCTCGATTTGATTAGAAGCTGTCTGAGAAGTTACATTAAGTGCAATTTCAAGGGGGGCAATAGTTTCAACGTCTTTACGAGTCGCAGGAACCGTGATTCTACTTGTTGTTGCATCGTAAGTAACTTGACCCAGCGCAAACGGGGAACCTGCGGCACTTCCGACTTCGATGTTATCAGAAGTAATCGCGGCGCCGCTGACAAGTTTTACAGGAACATTGGCACTAGGAGTATAATTTTTACCCCAAACCTTCAGAGTGATGTCATCATAGCTAAATTTTGAAACGGTAACTGATTTTGTGAGCTCCTGCGTGCTAATTTCCGTGGAAGAACTCGCTCCATCTTTAGTATATTCATAAGTGGCGGTACAACTAACAGTCATAGTACCTTCATTTGTAGCTTTTACACTATACGAAGCCGTAGTGCTATTTTCTACCGCTGTACCTCCAGCTACTTTCCAGTTGCAACTTTTGAATGTAGCGATGATAGGATCGTGGGATTTCGCAGAAGTAACAGTTGCAGTGCTAGGAACGCTGAATAAGACCGTATCGCCTATTTTTGCAGTATCTTTGCCTGTAATTACGATATTGCTCAATGTTTCCGCCGCCCTTGCAGGCACGACGACGAGGCTCAGGACCAATGTCAGAGCCAATAGCAAGGAGAGAAATTTTTTCATGTGATCTTCATCCTTTCGTGTTTGTTGTTGTCGGCTCCGCGCGCACAGAGCCTTTCTCATACATCGGCATTTTACCATGCCGCGGGAAATAAGGGAACAGGAAAATGGAAAATTCATAAATTCTTTATCTTCCCTCTTCGCCCAGTTTCCCTTTGCTTCCTTAATTAGACGCAAGAAACGTCGGTTTTGTTTCACAAAACCCGAAAATTTCCCAAAAATTTTTTACGCCGCGAAAAACCGCACATACACGAACACCCCCAGAGCGATCTGCGCAAGTAAGATCGCGGGGATGCCGAACTTGAAGTACCAGTGCCGCGTCTTGTGGTGAAAGACCCTCATTGCGAAAAGAGCACCCGCGCTGCCGAGCAGCAGCGCGAGTGCAAATAGAGTCTTTTCGGGCACGCGCCGCGCGCCCTGAATTTTGGCGCGGCGCTTGTCTGCGCCGTAGACGCAGAAAGTAATTAGATTGATCGCGGCGAGATAGATGACAAAATATCTCACTTTTCGAGCTTGCTGAGCTCCACGGCCGCCGCCGCGCCGAGGCGCGCGTTGTTGAACACGAGCTGGATGTTGGAATCCAGGCTGTCGCCGCCGGTCAGGTCCTTGATCTTGGCGAGCAGATAAGGCGTCGTGGCCTTGCCGTGGATGCCGTCCTTCTTCGCGTCCTCGACGGCCTCGGCAATGGCCTTGTCGATGACTTCCTTGTCCATGGAGTACTCTTCGGGAATCGGGTTCGTGACGAGTAAGCCGCCGCGCAGACCCAGCTCGCGCTTGACGTGGAACGCCTTGGCCAGCTGCTCGGGCGTGTCGAGTTCGTAGTCGACGCCAAAGCCCGACTTGCGCGTGTAGAACGCAGGCAGCTCGCTCGTGCCGTAGCCGATGACGGTCACGCCGTGGGTCTCGAGATATTCGAGCGTCAGACCGAGGTCGAGGATGGACTTCGCGCCCGCGCACACGACCATGACGGAGGTGTTGGCCAGCTCTTCGAGGTCGGCGGAGATGTCGAACGTCTCCTGCGCGCCGCGGTGCACGCCGCCGATGCCGCCGGTGGCGAACACGCGGATGCCCGCCATGTCGGCGATCATCATCGTGGTGGTGACGGTGCACGCGCCGTCCTTGCCCTGCGCGACGAGCACGGGCAGGTCGCGGCGGGAAGCCTTCGGGATGCCCGCGCCGGTGCGGCCGAGGTAGTCGATCTCTTCCTTGGAAAGGCCCGCCTTGAGCCGTCCGCCGATGATGGCGATGGTCGCGGGGACCGCGCCGCATTCGCGGATGATGCTCTCGACCTTGAGCGCGGTCTCCACGTTCTGGGGGTAGGGCATGCCGTGGGAAATGATGGTGGATTCGAGCGCCACGACGGGCTTACCGGCGGCAAGGGCCTCGGCAACCTCGGGGGCGATATCCAGATACTTGTTCATAGTTAAAATCCTCCTGTAAAGTAATAGGTGAAAGTTTCACGTTTACCTTTTGAGGTAAGGTTGCATCATAACATACAACTTGTCAAAAGTCAATACAAAGCGGGGCTTGAATTTGCACGGGAAGTGGCATATAATACCTCTATTATCCCGTGAAAACCCACAAAAGGAAGGAAAATTATTATGGAACGAGTGAGAATTGCCGCGCTCTTCGCCGACAAAGAGCAGTACGGCGGCGCAAGCGTCACCGTATGCGGCTGGGCGAAGACCATCCGCGATATGAAGACCTTCGGATTCATCGAGCTGAACGACGGCTCGTGCTTCCGCAATTTGCAGGTCGTGATGGATGCGAATTCTCTTTCTAATTATAAGGAGATCGCCGCGCAGAACGTGGGCGCCGCGCTCATCGTGCGCGGCACCGTCGTGCTGACGCCCGAAGCCAAGCAGCCGCTCGAAGTCAAGGCAACAGAGATCGAGATTGAGGGCGTGTCCTCCCCCGACTATCCCTTGCAGAAAAAGCGCCACAGCGTCGAATATCTGCGCACCATTCAGCATCTGCGCCCGCGCACGAACCTCTTCTCCGCGGCGTTCCGCGTGAGAAGCGCGGCGGCCTACGCCGTGCACGAGTTCTTCCAGAGCCGCGGCTTCGTCTATGTCAACACCCCCATCATCACCGGCTCTGACTGCGAGGGCGCGGGCGAGATGTTCCAGGTCACGACGCTGGATCTTGAAAACCCGCCGAGAACGCCCGACGGCAAGGTCGATTACAGCAAGGACTTCTTCGGCAAGAAGACGAGCCTGACCGTCTCCGGCCAGCTCAACGCCGAGAACTTCGCTATGGCGTTCGGTGACGTTTACACCTTCGGCCCCACGTTCCGCGCCGAAAATTCCAACACCGCGCGCCACGCCGCCGAGTTCTGGATGATCGAGCCGGAGATGGCGTTCTGCGACCTCGACGGCGACCTTGAGGTCATGGAGGCGATGGTCAAGCACATCATCCGCCGCGTGATGGAGCGCTGCCCGGACGATCTCGTGTTTTTCAACAGCTTTGTCGACAAGGGTCTGCTGGAGCGTCTCCAGCACGTCGAGAGTTCCGACTTTGGCCGCGTGACGTACACCGAGGCCGTCAAGCTATTAAAGGAGAGCGGCCAGAAGTTCGACTACCCCGTCGAGTGGGGCATCGACCTGCAGACTGAGCATGAGCGGTATCTGACCGAGCAGATCTTCAAGCGCCCCGTGTTCGTCACGGACTATCCGCAGGAGATCAAGGCGTTCTATATGCGCCTCAACGACGACGGCAAGACCGTCGCCGCGGCGGACTGCCTCGTTCCGGGCATCGGCGAGATCATCGGCGGCAGCCAGCGCGAGGAGCGCATCGAGCTGCTCGAAAAGCGCATCCGCGAGCTCGGCATGAATCCCGAGGACTACTGGTGGTACGGCGACCTGCGGCGCTACGGCTCCTGCCGTCACGCGGGCTTCGGCCTCGGCTTCGAGCGCATGGTGATGTATTTAACGGGCATCGGCAACATCCGCGACGTGGAGCTGCATCCCCGCACCGTGGGCAACGCAGACTTCTAATTCTTCAAAAAAGAGGGAGACACAGCGTGTCTCCCTCTTTTTTGAGAATTGCACTCCGCTTCGTGCCTTGCCGCCCAAAGGGCGGCTTCGACACGCGCGGAGCGAGAAGAGTTTTTTGGTACGCGCATGTCGCGCCAAAAAACGATTCGAAATCATTTCGCGTCTGCGGACGCGAAATGCTGTGACGCTTTAATTATTTGTGGTAAATAGTTACAAATGGGAACAAAAGCTCGAAAAGCGTAGTCAAAAGAAGCGAAGTCTGCTATAATGACCGCGCAGTTTTGAGAGAGGAGATTTTGACATGAAACACTTTTTTGCACTGCTGCTCAGCGCGCTGATGGTGCTGTCGCTGCTGACTGCCTGCGGCGATAAGACGACGCCGTCCGACGGCGACGATCAGACCGTCACGGACGAGAATGGCAGCGACACCGACAACAATACTGACGATACAACTGACCCCTACGACGCCGTGCGCAACTACTGGTCCGAGGACCAGCTCACGCAGGCCTGGGGGCCGGATCAGGTGGTGGAACACCTCTTTTTCCACCCGATCATCGCCTACCCGCAGTGGGCCTTCCACGACTGCAATGCCAGTCAGGACCAGCGCTACGGCCTCGACGACTGGATGGTGACGGTCGACGAATACAACAAAATTTTGCAGTCCGTGTACGACAAGGGCTACATCTTAGTCGCGATGGAGGACGTCTGGAGCGAGGTGACGGACGAGTCCGGCACGCATATGGTGCGAAACACCCTGATGCTGCCAGAGGGCAAAAAGCCGCTCGTCATCAGCTTTGACGACGTGAACTACTACCCCTATATGCTCGACGAGGGCTTCACGAGCAAGCTCGTCGTCGGCGAGGACGGCGAGATCTGGGCGCAGTGCACCGATCCGTACACAAATGAGACCTTTTTGACCAAGGAACTCGACGCGACGCCCATTCTCGACCAGTTTGTCTACGAGCACCCCGACTTTTCGCTGAACGGCGCGAAGGCCATCTTCTCGCTGACGGGCTATCAGGGTATTTTAGGCTATCGCACGCAGGATGACCGCGACATCGCGGCAGATTCGCCCGACCGCCCCGCGTTCGACGCCTACCGCGCGAGCGAGATCGAGGCCGTCAAGCCCGTCATAGCGCGTTTGAAGGAGACCGGTTGGACGTTCGGCAGCCACACCTGGGGCCACATCCGCCTCGACACCAAACCGCTCCAGACCGTCATCAACGACACCGAGCGCTGGGCGGACGAGGTCGGCTCGCTCGTCGGCCCCACGCAGATTTTGTTCTATCCGCACGGCGGCCGTCCCGACGGTGACGACTGGCACCAGACCGGCGAGCGCTTCAAGTACCTGCAAAGCCAGGGCTTCCGCATCTTCGCGAGCGTCGGCACGAGTTCGTTCAGCTATGTGAAGCCCGACATTTCCGCCGTCATCTGCGACCGTCTGCATCCGGACGGCACCACGCTGCGCCACTCGCGCAGCCGCTATCTGCAATTCTATAACGCCGAGGACATCATGGATACGCAAGTCCGTCCTGATCTTGGCGTAGACTGGTGAGGAGGCGTTATTATGGCAACGTTAGAAGAACTCAAGGCGAAGGCCGTCGCCATGCTGGACATGGCGTATGTGCCGTATTCCCACTTCCCCGTGGGCGCGGCACTCGAATGTGAGGACGGCGCTGTCTTCACCGGCTGCAACATCGAAAATTCGAGCTACGGCCTGACGAACTGTGCCGAGCGTACCGCGGCGTTCAAGGCCGTGAGCGAGGGGCACCGGCGCTTCAAGCGCATCGTCATCGCTGGGCGCAGCGACGACTACTGCTACCCCTGCGGTGCGTGCCGTCAGGTGCTCTACGAGTTCGGCCCCGATATGGAGGTCGTGTGCCTGAACAAGGACAACGAAGAAAAGCACCTGCACATCAAGGAGCTGCTCCCCTACGGCTTCGACCAGACGTGGCTTGCAATCGACGAGAAATAACGAAAAAAAGAGAGCGGCGCTGCCGCTCTCTTTTTTTGCGCTTCAGTTGCTGCCCGAGGAAGAGGCTCCAATCGTCACCTCGCCGCTCATCGTTTCGATCGTAAGCTCGCTCACCGCGCCGCCGTCGAGCGCGGGCACAGAGTAGTGCGTCGCGTGGTCGTCGAGACAGGTGATGAGCGCTCCTTCGCGCTCGGTGAGCGCGGAGCGGAACGCGCCGCTTTTCGTTTCATAGTCGAGAGTAAAGCCGTCCTGCGCGGGAAGGGTCAGATAGATGCTGCCGCTCTCCGTTTCGGCATCAAGGCGCAGCGCACGCTCGGTAGCCAAAATCAGGTTGCCGCTGACGCTTTCAAAGTCCAGCGCGCCGAGCGCGCCGGCGATATCCACCTTGCCGCTCGCGGTTTCGATCTCGGCATTTTCCGCATCGCCCGCCAGCTCGATCGCGCCGGAGAGCGTCGAGAGCTCGATTTTCCCCCATGTGCCGTCCACCACACCCACGCTGCCGTTCACCGTCTCGATCTCGACCGTGGGGCAGGTTGCGCCCATCACGCGCGCGTCGCCGCCGACGGTCGAAAGCTTGATGCTGCCGGAAACGTCCGCGCCCACGATGGTGTAGGCGTCCGTTGTTTCGACTTCGATCTCCTCAAAGTGACCGGCGCTGACCAGTTCCCTCGGAAGTCCCACGTCGAGGTGCTTTTCCCCGTTGTAGCTGCCGCGGTAAGCGTCGCCGAGGAAGTGGATGCGCAGCGTGTCGCCGTCGATCGCGCAGACCATCTTCTCGCTCTCGGCGAGCGGCGCGGCGGATTCCTCCTTCACGCTGATCTGTGCGCTCTGCTCGGCGGTATAGATGTTCACGCTGCCGCGGCGCCACGAGATGTCGATCTTGCGGATGTCCTCGCTCTCGCCGATGCTGAGCACCGCGCCCGTGTGGAGCTCTTCGCTCCCCTCCGCCTGCGTGCAGAAGGTGTAGGTCGCACTGCTGCCGTCCCAGAGCGCGTCGACGGCGAAAATGCCGTCGCTTTGCGGCAGTTCTGCGCGGAATGTGCCGTTATCCTGCCGCTGGGCGGTCACGGTCTCGGACGACAGGCCGGTGCTGCCCCAGGCGTCGGACGGCCAGCAGCGGAGACTGACGGAATCGGGCGAATTATCGCCGAAATCGAGCGTTACGGTGTAGAAATAGGCGGCCGACACTGTAAAGGGCATTTCCAGTACAGGCGTGATGTCACGGGAGGTTTCGTCCAGCGGGTGCGCGCCGCAGGCGATGACGGTCATGCTCTGTAGGCCCTGGGGGTAGGTCCAGTCGTAGCTGCTGCTTTTGAGGGTGACGCTGCAAGCGTTTGCGCCTGTCACCGTCAGTGTTGGCGGGGTTTGGCGCGCGGCCTCGTCTGCGCTTTTTTCGCCGCAGGCGGTCAGGGAGAGCAGGAGCGCGAGCGGGAGCAGGAGGGAAAGGAGCTTCTTCATCGTTCGTTCCTCATTTCTTTCGGATACTTCTATAGACGTATGATAGCCGAAAAAGTTCCCGCGCACAACGGCGATCGCTGCACAAAACGCGGCAATTTGTGGTATCGTGAATTCTAATACCGGAGGCGGTACAGCTTTTTGCCGCGTTGTGTGCAACGCTGCTTCATGATACGGCGTATCATGAAAAGGCAAATCATGCATCAGTGTTCCCGCGTTTGCAGGGGGGTGTGGGCTGCCTTTTCCAACATTATATTTTGGGGGAAAGCGCATGAACAAGACGACAAATTTCGACCTGCCGCAGTGGGTCAAGGAGGACCCGATCAAAATGCAGGACTTCAACGCCGCGTTTGCGAGCATCGACGCGGCGCTCAAGGCGGAGACCGACGCGCGCAGCGAGGCCGACAGCACGGCGGCGGAGCGCATCACGGCATTGGCGCAGACGATCGCAAACGGTAAAATCTGCCGCATCAAATACGGCAGCTACGCCGGCAATGGTCTGAGCGGCGCGGAAAATCCCAACAAGATCGACTGCGGCTTTTACCCGCTGCTTGTGATGGTGAGCGAGCAGAGCGACACGCAGCACTGGGCGCTGCGCGGCGTCAGCGGGTTTTACAACTCGAATAACCGGGGCAACGCGGCGATATGGGACAACAGCAGCGTAAGCTGGTTCTGCCAGCAGGAAGAGGATCAGTATTTCGCCCCGCCCGCCATCCAGTTCAATGAGGCGGGCAAAACATATTATTATGTGGTGCTCGGCTGCGACGCGGACTGAGACGCAGAAAAACAAAAAACAGCCCCCGGCTCAAAAGAGCCGGGGGCTGAAACTCTATTCAGAGATTTTTTGCGCTTACGTCAATGATTAGTTGGCGTAGTAAGCGTTGAGAACACCAGAATCAGTGAGCTTGCCAACAGTTCTGTCGATGGTGAGGGTGATGGAGTCGGGACCGAAAGCGGTGAGCTTGGCGGTAGAGACGCCGAACTCAGCAGCAGCACCATTAAGGGTGATGGTGTAGGTGCCATCACCGGGATTCTTAACAGTCTTGGCGTAGGACTGGAGAACAGCACCGGTGTCCTTATTCACGATGTTCAGGGTGTAGGTGTAAGAGGTAGCGAGAGGATCGGGGTTGGTGGAGGTGTCGACCTTGTTCACAGCGTAAACCTGGAGCGCCAGACGGTTGAGGGTGGCGGAGGTGCCAGCGGGATCAGCGTTGTAAACAACGATGACGTTCTGCGTGGTGACGTCGCCGAGAGCCAGAGGCATCTTGGTCAGGCCGTCAACGCCGTTGCCGGAAACCGTGTAGAACTTGTCGCCAGTGATGGTGCCATCGACATAGTCGGTGTAGACAGAGTTCTTGTAGGTGTCCTTGTCAGCGCCCACGATGGAGTCGACCTTAACGGTGTAGCCGGCGTAGGCAGCAGCCATGGGATAGCCGGTGAAGGCGGTGATGGCAGCGGTGGTGGAGGACTCAGTGCCGATCGCAGCGATGGCGACACAATCCTTGACGTAGTTGTTGCTCAGAGCGACCTTGAAGAGACCGCCGGCGACCTTATTGGTAGCCTGGGTTCTGAGGGCGTTGAGCAGGGTGAGGACGTTAGCGTCGTCCTTGGAGCCGTAGATGTTGCCCTTCACGCCGTCAACGTAGCCGGGGATGGTGTAGACACCGGTCTTGGCGTCATAGGAGACCTGCTCGTTGGCATAGTAGAAGAGGCTGGTGACCTTGGCGGCAACGGGATCGGCGATGACGTAGACGTAATCGGCGACCTTATCACCGTTCAGATCGACGAAGTCGACCTCAGCCTGAGCATAGTTGTCGATGTTGCCGAGACCAACGATGGACTTGAAGGTGTAGGGATTGGTAGTGTTGTTGCGGACCAGGAAGACGGTGGCATCGTCAACGATCAGGTTTTTGCCGTTGTACTGGGTGTTCTTGCTGACGAACAGGTTCTCGTTGAAGAACTTGGCGTCAACACCGGTAGCGACTTCGACAGCGGCGAGAGTGCCGTTTGCCTGGGTGGTGAACTGGAAGAGGTGGCCGTTCAGGATACCGTTGACATCACAGACAGCGTTGGTGTTGATGTAGGAGTCAACGTAGAAGTAGTCACCATCAACCTTCATGACCTTGTTCTGGATGCCGGTGCTGTGGGTGACCTTACCGGTCGCAATCTTGGGGACCACAACGCCGGAAGCAGTATCGTCGAAGCAGTAGGTCATCTTGCTCAGGTCGACCACAGCGGTGGTGCCGTCCATGTAGGTGACATTCGCCTTAGCAACGCCGGAACCGTCCGCAGCGTTGCCAGCCCACCAGATGGAGTTGATGACGCCGTAGCTGGTAGCGGCAGCGATCTCAACGTTACCGATGAGGTTGTTGTACTGATCGAAGAACCAGGTGAACTTGTTGGTGCTAGCCACCGCGTTGTCGAAGTAGAACTTGACAGCATCGTCATAGACAGTGCCCTCGACGTTGTGCTGCTTGGCGTTGTAGTAGATCACGCTCTGAGCGCCGTCAATGGAAGTGGCCTTGGAAACGATCTCGCCGTACTTGTCAGCGGCGGTCTTGATGAGGCCGCTCTCGGTAGCGCTGTTAAAAGCGTTGGTGTAGGCGTTCAGGAGAACGTAATCGCCGACAGCATACGGATACGCATCCTCGCCGTTGGTGAGGGTGAGCGTGGTAGCAGCAGTGGAGCCCTTGGTGGCATAGACATCGAGCTTGATGGTAGCCTCGGTGCGCAGGTGGCCCTGAGCGTCATAAGCGGCAGGAGCAACATAGGTGACCTTGGCGAGGAAGGTGTCGATCATGACGATGGTATCGTCATAGACCTCAACCAGACGGCCCTGAGCACCCATCTTGGTGACGGTGTCGGTCAGGTTGACCGTGTAGGTCGTGGGCTGCTTCTGGCCGTTGACATACAGGGTGTAAGCGGTGTCGACCTTCAGGCCAGCGTCGTGAGCGACGTCGCACTCAGTAACAGCCTTGGTGTAGGTCAGGTTGGGCTTCTCAACGAAGGTAGTGGCCTTGTCGCCGGTGTTGTAGGTCCACTTGGTGGCGGGACGGCCCCACTTGTCGGAGGACTTAGCAGAGTCGAGCTTGAAGTTCTTCTCACCGAGGCTGTTGTTCTTGGCACCGATGACCTTATCGGTCACATAGCCGAAGGCCGGGGTGTAGGTGACCTGAGCCTTCTGGATGCCCTGGAACAGGAGCTCAGCGACCAGCTCACGGGAAGCGGGAGCGTTCAGGTCGGTGGTCTTCGCCACTCTGTCCAGAACGCCGAGCTGCTGCGCGGTCTGCGCAACATGGAGCGCCCAGTCAGCGCCGGAGAACTCGTTGTTCTTGTCGTAGCCGACAGCGCGGAGGATCATGGCGAGGACTTCATAGCCGGTGACCTTGCCGGACGGCTTGAAGGTGCCATCGGGATAGCCCTTGACGAGGGAGGCGTTGGCGCAGTAGCCGATGTAGCCCTGAGCCCAACCGGCACCAGCCATGTCGCTGAACTTGTTATAAGTGGCATAGAGGCCGGACTTATCGTTCTTGGCGACGTCGGCAGTGTAGATACGATAGACGATCGTAGCTACCTCAGCGCGGGTGATGTTGCCCTCGGGCTTGAAGGAACCATCCTCATAACCCTTGAACACACCCATGCCATTCAGAACGGCAACAGACTCAGCGTAATCATCGCTGATGCTCTTGTCATCCTTGAAGGCGTTGGCGCTGACGGCCAGAGACAGAGTCATGACCAGAGCCAGCACCATTGCGAGTAACTTTTTCATAGATGTTACTCTCCTTTCATAAATTTCCATCCCCTTGGAGCGCTCCGGCAGCGAAAAGCGGGCATTTTGCTGTTCGCGGGCGAAAACGAAAGTTGACCGAAAAAGTTGCAAAGCATTTCGATTTTCTTGCATTTTTGACCGTTTTGCAGGAAAACGCGCGATTTTAGTTGCTATTGCATCCCCTTAAAGATGGTTCGTTTGTCAGAAAGGAGCAAGTTTCGGCGTTTCTCGGCTTACTTACCGTGGCATGCCGATCCCGTAACTAAGTCGGGAACGCACCGTTCCCCACCCTTTCTGCACTGTCACCTTACCACAAGCAAAATTTCAAGTCAACGCTTTCGCCCCATCTGTAACACACTTGTAACAAACCGCCGCTTCTGTTACAGCTTGACATAAAACCCCCGCTTTCGCCATTATCCGCCACCACATACATATAATATATAAGCACAAATATGAAAAAAGCGGCCTAAGCCGCTTTTTGTGTTCTGATGACCCGCGCAGCGGTCAGGCGGCAAGTAACAGTAGTCCGCGCCGCCGCGCGGGGAGCGAAATTTCCCTTTTCCAGCCGCGGCCCGCCGAAAAAAAGGAAAGCCCGCTCACCTGAGCGGACTTTCGCCAATATTTTTTGCACAACCCCGTACAACCCAAAAAAATTGCGCGCCCGCAGGCGTGCAATGATCTTGATCGTTTTTTGTCGCGACAGAAGGTGAATTGCCGCAAAGCGGCAAGAGAAGCCGCCCTGGGGCGTGTGTGTGACAAAAAACACCTCTCACGCCGCAAACGTGCGCGCCTACGGCGCGTGCGCTGCCGCGGCGTGCAATCCAAAATCAAAAAAGGCGGCTTTCGCCGCCTTTTTTGAAGTTCTTTACTGAATCTCGATCTGCTTCGCGTTCACCACCGCGCTCTTCTTCGGCATGTTCAGCTTGAGCACGCCGTCATTGTACTGCGCGGAGATGTCCGCGACCTCGACGCCGCTGATGTCGAACGCGCGCTGGTAGCTGCCGTAGCTGCGCTCGCAGCGGACGTAATTGCCCTTCTTGTCCTGATCCTCGTGCTCGCTGTGGCGCTCGGCGCGAATGGTCATCGTGTCGCCGTCCACATCGACGTGGATGTCCTCCTTCTTAAAGCCCGGCAGATCAGCTTCCAGCAGGTAGCTGTCGCCCTTGTCCTGAATGTCGGTCTTAAACTCGCTCAGCCCGCGGCCCCACGAGCCGTCGCCGAAGAATGCGCGCTCCATCTGATCCCAGGGATCATAAGCCGCAACGTGATTGTTTCTGCGTTCAAAAGGTCTAAGTTCAAACATAATACAAAGCCTCCAAATCTATTCGGGCGAGCCGCTCTTGCAGCCCGCGTGGTTTACATTTCTTTCGTTCCCCTCGGAACAATTTTGAGTATAGTCACGCCCTGTGAACAAAAATACATCTTTTGATGAACAAATCTTTAACTTTAGCACTCTTGCGCCGAGAGTGCTAAAGTTGTGGTAGCTGCGGACCGCTACCAAACCGCTACCCGACCTTTCGCGCCCGCAAACCCTTGCAAAATCAGCCTTTTTTCGCCCCGCCAAACCCCCGTTTTCGGCAAATCGCTACCAAACCGCTACCCGCCGCGTCCGCAAGCCCTTGCGCAGCGGGCTTTTTCCGCGCCGCTAAGGGGATGCAATATCCACCGAATTGAACGATTTCGCGTTGATTCTGCTGAATTTTTCTTATTTTCAATTGTTTCTGCAACAATTTGAGGATTTGCAAATTTTGGCAGCAACCACGGGAAAG
>OGOL01002302.1_pt1 | contig 15266 bp, 17 predicted proteins | sample 1552641 | NCBI WGS metagenome assembly OGOL01 (sample SAMEA2580140, study PRJEB22360) | human gut metagenome | biome: human gut; feature: human-associated habitat; material: faeces | place: Denmark | collected 2008/2010 | reverse complement strand
TCCCAAGACGCACGCGAGCACCGCCGCGCACGCAATCCCCTTGCGCGAGCGCCGCCCCGTTCTCGTTGCTTGCTCTCTCATAGCTCCTCCTTAGGTTTTGGAAAATAGGTTCCCCTGACGCTTCGCGCCTCCTTTCCGGGCTTTCGAAACTTGATGGAATTGGAATGGGCGCTGCGCCGGCACCCGTGTGCGGCCGCAGCGCTTAATCCCGGGTTGGACTTCGCCGTATCAGGCCGTCGCTGTCGGCGATAGAGGCACGTCGAAAGTCGTAGTGCTCGGTGTACATCTTGTCGAGCAGCGCCTTCTCGTAGAAACCGATGTCGCGGTTGTACAGCGCGGACGCCTCGTCGGTAGCGCGAAATTCCGGACGCAGCCGCCCCTCGTCGTCGTAGTAATGCAGATAGGCTTCGGCGCAATGCTCGCGCAAATAGGCCCGGCACCGCTCGTGCAAGTCGTCGTTGGCGAAGAAGAAGTGCCGCACGCCATCGTCGCTCTGTTGGAGAAAGCCCAGATCCATCAGGCGCCCGAAATCGCTGCGGGCGCTCGGATAGGAAATGGCATAGCGCTTCATATGGATGTCGTAGGTGAATTCCGCGTTGCTATGCAGCACCGCCTCGAGCAGCACTTCCTTCTGGCGGGCGTTCATCGAACCGTCGGCGTCGATGATGGCGCGCAGCCGATCGCGTCGCCGGCTCATGCCCTCGAGTTTGGTCATCACCCAGCGCTGCTCTTCCAAAATAAGCTCGACGGCACGTTCGAACACGAACGTCCAATCGTAGGTGCCGTCGTATTCCACGGCCAGATCCCCCGGCTCGAACGGCAGCGTCGGCGCGTCCGCCTCGGCGGCGTAGCGCCCGCGCTCTTGGGCGCACAGGGCGCTGTCGGTACCGTAGAGCAAGCGCATAACGGGAACATGGGCCGAGAAATGGTAGCCCGAGCGATGAAGGAGCAGCAAGTACAGCAGGTAGGCGAACGGGGCATTGCCCACAGGGAACATACCCGATGCGCTCACGAAGAACAGAGCCGTCAGCGCCACAATAAGGCGATGGTCGCCGCACTGGCCCTTGAGGGGGCCGGTGTCCCCATTGATGAACGAGCCGAGCAGCTCGAGCCCCTCGACCCGGGCCGAAGTATCCTCGGGAACCGCCTCGATGCCGGCCACCAGCCTGGCGTAGAGCATCTCAACGAAAGCGGGGGTGACCGCCTCATCGCGGTACTCCTCTATTGACAGCAGCACCTTGCCGGCATTGGCCGCCAGAAGTTCGATACCGCATTCCGGCTCGCAGGCATGCACGCACACGCGCCGCAGCCGCGCGACATCGATGTCGGGATGCTCGAGGCCGATGGCGTACACCACCGCCATGTTCAGTTCCAGATGGCCGCCTTCCGGATCGTAGAAGATGCGCCCGTAATGGGACGCAAGCCCCTCGTTGATCTGGAACGTTTCGAGAAGAGCCTCCAGGTGCCAAGTGGGATCGTACCAACAGCGGGCCGAAGCCGAAAGCGGCGGCAGATCGTGCCCGAGACCGCGGCGCAAGCTGTTGATGGAAAACCAATACAGCGCCGCATCCTCGGGAGTGACACCGAGCGATTCCGCCAAACTGTCGTAGGTTTGCGCCCGCTGGGAGGCGATGCGCAGAGCCCGATCGAGCAGCGGTGCCGAGCGAAATGCCGGCTTGGATTCCACGATTGTCCCCTCCCCTTTGCTCTCCCATTTTTCCTCCGAACGAAGCTATGTTCTCAGAAAGACGCGCCCCACTTCAAGAGGTTGGGCGCGCGCTAGAAAGTTTTTACCACCCCCTCGGCGCCCCCTCGAGAAGCCTTTCCGCCCATCGCGAAAGTATCTGGGCACAAAAAAGCCCGCTGCGGACAGCGGGCTTTCGGTTGCAGTATTGCGGCAGCACCGATAAACGATGCGCGACTCCAAACTTAGCGCTTGGAGAACTGCGGGCGCTTGCGGGCCTTCTTCAGACCGTACTTCTTGCGCTCCACCATACGGGCGTCGCGCGTGAGGTAGCCAGCCTTCTTCAGCTCGGCGCGGTAGTCGCCGGCCTCCAGCAGAGCGCGGGAGATGCCGTGACGCAGGGCGCCAGCCTGACCGGACACGCCGCCGCCGTCGATGCGAGCCTTCACGTCGAAGTGGCCGGTGGTGTCGGTCACCTTGAAGGGGGTCATCGCGTAGTTGAACAGCGCCTCGCGGCCGAAGTACTCCTGGCCGTCGCGACCGTTGATGGTCACCTTGCCAGTGCCGGGAACGAGACGGACGCGCGCCACCGCGTTCTTGCGGCGGCCGGTGCCGTAGTACAAAGCCTCATCTGCCATGATTAACCCTCCAGATCGATCTTGCGGGGCTGCTGAGCGGCATGGGGATGCTCAGCGCCGACGTACACCTTCAGTTTCTTGCCCATCGCACGGCCCAGCGTGTTCTTCGGCAGCATGCCCTTGACGGCATGCTCGATGACGCGCTCGGGGTGCTTGGTCATGGCCTCGGTGAACGTCTCCTGCTTGAGCCCACCCGGGAACCCGCTGTGACGATAGTAGGTCTTGGTGGCAGCCTTGGTACCGGTGACCTTGATCTTGTCAGCATTGATGATGATGACAAAGTCGCCCGTGTCCACATGGGGGGTGTACTGCGGCTTGTGCTTGCCCTTCAGAATCTGAGCAGCCTTGGTGGCCACACGACCGAGAACCTGATCCTCAGCGTCGATGATGACCCACTCGCGCTCAACCTCACCGGGCTTTGCATGATACGTCTTCACTGTTTTCCTCCAATAGATTGCAGGTTCTGTCGGGCGGCTGAAGCCTCCTCCCCTGCGTCGGCGTGGCAGCCGCGATAGCCGGGGTGGAACCGCACCTCCAGAGTGTTTGTTTTCAAAAGTGCACGATCCTTGGAAGTCGGTTTCCTACGCCGACACGCGGTGCTTCGGGCCTGGACAACCCTCGGCGGTTGCGTTTCCTTGAACCCATGCGTTTACGGGGCTTTTGAAAGCGAACTTTTGCATTTTCACCCGCCCGCGCGCGAATGTCAACGAAACCGCTCCGAGAATGCGAAGAATCGCCAAAACTCCACCCGCGAACGGCAGGATGGGAGCATTGTGGGGGTGATGGACGGCCGTCGTTGCGGAAAGAGCACCACCATCGCAGAGAAGGACCGTCCTTGGGAAGCGCTCCGTCGACGAACCAGTCGAAAAATGCACGAGATCGACGGTTATGAGCGTCTAAAGGCCGAGCGACGAGGCACATTTCAGGAAGACGCTTGACAAACCCCAGGTCAGAGCATCGCACGTGCAGGAGCACCTTCACAGCTGACAGCCTCGCACCCCCCAGACGCTCATAACCGTCAATCTCGTGAAAAAAACGACCCCTTCAGTAACCAACTCCGAAGAGACCGGCACGGATCCCCTTGAGATAGCGCGAGAGATCGCCATGGGGGTTATCTTGCGGCCACGGAACCGATATGACCAATAAACTAGTCAAATGGTCATATCTAAGGTAAAATTCTCCCAAAACCTTGCGGAACCTTAGAAGGGAGCTCCCATGGCGGCAAGCATTGCTTTGGCGGAGGCGAAGGCGAACCTTTCCTCCGTCGTTCGACGCGTAGATGAAACGGGGGCCGAGTTTGTCGTCACGGTGAGGAACCGGCCGTGCGCCATGATCGTGCCTATCCCCAAGCCGGCACCGCGTAAGCTGAAGGCCGCTGGCGCTCTTGCGGGAAAGAGACCGAAGGTGTCGCGCACCGAGGAAAAGGCCGCTTACCAGAAGGCGCTGAAGGCGAAGTATGTCGACCTTCCTTGATACGAACTGCCTGCTTCGCTACCTCCTCGCCGATATCGAAGACCAGTTCGAAACGGTATGCCAGCATGTGGAAAACGGCGCATGCACCTCACCTGAGTTCATAGCCGAGTGCGTCTACGTACTTGGCGGAACAGTTTACTGCTTCGACCGAACCGACGTGGCCAACACCATGATCGCGCTCCTCGATGACATCGCCTGCGAACACGAATCCACCATGCGCTACGCCCTCGAGCTCTATCGGAACCACTCGCTTGATTTCGCCGACTGCATCTTGGCGGCACGCTTCGTCGTGGAAGGCACCCCCGTGCTTACCTTCGACAAAAAGCTCAACAAACTGCTGAGGGAGCTCGCGTAATCCATCCCCCTCTGCGCCGTTGCGAGGGGAATTGTTTCCGTTGGCTTACACGCGGGCGGTTGCGCTCGCAGGGGCGCAGGCGATGGAGCACAATACGGGATGCTTTGTGAAATCCCGGGGTCTAAGGAAGCCTGTTCGCTATGGAAACGCTGTCGCCGTTCGCATTCGTCACGTTGGTCACGCTCATCTCCGGCGCCGGGGGAACGGGGCTCGGCGGCTTCATTGGCGCCCTGTTCAAAAGCGAGTCGAACCGCACCATCAGCCTGCTTCTGGCCTTCGCCGGCGGCGTCATGACCGCCATGGTGTGCTTCGATCTTCTGGCCGAGGCCGAGGAAGCCGCCAGCCAGATTGCCGAGCACGGCGTGGTGCTGGTCATCTTCGCCGTGGCGCTGGGCGTGGCCGTGGTGTACCTGCTGAACCACCTTATCGACCGCAAGACCCGCAAGGAGGTGTCGCACACCGCCGATGAGCATCATCCCGAGACCCATGACGACATCGACGAACTGGTGCACGCCGACCACTTGAACATGCACAAGCGCCACAACGACTCCAGGCTGTCGCTGTTCGTGGCCGGCGTCGTCATGGCCTGCGCCATCGCGCTGCACAATATCCCCGAGGGCATGACCATCGGCGCGAGCTTCGCCGTGTCCGACAACCTCATGTGGGGCACCGGCATGATCATGGCCGTGCTCATCGGCCTGCACAACATCCCCGAGGGCATGGCCGTGGCCGTGCCGCTCATCTCCGGGGGCACGGGACGCGTGAAGGCGACGCTGCTCACGGCCGCATGCGGTCTGCCCACGGTGCTCGGCGCGTGGCTCGGATTCTGGCTCGGCGACATCGGGCCTTTGGGCCTCACGATATCGCTCGGGTTCGCCTCGGGCGCCATGCTCTACGTGGTGTTCGGCGAAATCATGCCCGAGAGCTACCTCATCTACCGCAGCAAACTCCCCGCCTTCGCCGTCATGGTAGGCCTAGCCCTCGGCATGTTCATGATCTTCTTTTAGCGAGGCTGGGCGAACCTTGCCGATGCCCGGATGATCGAGGAATTCAGCGTAGGCAAGCCAAATCTCCCCGGGCTTGGGGTTATGCGAGGGCATCATAGACCCCGTCGTCCTCTTCCGTCGTCCCAATCGGCAGGCAAAATGATCCTACGCGTTTCTAGGCGCCATTCGCACCTGAGAACAGCGATGCGGGCGCCCGCCAAGAAGCGTTCCGTCAACGAACTGGTCGAAAAATGCACGAGATCTTGAGTTATAAGCGTCTCGGGGGTGTCTAATTGCCGACCCCGAATGGCTCATCCTTGCAGACAACAATCTGACCTGGGGTTTTGAAAATGCTTCTTAGTAACGCGTCCCGCCGCTGATTCCTCAGGGGCTTATAACTCGAGATCTCGTGCAGAAAACGCCCTCTTCGGCAACCGAACGCCATAAACCTACGAGAGCGCGCGAGAAGAGATAGCTCATAGCCACCATAAGAAGGCGAAGAATACCATCGTGAACGCGGTGCCCGCGGCAGCGAGGCGGTGCTTGGCTTTAATCTCAAAGGCAAGAAGAACGCCCCAATAACCGTAGAAGGCGACATTCACGATCACATTGGCCACCGGACGGGGCAGCCCCCAGAAAAACGTCGCCAACATGCACAGCACAATGAGGATCGTCAGGACAATCGCACCGACGGCCCAGGGGTTCTTCATTGTCCAAGCCTCGTTAGTGTTTTCGTGCTCGATCCACCACAGAAGCCCCTTGCGCTCCGGCGTCTTATCGCCCATGGTCAACCAACCCTCATTGCTCGACATTCTTTCCAAATCAGTTTATTCCGAACACCATAGCTGTTGCCAGCAGCTCTCCCGTAACCGGATCGTCATAGCACCTCCACACTGGGTATGCTCAAGATCTTCCTCCAAAAGACATCGCGCAAGAACGCGCGCCTCCTAACCCTCACCCTAAGGCTTAACAAAGGCGAAACACCGGAGTCGGTTTCGCGAAACATTGCTCTCTTATTCTAAGGTTGCTCGCCTAGACGAATCGCTTGCAGCCGGAAACCGCGCTGAAGAACGATCCAGAACGCCGCGGCAGCCCATCCCCCCCAGGGCACCGCGCCATGCAGCGGCTCGGATAGGCGGGGCATTCCGCACAATGCACAAGGAGAACGCCATGTACGATTTCGACCGACCGCGAAACGCACCCCGCGAAGGCGACGTGCGCATTCCCGCCGGGTGCGCCATCGCGGCTATCATGGACCGAAGCGGCGCGCGCCACGACGGAAGCGACATCCTGCGCTCCATCGCGCTCATGCACGACCGCGGGAACGGCCTGGGCGGCGGGGTTGCGGCCTACGGCATCTACCCGGAGTACGAGGAGCTGTACGCCTTCCACATCATGTACGAGTCCGACGAGGCCCGGCGTGAGACCGAGGCCTACCTGGACACCTACTTTATGAGCGAGAAGCAGGAGCGCATCCCCACCGAGCCGGTGGCCTCCATCAAGAACCCGCCGGACATCTGGCGCTACTTCGCCGCGCCCCACCCCATGCGCCTGGCGGCCAGCGGCCTGGACGAGGCCGAGTACACCATGGCCCACGTCTTCCACATCAACGGGAAGATCGACGGGGCCTTCGTCGCCTCGTCGGGCAAGAACATGGGCGCCTTCAAGGGCGTGGGCTACCCCGAGGACATCGGCGCGTTCTACCGCATCTGCGACTACGACGCCTGGGCCTGGACGGCCCACGGACGCTTCCCCACCAACACCCCCGGCTGGTGGGGCGGCGCACATCCGTTCTCTTTGCTGGAATGGTCGGTGGTGCATAACGGCGAGATCTCCTCCTACGACGCCAACCGCCGCTGCGTGGAGATGTTCGGCTATCAGTGCACGCTGCAAACGGATACGGAGGTCATGGCGTACATCGCGGATTATCTGCTGCGGCGGCAGGGACTGACGCTGGAGGAGACAGCCTCCGTGATGGCGGCTCCCTTCTGGAGCACCATCGAGCGCATGGAGCCGCAGGAGGCGGAACGGCTGACATATCTCCGCAAGGTGTTTCCCAGCCTGCTGCTGACGGGGCCGTTCTCCATCATCCTCGGCTTTTCCGGCGGGCTGATGGCGCTGAATGACCGGTTGAAGCTGCGGAGCATGGTGGTAGGCGAAAAGGATGACCGGGTGTTCATTTCCAGCGAGGAGGCGGCCATCCGGGTCATGGAGCCTGACGCGGAGAATATATGGGCGCCCATGGGCGGTGAGCCGGTCATCGTCCGGTTGAAAGAAGGGACTTACTGATGAAAAATTTCTATGTGCCGCCGCAGTTTGAGGTGGTGCGGGACCCGCAGCGCTGCGTCAACTGCAAGGTCTGTGTGGAGCAATGTCCCAACGGCGTTCACCGCTTTGACGAGACCCATAACCGGATGCTGGCGGATGAGAGCAAATGCGTGGACTGCCAGCGGTGTGTGGCGTACTGTCCCACCCACGCTTTGAAGATCGAGAAAAACCTCTGCACCCTGCGAGAGAGTGCCAACTGGTCCTCCGATGCCGTGGAGGAGATCTGGAAGCAGGCCGCCACCGGCGGCGTGCTGCTGTCCTCCATGGGCAGCCCCAAGGAGCTGCCGGTCTACTGGGACCGTCTGCTGCTCAACGCCTCCCAGGTCACGAACCCGCCCATCGACCCGCTGCGGGAGCCGATGGAGACCCGGGTGTTTCTGGGCAAGAAGCCGGAGCGCATCCGGCGCGACGCTCAGGGGCGGCTGATCACGGAGCTGACGCCGCAGCTGGAGCTGTCCATGCCGGTGCTGTTCTCCGCCATGAGCTACGGCTCCATCAGCTTCAACGCCCACGAAAGTCTGGCCAGGGCGGCGGAGGCGCTGGGGATCTGCTATAACACCGGCGAGGGCGGCCTCCACGAGGACCTTTACCGCTATGGGCGCAACACCATCACCCAGGTGGCGTCCGGGCGGTTCGGTGTCCACGAGGACTACCTGATGGCTGGCGCGGCCATTGAGATCAAGATGGGGCAGGGGGCCAAGCCGAGCATCGGCGGACACCTGCCGGGGGCGAAGATCGTAGGCGATGTTTCCCGCACCCGCATGATCCCGGAGGGATCCGACGCCATTTCCCCGGCGCCCCACCACGATATTTATTCCATCGAGGATCTCCGGCAGCTGATCTGCTCCTTAAAGGAAGCAACGCAGTACCGGAAACCGGTGATCGTCAAGGTAGCCGCGGTCCACAACATCGCGGCCATCGCCAGCGGCATTGCGCGGGGCGGCGCGGACATCATTGCCATCGACGGCTTCCGGGGCGGCACCGGCGCCGCGCCCACCCGAATCCGCGACAATGTGGGGATCCCCATTGAGCTGGCGCTGGCGGCCGTGGACCAGCGGCTGCGGGAGGAGGGCATCCGCAATCAGGTGTCCCTGATCGCAGGCGGCAGCATCCGTTCCTCTGCCGACGTGGTCAAGGCCGTGGCTCTGGGGGCGGACGCCTGCTATATCGGCACGGCGGCGCTGATCGCCATGGGCTGCCACCTCTGCCGCACCTGTCAGAGCGGCAGATGCGCGTGGGGCATCGCCACGCAGCGCCCGGAACTGGTCAAGCGGCTGGATCCCGACGAGAGCACGGAACGCCTCATCAATCTGATGACGGCGTGGAAGCACGAGATCATGGAGATCATGGGCGGCATGGGGATCAATTCCATCGAGGCTTTGCGGGGCAACCGGCTGATGCTGCGGGCCGTGGGACTGACGGAAAAGGAGCTGTCCATTCTGGGCGTGGCCCACGCCGGAGAGTAACCGGCAAAAAATCCCGATCCACCGGAAAAACAGCGGAGGTGTGATAGTTCATGGATATTCAAGCAAAGGGTCTGGATTACCGGGCCTTAAATGAGGCAATCCGGGCTGCCGGACCGTCATGCCGCATCACCGGCTGCCTTGGGCAGCGGTTTATCGGCGCGGGCATGAGCGGACGCCGGGTGGAGATCGACGGCATCCCCGGCAACGCCCTGGGCGCGTATCTGGGGGGCGGTTCCCTTACCGTCAACGGCAACGCGCAGGACGCCGTAGGCGATACGATGAACGGCGGCTCCATCGTGGTCCGCGGCAGCGTGGGCGACACGGCGGGCTATGCCATGCGGGGCGGCGAGATCTATGTCCAAGGCAACGCGGGCTATCGGGCCGGCATCCACATGAAGGCCTATCAGGACCAGCAGCCGGTGATCGTTATTGGCGGCCGGGCGGGGAGCTTTCTTGGGGAATATCAGGCAGGCGGCACGATCCTGGTGCTGGGACTGCATACGGACGGAAAGCCCGCCGCCGGTTATTTCCCCTGCACGGGACAGCACGGCGGGCGCGTGATTTTCAGAGGCGATGTTTCCGCCATCCGCTTCCCGGATCAGGTGACGCCCCATCCCCCCACGGAGGAGGAGACCGCCCTTCTGCGGCCGCTGGTGGAGCGCTGGTGCGCCCTGTTCGGCGGCGACGCGGAAGCATTGATGGACGGGCCTTTCACCGTGGTGACACCGGACAGCAAAAACCCGTACCGGCAGATGTACGCGGCCAATTGACGTTTTTGATCATTTTTATGCGCAGATGCGCAGGAGGAGCAGAACATGCAGAAGTTAGAACAGATCTACGAGGGCAAAGCAAAAAAAATATTCAAAACCGATGATCCCGAGCTGCTCATCGTGGATTACAAGGATGACGCCACCGCGTTCAACGGCCTGAAAAAGGGCACCATCCTCGGCAAGGGCGTCATCAACAACCAGATGACCAACCGCCTGATGGCCAAAATGGAAAAGGCCGGCATCCCCACCCATTTTGTCAGGGAGCTGAGCCAGCGGGAAACGCTGGTGAAGCGGGTCTCCATCGTCCCCTTGGAGGTCATTGTCCGCAATATCTCCGCCGGTTCCTTCGCCAAGCGCTACGGCGTGGAGGAGGGCATCGTGTTCGATCAGCCCACCATCGAGTTTTCCTATAAGAATGACACGCTGGGCGATCCTCTGCTGAACACCTATCACGCGCTGGCATTGAAACTGGCCACGGCAGAGGAGATCGAGACCATCAAGAACGATGCCTTCGCTGTCAACGAGGTGCTGAAGGCGTTCTGGGCCGAGTGCGGCGTGACGCTGGTGGACTTCAAGCTGGAATTCGGCAAGGTGGCCGACGGGTCCATCGTGCTGGCTGACGAGATCAGCCCCGACACCTGCCGCCTGTGGGACGCCAAGACCCATGAAAAGCTGGATAAGGACCGTTTCCGCCGGGATCTGGGCGGCGTTGAGGACGCCTACGCCGAGATCATGAAGCGCCTGCTGGATCACGATGCCCAGTAAATCTATGGCGTGCACGGATCTTGATAAGGCGGCTCCGGCTGCCGGGGATGACCGCCACCTCCACGAGGAATGCGGCGTATTCGGCGTTTGCTCCAATGTCACCGCCGATGTGGCCTCGTTAGCCTATTATGCTCTGTACGCTCTTCAGCACCGCGGGCAGGAAAGCGCCGGTATCGTTGTCAACGATGACGGCCTGTTCCGCTCCTGGCGGGACGTGGGGCTGGTCAGCGATGTGTTTCCCAAGGAGCGGCTCCGCTCTCTGGGGCTTGGCAACATCGCCGTCGGCCATGTGCGCTATGGCACCACCGGTTCGGACAACAAGCGCAACGTCCAGCCCATTCTGGTCAACCACTATAAGGGCCGCATGGCGCTGGCCCACAATGGCAACCTGACCAACTCCCAGGAGCTGCGTCTCCAGCTGGAGAGCCAGGGGTCGATCTTCCATACCACCACCGATTCCGAGGTCATCGCCTACATCATTGTGCAGGAGCGGCTGAAGCACAGCTCCATCGAGGAGGCGGTTTCCGCCGCCATGGACCGTCTGGTGGGGGCGTATTCTCTGGTCATTTCATCCCCCAGCAAGCTGATCGCCGTCCGGGACCCTCACGGCTTCCGCCCCCTGTGCATGGGGAGGCTGAAGGACGGCAGCGTGGTGTTCGCCTCTGAAAGCTGCGGACTGGACGCCGTGGGCGCCAGCTTTGAGCGGGATCTTCTGCCCGGAGAGATCGTGGTGGCGGACAAAAACGGCGTCAAGTCCGACAGATCCCACTGCGGCATCGCGCCCCGGAGACTGTGCGTTTTTGAGTTCATCTACTTTGCCCGTCCCGACTCCGTGATCGACGGCAGCAGCGTTCATGTGGCCCGACAGCGGGCCGGTGCGTTCCTCGCGCTGGAGCATCCCGTGCAGGCGGACATCGTCATCGGCGTGCCGGACTCCGGTCTGGACGCCGCCATGGGCTACGCCCGGCAGTCCGGAATCCCCTACGGCATGGGCTTTATCAAAAACAAATACATCGGCCGCACCTTCATTTCTCCCACGCAGGATATGCGGGAAAATGAGGTCAACATCAAGCTGAACCCCATCCGCTCCGTGGTGGAGGGCAAGCGCGTGGTGCTGATCGATGACTCCATCGTCCGGGGCACCACCTGCCGCCGTACCATCGACCTGCTGCGCAAGGCCGGCGCGAAGGAGATCCACATGCGGGTCAGCGCACCGCCCTTTGTGTCCGAATGTTACTACGGTACGGATATTGACGACAAAAACAAGCTCATCGCCAACCACCACACGGTTGAGGAGATCGCTGAAATCATCGGCGTGGACTCTCTCGGCTATCTCAGCCTCAGCGACGTGGTGAAGCTGGCCGACCACACGGAGAGCGGCTTTTGCACCGCCTGCTTCGGCGGCGGCTATCCCACCCCCATCCCGCAGGATTCCAACAAGGACCGCTTTGAATGTAAAATCAGCGAGCGGGAGAAGCAGGAATCTGTGTGATTGCGCCGGACAGGGCTTTTTCTTGTGGCGGGCAGGGGGGATCTCCCATGCCGCTTCCCTCAGTCTGCTGTTTCTCTCCCCAAATGAAAGGATGACCCCCGGAGCAGCGGTCGATCAAGACCGCTTGCTCCGGGGGTTTTTCTGACTTTTTCTGGCGGAAACGGTCCGCCTTGCCGGATCAGCCGACCTGCTCCAGCTCCATCACCGCGTCGATCAGCATTTGCTGGGCGACGGGGTAGGGCCAGACCCGGACGTCGATGCCCGCCAGCGCCTTTTCCGTAACGGCGGTCCTCCGGCTTGGCGTGAATGTCCGCCAGATGGGTGGGCAGGCCGATGGAGCGGTTGAAGGCCAGCAGCCGGTCCCGCTCCGCGTACTGCTTGTCGGCGGTGAGCATGACCAGAATGCCGTAGGAGACCACCTCACCGTGGAGATGGTGGTATTCCTCTGTGGAGGGCAGGATCGTGAAGCCGTTGTACATGGCGTGGGCCATGCCGGTGGTGTAGTCCACCTGAACGAAGTTGGAGACATAGCCGGTGGAGATGATGATGGCCTCGATGATCTCCGTCAGCTCCGGGGTGACCTTGTGGGCCTCGCAGTCCGCCATGGCCTGCTTGCCCCAGCGGAGGATGGGGGCGGCGCACATGGAGCTGAGAGCGATGCCCATGGCGTCGGAGTGGGCGGGGACGTCATTGCGGGAGGAGATGGTGCACTCATAGTGCTTGGCCATGGTATCCCCCATGCCGGCCCACAGGTAGCGGGCCGGGGCGTTGGCGATGATCTCCGTGTTGATGAAAATGTGGTTGGGCGGGATCTTGGAGAAGGAGTATTCCCGCAGGCTGCCGTCAGGATGGTACACGATACCAAGGCTGGTGCAGGAGGCGCAGGTGGAGGCGATGGTGGGGAAGGTAAAGAAGGGCCGGTTGGTCTCGTGGGCCAGCACCTTGCAGGTGTCGATGGCCTTGCCGCCGCCCACCGCGAAGATCATGTCGGCGTCCGCCACCTGAGGCCGGAGCATATCCATGTTTTCGCGGGAGGCCTCGCCGCCGTACCAGAAGGTGCCGGTGATCTCAATGCCGGAGCCTTCCACCGCCTTGCGGATCTGAGGCTCCGCGGCGGCCAGGGCCTTCCTGCCGCCGATGATAGCGGCCTTTTTGCCATAGGCAGAGCAGATGTTGACAATATCGTCATAGGCGTCAGGGCCTACGGTATATCCCGGAAAAAGAGCTTTTTGCATAATAAACACCTCTTAAAAAACGCTTGGTTGATGGGACGGGCTCAGTCGGCAGTCGCCGGATTGGCACGGATGCTGCTGCGAACGGCGGGAGCGGCTTCCTCCTCGGCGTTGGCATTGGCGAAGGCGTGCTCCTTGCAGTATTTGCGGTTCTTGTATACGCCAACGGTCAGGAAGGGGACCACCACAACGGCGATGCCCAGATAGCCGCAGTAGCCGTAGCCGTACTTGATGATGTTGGTGAGGCCGGCCATGGAGATGGTCATGGAGAGGACGATGATGAACGCGGAAACGATGGCGCTGCGGACCGGGGCGGACTGGATGCCGCTGAACACGGGGAGCTTTTCAAACCGGGCCACAAATCCGAAGATGGTGGTCACGCCGGTGGAGATGAGGCAGAGGAGCAGGCAGGTGCCGTAAACGGCCACCATAGCGGGGATGCCGATGATCTTGCAGACGGTGAGGGTGGGAATGGTGGCGCCGCCCTCCACAGAGGTGTAGACGCTCTGCCAGCTCATGAGCATGAACACGGAGAGAACCAGTGCCACAGCGTTCATCACAAAGGAGATCCACATGGCCTTGGCGCAGCCTTCCTTGTTTTTCATGGTGGTGCCGCAGGCGATCATGGTGGGGAGGGTCACGCACTGGAATCCGGCGTAGGTGAAGGCGTTGAGAATGGCCTTGGGCATATTCATGAAGCCGGTGGTCTCGAAGTCGGCGGCGAGGACGGAGAAGATGCTGCTGTCGCTCTTGAAGATGCCGATGACATAGATGCTGATGGCGGTGACCAGAATGGCCATGCCCATGTAGGTGGAGGCGGCCCGGACGATGCCTGCGCCGAAGATGGTGAGCATCAGGACGATGACGCCGACAATGGCAACGCCGATGTAGTAGTTGATGGTGAAGTAGTTATTCAGGGCGGAGGCTGCACCGGAGATAGCGGCGGCGACGGCCATCAGCACCATGATGTAGAAGAATACCTCGAAGGCCCATTCGATCTTGTCAAAGGGATGGTACAGCGTTTCAAAAAGCTGCTTGTAGCTCGTCAGGCCACGGGAGTTGTACATGATCATGGCCTCCCGCATGGTGAGGGTCAAAAGCAGCATGGCCGCGATGGCGGAGATGATGCCGGTCCAGCCCAGACCCACGTAATAGGTGTTGGCCTGGTTGCCGGTGGCGAAGCCGCCGCCTGCGTGAGCGGAGAACAGGACCGCGCCGACGGAAAAAGCGGCAAAGAAGGGTGTCTTGGGAACTTTGGTGTTGGTTTTCATGATTTCTTCCTCCTGCAAATGTTGTCCGATGGTTGGCAGGAAAAACAAAAAACCTTTCGTCTCTCCTGCCGGTTGGCAGAAGAGACGAAAGGTAGAAAACCCTCCGCGGTACCACTCTTCTTTGTTCCCTGTATTGGAAACACACTCAACGGGATACCATCATATCCCTGCTACTGTAACGGGAGCTCCCGTCTGCATCTACTTCCAATTCGACGCAGCCGCTATACAGCCAGTTCGGCAGCTTGATCGCGCTGTGCCTCGCACCAACCGGCACTTCTCTGAGAGGATCGCCCTGCTTACTACTCTGTGTCATTGCGTTTTTGTTGGTTGCATCATAGCAAGGTGAAAACCAAATGTCAACAGCTTTTTTGCCAGCATTTCATCTTTTGTAAAAGTTGCAGCAGAAAAAAGAGCGGGAGGTTTTTCAATTTCGTGCAAAAATAAATACGCGAGAAATGCGCCGTCCTACCTCAGCCGGATCGGGCGTTCGGATATGCAAAAAATTGGGATCTCAGCCGGCGGGAGCCGCACTTTTTTGCGCAGATCCGATACAAGGGCCGGCGGTTCAAAACCGCCGGCCCTTGCGGAAGCCTGATTTTACTGGGCTCGCCGGAGACAACTCTGGCGGGTATGGAGATAGGCGCTGTGCGAAATACCATTACACGATTGGCAGGATGACCTGAGTGATGAACTTTGCGGGGTCCTTATGCTGGGGCGGCCCCTCCAGATAGGTATGGCGCAGGATGCCCTGCGGCGTCAGGCCGTGTTCCTTGGCGTAGTTCAGAAGCTGGCGGCCCACGGCGGGG
>OGOL01002291.1_pt1 | contig 15330 bp, 14 predicted proteins | sample 1552641 | NCBI WGS metagenome assembly OGOL01 (sample SAMEA2580140, study PRJEB22360) | human gut metagenome | biome: human gut; feature: human-associated habitat; material: faeces | place: Denmark | collected 2008/2010 | reverse complement strand
CTTCCGACACAGGATGTGGCGCTTTTGCGCTTGCTGCTGGCAATTTTGCAGACGGTCTTTTACCGCGTAGATCCGGAGGGTGAGGATGACCCGATCGAGGACCGCGCGCCTGCCATCCGTCGCTGGCAGGCGTTGTGGAACGCCGGTCGTTTTCCGGTGCAGCCGATCCGGACGTACCTGGAGACATGGAAGGACCGCTTCTGGCTTTTCCATCCGGAGCATCCGTTTTATCAAGTCCCGGCTGCGGCGGTGGGGACGGCTTATACCGCTGCAAAACTGAATGGTGAGCTCTCGGAGAGCAGCAACAAGGTTCGTCTGTTTCCGGTTCGAGCGGGCTCTCAGAAAGCGCATCTGAGCTATGCGGAGTCAGCACGCTGGCTGTTGTATTTGAATGGGTTTGATGATACGTCGGCAAAGCCGAAGGGAAAAGGCTTGCCTTCCCCCGGAGCTGGCTGGCTCGGTAAGCTGGGGCTGTTTTTTGCTGAAGGCAGTACACTCTTTGAGACGTTGATGCTCAACCTTGTGCTGTTGCGGGAAGATCGGACGATCTGGACCGAACCGCACCCCGTTTGGGAACGAGAGCGACCAAAGTGTGACGAACGAACAGAGATCGTGATTCCTGATAACCAAGCGGAACTTCTAACGCTGCAATCTCGCCGTCTTTTGCTTGAGCGGGATGAAAACGGCGTGTCCGGCTATCGCCTTCTCGGCGGTGATTTCTTCCAGAAGATCAATGCGACGGCTGAGCAGATGACCGTTTGGGAGCGAAGAAAAGGCAAGGCCAACGAGCCGCCTTATGATCAACCGAAGCGCATGGATCCGGACCGGCTGATGTGGCGTGATTTCGGCATCATTACGGGAGCGGAGGGCGCAGGCAGGGCTCCTGGAATCGTAAGCTGGATCACACTGCTCAAAAAAGAACGTATTTTGGAGCGGAATCAGATGATCCATTTTCGTACCGCCGGGGTCAAGTATGGCGATAAGGATTTCTTTGTGGAGGATATTCTGCGGGACTATCTGGATTTTCGGGTCGATCTCTTAGATGATGGCGGCAAGATATGGTTTGCGCTGATTGGGCAGGAAATTGAGAAGACAGAACGCGCCGCGTGGTTCGTCGGCAGGCTTGCAGAAGGAATATTCAAAGCTGAAGGCGGATTGCCGGACAGTGCAACGCAGGCGGCGAGTGTTCGACGTGCAGCACAGGAATTTTATGCTGCGGTTGATTTGCCGTTTCGCAACTGGCTTTGCTCCATTGATCCGGTGCTGGGGGATACTGAGGAACTGCGTGCCGAAAAAGCCTTGCAATGGCATGAAACGGGTTACCGAATTGCGCTGCAACAGGGCAAGCAGATGGTGCGAAATGCGGGTGAATCAGCGTTTACAGGACGGTGGATAAAGGACAAGAAGACGGATCGAGAGAGTTTCCTGTCATCGTCCACAGAATATGACCGTTTCGTAGGGAGCGTTCGTAAGTGCTTTCAAATAACGAGGCCAAATGAGGAGGTAGCTGATGAGTGACCAAAAAGCGAAGGTGAAAAGCTACGTGCGCAGACGGCTGGAATCGTGGCAGCACGAGCCCAATCCACACCAGATCCGCGCGGATCTGGCAAATCTGCGCCGCGGCATCGGAAAAGCGCCCGGAGACCTGCCGGAGCTCTGGGGGCTGCTGTTTCGGGACTTTCCGGAGGAACTGATGAGCAGCACCGGCGAGCCCACATGGGCTGAATGGGCGGTGTCAGGCGCGCTGACGCTGTATGCGCTGCATCAGCAGGGCGCACAGCGGTCGATGCACGCGGACGGTCAGCGGCTGGGCATGGCAATCCGCAAGCTTGCCGGAAACGACACGGATCGGCTCAAGGCGGTGCAGCGGAGATTCAATGCCTTTGCCACTGCGCGGAGTATGCCGGAGTGCCTGCACCACCTACGTGGACTGATCCAGCTTCTGAGAAGCGCGGATATCCCGCTGGACTATGTGGAGCTGGCCGGAGATTTGTATGAATTCCAGACGCCGGACGGTGCTGCAAGAGTTCGTCTGCGCTGGGGACAGGATTTTTACCGGAATGCGTTCCGGACAGAACAGGGAAAGGATGACGACCATGCATAACAACGAGAGAATTTACGTAGACGTCCATGTACTTCAGACCGTTCCGCCGAGCTGCGTGAACCGCGACGATACCGGCAGTCCGAAGACCGCTGTCTATGGCGGCGTGACGCGCGCCAGAGTGTCCAGTCAGGCGTGGAAGCACGCCATGCGCCTGAAATTTCGGGAGATGCTCTCGGCGGGCGATGTCGGCCAGCGGACGAAACTGGTGGTCGATCTCATCGCCGGAAAGATTCTGGAGCTGCAGCCCGATCTCTCTGAGAAAAAGGCGCAGCAGCTGGCGCAGAAGGTGCTGGAGGCAGCCGGTGTGAAGGTCAAAGAGGATAAGGAAAAGCTCAAAACGGGTGCGCTGTTTTTCATCAGCCCCGGTCAGATCCAGGCGCTGGCGGAGATCGCGCTGCAGCCGGAGGACGGAAAACTCGACAAAGCAGCCTGCCAGGCGGCGCTCAAGACGCTCCCGACGGTGGACTTGGCGCTCTTCGGACGCATGGTCGCCGACGATCCGTGCTTGAATTTTGACGCAGCGGCACAAGTCGCGCACGCGATCTCGACGCACGCCGTTGAGAACGAATATGATTATTTCACGGCCGTGGATGACTGCGCACCTGAGGACAATGCCGGTGCGGGGCATTTGGGCACGGTCGAATTCAATTCGTCCACGCTGTACCGCTATGCGACCGTGAATGTTGGAAACCTTCGGAAAATGCTCGGTCAAAAGACGCCCGAGGCGGTGCGCGCGTTCGTGGATGCGTTCATTCGCAGTATGCCCACCGGCAAGCAGAATACGTTTGCCAACTGGACGCGGCCGGATGCTGTGTACGTGGCCGTGCGCAAGGATCAGCCCATCAATCTGGCCGGCGCGTTTGAAAAACCTATTCGTGCGGGAAATTCCGGTTATGTGGACGGTTCGATCCGCGCGCTGGTGACTTACGCACAGGAGACATATGCAGATTTTGCCTCTGCGCCGGTGCTTTCGCTCGCTGTAGGCAGCGGTCTGGAGGCTCTGGCCGAGCCGTGCTCCGTGAATGCGCTTCTGGATGCGTTGGAGGCGTGGCTGCAGGGCGGTGAGGAGCAGCAATGAGTACGCTGCTGTTGCGCTTGGCAGGCCCGATGCAGTCTTGGGGGACGGACTCGAAATTCGATGTGCGGCGCACCGGACGTGAGCCGAGCAAGAGCGGCGTGATCGGTCTAGTCGCGGCGGCGCTGGGCATCGCGCGGCAGGATCGAGAGGCGCTGCAGACGCTCAATGGTCTCCGCTTTGGTGTGCGCGTTGACCGCGAGGGTGCGCTGCTGCGTGATTATCATATTGCGCGGACAGCTAAGGACGTAGCTTATGTGACACATCGCTATTATCTCTCGGATGCGGAATTCGTGGCCGGGCTGGAAAGCGACGATCGTGCTCTGCTCGCTCGGATCGCGCAGGCGCTGCAAGCTCCGGCGTTCCCGCTGTATCTTGGTCGCCGCTCCTGTCCGCCGGTCGGCAGAGTATTTTTGAAGATTTCGGATGAGCCGCTGGAGGCGGCGCTGCGCGCCGATGCACCGCCGGGCGCAACGCGCCTTGTGCTGGACGCTGCGGCAAGTGAGCCGGGCGGGCTTGTGCGCGACGTTCCGCTGTCGTTTGATCCGGCGCGCCGGGAGTATACATACCGCCGCGTGACCGAACGTGTGCTGCATGGTGCGGCGGAGCATGATCCCATGGCGGAATTGGAGGATGCGATATGTACCTGACGCAAATGCTTTTGGATCAGAAAAATCGTCAGACGCTGGCTGCGCTGGCGTCGCCGAGTAAATTTCACGGGGCGGTCGAGGCGGCGTTTCCCGGCCCGAGGCAGCGAAACCTCTGGCGGATCGACAGCCGCGCCGGTCAGAAATATCTTCTGCTCCTCAGTGAGACACCGCCGGATCTCACGCAGGCTGCGGCTCAGTTTGCGCCGCCGGGTGAGCATTGGCAGACAAAGTCGTATGATCCGCTGCTCTCCCGCATTCTGCCGGGCAGCCGCTGGCAGTTTCGCCTGTGTGCAAACCCGACATACAGTGTCCCTGCAGGACCGGGGCAGCGCGGGCGCGTCTGCGCACACAGCACCACGGAGCATCAGCTCGCATGGCTGCGAATGCAGAGTGAAAAGCATGGTTTCGCCTTGCAGGATGATGCGTTCACGGTTACAAACGTGAAGTGGTATCGGTTTAAGAAAGGCGGTACAGGCAGCCGCGTGACCTTCTTGGCTGTTACCTATGAGGGGATCTTGGAGGTTCAAGACCCGGAGCGTTTTTGTGCTGCGCTTTGCCGCGGCATCGGCTCAGGAAAGGCCTATGGCGCAGGGCTCATGACATTGGTCGGGGCAGGGCAGTCGCATGGCTGACCTGCCCGGTATGATCCGCCCGGAGCTTCAGGCGCTGCCGCAGATCGGCGATCGCATGACGTTTCTCTATTTTGAGCACTGTGTTTTGAATCGTCAGGACAGCGCCATTACCGTGACGGATGACCGCGGGACGGTCTTTGTGCCCGCCGCAGCGATCAGTGTCCTGCTCCTCGGGCCGGGGACAAAGGTGACGCATCGCGCCATGGAGCTCATTGGTGACGCAGGTGTCAGTGTTCTCTGGGTAGGAGAACACGGTGTGCGTTATTATGCCGGCGGCCGAGCGCTGACGCACAAGGCAGGTCTGCTGATCCGGCAGGCCGCCTTGGTCAGTAATATGCGTTTGCGTCTTGGTGTGGTGCGGCAGATGTACAGTATGCGCTTTCCGGGTGAGGATGTGTCCTCATTGACGCTCCAGCAGCTTCGCGGCAGAGAAGGCGCGCGCATTCGCAGTGTCTACCGGCATGCAGCAAAGAAGTGGAATGTTCCGTGGAGTGGACGGGCATATGACCCGGAAAATTTCGACGGCGGTGATGCAGTCAATCAGGCGTTGTCTGCCGGACACGCTTGCCTATACGGCGCGGCGCATGCGGTCATCCAGGCGCTCGGCTGTTCTCCGGGACTGGGGTTTGTCCATACCGGACATGAATGCTCCTTCGTCTATGATATTGCGGATCTGTACAAGGCGGACATTACGATTCCACTGGCGTTTGAACTGGCGGCCACGGTCGACAGCGAAAACATCGGCAGTGAAATGCGCCGTCGAACGCGCGATGCCATGGTTCAGCACCATCTTATGGAGCGGATGGTGCGTGACATCCGAATCCTGCTCTCTGACAGCGGTGAACTGTCTGAGGAAGACAATGCGGTCTATCTTTGGGACGATAGGCGCGGTCAGGTCGCCAATGGCCGCCTGTACGGTGCGGAGGGTGAACCATGATCGTCGTGACGGTGACAGACTGCCCGCCGCGTTTGCGCGGTGACCTGTCAAAATGGCTGCTGGAGATTAATACCGGTGTTTATGTCGGTCAACTGAATCCCCGTGTACGGGAGGAACTGTGGAAACGGATCTGCAAGCATCTTCCCAGAGGACGGGCAACAATGGTGTACTCGGCAAATAACGAGCAGCGGATGTCGTTTCATGTCCATAACACGACGTGGCAGCCCGCTGACTATGAGGGCATCACGCTGATGCGCCGCCCGCTTGCAACGCCGCTGCCGGAAGGGGAGAAGCCGCCGCTGAGCAAGGCGGCAATCATCCAAATGGATCGAAACAAGCAGTCGGCCAAGCAACGTCGTGCCAAGCAGCTCGGCTACGTCGTGATCGATGTGGAAACCACAGGACTTGACTGCGACAAGAGCGAAATATTGGAGCTGGGTGCGATCCGTGTGATCGATCATCAGGTCACGGATACGTTTTCGGCACTGGTGCGGCCTGAGCGGCCAATCCCTGCAGAGATTACGACGTTGACTGGCATTACGCAAGATGCGGTGTCGGCGCAGGGGACTGCGCGGCAGCCGCTGTTGGAGCAGTTTTGGGCATTTGTCGGTCAAAGCCCTGTAATGGGGCATAATCTGGATTTTGATTTGGCATTTTTGAAAAAGGCAAGTGCCCGCTTCGGGCTCTCCTTGCCGAATGTGCGCATCCGTGACACGCTGAAGCTGGCGCGCAGAAAAGTTCCCGACCTGCCGGATCATCGGCTGGCTACGCTGGCTGCATATTTTGGCATCGAGTATGCGCAGCAGCACCGCGCGCTGCCGGACTGTATCGCAGCGTTTCAGGTCTATGAGAAACTGAATGAAATCTGATGGCAATGGGATCAAAAGTCCTTATTTTTTAAGGCTTTCTTTAGTCTTTTCCCCGCACACGCGGGGGTGATCCTAGGCTGTCGGAAAAATAATATCCGTTAAGCCTCTTTTCCCCGCACACGCGGGGGTGATCCCAATCTTGCGGCTTTGATCGTAGGGGTCTTCAACTTTTCCCCGCACACGCGGGGGTGATCCCCTGATGGCCAGGTAGACGTCATTTCGGAAGTGCTTTTCCCCGCACACGCGGGGGTGATCCCGGTCTGCGATTAGCTTGGATTTTGACGCTAATCTTTTCCCCGCACACGCGGGGGTGATCCTCGTATGGGCAGGCATATCTGACCAGATACGCCCTTTTCCCCGCACACGCGGGGGTGATCCCAGCTTTGGCCTTCTTCTTGGGGTCGATGATGTCTTTTCCCCGCACACGCGGGGGTGATCCCCCGGCAGACCCCAGCTTCTGGAGAGTGGTAAGCTTTTCCCCGCACACGCGGGGGTGATCCCAGTTCATGATGCTACTCTGTTTGAAGTGAGAAACTTTTCCCCGCACACGCGGGGGTGATCCTTGGCCGAGGACCTCAACTTAACGGATGATAAACTTTTCCCCGCACACGCGGGGGTGATCCCCTAGCAGGAGGCAAATGCTATTGCCCTAAGTGCTTTTCCCCGCACACGCGGGGGTGATCCCAGTAATACCAGCCTTTCGAAGAAGCTCCAGACCTTTTCCCCGCACACGCGGGGGTGATCCCCCCCTCCATCTGTTCCCGGTCACCAAAGTGAACTTTTCCCCGCACACGCGGGGGTGATCCTTATACCTCCTTAATTTTTAGGGTCGTATCCATCTTTTCCCCGCACACGCGGGGGTGATCCCTCTTGAGAGTCTGGTATAGTATAAGCATAAACCTTTTCCCCGCACACGCGGGGGTGATCCCGTCCTTGAGCGTGGCCTCGTCATCGGCAGTAGCTTTTCCCCGCACACGCGGGGGTGATCCCCGGCCTGCGGGTCGCCAAGTGTAAAACCAAACCTTTTCCCCGCACACGCGGGGGTGATCCCCTCACGATTTCTAAACGTGAGCGCCTTGTCACCTTTTCCCCGCACACGCGGGGGTGATCCTCAGGACACGATGGCCAAGGAACTCGGCCTTATCTTTTCCCCGCACACGCGGGGGTGATTCCAGGAGAGGGGTAAGTCTAAACTGGGAGAAGATCTTTTCCCCGCACACGCGGGGGTGATCCCAGACCAGATGACGCTGCAGACGATCCAGCGCCCTTTTCCCCGCACACGCGGGGGTGATCCCGGTCACAAGCGTACATTCTTTGCAAAACATCCCTTTTCCCCGCACACGCGGGGGTGATCCCGATGTCGGGGGCGGGTGGAAGCAGATGCCCGACTTTTCCCCGCACACGCGGGGGTGATCCTGCGCCCAGCGTCAGAAGCCGCTTTCTCGAAATCTTTTCCCCGCACACGCGGGGGTGATCCCATGGCAAGCCCGGAAACGCGCGAGGTCGTGAACTTTTCCCCGCACACGCGGGGGTGATCCTCAGGGCTTGCGGGAGCATATTCGATCGATACCCTTTTCCCCGCACACGCGGGGGTGATCCTAGTCGATCATACGCGCCCTCTTTACATCTCGCCTTTTCCCCGCACACGCGGGGGTGATCCCGGCTGCGCATGGACGTGTCTGCACAAATGCACCTTTTCCCCGCACACGCGGGGGTGATCCTGTGCGTCCTTCTCCGGCTTGCGAAACACTACGCTTTTCCCCGCACACGCGGGGGTGATCCTGACCCCACCTGAAATACAAAAGGCGCTATCAACTTTTCCCCGCACACGCGGGGGTGATCCCTATTTTGGCCTTGGATTTAAGGACGCGATCGACTTTTCCCCGCACACGCGGGGGTGATCCCAATATAACTTCCAGATTCAAAAATTGCATCGGCTTTTCCACGCACACGCGGGGGTGATCCCTATTTTTGTTAAGTTGTCAATACATTTCTCAACTTTTCCCCGCACACGCGGGGGTGATCCTAGTAGTGCCCTTAACAGGTTCGGCAACGGTGTCTTTTCCCCGCACACGCGGGGGTGATCCCGATCACCGCGAAATGGGCCTGCCGGTCACCGGCTTTTCCCCGCACATGCGGGGGTGATCCCCTGTCGAAACCCATGACCTATGCTGAGTTTCTCTTTTCCCCGCACACGCGGGGGTGATCCCCATGTTGGTGCAAAGGGGGCTTCGCCGCCGGTCTTTTCCCCGCACACGCGGGGGTGATCCCGCGCCGGGACGCAAGCGCAAGCAGCGGCGGTACTTTTCCCCGCACACGCGGGGGTGATCCTACTCCTGCCACGGCCAGCCGCTCAGTTCGTGCCTTTTCCTCGCACACGCGGGGGTGATCCCCCCGTGCAGAATAAGGCCGTCAAGGCGGCGCTCTTTTCCCCGCACACGCGGGGGTGATCCCAAGGTGGTGACGGCCGCCTTGGCCGGTAAGGCATTTTCCCCGCACACGCGGGGGAACGGAGGCTGTTTCTTCGGTTAACGGAAAAACCCACGGTGCAAATTGCACCGTGGGTTTTCGTATTTTAAGTTCAAAACCGGCTCGATGGTTGCGTTACAGCTTGGTCACGGACACTGCAGCCGCCTGTGTTTGCGCGCGCTCGATGCCGCAGAGCTCCCGCAGCTTGGCAGCCACCTTCGGTCCTTTGTACAGCCTTGTGTCCTCAAACGGCAGGAACGCCTCCTGTCCGTCCGCAGCCACATAGCTGATGATGAAGACGATTTTCCGAACCTTCCTTTCCTTTTTGCCGAGACCGCTGAGTGCGCCGACAAAAGCGCCGGTGCTCCCAAACAGCAGCCCGCCGGCAAACGCTCGTGCGATGGGGGATTTCTCCTTGAGCTGCAGCTGCGTTTTCGAGCCGTAAAAAATATCGGTGATCTGACTGTAGGCGAGCGTCGCCGTTTTCTTGTTTCCGATGGCATTTTGCAGTTCGAGATGATCAGGGAAGAGCGCGACGTCCACCGCATTGCCTTTCTTGAACTGACCGAGATCTGTCTCTATACTGAAATAATCGCTGATGATGCTTCCTTTTTTACTTTTGAAGAATCCCATAGCTGCGCCTCCGTTCTTTCTCACCTGTATTTTACAGTTTTTTCGCTCATTCTGCAAGACCTGATGTGAAAAGAGCACCCGATGCCGCCGCAGCTGCGCGCAGAAACGTGCGCCTGGACACGTGCTGCGAAACCGAAACTTGACACGAGCCGCCAAACGGTATAAAATTTAGCATGCTATTTTGGCATTCTGTACGTATTTGCAGGGTGTCGGCATAGAATCAGGATAAGACGGATTTTTATAGAACTATAAGGAGAACCGACTATGTGTGGAATTGTTGGATACGTCGGCGCGCAGCAGGCTGCGCCGATCCTTCTCGAAGGGCTTCAGAAGCTCGAATACCGCGGCTATGACTCGGCCGGCATCGCCGTGCTCGACGGCAGCACGATCGAGCTTGCCAAGGCCTGCGGCGAGATCAAGAATCTGCTGGCCAAAACGCATGACGGTAGCGACCTTCACGGCTATATCGGCCTCGGCCATACACGCTGGGCAACGCACGGCGCGCCGACGGAGGCAAATGCCCACCCGCACGTGAGCAATGACGGCAAGTTTGCCATCGTGCAAAACGGCATCATCGAAAACTTCATGGAGCTGCGCGAGATGCTGCAGGCCAAGGGCTTTCAGTTCCATAGCGAGACGGACACGGAGGTCATTGTCCATCTGCTGGATATGTACTACACCGGCGACGGCAACCTGAAGGACACCGTCATGAAAACACTTGGCCGTCTGGAGGGCAGCTATGCGATCGGCATCCTGTGCGCCGACTGCCCGGAGCAGATGTTCCTCGCGCGCAACGGCTGCCCGCTGATCATTGGCGTCGGCGCGGGTGAGAACTTCTTCGCCTCCGACGTGACGGCGCTTGTGTCGCACACGAAAAATGTGGTCTATCTTGACGACGGAGAGCTCGCCGAGGTGCGCGCCGACGGTTATACCGTCTTTGACTGCACCGGAAAGCCCGTGCACAAGCCTGTCTCCCGCGTCGCGTGGGACATTGAGGCTGCCGAGAAGGGCGGCTACGAGCACTTCATGCTCAAGGAGATCATGGAGCAGCCGCGTGCCATCAAGTCCACGCTCGACCCGCGTGTGAAGGATCACCGCGTCGTGTTTGACGAGCTGAAGATGACCGACGAGCAGCTTATGGGCTTTAATAAAATCATGATCACGGCCTGCGGCTCGGCGTTCTACGCGGGGCAGGCGGGCAAGTATGCGCTTGAAAAGCTCACGCACATTCCGGTCGATGCTGACCTTGCGAGTGAGTTCCGCTACCGTGACCCGATCGTGGACGAGCACACGCTCATGATTATTATTTCACAGTCCGGCGAGACGGCGGATACCATTGCCGCCATCCGCGAGGCGCAGTCCAAGGGCGCGTATGTGCTCTCGATTGTCAACGTCGTCGGCAGCACGATCGCCCGCATCTCAGACGATGTCATCTACACCTGGGCAGGTCCGGAGATCGCCGTTGCGACCACGAAGGGCTACACCACGCAGGTGTCGGTGCTGTATCTGCTGGCACTCTATCTGGGTGAAAAGCGCGGCTGCCTGAGCAGGGAAGGGGCGGCAAAGCTCACGGACGATCTCATGATCCTGCCGCAGATGGTGCAGCGCGCCATCGACCTCAACCCGCAGATCGCGCAGCTTGCCGAGCGCTACAAGAATAATCCGTCGCTGTTTTTCATCGGCCGCAATGTGGATTATGCCGTTTGCATGGAGGGCTCTTTGAAGCTCAAGGAGATCTCCTACCTGCACTCGGAGGCCTATGCTGCGGGCGAGCTCAAGCACGGCACGATCGCGCTCATTGAGGAGAACCGTCTCGTCATCGCCGTCGCGTGCTACGAGCCGCTGTTTGACAAGACCATGAGCAACGTCAAAGAGGTCAAGGCGCGCGGTGCGCGCGTGCTCGGTGTGGCGCTCGAGGGCAATCGCGCCATCTATTCCGAGGCGGACGATGTGATCCTCGTACCGCGCATGGACGACCTGTTCGTCGTCCCGGCGGAGATCGTGCCGCTGCAGCTCTTTGCATATTACGTCGCAAAAGCCAACGGCTGCGCGATCGATAAGCCGAAAAACCTCGCGAAATCCGTTACTGTCGAATAAGGAGAGCGTCATCCATGCCGAATCAGTCTGTCATCGTCCTCGATTTCGGAGGGCAGTATAACCAGCTCATTGCGCGCCGCGTGCGCGAGTGCAATGTCTATTGCGAAGTCAAGCCGAACACCATGACCGTGGAAGAGATCCGCGCCTTTGACCCCATCGGCATCATCTTCACCGGCGGCCCGCAGAGCGTTTACGCCGAAGGCTCGCCGCAGGTCGATCCCGAGATCTTCCAGCTCGGCATTCCCATCCTCGGCATTTGCTATGGCTGCCAGCTCATGGCGCAGTATCTCGGCGGGGAAGTGACCGCCGCCGGAAAAGACACTGCGCGCGAGTACGGCAAGACGGAGACGTGGTTTGATACCGATTGCCGTCTGTTCCGCGGTCTGCCGGAGCAGAGCGTCACGTGGATGAGTCACGGGGACTACATGGCCAAGGTGCCGGAGTCGTTCCGGCTCGTGGCGCATTCGGATGCCTGCCCGACGGTCGGCATCTGCGACGAGGCGCGCGGCTTCTACGGCGTGCAGTTCCACCCTGAAGTCAACCACACCGAATACGGTCAGGCCATGCTGCGCAATTTCCTCTATGAGGTCTGCGGCGCGACCGGTGACTGGACGATGGGTGACTTCATGCGCAAGTCCATTGAGGATATCCGCGCCAAGGTCGGTGACGGCAAGGTGCTGCTGGCGCTTTCCGGCGGCGTGGATTCCTCCGTTGCGGCGGCGCTGCTGGCCGAGGCCGTCGGCAGCCAGCTCACATGCATCTTTGTCGATCACGGTCTGCTGCGCAAGAACGAGGGCGACGAGGTCGAGGCTGCGTTTAAAAACTGGGACATCAACCTCGTGCGTGTCAACGCCGAGGAGCGCTTCCTTACGCGCCTGAAGGATGTCTCCGATCCGGAGACCAAGCGCAAGATCATCGGCGAGGAGTTCATCCGCGTCTTTGAGGAAGAGGGTAAGAAGATCGGCTCGGTCGACTATCTGGCTCAGGGTACGATCTATCCCGACGTGATTGAATCCGGCACGAATGTCGCTGCCGTCATCAAGAGCCATCACAACGTCGGCGGCCTGCCGGACTTTGTGGATTTCAAGGAGATCATTGAGCCGCTGCGTCTGCTGTTTAAGGACGAGGTGCGCGCGCTCGGCCGCGAGCTCGGTCTGCCGGAGTATCTGGTCATGCGCCAGCCGTTCCCGGGTCCGGGTCTGGCCATTCGCTGCCTCGGCGCGGTGTCCAAGGATAAGCTCGACATCCTGCGCGACGCGGACTTCATCTTCCGCGACGAGATCGCCAAGGCACATCTCGAGCAGACGATGAATCAGTACTTCGCGGTGCTGACGAATATGCGCTCTGTCGGTGTCATGGGCGACGGCCGCACGTATGACTATACGCTCGCGCTGCGCAGCGTCACGACGACGGACTTCATGACCGCCAACTGGACGCGTATCCCGTATGACGTGCTCGACCGCGTCTCTGTGCGCATCGTCAACGAGGTCAAGGGTATTAACCGCATCGTCTACGATATCACCTCCAAACCGCCCGCCACGATCGAGTGGGAGTAATCCCCAAAAGGCCAAAAAGCCTTGAAAATGCTGGAGTTTTGCGTTACGGAATTGCCCCGTGACAACAAAATGACAACATTTTAGATTATCCAAGAATAAAGAGCTATCTGATTTCTGTTAGAGAAGTCAGATAGCTCTTTTTGTTTTGTCTGAATTTAATCGTTCTTCAGCCTGTCTTTGAAAGCCTCCACCAGCGCATCGCTGAGCTGCTGGGACGGCACTTTCACATAGCCGGAGGTTTCGTCATATTTCGGGTAGTTATAACGCCACTTGTCGTAGTCCTCCCGGTTGATTTTGCCATTGCGGAGCTTTTCTGCCTGCTGTGCCCACGCTGTGAGTATTTCGGAAAGCTCAGCGGCGTCCTTCCCCTTCCGGGGATCAACACGCAGGGAAACGCCGTTCTCGCCGGTTTCCACTGTCAGACCGTAGCGATCTTCCAAAGTGAACAGTGTGTGCATCAGGCCAAGATAGCTGTCAATGTCCGGCACGGACAGTGCCAGCGGTGATACGCCCAGCGCACTGGCAAGGCTCTCCGTCAGCTCCGTCTTGGGCGTCCTACTGCCGGATTCATACTGCGCCATACGGATGTCGGCGGTCTTTTCCGGGAAACCGACCACCTGTCCCAAGTATTTTTGTGTCATTCCCCGCAGATTGCGGAAAAAGCGAATTCTCTCACCGATTGCCATAGTGATTACGCTCCTCGTTTTGATACTGTGCAATAAGTATAGCATATAGATTTAAGTTGTGTCAAGATAGCAAAAGCAAAAAAGTTAAATATTTTTCGGCAAGCCTCTTGACAATAGCAAATTCGTTTAGTATAATGACTATAGCAAATAGCGTTAAGCTATTTGCAGACAACAGAATATCCGTCGTGCGTCACGGTAATGGCGCAACCGCTCGGGCAAATCGGAATGCGGCCAGAAAGTTCTCCGACAATAAACAAGAGAACTATATGCAGATGAAAGGGGTGATGAAATGGAAAACACAAGCTTTATGAGAGTCGAGGAAGTGGCGCAGGAATTGGGCATTTCCAAATCCTACGCCTACAAGATCGTGCAAAAGCTGAATGAGGAGTTAAAAAACAAGGGCTTCCTCACGATTTCGGGACGAGTCAACAAACAGTATTTTATGGAGCGCACCTGCTACGGCGCCATTCAGAAAGAGAGGTAAAAATGTCCGTTTACAAAGATACCAAAAACAACACTTGGAAGGTCTACTACCGTTTTACGGATTGGCAGGGCAAGGTACACCAATCTACAAAGCGTGGCTTTTCTACGAAACGGGAGGCGCTTGTTTGGGAGCGTGAACAGCTCCACAAAGTGGAAGCCGATCTGGATATGACCTTTGAGAGCTTTATCGACACCTACACAGCCGATATGAAGAACCGGCTGAAAGAGAACACTTGGCACACCAAGGAGCATATCATCCGCACCAAACTGCTTCCCTACTTCGCCAAGCGGAAAATGAACTCGATCCAGCCCAAAGACATTATCGCTTGGCAAAATGAGATGATTAAATGTCGGGATAAGAGCGGCGAGGCGTATTCGCCGGTGTATCTCAAGACGCTACACAATCAGCTCAGTGCTATTTTCAATCATGCCGTGAAGTTTTATGGGTTGAAAGACAATCCAGCCGCCAAGGTCGGCAATATGGGGAAAGCCAAGGCAAGAGAAATGCTTTTCTGGACGCAGGAGGAATACAAGAAATTTTCCGAAGAAATGATGGACAAGCCTGTTTCTTTCTATGCCTTTGAAATGCTGTATTGGTGCGGCATCCGGGAGGGTGAACTGCTGGCGCTGACCCCGGCGGATTTCGATTTTGACCGGGAGACGGTCACGATCAGCAAATCCTATCAGCGTATCGGTGGCCGGGACATCATCACTGACCCGAAAACGCCGAAAAGTAACCGGACGATCAAAATGCCGGAGTTCCTCTGTGAAGAAATGCAGGACTATATGAAACAGCTCTACCGAATCGGCAAAAATGACCGGCTGTTTGAAGTCACGAAAAGCTACCTTCATCACGAAATGGACAGAGGCGCCAATGCCGCAGGGGTAAAGCGCATCCGTATCCACGATTTGAGACACAGCCATATTTCACTTCTGATTGAAATGGGCTATTCGGCGGTAGCGATTGCTGACCGGGTGGGACACGAAAGCATCAATATCACCTACAACTACGCCCACCTGTTCCCATCCACGCAAAGCGATATGGCGGACAAGCTCAATCAATTCAGGAAGGGCGGTACAGATAATGTCATTGAAGAACAGAGACGAGCATAATCGCTGGCGCAGCAAAACGGTTGCTT
>OGOL01002286.1_pt1 | contig 15356 bp, 6 predicted proteins | sample 1552641 | NCBI WGS metagenome assembly OGOL01 (sample SAMEA2580140, study PRJEB22360) | human gut metagenome | biome: human gut; feature: human-associated habitat; material: faeces | place: Denmark | collected 2008/2010 | reverse complement strand
AAGAGGTAAAAGGCATTCGCAGTGTGGAGCGTTTCCGTAAAAAGTTTGAGGATGATCCAGCAACTTTTATGCTGATCGACCGTGCCACGAAGGGTCAGACGAAAACCATTCTTTTCAACATTGATATTGAAGGCTTCAGCAATAAAGACAAGACAGCTGTTCTTCGCGTATTTGCAAAAATGTTTTATAACCATCTTGGATTTTGCGGCAAAAATTTAAAAGTTGTCATGATGGAACGATATATTGAACAGCAGGGTAAGACCGAGGAGTTTCGCAGAGTCTTCGAAGAGAAGAGAGGTAAGTCTTGGCTGGAAATGCGAGAGGTCTTTGCCTTCAATGGCAAGTTTATCATCCCGACATTGATGGAAGTCTTGGATATGAGTGAGGACGATGCCAAGGCGTGGTTTAGTGATAAAACACCAACAGAAATTTCTATCGCCCAACTTGTAGAAGATATGAAAGCTTATGTAGATACAAAACCTGCGAACTTTCGTCTGCTGTTTATGATTGACGAGGTTGGCCAGTATGTTGGGACAGATACTGATATGCTTTTGAATCTCCAGTCTTTGATCGAGAAAATAGGAAGTGAGTGCGAAGGCAAGATTTGGGTAATTTGTACTGGACAGGAAGCTATTGATGAAATCATTAAGGTTCGTGCTGATGAGTTCTCCCGTATCCAGGCTCGTTTCAAAACAAGACTAAGTTTATCCTCCTCCTCCGTGGATGAAGTCATCCAGAAGCGTATCTTGAAAAAGAAACCGGAAGCAACAACGGATTTGGAAACCGTTTATGAGCAAAATGATTCGGTTCTGCGTAACCTGTTCAGCTTCAGCGGCTCTATTCTGGATATTAAAGGATATTCCGGTCCGAGGGAATTTACAGAGAACTTCCCGTTCGTGCCATATCAGTTCATCATCATGCAGAAGGTATTTGCGGAAATCCGGAAACATGGAAATTCCGGCAAGCACCTGTCTGGTGGTGAGCGTTCCATGCTCTCCGGTTTTCAGGAAGCTGCACAGAAAATTCAGGAGAAAGATGAGTATGCGCTTGTTCCGTTCTTCCGTTTTTATGATACCGTACATACTTTCCTGGATGGTTCTATCCGTCGTGTAATTGAGCGTTGCCAGAAGGCTGCTGACAACGGCGATGGAATCGAACAGCAGGATGTGGATGTACTGAAACTTCTGTACTTGATTCGATATATTGATGATATTCCTTCCAATCTGGACAATATCGTTATCCTTATGGCAGACGATATTCGTGCAGATAAGATTATTATGCGCGAAGCTGTTCGTGGATGCCTAGACCGTCTGATGAGCCAGAACTATATCAGTAGAACTGGCGACACATATAACTTCCTGACCGATGAAGAACAGGACATTCAGCGTGAAATCAGAGACACCAACGTGGATACAGCTTCTATCGTGGAGCGTATTGCTCAGATGATTTACGGTGATATTTTCACGACCAAGAAGTTTCGTTATGGAAAATATGATTTTGCTTTCGATCAGATGGTTGATGGCATTACCGTTGGCATGGCAACAGGAGGTATGCGTCTGCGTTTTCTGACCGTTGCTACTGATGCCATTGAAAAAACAGATTACCGCTTGATGGCAGAATCTAAAGGTAACGAAGCAATCGTGGTTCTGGCTGATACGCCTTATTATGAATCTTTGGAATCTGCCATGAAGATTCGTAAGTATGTAAAGCAGAGAAATGTAAGTCAGCTTCCAAAGAGCGTGCAGAAAATTATCAGCGATCAGCAGGATGAAGCAGGAAAATATGAGCTGAGTGCTATGACCGAATTACAAAATGCCATCGAAGGGGCGCAGTTCTATGTAGACGGTGAGCATCTGGAAATCAAAGCCGGAAATGCCAAGAGCAAAATTGACCAGTCTCTTGAATATCTGGTTGCTCATGTATATAGCAAGCTCGACCTGATTACAGATAATGCAGGCAGTGATGCAGATATTATTGCGATTCTGACAGGTGCGGTAACAGCACTTCCAGGCATGGAGCCGAACCGTGATGCTGCTTCTGTCATGGAAGAATATCTGGAAATGCAGGATGTGAAAAATCTGCCGACTTCTATGGCTGATGTGCAAAGTAAATACAGTGCGATTCCGTATGGATGGAAAGAAATAGATATTGCTGCAGTTGCGGCACAGCTAATTTTCGCTCAGAAAGTAACCATCAAGTATGCGGGTAATACTATTCAGCCAGATGACCCGAAACTGCCGGATATGCTCCGTAAAAAGAGTGAGATTGGCAAGACTTCCATCAGCAAGCGAAAAACAATTTCAGCTACGATGATGCGTGACGTAAAAGCAATGCTCCGTGAGTATTTCGATATCATGGATGTACCAGATGATGAAGATAGTCTGATTCGTTTTGTGACTGAGAAGTTTACAGAACAGCGGAATCACTATGCTTCTCTGGATGACCGTTATGACGGACATAAATACCCAGATCGTGCATTGGTGCAGGAAGCCATTCATCTGATGGATGATGTACTTTCTCAGAAGAAAGATAATATTGCCCTGATTGAGCGTGTCCTGAAAAAAGAGGATGCTCTTTTCGATAACAAAGAAGCCATGAGTAACGGCATTGAAAACTTCTTCAAGACCCAGGTAACAGTATTCGACCAGGCAGTGCAGTTTGAAAAATCTATGCATGACGACATTGAGCGTATTGCAGAAAATGAGGAAGCATATAAGGCGCTGAATACTATTCGTCTGATTACTATGGTTCAGACTGGAAGTAAGTTTAACTATAACCGGATTCGCGAACTGAATCCGTTGATGGATACGGTTCGTACCGCCCATGATAAGATGCTGGAAGAAAAACGGGCAGAGGTTCTGGAAACGGTTCGTCAGTGTATGGAAGCAACCCACACTGCCGCAAACGGCGATTCCAAAGCATCTCATCTGATTGAGAAATCAGATAAATATTTCAGCCAGTGCAAGGAGAAAATCGCAGAATTAAAGAGCCTTGCACTTTTGGATGCCATGTTCCTGCCGATGTGCCAGTATAAGGATGATACCGTCAGCAATATTGAGTCTGTTCTGGCTCCGCCTGCACTGAAGCCGCAGCCCCAGCCGAATCAGGCAGGTAAAGAAGCAGCTCCGGCAAAGAAAAAGGTTGTCCGTGCCTATAACCGTCAGGTTGTATTCCAGGCAAAGACTTTACAGACGGATGCGGATATTGATGATTATGTAGAAAAGATTCGTTCTCAGCTGAAACAGTTGCTGAAGAATTGCGACGAGATTAAGCTGAATTAAGGAGACGAGTATGGATAAGAATGCGATTAAAAAATTTGCTGTCTGGGCAAGAACAGAGCTGATCGCCCGTGTTTCCCTGAAAGGTGTGGAATACGGTATCACAGAGGAAAGTGAGCAGTGGTCAGAGGGCAGTGGCCAGTGGTTAGTGGATAGTGTAAATGGCAGAGTTTTGACGAATGATGATAAGAAGCAGAGAACAGCTTTGCTTGAACGGATAAAAGATAAAGGATATAAGCAGGTCATGGAGGAGGTTGCCTATACTTGGTTCAACCGCTTCTCTGCTCTACGATTTATGGAAGTCAACGGCTATATTCCTTCCCATGTGCGTGTATTCACGGACGAGGAAAACAACTTTAAGCCGCAGATTATAACCGAAGCCATTCATCTGGATTTGGATGGATTGGATATGGAAAAGGTCTATGAGCTGAAAGATGCCGAAAAAACCGAAGAACTGTATAAATATCTGCTGATCGTGCAGTGTAACGCTCTGAATAAGATTCTGCCGGGAATGTTCCAGAAGATTGCAGATTACACTGAGCTTCTTCTGCCGGACAATCTGCTCCGTGAAGGCAGCGTGATTCAGCAGATGATTGAGCTGATACCGGAGGATGATTGGAAGGATGCTGTCCAGATTATCGGTTGGTTGTATCAGTATTATAACAGCGAGAAAAAGGACGATGTTTTCGCAGCACTGAAAAAGAATGTGAAAATCACAAAAGAAAATATCCCTGCAGCAACCCAGCTTTTCACACCGGACTGGATTGTTCGCTATATGGTAGAGAACAGTCTTGGTCGTTTATATATCAGTAATCAGCTGTCAGTGGGCAGTGGGCAGAATAGTGAACAGTGGTCAGTGGAGAGTGAACAGAGACGAATAGAAAGAGAAAAAGAGCTTGCAGAGCAAATGGGGTGGAAATATTATCTTCCAGAAGCAGAGCAAACAAAAGAAGTTAGAGCAGAACTAAATAAACTGACCACTAACAACTGGGAACTGTCCACTCTAAAAGTCATTGACCCATGCTCTGGTTCTGGTCATATCCTTGCGTATATGTTTGATGTGCTGATGAAGATTTATGAATCCTACGGCTATACCACCCGTGAAGCGGTGGCAAGTATTGTGGAGAACAATCTTTATGGTCTGGATATTGATGACCGTGCGGCACAGCTGGCTTACTTTGCGGTGATGATGAAAGCCCGTCAGTATGACCGCCGCTTCTTCAGCCGTGGTATTCAGCCCCATGTATATGCTATTGTGGAGAGCAATCATGTAGATAAATTTGCTGTGGACTATTTCTGTAATGGCGATGCGAAACTCACAGCGGCTATGGATACTATTATCAGTGAATTGCATGATGCAAAGGAATATGGTTCTATTCTGACGGTCACACCGCAGGATTGGTCAGCTTTGTATGACCGTTTTGCAGAGATTACGGAAGATATAAATATGTCTCGTGAGACGGCATTGAGAGAATTACTGCCATTGGTACAGGTGGCAGAAGCACTGGCGCAGAAGTATGATGTGGTTGTGACAAATCCACCGTATATGGGTAGCTCCGGGATGAGTCCGAAATTAACGGAATATGTTAAGAAAAATTATCCCGATTCTAAATCTGACATGAGTACAGTTAGTATGGAAAAAACACTGGATATGTGCTGTGAACATGGAGTTATGTCAATGATAAATATTCCAGTGTGGATGTTCCTATCAAGTTATGAAAAGCTAAGATATAAACTTCTTAAAAACAATACCATAATCAATATGATTCATCCGGGTAGAGGAATTTTTGGATCTGATTTTGGTACAACATCATTTGTTATTCAAAAGGGTATAATTCATGGATATAAGAGTTCCTATCGTAGACTTTTCAAGACACAGGGAGAAGTTGAAACAGTTAATGTTAGGGAGCAACGTTTTTTTGAAGAAATCGGGAAATTTGCTACGTCACAGGATGCGTTTTTTGATATTCCAGGAATACCTATTGCGTATTGGGTAAATGATAAGTTTATTGAGAATTTCGTTTTGGGAACACATATAAAAGATATTTCTCGTGCTCGTAGAGGATTAGAGACCGGAAATAATGACAAATATTTGAGGTTTTGGTTTGAAGTTGATTTTGAAGCTATTGATATAAAGTGTAATAATATTAAAGATTTTTCAAAAAAATGGCTTCCTCATAATAAAGGCGGAGAATGTCGACTTTGGTACGGAAATCAAGATTATATTGTCTTTTTTGAAAACGATGGGGAACAAATTAGGAAATCAGGAGCTTTGAATGGATATGATGTCTATTGTAAAAGTGGTATTACATGGACAGCTTTGACAATTAGTAGAAATTCTTTTCGATATACTCCACCGGGAAGAACTTTTGATTCTAATAAGGGTCCACTTATTGTCGATAAAGGTGATTTGACATTATATTTATTGGGTTTTTTAAACAGTGTTGTTTCTGAGGAAATTATTAAAATTATGAATCCAACTATTTCTTTGCAAAACGGAAATGTTGATGAAATGCCTGTTGTTTTTTCAAAAAACAACGCAATTAAAATGCAAGTAGATAATGTTGTAAAAAGAAATATCGAATTGTCGAAGTATGATTGGGATTCCTTTGAAACCTCATGGGATTTCCAGCGACATCCATTACTGCAATATGCCGGATTTACTCCGCAGATGGTTGCTAAAGAAGAAGCTAACGGCTATATTACAATGAATGATATTGAGTACGCATACCGTCATTGGGAACATGCATGCAATGACCGTTTCAACCAATTGAAAGCCAATGAGGAAGAACTGAACCGTATTTTCATTGACATTTACGGTTTGCAAGATGAGCTGATACCGGAGGTTGAGGACAAGGATGTCACCGTCCGCAAGGCTGACCTTGGCAGAGATATTCGCTCTTTCATTTCCTATGCAGTTGGCTGTATGTTCGGTCGTTACTCTCTGGATAAAGATGGTCTTGTCTATGCCGGTGGCAAATGGGATGCTAGCAAGTATGCTTCTTTCCTTCCAGATAAGGATAACATTATCCCGATTTGTGACGATGAGTACTTTGAGGATGATATTGTTGGTCTGTTTGTGAAGTTTGTAAAAACTGTTTACGGTGCAGGTACTTTGGACGAAAATCTGAAATTTATTGCCGATGCACTGGGCGGCAAAGGTCAGCCGAAGGATGTAATTCGCAATTACTTCCTCAACGATTTCTATGCTGACCATTGTAAGATTTATCAGAAACGCCCGATTTACTGGCTATTTGATAGCGGCAAGAAGAATGGATTCAAGGCACTGATTTATATGCACCGCTATCAGCCGGATACCATTGCCCGTATTCGTACCGATTATGTGCATGAACAGCAGGCTCGTTATCGTACTGCTATTGCTGATCTGGAACAGCGTATTGCCAATGCTTCTACTGGCGAGCGTGTGAAGCTGAACAAAAAGCTGACCACCTTGCAGGCACAGGATACTGAAATCAGAACCTACGAGGAAAAGATTCATCACCTTGCCGATCAGATGATTTCGATTGACCTGGACGATGGCGTGAAGAAGAATTATGCAATTTTCCAAGATGTTTTGGCTAAAATAAAGTAGAGGAGGAAAAAATATGTTATATACTGTCTTTTGTGATGAGAGCTGTCATTTACAGAAAGATAAGTCTCCGATAATGGTTCTAGGCGCGATGTATTGTCCATATGAAAGGAAAAAGAAGATTTATGATGATATTCGCGCAATCAAAGAAAAATATGGTTTAAGTAGTTATTTTGAAATTAAGTGGACAAAAGTGTCTGAATCTAAAATAGAGTTTTATCTAGAATTGCTTGATTATTTTTGGAAAAATGAGGATTTGCATTACCGTGGATTAGTGGCTACTGGTAAGGATCAATTGAATCATGAAAAATATAATAATGGTGATTATGATTTATGGTACTATAAAATGTATTTTAGAACGCTTGATCCTATTGTTCAACAGGAAAATGAATATCATATTCTTGTGGACATAAAAGATACAAGAGGTGGAAAACGAATCCAGAAATTAAAAGAGGTTATGTGTAATAACATATACGATTTTAATGGAGAAGTAATAACTCATATTGGTCAGATCAATTCCAGAGAATCTGAGATTTTGCAATTGGCAGATCTGATTAATGGGGCGTTGGCATATCACTATAGAAAACTTGATGTACAAGCTATGGGAAACAAAGGAAAACTTGAATTTATAAAGTCGCTACAGAAAAAACAAAACATTGATGTTAAAACAGATCGTAGTGAACAAAAGTTTAATTTATTCATTTGGGAACCAAGAGAATAGGAGAGCGAAAATGAAAGATAAATTAGCGCCTATTGCCATTGATAAAGCACTACCATTTCCTGAAATTTTTAATGTGTGCCATGACAGTTTTAAACAAACGATAGCTACAAAGGATAAGCCTTTGCTTCGAGGAAAGGAAATACAAGTATCTTTGAAATGGATAGAAAATAAAGCAGAAATATTTTGGCATTCTGCCAGTATAGATCCAAAACCAAGACTAGATATTAAACCATGTACGAATGATCTTTCATCCGTATTTTGTCCAGATAATTGTATTTTGGGTACGCATACCATACATATGAGTAATGGAGAAATTCGAACTAAGTGCCCATATCGTGCTTTAAGAGTTGGATGGATTCGAGAAATCATTGAGATGTATAATGCAAATGATGCGCGAGTTAAATATTGGGAAAAAGTAAATTCGCAGAAGCGAAATCGTTTGTATTTGCGATATCAGGAAGATGAATTGGATTATTTAATTGTGTTTGAAGCTAAAGGAGAGAAAAAAGTTCGATTGATAACTGCTTATCCAATATTTTTTGTGAGTGCTAAAAAAGATTACGAAAAAGATTATCAGGATTATCAAAAAAATATTGCTAAATAGACAAAATAAAAAAGCCGGTAATCGCTGTGCGAAAACCGGATTCTCCTTCTAAACATGTTAGATGAGTTGTATTATTATAATATGTGATAGGAAGCAAAAAGTCAATAGATTTAGGAAAAAAATTTCAGATTCTTGAGAACTTGAAGTTGAACTTTTTTAGGTGATATCGGAAATTTTAGTATATGTATTGTGTAGATATTGAATAAATATTAGATAAAAATGAAATGGGGATATTGTCAGAAAACTAAGCTATAAATAAAGAGACCCCGTGAGTCAAGCACCTGCAAGCAGACACCATCACGGAGCCTCATATGGCTAGGATACAGGCACCGAAGCATCTGTAAACAAACACCGCGATGCACTATAAACCTGCATCTAATTATAAAATGTAAAACATATTTGTCAATAAAAAAGTTCTTGATAACACAAGAGGAGGAAAACAACTACGCATGGACACCGATAAAGTAGTACAAGATTTGAACCGGCGTTTTGCAGCACCACTGCCGGAATTTTATAAGCGTCGTATCATCTTCTGGTACGATGAAGATAAAGAATTTGAGGACAAGCTAGACGAAGTAGTTCTGGAAAACGCAAAAGTGATTGCATTGACCGGAAACAATTCGTTTTCCGTGAAAAAACTGCTTACTGTGGATGATTTGACCACGAATTATCTGGTTTACAGTCCGTATGTCTATGATCGCCCGGATGATAATTGGCTTTTAGATATAGAACTTTACAGTGAGGAATTCCGAGCAGACCTGATTTCTATTTGGATGGATGAGATGGGGCTTTCATCGAATCCGGCCATGCGTAAGCAGGTCAAGAATTACCGTGCTTATTTCAATGCAAAAGATCGTCGCTTGAAAGTCAGCACACAAAATAAAGTTCCGGCAACGCCTGCACAGCTGCACATGGCTGTCATGGCGGCAATTTGTGGATTGAAAGACGCACAGCCGAATATGATTCTCCGTAGTGTGTTCCGGGCAGGACTGGACTTGAATCATAATGCGGTTTATCAGGATTTTGTAAAATATCATGCAGATGGCGCATTCTGGGCGATGGTTCGACAGGGCTGCGGATTTGCAGAGGAAGAACCAGATCTTGGACGGCTGGCAATCCATTTGCTGCTGACTGCTTCCACCCGTACCATGCGGCAGGAGTATCTTGCAGGACTGGATAGCTTAATTTCTATACCGCACCAGGCATATTGCTACGATTTTATTTCTGAATGGCTTCACAGTGAAGACAAGCAGCAATTGTATGATGTAGCACGTTATGTTGAGGATGAAGCCCGTCTGCATCAGCGATTTGAAAAGCTGACTGTGGATGATTTGGTGGGAACGGAATGCTTCCCATGTATCAACGAAGTGATTCTGACAAAACTGATGACAGAAATCAGTGACCATATCATTGATGTGGATACGATTACTTCAACCGTTGAAAAGCGAAGAACTTGTGCATGGTATGAGCCGTTTGAAAATTTCTATGACGGTATTTTGCAAGTGGCAAATATGCAAAGCTTCTTTAAGGAACATTCTGCTGGATTTCATACCGCAGAAGCAAAAGGCATCTGGAAAGAATATACGGAAAGCTACTATCAGATGGATACCTATTACCGTTTATTCCACATGAGCTTCCAAAAGAGTCTGGAGACTTCCAACATTATGTTGGATGATCTGTTCAAACACGTTGTTGATAAGGTGGAAGGACTTTATACCCATTGGTTCTTAGGCGAGTTGGGTAATAACTGGTCAGATGTGTGTGCAGATGAACTGGCAACCTATGGTAAGGTTTTGGAAGTACCGCAGCAGGAAGAATTTTATCGTTCACGTATTAAGACTTCTGACACCAAGGTATTCGTGGTTATTTCGGATGCCATGCGTTATGAAGTGGCGGCTGCTATGGCAGACCAGCTGCAGAGAGAAACACAGAGTAAGGTTTCTATCAGCAGTATGCAGAGCATATTCCCATCTATAACAAAGTTTGGTATGGCAGCATTATTGCCACATAAAGAATTGACAGTAGAAGTTCGCAACGATGTTTTGACGGTTTTGGCAGATGGTCAGTCTACGGCAAGCACTTATCGGGATAAGGTTCTGAAAGCAGAAGATCCGGCAAGCGTTGCTTTGAAATACAATGATATCATTGCCATGAAGCGAGCAGAGCGAAGTGCTTTGGTGAAAGGTATGGACGTTGTGTATATTTATCATGATACCATTGATGAAGCCAGCCATATTTCTGATACTGCTGTTTTTTCTGCTTGTGATAAAGCAATTTCAGAATTGAAAAACCTTGTGCGTATTATTGTAAATGAATTTGGTGGCACGAATATTTTGATTACGGCTGACCATGGATTCCTTTATACATACAGTCCGCTGACCGAGGATGATAAGGCCGACAAGTCCAGCTTTAACGGTATGGATGTGGAATATGGCAGACGTTATGCAATCATGCAGAAAGGTGCACAGCCCAACTTTTTGTTGCCTGTGAAGTTCCTAGGCGGCAATACGGAATTTGATGGATTTGCACCGAGAGAAAGTATCCGCATCAAGATGAATGGCGGCGGTATGAACTTTGTGCATGGCGGTATCAGTTTGCAGGAAGTGGTTGTTCCAGTGATTGAGTACCATTATCTGCGCAATGATTCTATGGAATACAAGCGCAATAAACAGAAATATGATACCAAGCCAGTAACAGTTAATCTGCTGTCCGCAAACCGTAAAATCAGCAATATGATTTTCTCACTGAACTTCTATCAGAAGGATGCAGTCAGTGCAAACCGTGAAGCAGCTACCTATCAGGTTTACTTTACGGACGAAAACGGCAAGCAGATCAGTGATGTTCAGAAGATTATTGCAGATAAGATTAGTGATAACGGTGCAGAGAGAACTTTCCGTTGCCAGTTTAATCTGAAATCTCTGAAATATAGCAATACCGCTACTTACTATCTGGTAATTGCAGATGAACAGGGATTGCAAATGCCGCAGCGTGAGCCATTCCAGATTGACATTGCTTTTGCAGTGGATGAGTTTGATTTCTTTAGTTAATACCGCAGGAGGATGGAAAGATGGAGCAATTTACAGAGGGCGAAAGCACCCGTGAAGAAATAAAGAACAAGCTCCGTCAGAACTTTGACGGTAAGATTGTTCGGAAAGACCTGACAAAGAAAATCAAGGAAGGGGCGAATGTCCCGGTGTATGTTCTTGAGTTTTTGTTGGGTCAGTATTGCAGCTCAGACGATGAAACGGTCATTGAAAAAGGCGTACAGAATGTGAAGCGTATTCTTGCCGACAACTTTGTACGCCCAGATGAATCACAAAAGATTCTGTCTCAGCTGCGAAAAAAAGGCAGCCATACTATCATTGATATGGTGACTGTCCACTTGGATATGAAAAGGGACTGCTTTTTTGCAGAGTTTTCCAATCTGGGAATTGGCAATGTGCCCATTGCTGACGAATACCCGGAAAAGTTTGACCGACTGCTCTGCGGTGGTATCTGGTGCATTGTTCAGCTGGATTATGAGGTGGAAGGTGACAATAATTTTGGCATTGAGGATATTGACGGGAACCCGCTTCGTTCTAAACAGAAAAAGCAGAAAGATATTTCTCCAATCAGTATCCGTAAGCTGACACCTATCCAGATGCCACACATTGATATTGATGAACTGAAGCAGGGACGAAAGGCTTTTACGAAAGATGAATGGCTGGATATTCTTCTTCGTTCTATCGGCATGGAGCCAGATGAATTTACATATCGTGAGAAATGGCTGCTCCTGACCCGTATGATTCCATTAGTTGAAAACAACTTTAATCTTTGTGAGCTAGGACCGAGAAGTACCGGTAAATCTCATCTTTACAAAGAGATTTCACCGAACAGTATTTTGATTTCCGGTGGACAGACGACGGTTGCAAACCTTTTTTACAATATGGGACGCAAGACTGTAGGACTGGTTGGATTATGGGATTGCGTGGCATTTGATGAAGTTGCCGGAATCAAATTCAAGGACAAAGACGGCATCCAGATTATGAAAGACTATATGGCATCTGGTTCTTTTGCCCGTGGCAAAGAAGAAAAGGCTGCTGCTGCGTCCATGGTATTTGTGGGAAATATCAATCAGAGTGTGGACGTGCTGTTGAAAACATCCAGTCTGTTTGCGCCTTTTCCGCAGGAAATGGGAACAGATACGGCATTTCTTGACCGTATGCACTGTTATCTTCCAGGTTGGGAGATACCGAAGTTCAGACCGGAACATTTTACAGATGATTACGGTTTTATCAGTGATTATCTGGCTGAATTTATCCGAGAACTTCGCAAGGAACAATATGGTGATGCACTTGATCATTATTTTCGTCTGGGAAGAAATTTGAATCAGCGTGATACCATTGCAGTTCGTCGAATGGTAGACGGTTATCTGAAGCTGATGTACCCGGATGGTGAGTTTACCAAAGAAGAATTGGAAGAAGTAATTCAGATTGCATTGGAAATGCGCCGCCGTGTCAAGGAACAGCTGAAAAAGCTGGGTGGAATGGAGTTTTATGATGTGAATTTCTCCTATATTGACCTAGATGATATGTCAGAGCATTATGTTTCTGTACCAGAGCAAGGTGGCGGTAAGCTGATACCAGACGGAATGTGTAATCCGGGACAAGTTTATACTGTATCCAGAGGAAAAAGCGGCATGATTGGCGTATTTCGTCTGGAAAGTCAGATGCTTCCTGGCAATGGTAAGATTGAACGAACAGGCTTAGGCAGCGATTCCAAATGCAAGGAAGCTGTGAACACGGCATTTAATTACTTGAAAGCAAATGGCAACCGGATCAGCGGTTCTATCAGCACATCAATGAAAGACTATATCATCAATTATCAGGATTTGCAGGGAATAGGAATGACTGAGAAGTTGGCATTACCTACTTTGATTGCTCTTTGTTCCATTGCGCTAGGAAAGCCAACTGTCAGCAATTTGGCAATTCTGGGTGATATTACGATCAGCGGTACGATGATAAAGGTGGATGAACTTGCAAATACGCTTCAAGTGTGCTTGGACAGTGGCGCAAAGAAGGTGCTGATTCCAAGTACCTCGTTTGTAGATTTCGCAAGTGTTCCAGCTGATCTAATGAGTGCATTTCAGCTGATTCCATATCAAAGTGCAGAGGATGCGGTGTTTAAGGCGTTGGGGGTAGAGTAATTGAAGAAAGGTCTAATTGGACTTATGGATTCATAAAAGTAGTTATAAAAACAAAAAAGAGGAAGTGCTGAAAGTTTATCGCTCTCGGCACTTCCTTTATTTAATTATTTACCCAATTTGTAGTTTGTTCAACAGCCAAGAAAGTTATAATAGAACGGGTGATATATAAAGTTTTGTATGTCGCCTGTTTTTCTATACTCCAATATAGTGGCGTATAGTACTAGGAAATTTTACAAACGGGAAGTAGAAAAATTGGCTGTCTCTTTTTTAATCACTTTACTAGTGTATACAGTATACATCAATCTTCACTTGTTAAACAGTTGACTAAGAATGTCAAAATTTATATAATAGTTTTATACATAATAGAGGTTAAATAGAATTAGAACAAATTGGAGGAGGACGTATTATGGGGGACACTTTACCGATAAAAAGAACACGAATTTCAAGAAAGCAACACTTCCTCTGGTAGAGGTTCAAGATAGTAATAAGCTTCATAATTGCCTGAGTGTATTGCTTACCCCAAATGAGGAGGTGCATGTAGAGTCAGTTATTCCATTTTATGACAAAAATGGAATATTGCAATTTAAGTCAGTTGGTTTTGCTGATGTAATGAAAGAGAAAACTCTTTTTGAAATTCGATATATCGAAGAATTTTCACATGAACATTTTTTAGTTTGTGCCAGCTACATGGTAGCACAGAATGCAGATTCTGCATTCCTATGGAATATAAGAGATAATCGTATTTATTCAGTCTCAATTCCGGATAAACAGGCATTTATGAATGCAGTTGCAGTAGCGGTGACAAAAGGAAAGATTGAGAAATATTATAGAAGAAAGCGATAATAAATATAATGCAAAATAAAATGATTGCATTAATTAATGGCAGGCAAATTCACAAGAGAAATATGTAATATATAGTAGGAGGAACAATGTATTTAAAGAAACTTTTTATAAAAAATTTTAGAGTTTTTGATGAGAGTGGTATAGAACTTGTTTTTAATAAAGGCGTAAATGCAATTATTGGTGAAAATAATTCTGGAAAATCTTCTGTAATAGATGCTTTAAGAATTATTTATTCAACTGTAACATATAGGAAAGAGATCTTTTTTTCAAGAGCTGATTTTCATGTTTATGAGGATGGAACAGTAGCAAATTATGCTCAGTTTGATGTGTATTTAGAAGATGTTCCTCGAAAAATGGTGGAAATATGGGATCCTCAAAGTGAAAGCAAGAAGGGAGGAAATTTTCACATTAAATTTGAAAAATATGTCGCTCCAAATGGTTTAGAAAAAGTGCGCTCAATTTATTGGGGATTTGGTACGGAAGGCAATCCGTTATCTTCAGATACATTTGAGGCAACTGACGTGGTATTTTTGGGGGCTCTGCGAGACTCAGAAAACGAAATGAGACCTTCAAGAAACAGTAAATTGGCACAATTACTTAGAAATTTAGTTCCAGAGGAGGAGGTTAGGGCTGAATTGGTCAAAGTTTTAAGTGAAGCTAATAGTAATTTGTTGAAAAAAGATCAATTAAAAAAAACAAGAAATACAATAAATTTAAATCTTGCAAAGATCGAACAAGAGTTCCTAAATCAGCAGATTGATATTGGCCTAGTGGAGCCTAAATTTGATTCTATTGCGTCATCTCTACGAGCTTGGGTAAAACCTAAATGGATACTAATAAATAAAACGGATTCTGTTTATGAAAAAGCAGATTTATATTTTAAAAATCATGCTAAATGGAAGAAAATGCAAAAGAGTGTGAATGGTATATATTTTGAAATTTCTATTTTAGATAGTGAAGTTGAACTTGATAAGGAATTAGCAGATAGAATTGGAGAAATTGCGAATAAATCATTTGAACTATATCAGAATGGATTGGGCTATAATAATTTATTATTTATGTCAGCAGTGCTTGGCGATATGGCAATTGAAAAAGGTGGTGTGTATCAAAACCTTTTGCTAATTGAGGAACCAGAA
>OGOL01002277.1_pt1 | contig 15394 bp, 10 predicted proteins | sample 1552641 | NCBI WGS metagenome assembly OGOL01 (sample SAMEA2580140, study PRJEB22360) | human gut metagenome | biome: human gut; feature: human-associated habitat; material: faeces | place: Denmark | collected 2008/2010 | reverse complement strand
GTTGTGGAAGTTCTAAAGATACCATATCCTGTAATACATACAAAATATGATCATCTTCTTCACTCGCTGCGATCTCCAGCATATCCATAGAATTATCAACAGCCGTAACCTGATAACCTTCTCTTGCAAGCTTTCGTGCCATCTTTCCTGTCCCACATCCAAGATCTAATACCTGTGCATCTTTATCAATCTTATATTCTTTGAATATATTTAAAATATTTAAAAGCCATTCATCATATGGGGTCTGATCCATAAATTCATCATACACCCTTGCAAAATCTCTGTAACTTTCCATCTCATCCTCTTATAGTAATGGTGCCAGTAATCGTAAGACACTCTGCGTCAATGTTTTTCTTAAATTTCCTTGACACATCTCTTTTGTGATCCTCTGGCTGATCTCAAATGTTTTCTCCATATCATGTTTTAACTGCATAACTGCATCATTCTTATACATAAAAACACCATTTTCAAAATGCAGATAAAGGCTTCGATAATCCATGTTGATCGTTCCAACTGTTGCCACCTTATCATCACTTGCAAAACACTTTGCATGAATAAACCCAGGAGTATATTCATAAATATGAATTCCAGCTTCCACCAACTGCTTATAATAAGATTGTGTCAATAAGAATACTAACTTCTTATCTGGAATTCCAGGAGTTACGATCTTTATATCAACTCCTCTTTTGGCAGCAAGGCAAAGAGCTGTTGTCATCTCGTTGTCAATGATCAGATATGGGGTGTAAATATAAACATAATGATTTGCAGTATTAATGATATTTAAATATACGTTCTCTCCAACGATCTCATGATCTAATGGATTATCCGCATAAGGTTGTATAAATCCCTTTCCTTTAAAGGCATCTTCATAATGCTTATGCGGCAGAAAGGCTCCATATCCTTCATCTGTCTTACGGATCGCATTCCATACCTGCAAAAACATAACAGTGAAATTCCACACTGCATCTCCCGTCACCTTAAGTCCGGCATCTTTCCAATATCCAAAACGTTCAACCTTATTAATATATTCATCAGATAAATTCAATCCACCAGTATATGCTGTATGCCCATCGATCACAACTACTTTTCTATGATCTCTGTTATTCCATGCCGTTGAAACAAATGGTTTGATCGGATTAAATGGCATCGACATGATCCCAAACCGCTCAAGCTCTTTGTAATATTTATAAGGGAGCAGATCCACACATCCTACATCATCGTACATAAAACGTACTTCAACACCATCATTGACTCTGTCTTTCAGAACTTCCAAGATCGTATCCCACATATATCCTCTTGAAACAATAAAAAATTCCATAAAGATATAATGCTTTGCCTTCTTAAGGTCCTCGATCAGTTCTTCAAACATTGCCTCTCCCGATGGATAATACTTCGCATCGGAATTCTCGTAAATCGGATATCCACCATACTGATCTATATACTTTGCCTGTCCTGCGACCTGATAATCTTCCTGTTCCAGTCGTTCCATCACTCCATAATCCTGTCCAAGCAGAAATTCTGTATCCTCGATCGACTGTTCAAGTTCCATACGGAGCTTCTTCGCTGGCTGCTTATCTCCCAAGACCAGATATAAGAATCCGCCAAAAATCGGAAACAAAAGGATTGGTATCGTCCATGCAAGTTTATACGCCGGATTATCATCTTTATTCGCAATATAGATCACAACAGTAATGCTGAATATGCGAAATACCCATTCGATCGCTTTGGAATATTCTCCGATCACCACAACCATATAGGTCATCCAGATCATCTGTAAAATGATCGCAACGGTCACGAATACCAGTCTTCGAAGTAAAAATTTAAGAATTTTTGAAATTGGTTTTGTTAAATGTTCTGCTATCTTCATCTTACGTCCTTACCTTCTTCAAAAGCTACTTCTTTTCATCTTAACATAGATACCATTCAATTTCAATTTTTATTTCATGAATCCTGACATCATGCAGCCTCCCGCTGCCCCGCATTCCATGATCTTTGTAATATTTTCTTCATTAATTCCACCAATTCCATACACCGGAATCTTGACCGCATTTACCACATCCGTCAAAAATTCAAGTCCCCTTGGCGGCAGACCTTTTTTACAATCTGTCACAAAGACATGTCCTGCAAACACAAAATCCACTCCCAGTTTCTGTGCTTTTATCGCCTCTTCTGGCTTATGGATCGATGTGCTGACAGATTCAAAATCAGACAGATTCCCCGCTTCTTTTAAAAATACCGGATATGGAAGATGTATCTTCTTGATTCCAAGTCTTCTTGCCACATCGGTAAAATTATGAATGGTTAAGGAAGCACCGTTTCTGTCACAGATTTCCTTACATTTCTCTGCGATCTCATAGTACTCTTCTTCTGACAGATCCTTTTCTCTTAATACGATCGTTTTCACATCTTTCTTTGACAGATCCTCGATCACATCAAAAAATGGTCGTTTACATAGATTTCTATTTGTCACTGCGATAAAACATGGTTTGTTCATTTTAACTTCCTTTCGTATTTTCCTGACTTTCCTTCTGCTTTCTTATCTTACGGTTCATGATCCCGCCTAATCTTCCTGTTTCACTGGCTGATAATGACTTCCATCCACTCTTCTTTAGTTGATCAAGCAGACCAAGTTCTGCAGCAGTTTCATATTTTAACCGTTCCATCTCATTCATTTCTTCGAATGTCTTTTCTATAAAATCCTTTTCCTTTGGCATGATCTTCTTCCTTTCTGATTTGTCATTTTCTATTCTTAGAATATGACAAATCAGAAATTTCATACATGCACGGGAATTGTTTTTTGCAGGGTTACAGAATAAATGTAAATTTCTTTTACACACTTTCCTGTGATCTTTTCCAATGCTTGTTGGTAAGATTCCATCTGTGCACGATAACGTCTGATCAAAATATCCTCTTCCCCTTCTCTGACCCGGTCTGTTTTATAATCTACCAAAATAATTTTATCTTCTTCCTCAAAATATACATCAATAATTCCCTGAACAACAACAAAATCATCCGTTTTTGCATCTTTGTTCATGTCAGAAAATGGAATTCCCGTCACAAACTGCCGTTCTTTATAAAGCAGTTTCTTCTGTGCTGCCTCTTTCATCCTCTTCCCAAGTTCTGATCTCGTCAGAGCGAGGATTTCTTTTCGATAGATTACTTTTTCATATTCTTTTTTTAATTTTCCAAGAGAGATCCATCTTTCGATATCTTCGTTTAAACTTTTCATTGTATAGTCTTTGGAAAAATCTAGTAATTCAAAAACTTTGTGAATGATCGTACCTTTGGATGCCGCTGAAATCTTTTCAGTTTTCTTGACAAATGATGGTATCCTTTTTTCTTTCTCCATAGAAACAGATGAATACATCACTTCCTCAGTATCTGCTGCCTGACTCATACGTTTGATCTCTGATACAGAATATTTTAAACGACCTTTTGTCTCTGCCTCATTACGGTAATGATATGCAAAGCTCTCTTTCAGCGCTTTTACATTTTCTTTTGGAATCTGATCATTTAGACGTTCATAGAAGATCTGGCGGTTCATCTCATGAAAAAGTTCATTTCCTTCCTGCTGCCACAAAAGATCTTCCAGAGTATAGATTTTCAATCGATAATCCTGTTTTGGAACCATCGGAAGTGCCTTTTTGATCCAGTCAAAATAACTCCTTCCGCTCAAACGATCGATCGCTGTGATTTCTCCTTTTGCATTCCAGTCAATATCATCTTTCTTGATTCCAGTCAAGATCAGTTTTTCTTTTGCCCTTGTCATCGCAACATAAAGAACTCTTAATTCTTCTCCTAAAGACTCTCGTGTCATCTGATTTTTGATCAGATTCTTTAAGATTGTCTTCTTTCTTGTACGATAAATGGGATCAATATGATCTGCTCCGATAAAATAATCTCCGTGGAAAATCATACTTCCATTCCCATCCCTTAAATTAAATTTCTGATGGATCTTTGATACAAAAACAATCGGATATTCCAATCCCTTACTTTTATGGATACTAGAAATACGGACCAGATCCTGATCTTCGCTCATCGTATTTGTCTCTCCATAATCCATATCATATTCCCTGCACTGTTCGATAAACCGCACAAAATGAAACAATCCCTTGATCTGGCTGCTTTCAAAAGCTTTTGCCTGTTCAACGAGCATCAGGATATTTCCTTGACGTTTCTTTCCTTGTGGCATGGCTCCTGCATAATGATAATACCCACTTTTTTCCAGAGCCAGCCAGATCAACTGTGTTAATGGCAGATATGTCTTGGCATCCCGTAACAGCTCAAGCAATTCCAGTGCTTTCTTTGATTTTTCCATCTTATCTTTCGTCTCACAAAGACATTCATAGAGAGAATCTTTTTCTCCATCTACCTTTAATCGTCCTAGTTCTTCCTCTGACATCCCGATCATTGGAGACCTTAAGACAGCTGCAAGATCAATATCCATATATATATTATCAACTACAGACAATAAACTTAATAACGTGCGGATCTCCACCGTATCAAAATACCCTTTCTGATTATTTGCAAATGCTGGGATTCCCGCATTCATCAATTCTTTCTGGATCACTTCCGCATTTGTCTTCATAGAACGAAGCAAAATAACGATATCACTGTATTTGGCTTTTCTTAAAATCATATTGCCTTCTTCATCTTTTCCAGTGACCATCATTGGATCTTCTCCATCAATCATCTCATGAATCCTTGTTGCGATCATTCTGGATTCCAAAACAACTGCGTCTTCTTCCGAGTCTTTGACTTCATTAGATTCTAACAGTAACAGTTCTGTCTGTGCATCACATCCTTGTTCAAATTCCATCGTTGGAACAAGAGCAACATTTTGAGTATATTCGATATTTCCAAGATCTTCATGCATGATCTGGTAAAACACGTCATTGACAAATGTAAGGACCTCACTGCGGCTTCGGAAATTATTACGGAGCTCAATGAGCTGATATTCTTCCCCCTTTTGCTGATATCCATGATATTTTTCAAGAAACAGCTCTGGCCTTGCCAGTCGGAAACTATAAATACTCTGCTTAACATCCCCTACCATAAACATATTATGACCGCCTTCGGATTCTTTGGATACACTCCTTAAGATCGCATCCTGAATATAGTTACTGTCTTGATATTCATCGATATAGATTTCTTCGTATCCATCGGACTTTTCTCTTGCGATCTTACTTGGCACTGGATTGCCTTCCTCATCATAATGATCGATCAAAAGTTCCAGCGCAAAATGTTCCATATCATCGAAATCCATGATATTTTCATTCTTCTTTTTCTCATCATAACGGATCATAAATTCTCTCGTCAAATCGATCAATCCTTTTAATGGACTTTTGATCCTTCTTAATTCATGAAAAATTTCTGACTCATTTTCATAAAAATATGCTGCTTTCAGATCATCAAGCAGATTGTACGCCTGATTTCTTTCATACTTACACTGATCCTGAAGCATTTCATCAATCTTATCTGTTTTTTTCTTACGTCCAGAAAGTCGTGGTTTCTCCATCTTTACAAAGCTTTCACATAATTCAGAAAATGTCTGTGCTTCTTTGATCTTTATGATGATCTCTAAATCTTTTCGCAGTGTTTTTTCATAAAAATATGGTCCACCAGGAGAAAGTGCCAGTTCTAATGCTTCCTGAATCGTATCATATGCACCATCTATCGAAAATCTTGCATCTCTTAAGATGATCTTCATAAATGGTGCCTGATCAAACTGTTCTTTTGTCTCTACTGAAATATTATTTTCTGCCTGATCAAGCCATTTTTCTGGTTCTCTGTGGCTTCTTGCATTTTCATATAACTTTAAAATATATTCACTGATGATATTATCATTTTTTCCTGGAGAATAAGATTCGATCAAATTGATAAAATCTTCTTCTTTTTTCTCATAAGCTTCTTCCAACAGATCATCCAATATTTCTTTTCTTATTGCAGATAATCTTCCTTCATCCCCCGGTGCTGTATTCGGATCAATACCAAGCACATAAAAATAATCACGGATCAGATTCATACAAAAACTATGGATCGTTGTGATCTGTGCCTTGTGGATCAATGACAGTTGCTTAACAAAATGCTGATTTCCCGGAAATTCCCGCACCTTTTCATCAAGTGCCGCCATAATCCTTTCTTTCATCTCCCCTGCTGCTGCTTTCGTAAATGTCACGACAAGCAGATGATCCACATCGATCGGATGTTTTTCGTCCGTGATCTTTTGTATAATACGTTCTACCAGTACCGCCGTCTTTCCAGAACCTGCCGCAGCAGATACTAAGATGTCGGCATCTCTTTGATCAATGACTTTCTGCTGTTGTTTGGTCCAAGGCATGTTTTCCCTCCTCTAGTGATACTTTCTTAATCTTCTCTACCTGATCAACACCATCTTCATAGGCGCAGATATTCTTAAACTCACAATACTCACACGGTTTTCTTCCTTCATATTCATATGGTTTTATAGAAATATCTCCATGCATCAACGAATTCCCAAGCTCTGTCATTTTCTTTTCCACAATTCTTCCCAGATTGAACAACTGTGTTGTATTTAAAACAGAAGATCTCTTGTCATATCCATTCTTCGTTGCACGGACCGGCAGTGTCAGATATCCTTCTGATCCCGTATGTTCCATATGATCGATCAATTGAAAATCTTCATTGACGACGCCGCTCATCTTAAGATCTTTTAAAATCTTATCTTCCACCTCATTCTCGTGTTCTACATTGACGATCGGATCATCCATATGAAAATAAAACATTCCTGCCGGATATACCCGCTTTCCTGTTTTCTTTTCGTATAATTCCATCATTGCGTTCATATAAATGATCAGCTGCATCTGCAATCCATGAAAAATCTTGGCAAAATCAAACTTCTGTTTACCTGATTTGTAATCGATGATCTTTAAATATTTATTTTCATCATCTTCTATACTGTCCATACGGTCAACCACTCCAGAAAAGAACATTTTCTCTCCATCTTCTAAAGCAAACGTCATGGAATCTAAATGATTTTCCTCTCCAAAGGCAATCTCATATTCTTCTGGTGTAAAATCACCCCTCTTGATATGTTGTTCCATCGCCCATACCGCTCGTTTAGAGATTCGTTTCATCCGCTCCAGGACATATTCATTTCTGTGGCTGCTCTCAAACAATTCTTTTTGAATATCCGTAACTGCCTGCTCGACCATCAGTTCTACAAATTCATCTCTTGATGCATCATCCGCAAACTTCCAATCACTGCGCTTTCCAACTAATTCCATCGTCTTATGGAAAACTTTTCCCATATCGGTCGGCAGGATTTCATACACCAGACGTTTTCGAAGTCTTAACCCATACTGCATAAAATGAGAAAATGCACAACCGGCAAACTTCTCCATTCTCGTTACACTTCCTGAAATCGTATCTCCATACAGATCATGAATCAGTTCCTTGCTCAATGGCAACGCCTGATTGGTGTAAAATCTTGCATCTACATAATCACCCACAGGTTCCAACTCTTTTAGAGCATGATATAACGTCTGCATCCATTTCATTTTCTCCGGATCATCGTCTCTTTCATCAAATTCCATCTCCTGCAGACAAAGAATCATCTGATCTAACGCTTCTTCCCTTGTATAGCCCGTCTGCACCTCTTCTTCCTGCATCGTAACCTTTAATTTTGGAAAAATGCGTTGAATCCTTTCAATAAAATAGGACGGACGGTTATTATTTCCTGCTGCATCCATCATGCGATAGGATAAATACAAACGATCGGTTGGTTTTGACACCGTAAGATACAAATAAAACTGTTCCATATAGGCAGACTGTTTGATGCCAGGCGCCAGATTTATTCCATAGGTTTCAAGCACTTCTCTTTGATGGTCATTGACAACCCCTCCACCGCCATTGGCTGCAGGAATCACACCTTCATTGATACCTAGGAAAAATAAGATTTTTACTTCTTCGGTTCTCGTTCGTTTCATATCACCGATCATGACCTGATCAAGACTTGGCGGGATCACACCAATCTGCATCTCTTCCAGTCCACTTTCCAAAACACTTAAAAAGTCATCATAAGAAAGCTTTTCTTCTCCCAAAATCTCTGCCATCTGTTCTAACAGGTCAATGACCTGTTCATAAACCTTTGCATAGGTTGCTGCCGCAATGAGATCTCCTGACGCCTCAAACATCTCCTGTTTCTTTACCATCTTTCCTTCAACATCCAATGTTTCCAGAAATTCATATAGATAGATAAGCTTTCTCTTGACCGTACTGCCTCTTCGCTTTAATCCAGTTTTTAATGTTCCAACTTCCTCAATAAAACGAATCCTTAAGGCTTCCGCTCTTCCAACATCTTCATCGGAAAATAACTTCGATGCAAATGGGCGGTTCCATCTGGCAAATCCACGAATTCCACAAGCCAGCACATAATTTTCCAGAAAATCTGCTTCTTCCATTGTAAAATTCGAGAAACCTGATTTTAAATAACGAAATACCATATCATATGAAAAATCTTTCTGGATCATCTTCAGAACAGAAAGGAGTGTTTCTATACATGGATTATTTAACAGTTTTCGATTCACATCTACGAAATATGGAATATGCAGATCATCAAAACTTTTTTCCAATTCATTTTGATAGCTGTCAAGATCCGCTGTTAATACAACAATATCTTTATATCGATATCCTTCTTCCCTCACAAATCGTTCAATCTCATTTGCCACTGTTCTACTTTCCTGCCTTGGATTCATAAAACAACGGATTTTAATATCTTCTGGTTCATCCTTGTATATCTCATATGGATAACGCTCGATATTCTGCTCCAGATGGCGTAATTCCTTAGAATCTCTCTCATCCGGCCAACAGATGATATCTGACATCACCGGGGTTCCTGCATCCTGCGCAAGTTTGATCAGTTCATATTTTTCTTTCTTTGACATGGCAAATAATTCATATTCACGGTACTGACTTCTCACGTAACGCCCATCTAAAGTCAGTCCAACATATACATTTTTCCCAATCTTTAATAGCTTTTCCAGTACTTTTCTCTGGATCGGCGTAAATCCTGTAAATCCATCCAGGTAGAATGTTGCATTCTTTAATTTCTCTGATCGTTCCACTTTCTGTGCCAGAACATCTAACAATTGTTCAGAGATCAAGTACCGTTCCTTGATATAATCTTCAAAATTCTCCATCACAAGAAGAATATCTTCCATCTTTGAGCGTAATCCTTCTTCTTTCATCCCATCTGTAATCTTCTTTAAATCTTCCATGGACACGTCATACTGATAGACCTCTGCAAAAAATGATTTCAATTCATCAATAAATCCCTGTTTTTTCATGCTGGACGCAAATACTTTTAATTCTTCTTTATGCTGCTCCATAATCTTTCGGATCACCATAGATTTTCCTTCATCTTCCAAAAGGTCTTTCGGAATATATGATAATTCTTCGAATACACGATAAGTTAATCTGAAAAATCCCACCACATCAATGTTAAACGTTCCATGACGTGGATGTCTTGTGACCAGTTGTTTTTGTGCATTTAGCGTTGACTGGTCCGGCACAATAAAAAAGAACTCCTCATCTTCGTGTTCCATGGAGTCTTTGATCATCTGATCATAAATAAAATCTGTTTTTCCGGATCTCGCAGACCCTAGTATAAACTGTAATGCCATATCATTTCCTCCATTTTCTATCATTATATCTTATCCTTTATTTTCCGTAAAGATGTTCTAAATATCTCATTCCATTCATAAACTATAGATAGAATCTTTTAGGAGGATAACTATGTCATCAAAAACGAAAATTGTCGTATTGAAAGCACGGGAACTTATTTACACCGGAATCTTTATCTTACTTGGAATACTTTTGATCTTACTTTTGATCTTTATGTTTGTTCCTTCCCATAAATCAAAGAAAACAAAAGAAACTTCCGGTTACACACAAGGTGTCTATTCTTCTCCATTAAAACTTGGAGAAAACGAATTAAAACTTTCGGTCACGGTAAAGGACGGCAAAGCAAGATCGATTTCTTTAAAACATTTAAATAAATCGATCAAAACAATGTATCCTCTGATCGAACCTTCTCTAAATGAGATCAATAAACAACTTCCCAAAGTTCAAAATATTGATGATATCAAATTTGACGGGCAAAGCCAGTATACGTATACATTATTAAAACAAGCGATCAAAAATGCATTAAAGAAGGCACAGGATTAACACCCCTGTGCCTTCTTTTTATTTCTTATATTCTTCTAATTTCTCTGTTTTTGTATTTCGTTTGTAGATCTTTCCTGTATCTTTATCTACATAGAAATCTCCGTATTTCTTCCCAGAATCATCGGATGTATCATAGATTTCAAAATGATATCCACTGGCTCCATCCCTGTATTCCTGTTCGTCTTTTGTCTCATTTCGAACTTCATACTTACCATCTTTATCGTCATTTTGCAGACGGTTTAATAAATAATCATGTGCATCGTCATAGTTATCAAAACCATTTGCGATATCATCTACCGCATCTCCAACTCCATCTGCCACATCATCAACGGCATCCTCAGCATCGTCTACCAGATTATCTTCCGTTGTAGCTGATGCATTATTATTTTCTGTTGTTCCTTTTGTCGTAGAATCCTTTCTGCCGTTGCCACATCCAGTAAATACAACGGATACTGCAAGGATCAGTGTAAACAAAAGACTCGTAAGTTTTAACGTCTTTTTCATCTTGTATCTCCTTTTCTCTTTAACATCTTGATACTTATATTCTGTCCAGAAGAAAAGAAAATATTTATTTTGATATGAAAAATTCTTATTTTTGTTTTATATTTTGGCTGATCTTATTTTCTTGTAAGCTTCAGTGCGATCTTATCTCCGATCCATTGTCCAACCTGAACGATGATGACAAGTGCAACAACTGTTACTAATAGCACTCCTGTCTGATAGCGGTTATATCCATACATGATCGCAAGATTACCGATCCCGCCGCCTCCAACAGCTCCAGCCATTGCTGAATATCCGATCACACTAACAAAAGTTACAGTTAAAGCACGAACCAGTGCTGGTGTTGCTTCTACAAATAAAACCTTACGAATAATAAGAGGCATACTTGCTCCTGTTGCAATCGCTGCTTCGATCACACCCTTATCAACCTCACTAAATGCACCTTCCACAAGTCTTGCATAGAATGCGATTGCTGCGATTGCCAAAGATACAGATGCTGCGATTGGTCCGATCATTGTTCCTACAACCAGTCTTGCCAACGGCTGTAATACAATGATCAAAATGATAAATGGTAAAGACCTGATCACATTGATGATCGTTCCTGTAATGCCATTAACTACCCTGTTTTTATAAAAAATCGGATTCGATGCCAGATGTAATACTAGTCCTAAGATCGTTCCAAGGATTGCTGCTGCGATCATGGAAATCAATACCATCTCAAAGGTCTCAAAAGATGCCTGAGCAAATTCTGACTGGATGATCTCTAATGTTTCATTCATATTATCTTCCTCCTAACCTCTCTAATTTATATACATTCTTACTAATGTATTCTAATGCTTTCTTACGTTCTGCATCTTCTCCTCTAAGGATCACGATCAACATACCAAATGGTTTATTCCTGATGTAATCGACTTTCCCATTGATGATATCCATTGTAATATCATAGTTCTTAGAAGCAACACTGATCACAGGATCATAAGAATCATCTCCTGTATAACTTAAACGAAGGATCTCTTCATTTGTTTTTGCTTTTAATCCCTCTGGCACCTCTACATTTAATACGCGTTGTACCAGACTCTTTGCAATATCTGACTTAGGATTTGCAAAGGCAGAATAGATATCTGTAACTTCTTTCAGCTTTCCATCTTCCATAAATGCAATACGATCAAATAATTTCTTTGCTACATCCATCTCATGTGTGATAAATACGATCGTGATATGTGTTTTTTCATTGATCTCTCGTAATAATTCCACGATTTCTTCTGTATTCTCAATATCCAATGCGGAGGTTGCTTCATCGCATAACAAGATATCTGGATTGTTCGCCAATGCTCTTGCAATCGCAACTCTTTGTTTCTGTCCTCCACTTAAGTTTGCTGGATATGCATCTGCTTTTTCTGGAAGATGTACGATCTCTAAGAGTTCTTTCACTCTGTCTTTGATCTTATCCTTTGGATAGTTATTGGCATACAATGAAAATGCAACATTTTCAGCGATCGTTGATCCACTGATCAGATTAAAATGCTGGAAGATCATTCCAATATTCAATCTTGTTTTTCTTAATTGCTTTCGGTTAAACTTCGTAATATCTGATCCTTCAATGATCACTTCTCCATTCGTTGGTCTCTGTAACAAATTGATCACACGTACCAGAGTACTCTTTCCAGCACCACTTGGTCCTACGATTCCAAAAATCTCTCCTTTGTTGATCTTTAAGCTTACATTATCAACTGCTTTGAATTCATGACTGCCATTTTGGAAGGTAACATCTATATTTTTTAATTCAATCATGACTTTATCCTTTCTTATTTTTCATTGTCCTTTGATCACCTCATCGGACTTTCTTCTTATCCTGTAAAATCAGATAAGCTATCGCCTATCAGTTTTCCTGACAGACAATAGCTTAATCATAACAATTTCAGTTGATTTTTTCAATAATTTCTTGTTACTTCCATAAATTATTTATGGTTTATAGCAATCCTGTACTCTTAGAACAGAGGTACAACAGCTCCATCATATTTGTCATTGATATATTTTTTCACTGTATCACTCTTTAGAGCTTTGATCAGTGCTTTTGTTGCATCTGTTTTTTCATTTCCCTTTTTCACTGCTACAACATTTCCATATGTTTTAGCTCCGATAGAATCAGCATCTTCTGTTGCTAATGCATCTTTGTTGACTTTTAATCCTGCTTCTAAAGCATAGTTTCCATTCACAACTGCGATATCAACATCTTTTAATGATCTTGGAATCTGAGCCGCTTCGATTTCTTTGATTGCTAAATCTTTTTTGTTCTCTACGATATCTTTCTTTGTTGCTGTTAATCCTGCTCCGTCTTTTAATTTGATAAGTCCCTGATCCTGTAACAATAATAACGCTCTTGCTTCATTTGTTGTATCGTTAGGAACTGCAACTGTTGCACCGTTCTTTAATGCTTTTAATGTCTTTGTCTTTCCTGGGAAGATTCCAAATGGTTCATAATGGATTGTTCCAGCGGATACTAAATGTGTCTTCTTTTGTTTGTTGAAGTCATCTAAATATGGTTTGTGCTGGAAATAGTTTGCATCTAAATCTCCAGATTCGAGTGCTGTATTTGGCTGTACGTAATCAGAGTATTCTTTAATTTCTAATTCGTATCCTTCTTTCTTTAATTCTTTCTTCGCTACTTTTAAGATATCAGCATGTGGAGATGGACTTGCTCCAATAACGATCTTCTTTGTTTCTTTTTTATCACCGCTATCTTTCTTTGCTCCGCATCCTGCGAATGCTCCGACTAAAACTGCTCCTGTCAGTGCTAATGCTAATGCTTTTTTCAATGTTCCTTTTCTCATACTTTTCACCTCATACTCTTTCTATTTTTTTGTTATTTATATTGTATTGTTTCAACTGATTGAGTCTAGTATAACAGTGTATTAGGATTTTGTAAAATATGTATTTCTTTTAGTTCGATATAGTTTTTGGCTATAGCAGATTGTTTGTATATAAATGATGCTATATTATGTTAAAATTGATATTTTACCCAATATGGTGTAAGTTTTCTTGTATATAGCTGGTTACTAAATGAGGTCATTTCATCTGGAACCCAGAGAGCTTCGTACATTTTACTACTTGCTCCTGTATATAAGTTCAGATTTGTTGGTATCATTGCTTCATAACCTTCTGATAAATAGAAACTTTCTATATTCTTTATATTTTTCGAGCATGTTCCATCATATAGTGCATAGGAATTGATGATATCCAGACCATTTAATGGATAAGCAGCAAACCCATTCACAGCCTGCACATCATAAACAAACATTACTAAGGTTGTTCCTGTATGTTCATATTCTCCTTGTTTGATTTCTTCTAATGATTGATTCATCTGTAATAATCGGTTTTCTGCTTCTTGTCCCTTTAAAGTTTCTGTCAGTTTGAAGTAAACGGTTCCTCCTGTTGTATCTAATGTGATTCCTGTTCTTGGATCAGCCGGATTGACTCTTGTCCCTATCGGATTCGGCTCTGTATTAGTCTTTGTCGGTTTCTTTGTTGTTTTCTTCCATACTTTTACTTTACATTTGTATTTCTTCTTTCCGATCTTGGCTGTGATCACTGCTGTTCCTGGCTTTTGGGCTGTAACTTTTCCTTTTCTTGTTACAGTTGCGATCGTTTTCTTGTTGCTTGACCACTTTACTTTTTTCTTTGTTCCTTTTACTTTCAAGGTGTAAGTTTTCCCTCTTTGTAAAGAAATCTTTGTTTTATTCAATTTGATCTTTGCCTTTGCCTGAGTGTTCATTGTTGGAGTAAATGTCAATATCAGCATTGCAATGAACAGTCTTGTGAGTAATTTTTTCATACGTATTTCCTCCCTTCAATTGATCATATGTGATATGTTTAGTATATTCGTTTCTTTTTGTATGTTCAATATATTTTTTTACTTTTTTGGTAAATTTTGTTTTTTCCATTGATGTCTTTTTATATCATAGGGGATTTCATCGAAATTTCCTATGACATAAGAAGAGACAGAGTTCTAAATTCTCTAAAACTCTGTCTCTTCTTATCTAATAGTGAGCGTGCGGGGATTCGAACCCCGGACAACTTGATTAAAAGTCAAGTGCTCTACCACCTGAGCTACACACCCTTAAACTGGGGTAGCTGGACTCGAACCAGCGGTGCAGGAGTCAGAATCCTGTGCCTTACCACTTGGCGATACCCCATCAATGCGACAGCTCGTTTATATTATCATATGTTTCCGACAACTGTCAACACTTTTTTTGAATTTTTTTAAATTTATTTTTCAAGAGTGAATTCTTTCAGATATTGACTGTTCCAGAAACGGTCCGTTACTGGCTGCCAATATTCAAATATGATTTTCCCCTTATTCCCTTGTTCTGAGAATCTCCCTTTATCTTCTCCCTTTCCAATATAAATTTCGAGAATCTCTCCTCTTCCAGATTCTTTTCCTTGATTATCATAAAAGCAAAGTGTCATTCCCTCACTCAACTCTCCTCTGACAAACTCAACTTCCATGGAGCCTTTCCCTTCTTCGATGATTTCCATTCGTTCAATATAAGTAAGGCTTCCTTCTAATTGATGCAGCTTATAAATTCGTTTTCTTGCTTCTTCATTTTCTTTTGAAGGTTCCTGTTTTTTTAAATATTCAAAAAATCTCATGCTCTTTCCTCCATTGCTCTGTTCTACTTTATCATAA